>Ga0209990_10002348_pt1 | contig 14931 bp, 13 predicted proteins | sample NOAtaG_6_FD_187304 | JGI IMG/M metagenome (GOLD analysis project Ga0209990, IMG submission 187304) | Freshwater lake microbial communities from Lake Erie, under a cyanobacterial bloom - NOAA_Erie_Diel5S_2200h metaG (SPAdes) (version 2) | ecosystem: Environmental > Aquatic > Freshwater > Lake ...
CGCGGCGGGTGCGCTTGCGCTTGCCTGCGTACTCCGCATCGCTGAAGCTCATCTGACTCATCGGGCGCCTCGTCTTGCTATGCATTCATCATGAGACCGTATTCAACACGGCTTGTTCAGACCTTCCTTAACCTAAGAATCGCAGTTGAACCTGCGTTTTGGCCGTTTTCTTCAACGCTGGCGAGGACTTGAGTCTATTTGGCACACTCACCCTATGGGTGAAGCCGACGATGCGAAGAAGACCGCGCTGGCGCAGGCCGGCGAGGCGGCGATGGTGGTCGACACGATGGGCGGTCGCGTGCATGTGCGCTGGGACGAGACAGCGCAAGCCACGCCGCACGGGCAGATCGTGTTCTTCGCGGAGTTTCTGGCCACCGCCGGTGTGTTTGACCGCTGGGTGCAGGACTGCCCGCTGCACTACAGCAGCCCCAATGCATCGCGGCCGCGCGATGTGCTGGGCACGCTGATGCTGGGCATTCTGGCTGGAGCCAAGCGCTACGCGCACATTGCCGGCGTGCGCGGCGACGCCGTGGCGGCCAAGGCGCTGGGCCTGCGCGGCATGGTCAGCGAAGACTCGGTGCGCCGCGCACTGGCAGCGCTGGCGCCCGAGGCCAGCGAGCCGTGGATGCGCGGCGCGCTGATGAGCAGCGTGCGCCAGGCCTTGGATCGACCGTGGGTGCTGGACCTGGACGCCACCATCAAACCGCTGTACGGGCATCAGGAAGGTGCCGAGGTCGGCTACAACCCGCACAAGCCGGGCCGCCCGAGCCACGTGTTGCACACCTTCTGGGTCGGCAACCTGCGCCTGGTGCTCGACGCGGTGCTCAGCTCGGGCAAGCGGCACAGCTCGGGCCATGGCAAGGCGGCAATGGCGCGACTGCTCGACGAGTTGGGCGAGCAGGCCCCGGCGCTGGTGCGCGGGGACTGCGGCTACGGCATTGAGGACATCATCGATGTGTGCGAGCAGCGCGATCTGCGCTACCTGCTGCGCCTGCGCAAGACGGCCAACGTCAAGCGGTTGATCGAGCGGCTGTTCCGGCGCGAGGACTGGACGCGTGCCACCGAGGCCAGCCAGGGCTGGCAGGCGATCGAGGACGAGTTGCGCCTGAGCGGCTGGAGCAAGGCGCGCCGCGTGGTGGTGCTGCGCCGGCGCATCCAGCACGACATCGCCGTCACGGCCAAGGCCGCGGCAAAGAAGCGTGGCCAGCCCGAGGCCAACGAACAGTTCGTGCTGGCCCTGCCGCACGACCAGGTGCAAGACAACGCGCAGGTCTGGGAATACACCGTACTGGCGACCAACCTGACCTACGATCTGGCCGCCATCGGCCAGCTCTATCGCGACCGCTGCGACTGCGAGAACGGGTTCGACGAGTTGAAGAACCAGTGGGGCTGGGGCGGCTTCACCACGCAGGACATGCATCGCAGCCAGGTGAGCGCGCGCGCGGTGGCGCTGGTCTACAACTGGTGGAGCTGGTACGTGCGGGCAGCCCACCCGCAGGCCCGGCGCGAGGCGCTGACAAGTCGGCCACTGCTGCTGGCGGCCGTGGGGCGTGCCACCCACAGCGGCAACCAGACGACGCTGTACCTCACGCCGATGCACGCTGAAGCAGGGTTGATCAAATCGATGATCGCCAATGTTCACGCGGCCCTGCAGCACGTCAAGGCCGCTGCGGAGCAGTTGCCAAAGTTGGACCGCTGGCGCCTCCTGCTGGCCTACATCTGCCAGCGCATCGTCGGACAGATCGGCCTGCCAACACCGCCGCCAACGCTGGCAGCGCCTGGGTAACTGCTGTTTTTAGGGTGAAGGTGAACTGGCGCCCCATCCGGCCGCGCATGAGCCACCGCTTCCACCTGCCGCCCTCGGCCCGCACCATCACGCGCGCCATCTGGTCTTGCGGGAGGTAACGCGCGGCGCAACCCTCGGGAACATCACCCGGCGCGGCGATGATCCCGCGCTGACGCGGGAGAGTCCGGCGCCAGCGCCCCCTCACTCCACCGGATAACCCGCGGCGTTGAGCTTGTCGTAGAGCTCGTTGCGCCGGCCGATCACGTCCACGGGGCGCGCTTCGCGGTAGCGGCGGGCTTCTTCGGTGGTGTAGGGCGTGAAGCCGGCGGGCAGGGAGGCGCCGGCGAATTCGCGCACCAGCCAGGTGGTGACGGCGGCGGCGCGCTCGTCACCGAGCCCGGCGCCCAGCAGGCCGGGCACCTGCATGAGGAAGGCGCGCGATTCGGGCGTGCGCTGGAAGTGGCCCACCTGCCCGGCGAACTTCGGAATGCCCTTCCAGGGCTTGCCCTCGCCATCCTGGCCGTGGCAGCCGGAGCAATGCAGCAGGTAATCGGTGCGGGCTCGGGCGGCGGCCCGGGCGTCGTATTCGCCCGCCAGGGCGGGCGCCGCAACGGCCGCCGCTACCAGAAACAAGAGCAGGGATTTCATGTCCGGCACCAGCGCCGCGGGGCCGGCGGCGGGCGCGCAGGCGCGCCGCGCCGCCTTCAGGGCATCAAGCCTCGGTAACCCCGACGATCACCGACACCGTGCAGTGATACATGGTCTGCTTGTCGGCCATGCACCAGTTGATGTCGTTGTGCACGCCCATGCGGTAGGCGGGGCGCTCGCGCTCGTTGAAGTTGCACAGGCAGCGCCCGCAGGCCACCTTGCCGCAGCAGTCGTTGTAGCTCACCAGGTAGTTGCGCCCGTCCTTGGGATTGCGGCAGGTGCCCACCCAGGTGACCTTGGAAGCCTCGGCCCCGGGCGGGCAGGAGGTCACCGAGCCACCGCAGCAGGTGCACAGGAAGCCGTCGAGGGCGCAGTTGCGCCAGTACTCGCAGGCGGTGGGGTCCTGGGCCTTGGGCAGCGCGGCCTCGGCCTCGCCCACAGAGCGATCGAAGGGCAGCATGGGCAGCACGGCCCCGCCCACCATCAGCTTGCCGATGCGCGCCAGGGCGCCGCGGCGGGAAGTCATCTGGGCGGCCTGGCGCACGCGGCGCTCGGCCATGCGGTCGATCCAGGTTTGCAGGATCTGCAGGATCATGGCGGTGTCTCCCTTGGTGTCGAATGGGTGGGCGGGACGCTTCAGGCCGTCTCGCCGGTCTGCGCGCCGCGCTGCAGGTATTCCTGCACCGAAGTCACGCCGATTTCCTTGGCGTTGAACAGGCTTTCGAGCTGCTCGCGGTTGTTGATGAGGCCCTTGGCGCGGATCACGCCGCGCTCGTCCAGCAGCACGGCATAGGGCAGCCGGCTCACCTTGTAGGTCATGCCCAGGTCGGCCGACAGCACGTAGGGAAACTGCGAAAGCTTCTGGTCGCGGTAGTAGGCCAGGTGCTGGGTGGACTCGCCGTCGCTGGCCAGCACCACGTCGAGCCAGTCTTTTTCGGCCGCCCCGGCGGATTTGAGAATGGGCAGCAGCTTCTTGCACACCGGGCAGGTGGGCGAGAGAAAGAACACGAGCTGGCTGCGGGCACGCTCGCCGCCGATGGCCACCGTGCCGCCGGCTAGCGCCGGCACCTCGAAGCGCGGCCCGGCCTCGCCCAGCTTGGGGCCCGCGTCGGTAATTAGCGCGCCCATGGGGGCCACGCGCTCGTAGAGGATGCCCACCTGCCGCGCCAGCGCCCACAGCGCCACGATCACGCCGAGCATGAGCACCCACAGCAGGGCGTTGGAAATGGCAATGCTGGTCATGGGGGTCAGCTCCCGTGGTTGGCGGGCGCTTCGGCGCGCGCCATGCGGCTGGCCTGCCGCAGCAGTTCGTCGGCCATGAGGTAGGCGGCATAGAAGGCCAGTACCCCGGCCACCAGGGTGATGCCGTCCAGCCAGCCGAAGCTGCGATCGAGGGTGGGGCCGCTCACCGCCAGCGCGGCCCCGGCCAGCACGCCATTGCGCACCACCAGGCTCCAGGACAGCGGATGAGCTGCGCCGCCGCAGCCGCAGTCGATGTAGCTGCGGCCTCTCGCCAGATTCCAGCCCATGGCGAAGGCGTACAGCGAAAACAGCGCCGCCGCCCCCAGCAGCGCGGGCGTGCGCGTGAGGGGCACCAGCAGCGCCACGCCCACGGCAGCCTCGGCCACGGGCAGCGCCCGGGCGGCGGGTTCGAGTAGCCGCGCGGGTACCAGGCGATAGGCCGACAGGGCCATGAGAAACGCGTTGGGCTCGGAGAGCTTGTGCCACGCCGCGCCGAACAGGATGAGCGCGAGCGCACCCGTCACCGCGCCGGCGGCGGCGGGGTCGGAGAGCATGGCGAGCGGTTCCACGGCGCGGGCGGCCTCTAGCGCAGCTCGATCTGGCTGGGGAATTCGCCGACCTGGGCGGTGGCGCGCACCTTCGGCTTCTTGCCCGAGACGTCGGTGATGACCAGCGAGGCCTTTTCGGCGTCGATGGCGTAGAGCGTGTCGCCGCCAGCGGATACGGCGATGGCCGTGGCCATGTGGCCGGGCAGCTTGCCCACGCGCTTCTTGGTGGCGATGTCGAACACCCAGATGGACTGGGCGGGTGTCTTGTGGCTGCCTTCGCCGCCGCCGCCGTGCATGGTGACGTACAGGCGGCCCTTGCCCTGGTGCAGGGCCAGGGGCTGGTAGCCGCCCGGGCGCCAGCCCTTTTTGCGCTCGGCCGAGCTCACGAGCGACCAGCTGCCCGCCTTCACCGCCTTGTCGCCGGACAGGTCGATGGACACCACGTTGCCGGTGAAAGACACGAAGTGATAGACGTCGCCGGTGGGCTCGCCCTGCACGAACAGCGCATCGCCGTCCGGATCGAACAGCACCTCGGAGACCGTGCGTTTGGCAGCGGCGCCGCTGTCGTCGAGGGTGACCAGCTGCACCGTGCCGTCGCCGCACAGGGCGCCGAACTTGTTGGATTGGGATGGCACGGGGTAGATGGCCCAGCAACCGGGCATGGAAATCTCGCCCAGGTTCTTGCGGGCCACCAGGTCGATCACCTGCACCGAGGTGGCCGGGGTGGCGTTTTGCACCACCAGCCAGCGGTCGCCCAGCTGCGACAGCAGATACTTGTAGTTGAGCGCCATGGCGCGCTTGTCGCTGAGCGGGATCTCGTGCTTGAAGCGCAGGGTACGGGCATCCCACACCTCGACGATATCGGTGCGGTTGCCGCGCTGGCCACGATCGTAGTAGCCGGTGGCGATGAACACCTCGCTGCCGTCGCGGGACAGCCGCGACTGGCCCGTGAAGCCGGTGCCGATGACGCCCAGGTAGCCTCCGGTGTTGCCGTCAACCACGTGCAGCTTGCCGTCGGCGATGTGGTTGATGGCGATATCGGGGATGTAGAGAGGGCTGCTGCCCTGAGGGATGGCAGGCTCGACGGTGAGCGTTTCGACGGGCAGCTGGGCAGCGGCCCCCTGACTGAGCCCGGCGAACAGCGCCACGCAGGCGCCCCGCCGGATGGCATCGCGTACGGCCATCATCATTTCGTCTCCCTTTCGTATCCGGGCCGCGGCTCTGCACTGCCGGCCAGGCCGGAGCATGCGCCCGCGGATGCTGGATCGTTATCGAAAACGCGCAACCGCACAAGGGGGAGCGAAGCCTTCGGGAAAAAGGCGGGGACAGGCGAACAAGCGAGGCTACCCCGGCCGGCGCGGAGCCATGGGCCATGAAGGCGTCCGGCCGCCGGTGCTGCCGCGCAGCCGGCGCCGCGCTCAGGCAAATACGGCCAACGGCTCGAAGCGCCCCTTGAGCACCGAGTCGGCCTGGCCCGTCCGCAGCCAGCCGTCGATGGCCGTGGCGTAGGTACGGCGAAAGTCGCAGGTGTGGCGCAGATTGTCGCCGTCGTAGAGGTCTTCCAGGTTGACCGGCGTGCCGTAGTGGCCGCCGCGCACCGGCTTGCCGGCGAAGAACCAGGTGTTGGCCGTGCCGTGGTCGGTGCCCAGGCTGGTGTTTTCGGGCACCCGGCGGCCGAACTCGGAAAACACCAGCACGGCCACCCGGTCGGCCACGCCCAGGCGCTCCACGTCGCGCAGGAAGCCGTGCAGGGCGTCGGAGGCGTAGCTCAGCAGCCGCTGGTGCAGGTCGGATTGCTGCACGTGGGTGTCGAAGGCGTTGTTGCGATAGGCCACGTAGTAGAGCCGCGTGGGCAGGCCGGCGGAGATGCAGGCCGCCACCCGGGGCAGGCCCAGCGGCAGGATGCCGTAGTCCACGGGCGTGCGGTAGGCCGACCACGCCTCGCGCACCGCCGCGGAGGATTCGCGCGCGCTCACGGCAACCTGCTCCAGGAAGCGGCGCGAGGCGTTGCCGCCGTCCTCGCCCTCCACCAAGTCGAGCAGCGGGCGGGTCTGGTGGATGGCGTGGCGCTGAAAGCGCTCCGGCTCGTCGAACACCACCGGGGTATGCACGCGCGAGCGCACCGCCAGCGACTGGGCCACGTCCACGTTGATGATGAAGTTGGGCGCCGGCCTGGGCGCCATGGCGTCGGCCAGGCGGCCCACCCAGCCGTAGTCGTCGCCGCTGTTGGGCGCCGCCGTGTGCAGGTAGGCCATGGAGGTGAAGTGGGAGTAGGAGGGGCCGTCGTAGCCCTGGCCGTGCAGCACCGCCAGCCGGCCGTCTTTCCACAGGCGCTCGAAGCCGCTCATGCCGGGGTTGAAACCGAAGCGCTCGTCGAGCTTGCGCAGCTTCGCGGCGGGAATGCCGATGTTGGGCCGCAGCCGGTAGTAGGCGTCGTCGCCGTAGGGCACCACGGTGTTGAGGCCGTCGTTGCCGCCGGAGAGCTCGAACACCACGAGGATGCGGTCGTCGGCTTCGGCCGCGGCGGCGGCCCGGGCGATGGTGCCGAACACACCGGGCAGGGCGAGCCCGGCGGAGGCCTTGAGGAGAGTGCGGCGGCGGGAATCCATGGGGAGCTCCGGTGCGGGCATCAGCCCAGCTGGTATTCGGGACGGGATAGGATCACGTGCAGCAGCAGCCGCAGCGGATCTTCGGCCCAGGTTTCGGCGGCGCGCAGGTCGCGAGTGCCCAGCTCCTGCGCCAGGAATTCGGCCATGCGCGCGCGGGAGGCCGCGTCGAGCTTCACCGACAGGAAGCGGTTTTCGAGGTAGGCCACGGCGTCTTCGGGCGTGGCGCAGCCGGCGCCAAGCACCATGGCCGTGAGCTCGAGCCGCGCCACGGTGCGGGGGATGGGCTTGACGCGCTCCACCGCCCGCTGCCAGCCGCGGTAGCTGCCGTAGCGGGTGTTGAAGTCTTCGTCGCGGTCGCCGGCCATGGTGGACATGGCCATCATTTCCTTGCCGCCGTCGGTGCCGCCGGGACGGGTGGCGGCGGTGAGGTCCATACCGCTGCGCAGGCGCTCGTGGATGTTGCGGATTTCGTAGCCCGCCTGGGCGGCCGGGTAGCGGTCGCCGGGGATGTAGTTGATGTCGGGCAGCACCACGTCCAGCGCAAAGTTGCCGCGCTCGAGCAGCAGCCCCGGCGTAACCCAGCTGCGCCCCTGGGCCCAGCCGGCCACCGTGGGCGGGTGCATGAGGCGCTGCCCCAGGGCGGCGGTGGTTTCGTTGAAGTCGGGCACCCCGGGCACGGCCTCGAGGCCGAGCTTGCGGTAGGTGGACACCACCAGATCCACCGGGCTCTTGATGCGCGTGCCCACGGATTCGGGGGCGTAGAAATCGCGCGACAGGAACAGTGTTTCGAGGAAGGGCGCGATCTCGTAGTTGGTTTCGCGCAGCCGGGCGGCAAGCGCCTTGCGAAGCTCGGGCGAGGGGTCTTCGCGCACGAAGAAGCGGTAGAGCTTGGTGGCCAGGAACTCGGGCGTGGCCTCCTGGGCCAGGATGATGTCGATCACCTGCACGCCGTCGAAATTGCCGCGCCGGCCCAGGAACTGTTTTTCGCCTTCGTCCACCTTGTCGGTGTTGACCCGGAAGGCGGTGCCCTCGAAATTCCAGCCCGTGAAGGCGCGGGCCGCCTCGCGGATGTCGTGCTCGGAGTAGTGCCCCACGCCCATGGTGAACAGCTCCATGATCTCGCGGGCGAAGTTTTCGTTGGGGGCGCCCTTCACGTTCACGCCCGCATCCAGGAAGGCCAGCATGGCCGGGTCCTGGGCCACGGCGATCATCAGCTCGCGGAAGTTGCCCAGCCCGGCGCGCTGGAACAGCTCGAGCTGGATGAGCATCTTGCGGTAGTCGCGTACCTTGTCTTCGTTTACCGCGAAGTGGCCGTGCCAGAACAGGGCCATGCGCTCCTGCAGGGGCCGCGGCGAGGTGAGCATGCGTTGCGCCCACCAGTAGGCCACGCGGTCGGTTTCAAGCTTGCTGGCGCGCAGCCAGTAGAAGAACTGGTTCACCACCGGCTGCATGCGGCGGTTGCCGGCGGGCTTGACCTTCACGCCCAGGGCCTCGCCGGCGGTGCGCGCCTGGTCGGTGGTGGCCGGGCGGCTGGGCGGGAAGGGGTCGAGCCCCTCTTCAAACACCCCGGAGTGGTCGAAGGGGGGCAACTCCGCCGCCTGCACCCCCTCGAAGTAAACCAGCCGGCGCACCGCCTGGCGGGGCGTGAGCGCGGCCAGCGCGTTGATCTCCTCGGGTGTGCCGCCGAAGCCGGCCCGCTCGAGCAGGTGGGCCGCCCGGGCGCGGTTCCACTGGGAGGCATCGATGGGCGAGAGGCTGCCGGCCAAGTCGGAGGCGGCGGCGCAGACGGAGACGGCCGCCAGAAGCGCGGCGGGCAGGGCATGACGCAGGAACATGGCGGTGGGCGGCCTGGTTGGAAACAACTTGAAATATAGACCCCGCAGGAGGGTTTTTCATCGGCAATCCGCGAAGACGGGGCTCATGATTTTCATGAAGAGGGGGGGCGAGTGCTGCTACTCGTGGCGCCAGGTGTGTTTACCGTTTGCTGTGGTCGATCGTGGTCCGCCGTCGCGCGGGTGGGTGGTGGTGGTGGGGAAGCACCCCGCACCAAACGCCTATTGAAAGTACGCAATCGAAGCGCCGCGGGCGGCTGCGAACCATTGCGAACTCCATAGGACAGCCTTCCGGATTGTGGACCTGCATGCAGGTCAGATTGAGGGTTCGGCGGCTGCGTCATTGTCGGCGTCGGGGTCGGTGAGCCTCCGAATCGTCAGGGCGCAGCGTTGTTCAATCAAGGTATTGACTTGCTCAACCAAAGCATTGCCAGCAAAACTGTATCCGGGGTCAGACTGGAGCTTACGCCCCGTCGCTGGCAGTAGTCTTGCCAATTCCAGAATGCGCCGCTTGGCCTGAGCCTTGGTAAAGCCTACGCCTTCGGCGAACTGCTCCCAGTGCCGCGATTGGACTTCGCTGAACTTGTACTTGCTGCCGATTTTCATCGCCATCGTCTGCGTCAGTGTCGGATACACCGCCGTCGAGAGCATGTCGTAAGACGGTGCTAGAACGGGTGCCTTGCCTGAGTACAGCAGAGAGAAATTCTTGGCGTGCGCATCATGATTGCCAATCAGCGCATTGAAGATCACGTAGTCGAGCATTCGCAGGACTTGCGGCGCACTGGGGCGCGTCGCACTGCGCACCAGATCAAAACACTGGGTCAGATCCGGGCCACCTTCATTCTGGTATTTCATTTCCGGCACCACGCCCAGTGCTTGGCAAAAGTCCTCTTGATGAAGCCGTTGCCGCTGCCCCTGGGCATCAATTAGCCGGTCGTAACGCTCAACCAGCAGAAACGAGCGATCCAACACCCAGCGAATCTTAGAGTTTGCTGGCTTGAGCTGCATGGCCTCAGCCAGTGCCATGCAAAATCCTTCATTGATCACGCTGTCTTCAACAGCGTGGATGGCAGGTTTCAGGACGTGCGAGCTCGGCGTGCCATTGAGAGGCAGCCCGATGCGCGCACCATCGAAAACCACTGGCAGCTTGTCTTGGGCGCCAGCCAACGAAAGCCGCAAGCCGTCTTTGCCTGCCAGCATGGGACGACGCGGCAATTCATCCAGGATGGCAACGACTTCGTCATTGCTCAGCCATTGAACGTCATCGGTACGGGTCGGCACAGGCAAAGCCTGCCCCGGCCCAAGGAACGTCACGGCTCCGGCGCATTCGCCACCGATGCGGTCCAGCAGCGCAAAGTCGTTCTGGCCAGACACCTGAAACTGCTGCGCAATCAGGCGGCGCATCTGCCCTTCCGGTAGAAGACCTGCAAAGAAGGGACGCGTTTTGCGATCATCGAACGGCTCTGCTTGCAGGGGCAGCGAGGCGGACAAGGCAACGGCGTCTTTGTGTGACAGCCACCCGGGTGCGTAGCAAAAGTTTAGCCGCCCATCGACTAGCGCTAACGTGCCGACACGATCTGCGAAAAGCCAGACTTCCAGCTCATGTGCCATGGCCGTCATCCTCTCGTTGATCGTCGGACGCAACTGATGGCAATCCGCTCAAATGGATTTCACCGCCCAGGGCATCGATGACTCGCAGCACGTTTTCCAGCCGCAAGGTGGGCTTGCCTGCTTCAAGGTCGACAATGAAGCGCACACCCACCCCAGCCGCCAGCGCCAGCTGGGGCTGGGTCAGCCCGAGCTGCTTGCGAGCGGCACGCAGTGCATCGCCGAGTTGTTGAGGTGATCGAATGGATGTCATGGCTTGCCATGTTTCCCGTTCGGGAAATTATTGGGCGCAATCGGACTAAGCGCAAGGAATATTTCCCGCTCGGGAATATTCTTTGTACTTTGGGCATGACCCGGTCCTTTGTTTCCCGAACAGGAAATAAAGAACCGCTCTCAATTCCAAATTGACACCCGTTTACACCCAATGGGGCGCGATTTTCACAACTGCGCCACGAACTCCTCTTTGCGGCGAGTGGGTCATTACCATGGCCGTATCAGACAGGTCGTACAGGAGCACGCCATCCGCCTGACGACTGGAATCAGCTGCCAACCCAAGCCGAGCTTGAGGGGCATCGGCTGCAGCGCGTGTTCAGCACGCTAGGGAAAGTCTGAATAACCACTGACGACAGCCAGGGATGGGCACACGACAGTGGAATCGGCGAGCCTCGCTCCCTCAATGGGTGCGAGTCGGGACTGTTTGCCCCCTTCGGCCGCTCGTTCCGGGCTCCGCAGGCGGATTTCTCCTGTCATGTACGCATCAACCGCCTACGAAACATGAACAGGTTCGGCAGCGCGAAAAACGCGACCAGGTGCGCCGTGTTCTTCGCCAGCCCCTTGAAGCGCACCTTCGTGAGACCGAACTGGCCCTTGATCACCCGAAACGGGTGCTCCACTCTTGCCCGAATGCTCGCCTTGCGCCGCCCATGCCCGACCAGTGCGGTCTCGCCAAGGGTCTTGAGCTTGTGCCGTGCCTGGCCGGCGCGAGATCTCCCAGCGCAGCTTGGCCTTGCCTGGGCTGGCAACGTGCTTCTGGCCTCCGAGATAGCCCGCGTCGCCGTGCACCACTTCCTCCTTGCCGTGCACCTGTGGCCGATCCGTCTTTTCACTTGTTGCGTGGGCCGCGCTAACGAAAATCCTGCCCCCATCGTCTGCCTACGGTATTGTCGCCACACCTTCAGAACGCCGGTGCCGCGCGTGTTCATCGCTTCCAAACTGCTTTCTGCCATTACCCAGCCCCTGTTCTGGCTGGCGCTGTGGTGGGCCCTGGCGCTGCTGCTGCTGAAGCGGCGCCCCAGGGCGGCCACCTGCATGCTGTGGGGCGGCCTGGCGGTGCTGGGTCTGCTGGGGTTTCGCGCTTTCCCGGATGCCCTGCTGCGCCCCCTGGAAAACCGCTACCCCGTGCCCGCGGTGGAGGCAATCGGTCGCCACGTGGGCATCATCGTGCTGGGCGGGGCAACCGGCCATTCGGACAGCTTCCTGGCCCACGGCCAGGTACCCCTGGCCGAGCCCGCCGAGCGCCTGACCGTGCCCGTGGCCCTGCTGCGCCAGCACCCCCGGCTGGAGCTGGTGTTCTCGGGCGGCGAGGGGCGGCTGCTGCCCACCGGCGTGCCGGAATCGCGGCTGGCAGAGGCCTTTTACCGCGAGCAGGGCCTTGGGGCCGCGCTGAACGAAGGGCGCATTCGCCTGGAGGGCGGCTCGCGCAACACCCGGGAAAATGCCCGCCAGGTGGCAGAATTACTGGGCACCCGATGCAAGGAACCCTGGCTACTGGTGACATCGGCATGGCACATGCCGCGCTCGATGAGGGAGTTCCAGGCGGCGGGCTGCAACGTGACGGCGTACCCGGTGGATTTCTGGACCGGGGATTCGACGGGGCTCAGGGAGTATTCGACGGCTTACAGCGTGGTGCGCTGGCAGACGGGGTTGCATGAGTGGGTGGGGTGGTTGGTGTATGGGTTTGAATGGTGAGGTGGGGATAATGATTGCGGGTGATCTCGGCTTTCATGGCGACGTCCGCTTTGGGCAAGCCTATCGAACGCTCATACACAAACTCTCTGATAACCGCGCCAGCCATCTGATGTACAAGCGCTTGACGCTCTTTCACGACGCCCCGGGCGGGACTGTGAAGGCGATTCTCCAGGACTACGAGCCGCGGCTGCCCTGCGACGCCACCCAGGTGGGGCGCTTTCGCAGCGCCATCGGCGAGGCCGGGGTGGAGGAGTTGCTCAAGGCCGCCATCGACACGGCGGTGCGGACCCGGGCAATCCGCCCGGCCGAACTCGAACCAACCACGATACCGGGCATCGTCTTGCGCGAGGTGCGCCGCAAGCTGTCCACGGCACGCCCGCCATCGGCCAGCACGCTCGATCGGCTGGGAATAATAGGGGACAGACCACGATTTCCTGCTATCCGGCGAGGGCGAGGTTCAGGTCTTGCATTCCAGCATGTTTCCTCCTCGCTTTGAGCCCTGTCGCATCCGCCGCACCACCCCGTGATCCACGGTTGACGATCCCCCCCGCCGCTGGGAGTTCTTCTACAACGCCGCAGGCGACCTGGTGGAGCAGCGCGACCCGCTGGGCAACAGCCGCCTGATCGCCCCCGATGCGGCCGGGCGCCCGGTGGGCTTCACCGACGCCCTGGGTTTCAGCAGCAGCACCGAGTACACCCCCGTGGACCAGCCCGCCGCGTCGGTGGACCCCCTGGGCGGGCGCACGGGCTTCGCCTACGACGCTGCCGGGCGTCTGGCCTCCGTCACCGATGCCCGGGGCACGGTGCTGGAGCGCTACGGCTACGACGCCCTGGACCGGCTGCTCACCCGCACCGATGCCCTGGGCAAGGAGGAGCGCTACGCCTACAACGCCGGTGGCCAGCTCACCCGGCGCACCGACCGGCAGGGCCGCGTGACCACCTACGGCTACGACGGCAGCGGCCGGCTCATCCGCATCGAGCACCCCGAGGGCACGGTGCAGCAGCGCAGCTACGACCCGCTGGGCCGTCGCAGCGAGCGGCGGGTCAACGGCCAGAGCACGCGCTACGTCTACGACGGCGCCCAGGCGATCGGCGAGATCCGCGAGGGGCAGAGCACCACGCTGCTCACATCCTTAAGCATCGACGAGATGCTGGCGCGCTACAGCGCGCAGGGCGCGCGCAGCTTCCTCACCGACGCCCTGGGCAGCGTGATCGCGCTCACCCGCGAAGACCAGAGCGTGCTCACCAGCTACGCCTACAGCCCCTACGGGCAGAGCCAGACCAGCGGCGCGGAGGAGGGCAATGCCAGCCAGTACACCGCGCGGGAGAACGACGGCACGGGGCTGTATTACTACCGGGCGAGGTACTACGATGCGGTACTCAAGCGGTTTACCCAACCCGATCCGATCGGATTGGCGGGCGGCATCAACGCTTACGGGTATGTTGAGGGGAATCCTGTATTGAAGAGAGACCCGCTGGGTTTGGAGTCTTGGGGGCCGTTTGGGCCGGAACCGGGTGTTGTGTTTCCGCCGTCAACGCCGAACCCTGACCCTCAAGGTGAGTATTTTCGGAAGCCGGCCGAGCTTTGGGATGCTCTGAAAAAGGACTGCATGGCACGATGTGTATACGAGTTAGTGGTGCCAGGTTTGCCAGAAGTCGCTACGGACGCAATCCCGCGGGTTGCAAATGCTGCGGAGGTTTATGTAACTGCGAAATCTGCGTCATCCTTTGTTAATGAAGCCATGGGGGTATTTGCAGCTACTGTAACAAAAGTAGCGACAGTAGCCAGCACAGTTGGGAACATAGTTTCGGGCTTTAACTTTTTGCGGTGTATGGAGAGGTGCAAGCGCTGTGGACCATAATCAAGACTCGCTCTCTAAAAGTTCTCAGAAGCGAAGGGTTGTTTTTCCTTTAAAACCAGATCACTTTGTATATCTCGTTATCCGTTCTAGTTTTTGGATCGTCTTATTAGTTATTCTCGCTGTGCCAATTTTTGGAATTCTTGTCCGCACTTCGTTGTTCGAGATCCCCAGTGTATTGTCGACTGACTTCTCTGCAATGCCGTTTTTCGTGCTGTTTCCTTTATTTTTTATCGCAATTTTTTCTCTTTATGCCATTTTTCTAAATATTCTAGAAAAGCCATTTCCGTTTTTATCATTTCCTCTTTTTGTCGGAGCCTTGTTCGCTGTGATTTCTATCGGCTATGTACTCCTCGTTCGCCTAGCCCTATGAACCCAAGAGTATTTAGTCGCCCCTGCAAAACCCCGAAGACCCGCATGGAATAACGCTTTTGCGAAGAATCGGTATGTTGAAATCCCGCAGGAATTGGAATAATACGACTCGAAAGCTGCGAGAAATCGCCACCGCGAGAGCGAGGGTCAGGTCTTGCATTCCAGCATGTTTCCTCCGCGCTTTGAGCCCCGTCACATCCGTTGCACCACCCAGTGATCCGCGGTTGACGATCCCCCCCGCCGCTGGGAGTTCTTCTACAACGTTGCCCCTGCAAAACCCCGAAGACCCGCATGGAATAACGCTTTTGCGAAGAATCGGTATGTTGAAATCCCGCAGGAATTGGAATAATCCGGCTCGAAAGCTGCGAGAAATCGCCACCGGAGAGCCGCGATGACCGACGACTTCTTTCGTGCCCGCCTCGATCAGATGATCGACCTCAAGCATCCGCTGGCCGTACT
>Ga0209990_10002354_pt1 | contig 14911 bp, 11 predicted proteins | sample NOAtaG_6_FD_187304 | JGI IMG/M metagenome (GOLD analysis project Ga0209990, IMG submission 187304) | Freshwater lake microbial communities from Lake Erie, under a cyanobacterial bloom - NOAA_Erie_Diel5S_2200h metaG (SPAdes) (version 2) | ecosystem: Environmental > Aquatic > Freshwater > Lake ...
CTTACTGGTCCTATCGGTCCTATCGGTCCTATCGGTCCTATCGGTCCTATTGGTCCTATAAGTCCTATCAGTCCTACCAGTCCTCTCATTTCCATCAGTCCTTTCAGTCCCCTTGCCTGTCCGGCAACTTTATAACGTGATAGCCCGGGTCGGCAGTCTCATAATCCGGGACTTTGCTCCGGAATAGTTGACTTGACGGGACAATTTCTACAGGATGTACCGGCAATCCGTACCAAGAACTCTGAACTATAACCACAATTTGTATCTCCTTCGGAGGGGGAATCTCTGATGACCTGGACACAGAACTATGATCCATTTGGATTCTGGCCGCTCTCGACGATCGTCGCGGCACTGCCGGTGTTGACGCTATTCTTCGTGCTCGTTGCGTTAAAGAAGCGGGTCTGGGTCTCGGCCATGTGGGGGATGGTCATGGCGGTTCTGCTGGCGCTGCTGGTCTTCCGCATGCCGGCGATGATGGTCGGCGCCGCCGCGGTGCACGGGGTGATCTTCGGCTTTCTCCGGATTGCGTGGATCATCATCGCCTCGATGTTCCTCTACAATATCGCGGTCGAGACCGGGCAGTTCCAGGTCATGAAGGATTCGATCGCCAACCTCTCCTCGGACAAGCGACTGCAGCTGATCCTGATCGCCTTCTGTTTCGGAGCGTTTCTGGAGGGGACCGGGGGAGGCGGAGCGCCGGTGGCGATTGCCGGAGCGTTTCTGATTGGTCTCGGATTCAATCCATTCCAGGCGGCGACCCTCTGTCTGCTGGCGAACACCGCCCCGGTCGCCTGGGGAGGGGTCGGCAATCCACTGCGGATCCTCGCTGGCGTGACCGGTCTTGATGAGATGGCGCTCAGCGCGATGACCGGACGCATCCTGCCGCCGATCTCGGCGATCCTGCCGCTCTGGCTGGTGCGGAGCATGGTCAACTGGAAGGAGACGCGCGAGGTCTGGCCGGCGCTGGCGGTCAGCGGGCTCTCGTTTGCCGGCATGCAGTTCTTCTGGTCCAACTATATGGACAACAGCCTGGTCGATGTCGTCTCGGCCCTCTTCTCGCTGCTGGTCATGGTCGCCTTCCTGAAGATCTGGAAGCCGGGCAACGTCCTGCGCGCCGATGGCGGCGCGGCGCTGGCCAGCATTCCGCGCCACACGACCAGCGCGGTGCTCAAGGGCTGGTCGCCCTTCCTGCTCGCCTCGGTCTTCATCTTTGTTGCCGGCTATCCGGCGATCAACAAATATCTGACCCTCAGTTCGTGGAAGAAGCCGATGCCGGGGTTGCACAATCTGGTGCAGCGGGTTCCGCCGGTCGCGCCCAACCTGCCTGAAGCAGCGATCGTCGACTGGAACCTGCTCTCACTGCCGGGAACGGCGATCTTCGTCGGGACGATCCTCGCCTCGATCTTCCTCGGGCTCTCACTCGGGCAGACCTTCCGGATCTTTGCCCGAACCTGCCGCGAGCTGATTCCCTCCCTGGCGGCGATCAGTTTTATGGTCGGCCTCGCCTACGTGACCCGCTATGCGGGAATGGATACGGTCATGGGATTGAGTCTGACCAAGACGGGGGTGCTCTATCCCTTCTTCGGGACGATGCTCGGCTGGCTCGGCGTCGCGCTGACAGGCACGGATGCCGGATCGAACGCCCTCTTTGGCAACCTGCAGAAGGTGACGGCCGAGCAGCTCGGCATCAGTGCGGTGCTCATGGCCTCCGCCAACTCGGCCGGCGGCGTGATGGGCAAGATGATCGACGCGCAGTCGATCGTCGTCTCCTCGGCCGCGACCCAGCAGGCGGGCAATGAGGCGGCGATCTTCAAGGCGGTCTTCAAGCATAGTATAGTTCTGGCGGCGCTGGTCGGAATCATCGTCATGCTCTACGCGTTCGTCTTCCCCGGACTGATTCCGGAATAGTCCGCGGCGCCATTCATTCATTCATCAACGATCATTCACGGAGAGTTTTTATGTCGAGAAGAATATCATCACTGTTGGCCCTCGGACTCCTCGTCGGACTCGGCGCCGGTCTTCTGGTCAGTCGGCGGGCGGAGTCGCAGGTTCAGGTTCCACCCGGGTTGCGCGCGCAGCGCGATACGTGGACCCCGCTCATGGATCTCCTGAAGAAGGATCGGCCGCGGGTCACCGATCAGCAGCTCGCCCGCATCGCGAAGTATCCGATCGAAGCGCTCTGGAATGGCGTGCAGAATCAGGGCTACACCCAGAACTTCGCCAACCATTTCCGGCTCACCCAGCCGGGGACGAAGCTGGTTGGCCGGGCGCTGACCATGCGCTATCTGCCCCTGCGACCGGACATCGATGCCGCGACGAAGCAGATCGCGAAGGAAGGGGACTGGGACTTCCAGTACAACGTCCGGGCCGGTGAAGATGCCAACCCCGGCGACGTGATCGTCGTTGAGCTTGGCGGCGCGGTCGACCGGGCGACCTTTCTCGGCGACGTGACCGGCATCGGAATGAAGCAGCGCGGGGTGCGCGGCGTGGTCGTCGATGGCGGGATCCGTGACCTGAACGAATTTCTGGTCATGAAGGATTTTCCGATCTACTACGTCAACGCCCATGCCTCGGCCATGGCCGACCAGGTGGGCGTTGAGTGGAATGCTCCGATCCGCATCGGCCACGTCTCAGTGCTGCCGGGGGACGTGGTCGTCGGCGATGAGGAGGGCGTCCTCTTCTTTCCGCCGCAGATCGTCGAGGATGTTCTGAAGTCGGCCGCGCTGACGGTCAACACTGAGAACTTCAAGCGGGAGATGATGCGTTCGGGCAAGTATCGCTCGCGCGACGTCTATCCAAAGCTCAGTCCGGAGCTGGAGAAACGCTACCAGGAGTGGGTCAAGACCAATCCGGTTGGCAACTAATTAATCCGGGTCAATCCGGGCCAATCCGGGCGGCCGTGACATGGAGTCGATCATGCTGACATCAATTCTGACCTTACTCTTTCTCTTCCAGATTCCCGCCGCACCGCCCGGAGTCGATATTCAGTCGGAGATCGGGCGGCTCGAGCGCAATCTGCAGAAGAACATCCTCCCTTTCTGGCTGGGGAAGAGTATCGACAAGGTCAATGGCGGGTACACGATCAACTTTGGCCCCCGCGGCGAAGCGAAGGGGCCAGGGGTGAAGATGATCGTCACCCAGGCCCGGCAGGTCTGGCTCCTGGCACGGCTCGCCCGCGCCGGATACTGCGGCAAGGACTGTCTGGAAGCTGCCGAGCATGGCTACCGGTTTCTGCGGACGAAGATGTGGGATGAGCGGAATGGCGGCTTCTACTGGCAGGTCGATGCGACCGGCAATGAGAAGCAGCGCCCCAACAAGCATCTCTATGGCCAGTCCTTTGCGCTCTATGCGATCTCGGAGTACGCGCTGGCCACTGGGCGGCGCGATGTGCGCGACTTTGCCGTCGAGTTCTTCAACCTGCTCGAGGCGAAGGCTCACGATCAGCAGTATGGCGGCTACCGCGAATACTTCAAGCCGGACTGGACGCCGGCCACCGACGAGTCGACGTCATACATGAGCGGCGATCCGGCCGGCAAGCTCATGAACACCCATCTGCATCTGCTCGAGGCGCTGACGACCTTCTACCGGGCAACGACTCTCCCGCTGGGACGGGAGCGGCTGCTCGAGCTGATCAACATTCAGAGCAATACCGTAGTCCGGAAATCGATCGGCGCCTGCACCGACAAGTACGAGCGCGACTGGACCCCGCGGCTCGATGGCGAGAACGCGCGCGTCTCATATGGTCACGATCTCGAGAATATCTGGTTGCTCATCGATGCCTGTGAAGCCGCCGGCATCTCCTACCGGCCATTTCTCGACCTCTTCCGGACGCTCTTCGACTACTCGCTGAAGTATGGGTATGACGAAAAGAATGGCGGTTTCTATGACAGCGGACGGTTCAATCAGCCGGCCGATCGGCTGGTCAAGGTCTGGTGGGCTGAGGCCGAGGCGATTGTCAGCGCTCTTTACATGCACCATCTGACCGGGGATCAGAAATATTTCAAAGTCTACCAGAAGACGCTCGACCTGATCGAACAGCGCTTTGTCGATTGGGAGAATGGCGAATGGCACGCCACGCTCCAGCCCGACGGAACGGTCAGTGGCGACAAGGCCCAGCCGTGGAAGGCGGGTTACCATAACGGGCGGGCGATGATCGAGTCGATCCAGTTGTTGAAATTGCTCAAATGACCGGTCACTTCGACGAGACTGGCGGTGGCGGCCAGCGGCGAAAATATGTGACCATGGCTTCATCTCATTCGTCCACGCTGACGGATGGTTCTGATCTCCTTCCCGGGGCCGGGAATCGACATTAATCTGATCTGAAAGGATAATTACGATGTACAGCAGAAGAGATTTTGGAAAAATAATGCTGGCCGGAGTGCCACTCTCGATGATTTCGCTTCCCGAGATCAAGTCGGCGTTCAAAGGGGTGCGCATTGGGATTCAGTCCTACAGTTTCCGCACCCTCTCACTTGACGATGCATTGAAGGCGATGGCTGAGATCGGGATCGGGGAGTGCGAACTCTTCTCCGGTCACATCGAACCGCGACCGCAGATGGGCCCCCCGGGACCAAATGGCCGCCCGACCCCCAATCCGGGGTTCCGCGATGAGATTCGCAAGTGGCGACTGACGACGCCGCTCGATACCTTCACCGCGGTCAGGAAGAAGTTCGACGCCGCCGGAGTGAAGCTCCAGGCCTACAACTACAGTTTCAATGACAGCTTCACCGACGAGGAGATCGAGCGCGGCTTCGAGATGGCCAAGGCGCTGGGGGTGAAGGTGATCACCGCCTCGGCGACGGTCAGTGTCGCCAAGCGGGTCGCCGTCTATGCCGACAAGCACAAGATCACCGTCGCCATGCACAATCACGACAATCTGACCGATCCCAACCAGTACGCCAAGCCGGAGAGCTTTGCCGCGGCCATGGCCCATTCGAAGTATATCGGGATCAATCTCGACATCGGCCACTTCACGGCGGCCAATTACGATCCCATTCCCTACATCCAGCAGAATCACGCCCGGATCACCAACCTCCATATCAAGGATCGGAAGAAGGATCACGGGGCGAATGTGGTTTGGGGAACTGGCGACACGCCGATCAAGCCGGTCTTGCAGCTGCTCAGGAGCAAGAAGTACGATATTCCGGCCAACATCGAGTACGAGTATCGCGGTGATGACGCGATCGCCGAGGTCCGCAAGTGCTTCCAGTTCATGAAGGACGCGCTGGCCTAACCAGACTCAGGGCCATTATTTTTGACAGTCTTTGCGGAGGTATCAATGTCAAAAGACAGAATATCGAGACGGAAGTTTGTTGCCGGGACGACCGGGGCCGCGCTGGGCGCCATGATTGTGCCGCGCCACGTCCTTGGTGGGGTTGGGTACACTGCCCCGAGTGACAAGGTCAACATCGCCGTCGTCGGGTGCGGCGGGCAGGGAGCGACCGATGCGTCGGAGCTGCTCGCCAATGGGCAGAACATCGTCGCGCTGGCCGACGTCGACTTCGATTATGTCGACAAGGCGGCGGCCGGGCGCACCCGCACCCGGGATGGCAAGCCGAACGAAAACGGGATCCGGCTGCAGGAGGCCTACAACAAGGCCAAACGTTATGCCGATTTCCGGAAGATGCTCGAGGCGGAGAAGGGGATCGATGGTGTGATCGTCGCCACCCCGGACCACACCCACGCGATCGTCGCCAAGACGGCGATGGAGCTGGGCAAGGCCGTCTACGTCGAGAAGCCGCTCACCTGGTCGGTCCAGGAGTCGCGGGTTCTGCGCGAGGTCGCGGCCCGGACGAAGGTCGCGACGCAGATGGGCAACCACGGCCATTCGAGCGACGCCGCGGCGCGGGTCAATGAATGGATCGAGGCCGGAGTGCTCGGCGCCGTGCGCGAGGTCCATATCTGGACCAACCGTCCGATCTGGCCGCAGGGTGTGCCGCGCCCGATGAAGAGCGCGCCCTGGCAGGGCGGAGGTGGTTTTGGCAATGAGTGGACGGCCCGCCGTCTCAACCGGGCCATCTCGACCGCGGTGGTCGGCGACTACACGGTTCCCGCGCCTCTCAACTGGGACCTCTACCTCGGGCCGGCGCCGCAGGTCGACTACCATCCGATCTACCATCCATTCAACTGGCGCGGCTGGGTCGATTGGGGAACCGGCGCGCTCGGTGATATGGCCGCGCACCTCATGGACCATCCCTACTGGGCGCTCAAGCTCGGCTATCCGACCAGCGTCGAGGCGACCTCGACCCCGTGGGGTCTCGGCGCGAACAACGCGCCAGCGAGCTATCCGCTCTCGACCAAGGTGACCTACCACTACCCGGCGCGTGGCAAGCAGCCCGCCCTCAAGCTGACCTGGCTCGATGGCGGGCTCATGCCCGACCGTCCGGCGCTCATGCCCGAGAATGTCCAGCTCGATCCGGGCGGCGGGGTGATCTACATCGGCGAGAAGGGGGTGCTGATGCATGAGACCTACGGCTACTCCCCGAAGCTCTATCCGGAGTCGCTGGTCGAAGTCGCCAACAAGGTGCCGCGGACCTATCCCCGGGTCGAGATGAATGACGACGCTGAAAAGAGCGCCAAGCACCGGCTCAACTGGGCCAAGGCGATCATGGGCAAAGAGAAGGCGACCTGTCCGATCGAGTACGCCAGCCGGCTCACCGAGAATATGCTGCTCGGAGTGGTCGCGCTGCGGACCGGGCAGGGACGGAAGATCGTCTATGATGGTTCAACCGGGCGGGTCACCAACATCCCGGAGGCCAACCAGTACCTTCACCGCGAATATCGCGAGGGTTGGAAGCTCTAGTCTCTCCGTTTCGGGCAGGTCGGCGGGTGAGGAGCCAGTCGACCTGCCCTCATTTCATCTTCTCCTGCCGCCGCTCTGGGGCAGGAGATTGCCGCAGGTTCATCTATGTTCAATTTTGATCCGACGCGACGCGACTTTCTGATGGCCGGGACCGCGGCCATCACCTATGAGACATTGAAGCCGGCCCCGGCCCGGGCCATTCAGGCCGGCCGGATCAAGTTCGGCGTGATTGGCCTCAATCACGGCCACATCTATGGCCAGACACGGGCCGTCATTCGCGGTGGGGGCGAGCTGGTCTCGTTCTACGCGAAAGAGCCCGAGCTCGTCGCGGCCTTCCAGAAAGAGTTTCCGCAGGCGCGTCTGGCCCGCACGGAGGCCGAGATCCTCGAGGACAAGGCGTTGCAGCTGGTCGTGAGCGCCTCGATTCCAAACGAACGGGCCCCGCTGGGCATTCGCGTCATGCAGCATGGCAAGGATTTCATGGTCGACAAGCCGGGGGTGACTTCGCTCGCCCAGCTCGCCGAAGTCCGGCGGGTCCAGCGGCAGACCAGGCGGATCTACTCGATTCTCTACAGTGAACGACTGGAGAATCCGGCGACGATTCGCGCGGCCGAGATGGTTCGGGCCGGCGCGATCGGTAAGGTGGTCCAGACGATTGGCCTTGGTCCGCACCGGGTCAATCCAAAGTCACGCCCCGCCTGGTTCTGGGACCGCAAATATTTCGGCGGTATCCTCTGCGATATCGCCTCCCACCAGTTCGACCAGTTTCTCTATTTCACCAGCTCGACCGCGGCCGAGGTCATTGCCGCCCAGGTGCGCAACGTCAACCACCCGCAGTATCCGCTCTATGAGGACTTTGGCGACGCCATGCTGCGTGGGAACACCGCCTCGGGCTATCTGCGTGTCGACTGGTTCACCCCTAACGGACTGAACACCTGGGGGGATGGCCGGTTGACGGTCATCGGGACCGAAGGCTTCATGGAGTTGCGCAAGTATACCGATCTGACGCGCAGCAACAAGGGCAACCATCTCTTCATCGTCGATCAGAAAGAGACGCGCTATATCGATTGCAGCGCCGGGCCGATGCCCTATGGCGAGCAGTTGGTCGATGACGTCCTCAACCGGACCGAGACGGCCATGTCCCAGGAGCACTGCTTCCTGGCGACTGAACTGGCCCTGCGCGCCCAGCAGAAGGGGCTCGCGACCCGCTAGCCGGATCGATTGGTCCGGGACAACTGGACCACGAAAAACACGAAAAGTACGAAAAACACGAAAAGTGACGGGGTTGTCCATCACGGTCAGCGGATCTCCCCGCCAGCTTTTCGTGTTTTTCGTGGACAAAAATAACCAACCAAAAATTGGTCGAATGGGCATTGGCCGTGCAGTCGGCTTCTCGTCGACTCGAAAATATTGTAAAGTTCTTAAGTCATACACTTCTTTTGCAGAGACTAAACATTCGGCATGCGCATAGATTTCATCAGGTAGCCCGGCACGACCTGCCGTTGGCCTTACTGAAATGGGGCGGATCCAGCGTCGACTCTGGTTGCCGTGGCGGGACGCGCAGCACGACATCTCCCGGAGAATAACAGACTCGTATGAGCACTAATACTGAGAGGCTAAAGCGGGGCATTGCGCTCTTCCTGTTGATTGGCTGTGCCGCCCTGGCCGCTATCTACCCCACGACCCCATCCTCGCAGGCCCAGTCCTCCGGGACGGCTCCCGCGGCCGCGAAAGAGGAGGAGCTGGCCGCCTCCTTCGAGAAGTTCGCCCAGCCCTTTATCAAGCAGAACTGTCTGCGCTGCCACGATGGGGATACCAGCATGGGCGGGGTCCGGATGGATCAGCTCAACGCCAAACTCGAAGATCGGCACATCCTGATCTGGGAAGCGGTTCGTGAGCGCATCGATGCCGGAACCATGCCGCCAAAGAATGCCAAACCCCAGCCCACCGATGCCGAGCGCGACCAGATGACCAAGTGGATCGATGACGCGCTGGCCGTGGCCCGCGCGCGACGAATCTCCATGAATGGGCTGATCCGTCGGCTGACGGTCGCGCAGTATCGCCATACCCTGCGCGAATTGCTCCTGCTGGAAGACGATTTTTCCGAGATCCTGCCGGCTGATGCCGTCTCGAAAGACGGATTTCTCAATAATCACGAGCGGCTTGAGCTGTCGCCGCTGCTGACCGAGACCTATTTCGAGATTGCCGAGAAGGCGCTCAACCGGGTCATCATCGATCCGCAGGCGAAACCCTCGATCCAGAATTTCCGGCTCGACTTTGGGAGCGGGATCAATCCGGCCCCGATCAGCGAGCGGCTGGTGCTGGGGGCGGGAAGCACACTGCTGACCCCGGAAGATTTCACGGTGAAGCAGTTGACCGTCAGGAAGCCCTTTCCGTTCGAGCCATTCTTCATGCGCACGAAGTTTCGTTTCATCGAGGGTTACCAGGGGAACGATACCGTCCGTGGCTGGCGCGATTTCGACAGCATCTACCACGCGGTCTTCGCCGATTTTCGCGGCAGCGCCGGCTATCCAAAAGGGAAGGCCTACGGCACGGTGCCGGAAGGACTGCTCCTGCGCCCGGCCATTCCCAATGATGAACTCTTCGGAACTGATGGCACCTATGGACCGAAGGCGAACTTCAAGATCGCCGTCCGTGAGTTGCCAGATAATGGAAGATTCCGGATCACGGTGACGGCGGCCAAATATGACGATGGATTGCTTCTCGACAAGGGGGCCACTCCGGCCGAAGGGGCAGGGGAGACGGGAGTCGTCGTCAATGCCGGAGCGGCGGTGATCCGGACGCCGGGAATCTACCAGGTCGATGTCCATCCGGCGCCGCCCGCCGCGCCGCCGGCGCCCGACACGACCAGGCTGAACGAAGGGCTGAGTGGGGCGTGGTCGCTCGAGGATCAGGCCCGATCGGTCGAGTCGCCCTTCGGTCGGGCGATCGGTTTCAATGCGCATACGGATACGCTGACCCTGCCTGGCGATGGGGTGAAAAAGATTGGCACAGGCGATTTCACGATTGCCGCCTGGATCAAACCGCGCGGCAATGGCTCTATCATCAGCGCTGGCGGCTATGGCGCCGCCGGCTGGTCGGTCGATCTTCAGGACCGCAACACCCTCCAGTTCGTCTCTGCCGGCTCGCCGGGCAACTTCAATGGCCGTGTCTTATCGCAGCCGGATGCGGTCCGGCGTGAGGCCTGGCAGCACGTCGCGGTGGTCGTCAAACGCGGTAAGAATGAGACGCGCATCTACGTCAACGGGCTCCCCGTCGGGCGTGGAACGACGGGAGTGGCCAATCTCGATCCGCTGGGCAGCCTCACACTGGGCAGTGCGGCGGGGGTCGAATCGTTCAAGGGGCTGATTGACGAAGTTCGCCTCTACAGTCGGGCCCTCGAGCCGGCAGAGCTGCCGGGATTGGTTCTCCCCGGCAAGACACTCCTTGCTCCCCCTCCGGAGCGGAGTCGTTCCACCGGACGCAACAACGCGACCAGGTTCCCGGATGTTGCCCTGAAGATTGGCGATCGCCATTTCTCGGGCAGCCTCGTCCAGCCGGCCTTTCTGGTGGTCAGGCTCAAAGCCGGGACGACCCCGGTCAGCGCCGTCATCGATGGCGTCTATGACGCAGCGAAGATTGTCCTGACCCCCTTACCCGAGACCCGCGAGGCGGCGCGCCAGTTCCTCGCCTTCGAGAAACGGATGCCCAAGGTTGGCGTCTATCTCGGGTTCCGCCGCGATTGTGGCAGCTCGCTCGTCGCCGTTGGGACGCCGGAGCCGGTGGCCGGGACGAGGCTCGCCCGCTACACATTTGAAGGCGCGATGCGCAACTTCCCGAACGCCGAGGTGGAGAAGGACAACGTCAACTACCTCGCGGGGGTGCGCGAGATCGGCGTGCGCAGCGAGTATACCGATGGCCGCGACATGCCGCGGTTGCTGATCCGTTCGGTCGAGTTCGAGGGGCCGTTGCACGACACCTGGCCAACCCCGGCGTACAAGAACATCTTCATCGACTCTGAGCAGAAGAACGATCAGCCGGCCTATGCCCGGCGGATTCTCCGCAACTTCGCGCAGCGCGCCTACCGTCGTCCGGTTACCGCGGCCGAAGAGGCCGCGCTGATCGCCGTCTACCAGAACTCGGCCAGGGCCGGGCGCCGCTTCGAGGAGAGCATCAAGGACGCGCTGCTCGTGGCCCTCACCTCGCCCCAGTTTCTCTTTCTGATCGAGAACAGCGCCTCGCCTGACCCGGAGCCGCTCGACAACTACGAGCTGGCGTCCAAGCTCTCCTACTTCCTCTGGAACAGCCCGCCCGATGCGCGGATGTTGCAGCTTGCCGCGGCCGGGACGCTGCGTCGCCAGCTCGGAGCCGAGACCGAGCGCCTGATTGCCGATCCGAAATTCTCCAACTTTATCAGCGAGTTTGCCGCACAATGGTTGAGCCTCGACAAGATTCAGGTCCTCGAGCCGGATCGGACGCGGTTTCCCAAACTGACCCGCGAGGCGCGGGCGCAACTCCGCCAGGAGCCGGTGGAGTTTCTCCTCTACCTGATCAGGCAGAATTTGCCGGCGACCAACCTGATCCAATCCGATTTTATCGTCGCCAATGAGATGGTCGCCGGATACTATGATCTCGGAGACAAGACCGAGAGCGGCCTCCGCTTCATGCCGATCCGCCACGGGCGGTCGGAACTGGGCGGGCTCCTGACCCAGGCGGCGATCCTCGCTGGCCTCTCTGACGGACGTGAATCGAATCCGGTCAAGCGTGGGGCCTGGCTGGCGCGGAAGATCGTCGCCGAACCGCCCGCCGATCCGCCACCGAACGTCCCGGCGCTCAAAGAATCGATGAAGGATCTGACGCTCCGCCAGCGGCTTGAACAGCATCGTGACGTGACGGCCTGCCGGGCCTGCCACGCGAAGATCGATCCGTGGGGTGTCGCCCTCGAAGAGTTCAATGCCGGTGGCCGGCTGAAGACGCAACCGACGGATGCCCGCAGCACCCTGCCCGATCGGACCGAGGTGAGCGGCGCCAACGATCTGAAACGCTATCTGGCCCAGGATCGACTCGACCAGGTCGCCTTCAGCTTTCTTAAACACCTCTCGATCTATGCCACTGGTCGCACCCTGACTTACAACGAACGGAGTCAGTTGAAGCAGGATGCCTTGAAGTTGAAGGCTGATGGCTACCGGATGAAAAATATGGTCCGGTATGTTGTCAACAGCCCCATGTTTCTGGAAAAATAACAAAATCAACGCTGCTCCTGGAGGAACTATGACCAACTCTTTCCGCATTGATCGCCGCGCATTCCTGAAAGGTCTCGGCGGCGCTACGCTGGCCCTGCCAGTTCTCGACGTCATGGGCGCCGAGACGGTTGATCGCCTCCCGCGGCGATTCTGCGCAATCTACACCGCCAATGGAATGTCGCTGCCCTTGAAGGATCATGGAATCTCAGAGTGGAGCTGGTTCCCCCAGGTCGCCGAGAATGGCCAGATTGTCTATGGTCAGTCGACCCAGCCGCTGCTCCCTTTCCGGAAGCAGATCAGCTTCATGGGTGGACTCTATCATCCCAATGGTCCGAAGGCCGATCCGCATACCTGTTCAGATATGTGGCTGACCGGCGCGCCGCTCCAAAATCCGAAGCCGGGAACCTACAATACCGCCGGACTTGATCAGGTGATCGCGCTCCATACCAAACAACACTGCCGGCAGCCCTCCCTGACCCTCTCCATCGATGCCGGCACCGGGTTTCTGTCGCGCACGGGAACCATCTCATACAGTCTCGAAGGTCGGGCAATTCCCGCCGAGAACAAGCCCCGCCGGGTCTTTGAGCGACTCTTCAGCAATGACCGCGGATCTTTAAAGTCCGAGCATGAGAAGCTGCAGCGGCGCATCAAGCTGGTCGATGCCGTAGCCGAGAGCGCCCGCGCCCTCGACAAGAAGCTTGGCAAGACGGATCGCGAGCGCATGGACCAGTACCTCACCTCGCTCAATGAGGTCGAGTCGCGGCTGGTCGCCTCAGAGAAATGGATCGATATCCCCCTCAAAAAGCAGGACTACTCCCAGCTCAATCTGGAGGCGACCAATGAGGGCGATCCGTCCGAGTATTACCGGACAATGTTCGACCTGATCGCGCTCGCCTTCGACGCGGATATCACCCGCTCGGTCGCCTTCATGCTCAATCGTGAGGATGGCATGGGCATCAGCGATACGTTCCCGCTCAAGCTGGGGCTGTCGAAGACGCACCATAACCTTTCGCACGCCACCGACAAGGAAGGGCAGCTCGACTTTGCGAAGTACGATCTCTTCCTGAGCCAGCAGGTGGCGCACTTCTTCGCCCGGTTGAACCAGTATAAAGACCGCCAGGGGACGGTGCTCGACAACACGATCGTCCTCTTCGGCAGCGGCGCCAGCACAACCCACAACCCGCATAATCTGCCCACCCTCATTGCCGGTGGTGAGAACATGGGGCTGAAGCACTGCGGCTTCTGGCGCGATGGCGAGACCAGGATGTCCAATGTCTACCTGAGCATCATCCGCTCATTGGGGATCGAACAGGAGTCCTTCTCCGACAGCACCGGGACACTCGGGAGCTCGATCTTCAGCCGGGTCTAGCCGGATCGATTCAAAGATAAGCGGGGAGGCGTCGACCGAGTTTGCCGGTTGGCCTCCCCGTTCTGTTTCAGGCTGCGGTTGACCCGCCGCCAGATGATGGAGGCCCCTCCTGAGAATGTCATTTCGTTACACGGTGGTTGGACTGGCCGCGCTGGCGCTCCTGACCCTCGTTGGGTGGGTGCGGCAGAATCACCTTGTCGGCGGCCCCTTCCTGAGTTTTCTGATCGGAGTGCTGCCGAATGTCGCAGCAGCGATCGCTATTCCGTATGTGTTTCTTGGCATTTGGATCGAACAGCGCGCTGGTATGAGCGTCGGGATGGTTCGTCGAAACTTCATCAGGCTCTCCATCTTCGCTGGTGGCGGGCTGATTGCCTGGGAGTTTCTGCAGCTCTCGAGCCGTCGTCTCGTCTTCGATGTCAACGACCTTGGGGCGACTCTCGGCGGGCTTCTCCTCGGCTGGTTGATCTTCAACTGGCTGACGCCGCGAAACAGCCCCACGGCAGCTGGACATTAATCTCCGGCGATCATCTGATGTTGGCGACGTTGGGCTGGTCAATTCCGAAATGCCGGGATTATCGCATATGCAAAGGATCGGTTTATGGTTCAATCTCTGAGTCTGGTGTCGGTGGTGGTCCGCGATTATGACGAAGCCATCGCCTTCTACGTCAACACGCTCGGCTTCTCCCTGGTTGAAGACACGCCCCTCCCCGCGGAGGGAAAGCGCTGGGTGGTCGTCGCTCCGCCGGGCGGAGCCGGGGCCGGATTGCTTCTGGCCCGGGCGGCCAATGACGAGCAGTTGGCGCGGGTAGGCAACCAGACGGGTGGGCGTGTCTTTCTCTTTCTGCGCACTGACAACTTCGAGCGAGACTATCAACTCTATCGCGGACGGGGAGTCGAGTTTGTCCGTGGCCCGGCCAATGAGCCATTTGGGACCGTCGCCGTCTTTCGGGATCTCTACGGCAACTTGTGGGATCTCATCGGGCCACCAGCCGTTAGTCCGCCAGCGTCGTCCTGATTGGCAGGCATCGCTGATCCCAGACGTATCATCATCTATCCGAAGGGAGCCATCATGCGTCAACTCATTTCAGTCATCCCGCACCTTGGGTTGCTTTTGGTCGGAGCCATACATCTGCTTCCACTCTCCGGGGTGCTCGGAAGCGCGCGATTGAAGATGCTCTACGGCGTGCCGTGCGATGAGACAAATCTGGCAATTCTGATGCGCCACCGCGCCGTTCTCTTCGGTCTGCTGGGAGCGTTTCTGTGCTATGCCGCATTCCGACCGGATATCCAGTTGTTGGCATTTATCGGTGGTTTCGCCAGTGTCGGGTCGTTCATCTGGCTCGCCTGGCCTGACTTTATGAAGGGGCGGCGCGGGCAGGTCTGTACCGCCCAGGTGCGGCGGGTGGTCGTGATCGATCTGATTGCGCTGGGCGTGCTGGTCATTGCCTTTGTCGCGTTCCTGTCGCTGTGAGTGGCTGGCGGGTCAGCTCGACCTCC
>Ga0209990_10002355_pt1 | contig 14910 bp, 11 predicted proteins | sample NOAtaG_6_FD_187304 | JGI IMG/M metagenome (GOLD analysis project Ga0209990, IMG submission 187304) | Freshwater lake microbial communities from Lake Erie, under a cyanobacterial bloom - NOAA_Erie_Diel5S_2200h metaG (SPAdes) (version 2) | ecosystem: Environmental > Aquatic > Freshwater > Lake ...
CTGGGACTTCCCAGCCATTACCGAACAAGTCAGCACTATCAAAAAAACTCCGGTGCGAAGCATATCAGTTTCCCATTTTGGAGTGAAGGTTCACAATCATCTCGATTTCGGCACGGTCGGTGAGTCCGGCCAGCGCTTCCACCATCCTGCCCTCTTTGGAATAAATGAGTGACAAGGGAATCTCATCGTTCCAGATGCCATAAAATTGTGCAATGAATTTTCCAGGATCGGACTGCGCTGCATAGGTCTGGAAATCCACATCGAAATCCGCCAAGAACGACCGAAGGTCCGCAGCGGATACATTGGGCCTGTCCACGGAAATCAGTTTTACGTCCACCAAAGCTGTGGAGTCTTTCTGCAAGGCCACCAAATCGGGCATTTCACGACGGCAAGGGGCACACCAAGTCGCAAAAAAGTTCAACAGGACGTAAGGTTTGGGAGCAGATTTTACCAAAGACATCATTTCCTCAGGTGTCACATCGGTGTCGGGCATGGGCACCTTTTGAAGGTCAGCGTTACCACGCTTGCATCCCGGGGTCGTAAGTATAAGTAAGGAGCACCCCAGGAAAGAAATGATACCAAATCGTATAAATTTTCTCACGCCCATCAACCTTGATAATGCCATTCACTGTGCCTTGATGCTTCAGTTCCGCGCGTTCGGGATTCACCATCAAATTCTCCTTGAACACGATGCCACGCTTGGCGTAAATCTTGTACAAGGTTTCTTTCGCGCTCCAAATTAGGAAAAACAGCCGGATGTCGCCAACCTCGTGGTAGTGCGCCAATTCCTCGGGACTCATGAAGAGATAACAAGTCCGGGGATTGCGCTGTTTGGTGAGGTCCTCGATGTCCAAACTTACTGGGTAGTCGCGGGAGGCAATGGCGCCCGAGTACATGTTGGAATGGGAATAAGAAATGTGGAAGGAGTTGTCCGACAAATAAGGCTTTCCACTCGGCGCATTGAGCGATTCCACCTCGTGGGTGATGTTGAGGAGTTCCTTCAGACAGAGACGGCTGCTGAGCCATTCCAATCTTTTTTGGGGATGGGTGATTTTGTCTAGGATGACGCGCTCGTTTTCATAAATATTCAACTTCGAACGAAAAAAATCCTCGTCCTCCTCGACCTTCCACATTCCAAGGAAGACTTTTCCGTCGATGTCGGGTAATTCGATGTATGCCATTTCAGATGCAAAAGGCGGTAGCTTTGCCGTGTTCATTTTGAACTTACAGGCATGACCTGAGGCCAAAACCTGACAAGGCGTGTGCAGCCGGGCTTGTTTCAATTAAAGTTAACAGAGCACGGCCAAAGTCGCAACCATCATGTTGCCATCGACACTCTCCTACCGTGGCCCTACAACAAAAAAGGCCGCCCTGAGGACAGCCTTTTGATTTTCTTTCGTCGAGGAATTATTTGCCTTTGACCGCGTTCTTTCCGCTAGGAGGTTGGGTGCCTTTGACCGCGTCCTTGCCGGTTGCAGGAGGAGGGGTGTTGTTTCCACTTCCGCCAGTGTATTTTTCAGCTTCTTCGTTCGAAACGCGGGTGCCATCGATGTAGGGAACTACCCATGCGTCTTTGATCCCAAGCTTGCGGATGTCGTCGCGGAAAGCTTCTGCATTGGCCAAGTCTTTGAAACTTCCCATCATGTATTTGTTCATGCCATCACGATTTTCACCTTCAAAGGACTTGTCGGTGTTGATGAGGTGCTGGTTCATGTCGAAGTGAACATAAGCACCCACTTGCACGTGGTAGATGAGTCCCGGCTGAATGTTTTTCTCCGTAACATTCTTTTGAGCCTCATAAGCTGCTTGAAGCTTGTCATAATTGGTTTTCAAAGAAGCAAGCTCGGCTGTTTTGGCATTCAAAAGGGTCTGCAAACTGTCAATAGAACGTCCTTGCGCACTCACGCGGGCTTGGAGGTCCTTGTTTTTGGCATTACAGTCCTTCAATTGCTTATTGACTGCATCCAAGTCATCACGGAGCGTAAGGGGTGACTTGGCATAAGTTTTGGCTTTCTGTTTCCAAAGCTTCTTTTCTGCCTTTTCTTTCTTCTTTTGTTCTTTGGCATCGTCTTGGGCAAAAGCTGGCATGCCCACCGCGAAGACGGCCATAAAAATCATGAGGATGCTGAAGTACCTTTTCATATCTGAATGCTTATTGATGCCTAAAAATTAGGTGATTGAGGAGCCGAATTTAATGTGTTTTTTTTGAAAGGCAAAACACAGCAATCACCCCCTCCTTCTCCTGCCCCACCATGATTTATTTTTGGTGGACTGACCATCTTTTGACGGAGAGTGCGGCTTTGGACTTCCGGCCTGAACCGTTGCCGCGGGCTTCCTATCCCTTGTATTACGCCCATTCCCCCCTCTGTGGTCCTCACGGTCATTTTGCGGGGATTTGGGAGGATTGTGGATCATCAAAGGATATTGATGGTCATCGATGACCGGAATCTGTTTCCCGATGAGCCTTTGGATATCACGCAGATAAGGTTTTTCCTCGGCATCACAAAAGGCGATCGCCCGTCCACTGAGTCCAGCCCTGCCCGTCCTGCCGATGCGGTGGACGTAACTTTCCGGAATGTTCGGCAACTCAAAATTGATGACGTGAGACAACTCATCGATGTCGATGCCCCTTGCGGCAATGTCGGTTGCCACCAATATCCGGGTGGATTTATTTTTGAAGTTGTTGAGGGCTGCCTGCCTTGCATTTTGACTTTTGTTGCCATGAATGGCTTGGGCCACCACGCCAGATTTGTTCAGGTCTTTGGCTACACGGTCTGCACCATGTTTGGTACGGGTAAATACCAAGGCGCGCTCGATTTCAGGATTTTGCAGAACATCCAGCAAAAGATGCCGTTTGTTTCCTTTGTCCACGAAATACACCACCTGTTGAATGGTGTCGGCTGTGCTGGATACGGGAGTCACTTCTACTTTGGCCGGGTCCGTGAGGATGGTGGCCGCGAGCTGAACGATGGGCGGCGGCATGGTAGCGGAGAAAAACAAGGATTGCCGCTTGGAAGGGAGTTTGGCTATCACTTTTTTCACGTCGTGGATGAAACCCATATCCAGCATGCGGTCGGCTTCATCCAAAACGAAAAATTTCAAATCGGACAATCTTACATGTCCTTGGGACATCAAATCCAACAAACGACCCGGGGTTGCAATGAGCACGTCGACCCCTGATTGGAGCGCCTGTACTTGAGGATGTTGGCCTACACCCCCGAAAATGGTGGTGGACCGAAGACCGGAATGGCGACCATAGGCTGCGAAACTTTCACCAATCTGAATGGCCAGTTCACGCGTTGGAGTCAAAACCAGTGCCCTGGTCGGTCTTCTACCTTGGGGGGCTACGCCGTCAGAAACCAACAATTGGATGATGGGAATGGCAAAAGCCGCGGTTTTTCCTGTTCCGGTTTGAGCGCATCCCAGGATGTCGCGACGTTGTAAAACAAGAGGAATTGCTTGTGCTTGAATGGGAGTGGGATTGATGTAACCTTCGGACTTCAGTGCTTTCAGGATGGGATCAATCAGGTTTAGTTTTTCAAAAGACATTATAATCTTCGTGTTCGTAAAATCAGGCAAAGGTACAGAATGCACGGCTCAGTATCACACACCACCACAAAAGGTTCCTGCCATGTACCGATACGGACAGCTCTTTGTAAACGTTGTGTTACAATTTATCATGCTTGAAAATCAAGGTTTTCAAACACGCCAACAAACATTAAATTGCAATGTATCCAAACACACATCTCCCATGCTGTCGCACCTCCCTACACCCCGAAACAAGTTCCTGAAATTCTTTAGGGTACTGATTTTGTTGCAGGCTTCAATCGGGCTGGTCCACGGGCAATTCATCACTCATGGTCCCGTAACAGGAGCAGTAGGACCTGACAGCGCCAGGATTTTCATCAGGACCGTGTTTGCCCAACCATTCACGTTGGAATACGCCACCGATTCCAGTTTCACGCAAGGGCTACAAACCATTTCGTCCGCAACAGATGGCCAACTGGACAACTCAAAAATTTTGACTTTGAGGGGACTGAACTCCTCCACGCGATACTTTTTGCGGTTCAATTTCGGCGGCACCCTCGACAATTTCCGTGGATCTTTCAAAACTTTCCCCGCACCCGGACAGGTGGGCGACTATGTCATCACGGCGGGTTCTTGCCAAGAAACAGCCAACATGAACGTGTTCTTGGAAATCCCGCGACACAATCCGGATTTGTTCATCCACCTCGGTGATTGGACCTATCCTGCCTATCAGCTTTCCGACAATTACCCTGAGGAACGTTCCTTGGTTGAGGAATCCTGGCGAAGGAGATATGCGGAAATCAACATGCGGGAGATGATGCATCATTTGCCGGTGGATTACATATACGACGATGACGATTTCACGGAGGGTGGTTCCACACGCAACCATCACGTGCCCCAGATCATCGACTCGACGGTGTTTTTGCAGACCTACCACCGCATTGTAGAGGTGTTCATCCCTGACAGTGTGCGCCGAAACGTGGTGAAGGGCTACATGGATTTCTTTCCCCATTACCCTTTGGTTGATACCTCTGAGGGTGTTTTTCATCGATTCACCCTCGGTAATGCCGAGATTTTTTTCCTCGACACGCGTGCCACGGCTTCTCCGCCGTCGGCTACCCTTTATCGGGATCCTCAATCGGCATTGTACAGTTTTGCACCCAGCCCGGACAACACCCTGCTCCGCCAACGACAAATGGATTGGCTATTGGATGGTTTGCAGAACAGCACAGCGGATTGGAAAATCATCTGCATGGGCAACGTTTTCAACCAAAGCGAGCGCAGATACATCGATTTTGGACTTCAAAACCAACTGTTGAACATCCCAAGCATCGGTTCCCCGTTCAGTTTTGCAACTGCATTCAGCAACAATTGGTCTGGGTACCCCGGGGACTCGCGTAGGCTCCTTAGGCATCTCGACAGCCTCCAAATCAAGGATGTTTTTGTCTTGAGCGGCCAATCCCACAACAATGTGGTGGACGATGGCACCAACGCCGGCCTGCCCGAATTGAACGCAAGCGGCCTTTCCGTTGCAGACCGCAGCCTTTCGAATCAAATGCAAAACCTATCCCTATTCGGGCTCCCCGACATTTTGGATTCTTTGTGGAATGGTGGCGGCAATGGATTGGGCAACAGCAATTTGAACAACGGATTCGGCAAGGTCCAGATTTTTGGCCGCGATTCCGCCAGGCTGTCGGCAGTGGACGAATTCGGGGAGACATTGGGTTCAGTATTGTTGCTTCACTCGTCATCCCTCACTTCCAATGCACCCGAAACAGTGCTGCTTCCTTGGGCATTGGTGCCCAATCCGGCCAGCCAAATGACGGAAATCCACCTGACTGCCCTGCGTCCGAAGTTGCGCTATCAAATCGTGAGTATGTTGGGCGCAGTGGTGGCCGAGGGCCCTGTCAACCAAATGAAAGTTCCCATCGATCTGGAAAGCTTGGAGAACGGGTTGTATCAGGTGGTTTTGTCAGGTCCGGGCACATGGCAAGTTCTGCCGTTGGCAATTCAAAATACTCATTGAAAGCTTCCTATGTAGGCAGCTAAAGCGAATCTTCGACCTCGAATGGGCGCACAATTCTCATGGCTGCTGCCTTTTATTTTCCGTACCCTTGCCCTAACTTAGCCCCGTTTTTACGAATCGTTTCAATTTAACTGATAATAAAGACTATGAGCAAAATCACGGTCGTCGGTGCGGGTGCGGTAGGCGCCACTTGTGCAGACGTTATCGCCAAGAAAGACTTCTGCAATGAGGTGGTTTTGGTGGACATCAAGGAAGGTCTTGCTGAAGGCAAGGCGCTTGACATTTATCAAACCTCCCAGATTTGTGGCTTTGACACCAAAGTCACAGGTTCCACCAACGATTACAGCAAAACTGCAGGTTCTGATGTGGTAGTGGTGACTTCAGGTGTGCCACGCAAGCCCGGGATGACCCGCGAGGAACTCATCTCAGTCAATGCAGGCATTGTGAATTCCGTGGTGCAAAATGCCATCAAATACAGCCCGAATGCAGTTTTCGTGATGATTTCCAATCCATTGGACACGATGACTTACCTGACACTGAAGCAGAGCGGCCTTCCCAAAAACCGTGTCATCGGCATGGGCGGAATCCTCGACAGTGCCCGTTTCAGTGCCAACCTTTCGTTGGAATTGGGATGCTCCCCCAAAGACCTTCAGACCAATGTGATTGGCGGACATGGTGACACGACCATGATTCCCCTTCCTCGCCTTTCCACCCTCCGTGGTGTGAGCGTGAGCAAATTCATCAAAGAAGAGCGCATGGCTGAGCTTGTGCAAGCCACCATGGTGGGTGGTGCTACCCTCACCAAGTTTTTGGGAACCTCTGCATGGATCGCACCCGGTGCTGCTGCTGCTCAACTTGCCGAAGCCATCGTGATGGACCAACACCGCGTTTTCCCTTGCTGCGTGAGCCTCGAAGGTGAATACGGACTCAATGACATCTGCATTGGCGTGCCCATTCGTGTCGGCAAAAGCGGCATCGAAGAAATCATTCAATTGGACCTCACCTCCGATGAGCAAGCTCTTCTCAACAAGAGCGCCGATGCAGTTCGGAGCATGAACGATGTGCTGAAAACCATGGCACTCTGATTGTCTCCTGCAACCGATTCAAAAAGCCATCCCTCGGGATGGCTTTTTGTTTTGAAAGCCGTTACCCTGCCCTCCTCGTCCTTGATGGTGAACAACTACCGACACATCGTGGAAAGCTCATGCGATTATGTTTGTCTGACTGTGGCAAAGATGATTAACTTTGAGGCTCAGATTAATTTGGACCATGAATTTCATTGTTTCGTCCTCCACCTTGCTGAAGCAAATCAGCAAAATCGCAGGTGTAATCCCTAGCAGGCCTGTTTTGCCCATCATCGAGAACTTCCTGTTCGACATCGGGGATTCAACCCTCACGGTTTCAACCACCAACTTGGAGATTTCCATGCAAACCACCGTGGGCATCGAGACCCGCGGCAATGGCATCAAGGTGGCGGTTCCGTCCAAAATCCTGTTGGACATCCTCAAGGCGCTGCCCGACCAACCCATCACTTTTGTGGTCAACGAGGAGAATTTCAGCCTTGAAATCAGCTCTGACAACGGAAAATACAAACTCAGCGGCGAAAACGGGTTGGACTTTCCCAAAATCCCAACCCCGGAAAATACCCAAGCAGCCGTGATGCCGGCCAAAACCCTCATCACAGCACTCAACAAGACCTTGTTCGCTGCTAGCACCGACGAAGACAAGGCTGCCCTCAATGGCGTGTTTTTCAATTTGGGTCCGGATTCTGTCACCTTCGTGGCCACCGATGCACACCGCTTGGTCCGTTACCGCCGCCTAGACATCACGGTATCCGAACCCACGAGCTTCATCGTACCCCAAAAAGCATTGAATCTTGTCAAAGGGGCCTTCGACAACAACGACGAGTCCATCCGCATCGAATACAACGACAACAATGCATTTTTCAGGTCGCAGTCCATTTTGCTGGTTTGCCGCCTCATCGACCAACGTTACCCTGACTACGAAAACGTCATCCCCACAGACAATCCCAACCGTTTGCTGGTGAGCCGTGAGGATTTGTTCGGAACGTTGAGCCGTGTCAATATCTTCGCCAATAAAACCTCCCACCAAGTCCGATTCAAGATTTCCGGCAGCGAGCTTCAGATTTCAGGTGAAGACCTTGATTTCGCCAATGAAGCAAAGGAAAACCTGAAATGCCACTACGAAGGCCAAGACATGGAAATTGGATTCAACGCTTCCTTGCTCCGCGAAGTGGTGAAAAATACACCCACCGAAGAGGTGCAAATCCAGCTTTCCTCCCCAAACCGTGCAGGCATCGTGCTGCCAGCCACCCAAGAGGCCGGTGAGGATTTGTTGATGTTGGTGATGCCCGTGATGCTCAATTCCTACGGCGGCTAACAATTTCTGCCGCTCTGAGTTAGGATAGCAGAATCATACAGGTATGAACACAGCCGATTTGTTGTCGCGGGCCATGCGACTGGAGTTTTTGACCCTCGAGGAAGGGGTCCATCTTTTCCATCATGCCGAAACGTCAGAATTGGCATTTGCTGCCAATGAAATTCGGAAAGCCAAAAAGAAAGCCACCGATGGAATTGTCACTTGGCAGATTGACCGCAACGTGAACACCACCAACGTTTGCGTGGCCAATTGCAAGTTTTGTAACTTCTTCGTGCCCCCGACCGAAAAGTTCAAAGACAAGGCCTACATCACCGACGACGAGACCTACAAGCAGAAAATTGAGGAAACATTTGCACTCGGAGGGGACCAACTCCTGCTTCAAGGCGGCCACCACCCACATTTGGGAATCGATTATTACGAAGGGCTATTCAAGAAACTGAAAACTTGGTATCCGAATTTGAGGCTTCATGCCTTGGGTCCACCCGAAATCGTCCACATCAGCGAACTGAGCGGTCTTTCCTACACCGAAACGCTTACCCGATTGAAAGCTGCTGGATTGGACTCCCTCCCAGGAGCTGGTGCTGAAATTTTGGCTGACAGGGTGCGCCGAATCATTTCCAATGGGAAATGCTTGGGAGAAGAATGGCTGAATGTGATGCGTGCTTGTCACCAATTGGACATCACCACCTCTGCTACCATGATGTTCGGTCACGTGGAAACAATCGAAGAGCGATTTGACCACCTGGTGAGGATTCGGCAAGTTCAGTCCGAAAAGCCTGCGAATGCCAACGGCTTCCTGGCCTTCATCCCATGGCCTTACCAAGACGACGGCACGCTGCTCAACCGGGTCAAAGGAGTGAAAAATGAAGTCAGTCCGCAGGAATACATCCGCATGTTGGCCCTCAGCAGAATCATGCTGCCGAACATCGAAAACATCCAAGCGTCTTGGCTCACCGTTGGGCCGGAAGTCGCACAAGTCTGCCTCCATTCCGGGGCGAATGACTTCGGGTCCATCATGATAGAGGAAAACGTGGTGTCTGCCGCGGGTGCACCCTTCCGATTCACGAGCGAGGAAATTCAAACAGCCATCCGCCAAGCGGGATTCACACCCAAACTTCGCAACCAACTCTATCAGTTCCGCGAAATCCCGGAGGTTTTGAAAGACAAAATCCTGGCCTGACCGGTAATCAATTTCACTTACAGTACTGACCTAAAGGCTCATCGGCGTTGAGGCTGCCGAGCAGTTTGGCCTTGGTGAATGCGTCACACGCGTCTTGTAGGTTACCCGAAGCCAAATGGGATTTACCCAAAAACATCCATCCGTCCGCATTGTTGGGCATGGCCTTGAGCGCCATTTCAAGGTCTGCAATGGCCAAATCGTGTTGTTTCATCATGGCATAGGTCGCTCCCCTGTTGAATCGTGCCTCCACGTGGTTGGGTTGAAGACTCAAGGCTTGGGAAAAATCCGAAACAGCTGCGTCCAATCTCCCAAACCTTCCTTGACAGGCCCCCCGGGCAAAATAGGCGTTCACGAAGTCAGGTTGAATTTGGATACAAGTTGTCAATTCGGATATGGCACGCTGCCCTTGATCCATGGCGGCATGGACCGATGCCAAGTGAAACCAAACCGAGGATGATTGGGCATCCAAGTCACGGGCCTGCAGCAAGGCTTTTTCGGCCATGGGCATGTTGCGCAATTTCAGGTGGGCCAATCCCAACCCAAACCAAACATCCGGGTCGTAAGCGTCGATTTGGCTGGCCCGCTCGAAAAACGGAATGGCCGCGGAAAAATCAGCCCATCTTAAACGCACGTTGCCCGCAGCCGACCAAGCAGCCGGTAAATCCGCATGATTCTTAAGGTAGGCCTCGCTGATGGAATAACTTTTCTCCCTCTCCCCGGAACTTTTCACGAATACCTTTCCTAAGAAATTCTCTCCCGCGTTCCGGTAGCTCAATACCTCGGTCCATTCACGATGACTCTCGAAGTACTCCAATCCGACATCTCCACCCAAACGAGGGGAATAATGCAAATCCCACAGGAGCACCGAACCGACCGGAGCCATAGCCAACGAACCTTGCGTCACGGGGTGAAAACGTTGGTCTTCTGGATCCTTTCCTTGAGTCCAGAAATACCAGATGTGATTGACATGGATGGCCTTTGAATCCCCGGCTAACTCGTTTACCCGCAGGGCCATTTCCGTCACAATTTGTCTTTCGACAGAATCATTGGCCCCGGGGGGCTCTGCCAACAATGTGAAACTGACCGTACCCAAGGAAATGATTCCCATGGAAGCGTGACCAATTCGATGCACCCATGGGGGGTATTGTTTCGTCAAAGCCACAAAGACCCACACCATTCCCAAGCCAGCTACCCAAACGGCGTTTGCCCAAAAACTTCGGGAAGGGTCCGGCAGCATGTGCATTTTGAGGGGTACATTGAACATCAGGGCTGAAAGTAGAAACAACGCGGCGAGCCATCCCCAAACCCAAAACTTCCCTTGCTTTCCACCCAAATCAGAGGCCGAAATTCCCATTGCCGTCCGCATGAAAAGATTCAATCCATCCACTGCCAACACCGCCAACAAGGGTGTGACCGGAATGAGGTTTCTCAGAAATCCAGCACTGTTTCCGGCAGCCACCCAAGCACTGATGCCGACGTAAAGAATGAAACCCAATACAAATTGCACGTCCACAAACCCTTTAGAACGCTTTTGGACGGCACGCCAAAACAGCCCCAGAATACCGAAAAACAAGACTACCGGGCCGGTCACGTAGATGTAACGCAAGAAATAATGTTCAACAGGCGTACTTCCATAGCGGCTCATTTCCCCTGCCTCGCCCAAGGTTGCTGAAAATACATAAGTCCAGTCCCCGGTGAGGGCGCCCCCAGCCAAATTCCACATCACAAAAGGGAGAGCAAGCCATACGGACCGACCCATTTGACCATTCTTGACTAGGATATATGCCCAAATGGGCAACAACAGTACCAATTCCAACCTTGCCAGGACCAACAATCCGCCCGCAACCGCGAAAAATGTCCACCTTCGATGCACCATGGCCGAAAATCCTACCGCAATGAGGGTCATGGCCATGGGTTCGGTAAGTGCATTGTGCGAAATGACGAACGAATAGGTTTGAAACAGATAAAATATGACAACCATTGACCTCCAAGGCACCTGTTGGGTTTCCAAAGCACGAAACAGGTGCCATGCGCCCCAAGCGGTGAAAGCCGTCATCAGAACGGGTATGGTCCAAAAACCCAATTGGACGGGAAAAGCGAAAACCAAAATGAAGAGAGGCCGATTCCATGGAGAAACGAACTGAATCGGGTCTTGGAAAGCGTGGAGTGCATTGAATGCACGGGTGGGGCAGTCGTCGTCCCAGGTTGCATGGGTTGAAAATGCCCAAATCAAGCTCAAAACAACGTACAAAAGAATGCCGATTGCAGCTAGGTTCTTTTGCAGACCTGCATCAGTTTCCGTGATGAACTTGGTTGATTCGGAGGACTTTGCCATTCGCTTCCGAAAGATAACAGGAACGGAGCGGTTGTAACAATGTCAGGGCTGATGAAAAATGGAATGGGCTGATTTGGGAGATTGTCCCTTGCAGGTCATTGCAAGGTGATTTTGCGGGTGAAGGACTTCCCGTTGTGGGATATTTCCACAAAATAATCGCCCCGGTCTTGGGGTGGGAGGGTGAAAGTCCTGTTGTAACTGCCCGAAAATGATGGTAATTCTTCTGAATAAACGAAGCCTCCAGCTTTGTCGAGCACAAAAATCCTCATGATGCCTTTGGTCTTCACCGTGAAGCTGACGGCGTAAAATCCAGGGGTGGCAAGTGGGGATACCCGGAAGTCCTGCAGCGACAAATTGGGATCGCCGGGGAAATCATATCCGCTTGCACGGCGCAGCCTGCCCACTTCCGTCGGGTGCACGGTTGTCTCCACCACCACGGCAGGCTTCAGGTTGGAGAAGTCCACATCGGAGGCCGTATTTCCAACTGCGGGAACCTTGGTGGGGTTGGTCGGCTCCGAGGCCTTGTACTTGTTGGGATTTTTGGAGAGGGCAGGGTTGCCGGCAAGGAGACCCACTGCGGTGTAGGGCCTTCCGTTGCGCTTGTAGGTGACCCGGACCTCATCTCCGATTTCCATTTTGTCCAACAACTCAGGAATGGTGGCAAAGCCCGTGACGTCCACACCGTTGAGGGTGCTCAAGACATCGCCTTTTTGAAGGCCCATGTTGTAGGCCGTGGAGCCGGGCGTGACCTCGGTGATTTCGATGGGTTGGTTTCGGGGAACACTTGCGATTTCCTCGCCCTCAACGCTGTAAATCCTCTCCTCCCTGCGGAAAGTGATTCCCAAAAATGGCTTGGAAGGATCCAAGGTCTCCACGATGAGGATGGATTTGCCATCGGGCATGGGAACATATCCGTCGGAACTTCCATATTGATAACTGACCAAGTCTTTGTTCCTTGCCACCAAAACCGGATTGACCGTGAAGGTTTTTCCGGCACGATGAACGGTCAAGGAGACTTTATCGCCTACTTTTTTGGCAGAAATCACCCGAACCAAATCCTCCAAATTGTGTAGTTCACGTCCATCTGCTTGGGTCAACACATCGCCCACCCGAAGACCAACCAACGCTGCGGGTGTGTTGGGCTCTACTTCGGTCACGTAGCTGCCTGAAACCAAGGTCCGGGAAATCTCATAGTGGACACCCAAAAAGGCTGGTCGATCTGTTTCCGCTTCCTTGGCAGCCAATGAGGGCTCAGCAGGACCGGTAGGCGGCTTCGGCTTGGAGGCTTGACCATTCGATGTGGATTTAATGGGCGGTGTGGAAAGCGGAACAATGGGTTGGCTGGAAGGACCGGATGGATTGGATACGGGAGGCTTGGGCTCCTTGCCATCAGGTGCTTCCAATAACTCTGGCTGAACAGGCTTGATTTGGCTTTGGGAGGAAGTTTCTTTGGTCTTGTAGATATCTTCAGACCTTTGGGCGTGCAAACTTCCTTGGATCAGCAAGCTGCAGGCAGCCACGCCAGACACCACCCATTCACGCATTTTCTTGGTTTCCACCACTTTTCTCTTCCGGCTTGAATCGAACGGAACGCATCCAAACACCGCTTCAAATATACTGCAAATCGTTTTTTCGGGATTCAAAATTCCCATCCAGGGACTTCACACCTGCCCAATTTTCCATACAACCTCCGACAGGTTGGCATCATTTCTGCAAGGAAGGAGGGCAATGAACCCACTTGAAACATCATGATTTTGTATTTTAGCGTCATGCGCAGAATTATCGCAACCACACTTTTGACTGTTTTGGCCGGATTGTTGGCTGCGCAAGGAGTCAACATTCGCCTGGATGTTTCGGGCTGTAAGGCAGGAACTTACAAAATCATTGGCATGTTGGGAGGCCAGAACTTTTTGGCCGACAGCGTGGTGAGCAAGCTACCCGGGACCATGACCTGGGCCAAAGAAAAAACCGTGGAACCGGGTCTTTATTACATCCTGATGCCCGACGGGAACAATTATGTGCAATTGTTGCTGGACCGCGAGCAAAAATTTACCATGAAAACCAACCTTGCGGACCTCGTTGGCAGCATGCAGGTGGAAGGCTCGGAAGACAACCATCTTTTTTACCTCAACCAACGGTTTGAGGCGGCATTCAAGAAGCGCGCGGACTCTGTGGACACGGCACTCAAAGCTTTGCCGGCTGGGGACATGAACCGACCCTACTTGGATAATCTGAAGGAAAAATTGGCCTCGGAGCGCAAGCAACACCTGGAATTGTTCAAAACCACGCAACCGGAGAGTTTTTTCACCGTTTTCAAACTATCGGGGCAAAATCCTGAGTTGAAATATCCCACGCTCCCCAACGGCTCTTTGGATACCTTGACCCAAATCAGGCTATACAGGGATGATTACTGGAAAAACACCGACCTCGCCGATGCCCGGTTGTTGCGTACTCCGGTCATCCCCAACAAGCTCAAGACCTACATGACACAATTGGTACCCCAAGCACCTGATTCTGTGATCCTGTACGCCGACAAGGTGATTGCTCTGGCCAAACCCTGTGCCGAGTGCTACAAATACGTCGTGAATTGGATCGCCATCCAATACGAAAAACCCACCATCATGGGAGGAGAAAAAGTACTTGTCCACATGGTCGACAAATATTTCACGGACGAGGTGGCACATTGGTTCAAGGACAAACCCGAGGATTTGGCCAAAATCAGGAAAAAGGTCAAGGAAATGCGCGTGAGCCTATTGGGCATGACCGGTCAGGACCTTCGCTGCAGGGGCTTGGACGGCACTCCGAAATCCTTGTACGAACTGAAAGGAAAAGCCAAAATCGTGTACATGTACTCCACCTCCTGTTCGCATTGCATCGAGCGTACCCCGGTGATGGTGGATGTGTTTGAAAAGAAATGGAAACAGTACGGTCTTCAGGTCTATGCCCTGTGCCTGGACCCCGAGGAGGACAAGTGGAAGGAATTCGTGGCCAAAAACAAGATGGAAGGGTTCGTGAATGTGATCGACCCCAAATACGAAAGCGGGTATTACAAAAAATACCACTCAGACATCACGCCGGAGCTGTACATCTTGGATGAAAATTGGAAAATCGTGGCCAAAGACCTCCATCCGAATCAAATTGACCCTGTCCTGAAAAAGCTGTACGGGATTTGATTCCGGGCTCAATTGCTCCCCTGAACAAAACGCTTGTAATAACTCAGCGCTTCGATTTCTGTCATTTGTTTTTTGGGGTCCTTGCCCTCGGAGACATTGAAAGTGAATGCCTTGCCCTTCTCTGAGTAGGCCGTACCCTCCAACAACTCCACAGTACCATTGGCCGCAGTGCGCACCCGGTAATCCAACATGGGTGAACCATCGGGATACCATTCCTTGACTTTCCCAGAAGGGTAGCCGTCCAAATACTCAATCGAAAGTTGGGGTT
>Ga0209990_10002360_pt1 | contig 14899 bp, 5 predicted proteins | sample NOAtaG_6_FD_187304 | JGI IMG/M metagenome (GOLD analysis project Ga0209990, IMG submission 187304) | Freshwater lake microbial communities from Lake Erie, under a cyanobacterial bloom - NOAA_Erie_Diel5S_2200h metaG (SPAdes) (version 2) | ecosystem: Environmental > Aquatic > Freshwater > Lake ...
TATCCGCACCATTACTTGTCATCGAAGTAATCAGTCCTTCCACAAAAAACATTGACTACCGCGCCAAACGCACTGAATATGCAGCCCGTGATATTCCTGAATATTGGATCGTCGATCCGCTAGAGGCGAAAGTCTCTGTATTAATCAATTCCGATGGTTGGTATGACGTAACTGAGTTTTTTGATAGCGATCGCATTATTTCTCCAACTTTTCCAGAACTTCAACTAACCCCACAAACAATTTTTTCTATCTAAACCTATGTCAGAACTAAATCTTAGCTTTCACGCTACATTTGCCCTTAAAAAAGAAGACGTTTTAAGAATAATCAAAGCGGCGGAAGAAGAAAAAGGACTTGATGATTCGAGAGATAATTTGGTCATTAGAACAGGCATGGGAGCGCCTAAAGTTGGAGCATTAAAAACTTGGGCTACTCGTTCGGGCTTAGTTGATGATATAAAACTCACCCCACAAGGCGCGATCGCCCGCAAACACGATCCCTACCTCCAATCACCCATCACCGATTGGCTGATGCACTTCTATCTCAGTTTCAGCGACAAAGGACTAGCCACACCACCCCCAGAAGCCGCCGATTGGGGCGGCTGGACATGGTTTGTTTATTCGTTCTTACCCTCTCACCAAAACTTTAGCCGCAATACCCTCGATAATGCCGCTAATCAGATCTATGAAACCGATAAGAAAAAGGCTAAATCTATTAGTGACGACCTATTGAAAGTCCTTAAAGCTTATACCGATAAAAAGGATGCCCTATCACAAATTAACTTTTTAAAGTCATCAACTAAAGATCAATACATCGCAGGGGAGGCAACACTTCCACCCGATGAGTTAATTGCTTATTTTCTAGCAATGATCTGTAAGAGAGATTTCAAAGACCTGTCTCAAATCAATAGCGATCGCATCCTCCATCATCCCTACGGACTTGGCTCGCTCCTAGGCATCAGCCCCGACAAAGTGCAAGACCTCCTTGATCGCCTCTCAGGGAAAGGCATCATCGAGCAGTACAAAACCGTTCCTCCCTTCCAAATCATCCCCCGATGGAATGAACCTCTAGACTTATTAGAAAAAGCTTATGTCAACAATTGATGCTATCAATCAACTAGCACTAGATAAAGTCGAATTACGCGATCGCCCTTACCTGCTCTACACAGACACACTTAGCAAAACTGCCTTAAATCAACTGGTTTTTCGCTATACTGCCGAGCGTGTAAGCTATCGTGAGGATCTGATTAAACGCCATACGAGCACCAGTAAAAGCGGCTACTTAAATCTGCAACTACATAGCAATCGCGAACTTGACGCAATCAAACAAATTTGTCAAAACGCAACCAAACCAATCGTCCTGCTAGAAGACTTAGACATTTTACTTGCCTATCTCGCCACTCGCCCTAATAGTCCACTACAACTATTTTGGCGAAATCTTGCCGCAACTCGTCAGCTTGCTTGTCCCATATGGATCTTGTTACCCAAAACTTGGGCAACTGAAATGTCAGGTAAAGAAGGTTTATGGGATATTCGCGTTAAATTCCTGTAAAATTATAGTTAACAAATAGGGGTCGGATTATGTTTTTAAGAGATTTTATCAGCATCAACGAAGCAGGTTCAATTGAGCCTGTCGTCAATTTAGACATGATGGATGACTCTGATAAAAATCTCAAGCTATGTGAAGGTTTTGTCTTTAACTACAATAGTGATCGCCCTAAAGATTCTACAGTTGGCTTACTCGATATATTGCGCCGCAGTTATCACAGCCCTAACTCTCCCAATATCCATTGCGTAGTTCAAGATTATGGAAAGGGTAAAACCCACTTTGCTTTAGCGATCGCCAATTTCTTCAGCAAACCCCACGATAGCGAAGAAGTTAAAGGGATCTTCAACAGCATCAAAATTACCACAGGCGAGAAGAATAGAGCAGTTTGCGACAACTTAGAGTCCTTCAAATCTAGAAGCAATCATCTTGTTCTCTGTCTACGTGGAGATAAATGTGATGATCTACGTAAACACTTTTTAGATGTCGTCTTAAAAGCTCTAAACAATGCAGGGGTAACAAGCTCTATTGCCCATCACCTATGTCTAAGACCATTACAATATCTTGAGCAACTTAACGAAGGAGATAGTGTAAAAGGCAATCGCTTTCTTCGTCAGATCAATGCCCAAGAAGGCGATATCGCTGCCATTTGTGAACTTTTGCGAGATAATAATCATGAGGTGATTCCTCTTGTGATTCAAGTTGCTGATGCAATCACAAATGGCTTTGCCCCAAACTTCATTAAAAATATTGAAATAGAGGAAATTCTTGATGATTTGGTTAAAAATCTTTGCGCAGGAAGCAATGCCAGATTTCAAGGTATTCTCATTCTGTTCGATGAACTTAACAACTATCTTGATAGCTGGCTAACTGACAAATATGCGGCAGGTAATACTGCACCCCAAAATCTGACTAATGCATGTGCCAATCATAAAGCCAAGATAGCCTTGATGAGCTTCACTCAGGTTAACCCTAATTCCAAAAGTACTCGTGACGGTTATCAACAGGTTTCCACTCGTTTAGCACCTGCGGATGCTACCTATACACCTGTGTCTAGTCTAGAGCGTGTCATTGATGATGTGATCGTACAGCAGGATAATGAAGGTTGGAAAGCTTTTAGAAACAAGTGGGATAACGTCTTATCAAGAGATAGTGAAAGAATATATAAACGCGCTCGTAAGTATCAAGACGGAAACAATCTGACTGCCAGAGAGTTTCATGACCATTTAGGTTTAGGATGTTTCCCATTACATCCATTTGCCAGCTACTTACTATGCAATCTCGAATTTACGCAAGGTAGAACGGCGATCGAGTTTGTCAGAAATGAAATCGGCGAGTTCCTCAATAATCCCCCTGAAATTGACCAGCCAAATCGACCTAACCAACTTTATGCTACATCCTTAGTTGATGCCTTTGCTCCTAACTTTAGAGTTTCTGCTAGTAAAGCTGTCCTCTATGAAACCTACACTCAAACTCTAGAAGGAATAGTTGCCGAAGCTGACAGTAATGAAATCAATGTAGTTAAAGCCATTTTTCTATATAACGCTAGTAGTGATTTGATTATCAAACAGGTGAATGATAGCCATGAGAAAATTTTGTGCGATCTAACAGGACTATCAGAACTACAACTAAAAGAAACAATCGAAAAACTCATCAATAAACGTCAAGCAGTCTATCGCCGCAATGATGGTATTTATCAATTCTTTACAGGTACTAATCCTCGTGAACTTGAACAAAGAGTAATTGCTGAGCTAGAAGAGAAGGGGAATCGGCAATCACCAGAAACGACTTTTGTCGAATATTGTCGTGAAAACATCAATAAAGTATTGAGTGAGGAATCCACAAAGGCGAATCAATTCGCCACTGAAAATGGATTATTAGCATCTGATTGGTGTTTTGAAAATCAGATCTTCACGATCAAAGAATTAGAAAAGCTGCTTAATTCTGCACCAGAAATTGCAAAAGCAAAAATTAAGAGAGTGAGAGATGATGGATATTATGGAATCATTGCTCATGTAATTGATAATAATGCTCAAGACCTTGACGCACTATGGGATGAAATTGATAGTCAACTGCAAAAGTCACCAATCCATCAGTATCTAGTAGTTGCGATCGCTAAACAAAGCATTGGCGAAGCAGAGCAAAATCTTGGTCGGATTCTCCAGAAGATTGATATTCTCAAGACTAAATTTAAGGTAGAGCAAGGAACGGCTTCTTATACTAAGCTATTGTCTGACTGGGAAACCTATCGCCGCGATCGCACCCATGAAATTCTCAATCGTCCTGATAATTTAAGGCATCACTCCACCAGTAGCCATAGGCTTACCCTGCAAAACCGAAAATATGCTACCTACCATGTTAGCGCTTTATTAAGTGAAATCTATCCCTTTGTCCCTAGCATTGGTATTGTTGACAAGCTCTCAGTATTTCCTAAAATTCATTCTACAGGAAACAAAATAGCTGCAACTGTTGCTATTCAGCTATTAGCAGGTAAAGGCAAGATTGCGTTGGCTAGTCTGCCTAGAGAGACCAGCTACATAACAGCAATTGATGGTGCGTTTGTTAAAAGTTGGAAGATTTTAAAAAAGACTCCCAGTAACTATATCTTGCAAGAACCTACTGATCAAAAAGTAAGAGATGCTTGGGACAAAATTTCTCAACTCTGTAACCTGAATGGAGAGAAATTTAAAGAAGTTTCTCTGTCTGATATTTGGCAAATTCTCAGTGATGCCCCCTATGGATACAATCACCTCACTTTTACTGTATTACTTGCTAGTTGGTTAAGTTTTCATCGGGATGAGGTTGTACTAAGAGGTATCACTGATCTCAAGGCTAAAACTGCTCAACCTATGCAGACTAAAAGCTTAGAGGAATGGGCAGCAGCAAATATTTTAGAAAAGGCTGATGTTTTTGTTGATAAGTGGATTGTCAAATTTAGTGCCAAGCTGATTCGCCGAGAAAAAATTGCTGCGCCCAAGATACCTGATTTACCAACTACATATGATCAAGTAATTACCTATCTAAACCAAGCAAAAGACTTTTTAGAAACAAATAGCAACACACCAGAAGCAAATGATGTCAAAGAATGGCAACCGAAACTCAACAAGATCATTAAGGATTTTGATAATTGGTATAGACCAATTCAAGAAGCGGCAGGACTTAGTTTAGAGACACCTCTTGAAACAGTGGTACATCTATATCCCCAATCTCTTAGAGAATGTCCTGTTGTTGATATCACCAGAACTTCTAGCCAAAATGAGCTTCAACACCAAGCATTACAGCGCTTACAACAAATTATTGAAGAGAGGGTAAGAGGTCTACAAGTAGAACCCGAAAGCTTGAACACAATTCAAAACTGTGTTTCAAGTATTAGCAACATTGAATCAGCGATTAGATCTTTAGGTTCCGTGGCAGCTTTACCCGATCATTATGCTAAAAACTTAGAACAATCCAGAGCGAATATAGCTCATCGCCAAAATGCGATCACAATTAGGGAGCAAATTACCCAAAAACTTCGTGAAGTACAAAACCGTTATGAAGGATTGAGTCAAAATGCTACTCAGCAAGAGTTAATTGACACTCAAGAAGCGATCACCCAATTTGCAGAAATATTGCCAGAATTGAGAAATGAAACTAAGTATCAAGAGACAGTCCAAAAAATCAGCGATCGGCAAGATGAACTCAAACAACAATTACAAAACTGGGGTAGTCGTTATTTAAGTCCAGAAATAACCAAGCCAGAAGCTACTGATTTACTTGTTGCCATTTCCAAACAAGAAAATCGGTATACAGATTCTCATGACAAACAACGTCTACAAGATATATTCATTAGTCTCAATCAACTCATTCAAGGAATTATTGGTGTAGAAAACATTAATAAAAATAATTCTGAAATCATCCAGCAAGCAGAACAAGCGATCAAACTAATTAATGAATCAAAAACGATTAGCTTAACGATTGAGAACTACAAACAACTTCAGACATTCCAAATTCTGACTAATCCAGATCTTAATGTTGAAGACCTGCAAACCCAACTTGCAAACCTCAAGACTAGCGGATATGAAGCACTAATCAACAAGCTTACACAGTCAATAAATCGCTGTGACAATCAAATTAATAAACGTGAGGAATATACACAGCGAAGCGGTTTAATTCTGCAGATTCAGAATCTATTACCTAATAGTAATGAGTTTGATAGCATCCACGCTCAAATAGAATCAGCATCTGTTACCTTAGAGAAAAGGTTACAGGAATTTGAAGTACACGTCAAAGACCGTAGCATCATTGAAGAAATCAAGAAGCTATCCTTGAGCAGTTCCCACACGATTAGACAATGCGAAGAAAGTTTAACTCGAATTCAATCTCTATCACAAAAATTAAATGATCAAAAGGTTGATCAATCGGCTATTAGGAAACGTGTAGATGAATTTAATACTCAAATTGCTAAACAATGCGAAGAATTAACGCGCTTACAGCATCGAATTGAGGAGATCGCCGACCCTAAAGAGCTAGATCGCTTTAAAACAGACTATGCCAAACTCGACTTAGTTTTCAAAGATTCATCTCACTATGGCAATTATCAGCAATTACAAACTAAGATCGATGAACTTGATGACTCTCTTGACGTAGTTCGAGAATTAGAAAAACTTAAACAAAAATCTAATTCCATTGTTGAATGTCAAAGTTCACAACAAAAGTTAACTGAAGTCAGCAAAAATATTAGCGATCGCTTTCAACCACAAATCCAAATAATTAATCAATATCTAAGCGATCGCCTTGACCAATATCGTCGTGAACTAGAAGATCTAGAGCAACGCCTAACCACCATTACTGGCTTGCAACCATGCCAAAATTTACAAGCAGAACTATCACGCAAATCTAACTATTATCTCGGCTCAGGCATTGATGAGGATCGTTATCGCCTAATTCAAAGCCAACTCAGTCGCTTGCAAGATCTATATAAACTTATGGATGCTGCCAAGCGTCAAACTCTAGAGGATTACGATCAGCACTTGCAAACATTGCAGCAATGGCTTGATGAGGATAGTCAAATCCCTGAATGGATGGGCGATCGCTATAGTACAATCCGCCGAGGTACCGAAAAAAATCGTCAGGCTTTGCTAGATAAAACCCGTAAAGATGCACGCGACTGGGTAAATCAAACTGATCGGGTTTGGCTTGGCATTGATACGGATAGTAATCCTGAAAGACAAGCAGAAAAAGCCCATAGACTAATCCAAAGTATCAAAAATGAAAAATCTAACTACCTTTTAGGACTAACTGAAGATCTCGAAAATACAATCAGAGAGATAGAACAGAAATGCAATAGCATCATAGACTCGAATCTCGAAATTCAAATCATTTCTCGATTCCGTCAACTCCCACAAAGCCGTCGCAACAATCTCTATGCAAAGATGCAAGATTATTTGACAGATAAAACGGAGGATAATTAAACATGGCTAAACATATTGCGATCGGAAAAATTGCCAATGAATTTGAGAATAATGCGATCAAATTCCTTAAAAGTAAGTTGCCAGACACCTTTACTATTTTTAGCAATTTTGAACTCAAACAAGGTAAAGATATCTACGAGGTTGACCTAGCGATTATTGCGCCGCAATGTGTCTTTGTTGTGGATATCAAAAATATTGTTGGGCATATTGATATTTACGATAAGTGGTGTCCAGAGAATAGAGAACCTTTCACATCTCCCTTAGCTAAATTACGTCAACACGCGAAGGTGATCTCTTCTTTGATTAGTAACTCTAACAAAGCTCAAAGCCATACACTCAAAAAAATCCATATTCAAGCTGCTATTTTAATTACATCGTTAGAAACAACAATTACCGACCATAACGGTAAAGATGAAGATAGCATTACTTACCTAAGAGAAAGTATAGAATTTTTCAAAAGTGCTCACTTAATTCCTGATCATCGCCTCCAAGATATTTACAATTATTCTAGTGCTATTGAAAAAGCTATTAGAGGGAAAACGCAACCTAAATCTACACCAACATTTTATCGTGATTGGCAGTTAGAGCAAAAGTTTAGTAGTAGCGATCACCTTGAAGAATATCGTGCTAGACATAGTTTGATACCCACTCGAACTGCAAGACTAAAAATATATTTAGCAGAACCATACCCTGATCCAGATAATCCTGATCCAGATAAGAAGAGGATTCTCACAACATTTGCGGCACTTAGTCAGATCGATCACCCCAACATTCAAAAAACCAAGGATTTTTTTGAAACTGAGGATAAAGATCGCTTTATTCTTGTGCTTGATGAGATTGAGGGTCGTCCATTAAGCCAAGCTATACACTTACTATCAACGGTTCAAAAATATGACATTCTCAATCAAGTATTAGGCGCAATGGAATATGTCCACGAACATGGGATTATTCATCGTAATCTATCGCCTGATTGTATTCTCATTACCCATAACAAAGGACAGGCAATCATCACAGGCTTTGAGTATGCCCGTAATCGCGATCGCACCCACACGATCGCCGAAGAAATCATTGACAGCATCGATTATAAATACCAGCCCCTTGAATGCCAACAAGATCCATCAAAAGCAAGTATCGCCTCTGACTTATTTTCCATTGGTGCAATTTTCTATTATATATTTACTGGAAAGAAACTATTTGAACAGGCTCAAGACTTACAATCCCGTCCGATTAGCTTTATTGAGCCACCATCTCAATTAAATCCAGAACTCACCACTAGTTTTGACAATTGGATTCAAAAAATATGTGCTAAAAATCCTCAAGATCGCTTTATTAGTGCTGATGCTGCTAGACAATCTCTTACACCGATCGCTACCAGCGAAACCATCGACCTCACCAATCTGCCTCTAGATTATTTAATAAATAATCAATATCTAGTTAAAGAAAAGTTGGGTAAAGTAGGTAGTTTCTGCGTCACTTATAAGGTTTGGGAGACAACGGCTGAGATTTATGAAGTTTTGAAATTAGTGGTACGCGATCGCATTTCTCAATATGACCGTGCTAAACAAGAATATAAAATCCTGCGACAACTGCCAGAACATAATCACATTGTTAAAGTCCGTAATGCAGCACAACTACCTGATGAAACACCATTTATCGTATTTGACTATGTAGAAGGACGTGATTTAACTAGTTTCAGAACAGGTTTTGATCTAAGTTTTGAGCAATCGATCTCGATCGCCGAGCAAACCGCCACAGGGCTAGCACACTTGCATAAACATGGTATCTATCATCAAGACATTAAGCCCTCTAACCTCTTCATTACCACAAGTGAAAAAGAGATCTGTGTCAAAATTATTGATTTTAATATTGCTGCATCAGAACGGGACGAATCACCCACTAGTGCAGGAACTCAGCGATATCTTCCCCCTGACTTTAATTTTCAGGACTCAACATCTCTTGAAGCAAAAATTGATCGCGATCTCTATGCGCTTGGTATTACCTTTTATGAATGTTTGACAGGACATTATCCCTTTGACGGAGGGTTTCCTGCACCGAACCTTTTGCCTTTAAACCCTGACACTTTAGGATTGACCATACCAGTTCCTGACAAATTGACTGCCTTGCTTAACAAAGCAATTGCTCCCCAAAGGAGTGATCGCTTCAAATCTACAACCGACTTTCTGCAATCCCTAGAGAAATGCTTTGAGAAATCTCTACCCGATCACCCCTTGCCAAAACCTCTGGAGGTAAATGTAAAACCTATCACCCCCCCATCACCGATAATTCCGATCATCGATGCCAAAACTTTCTTTTCGAGTCATCAAAATTCAATTGCCTTACCACATAAAACACCTGACAACTTCACAGTTACCCTCGATCCTACTGATACCTATCAAGTTCCTGAAGGCTATCAAGCGATCAACTCAGAGTTAGAATGGCTAAAATATTTTCATGTCGAAGAACTAACAGAAGCAAAACATTATTGGATTTCTGGATCTTATCTCTGTAATTTCACGCGCAAATGGTTAGAATTGCACGGCTTACTTGACAAAATAATTACAGAAAAGCAAGATCCCATTAATTTTCTTGAGACTCTAATTAATGATGCCAATATTCTAGCTAAGTTTCAAACAGAACCACTAGCAAATTATCTATACGCTTTATGCGATCGCCTCAATCATTATCAAATCACCAAGCCACAAGCAGATCCCATTGTGGATTTACTAGCAGATATTACAGGCAATCACCAAATTTGGACTGAAATACCAAGCATTGAGCATCTCGCGCAATGGCTGATAGTAAATTTACATGATGATTTTATACCCTTGGAAAAATATTGGCAGCAAGTTATTGTTAAATCAGTCAGTAATCCTCAATTAGCATTAGCTTACGCAGTAGATAATAAACAGGACTTATTGCGTAGCTGGATTGGATTGAATTCAACAGACAAAGTAATTCAAGACTTTGGTGAATTTCCTTTAAATATTCCATCAGCATTGTTAAAAGAATTAAATAATTATTGGCAACAAAAAATTCTTGAATCTGAGGGCAAGGTTTTGGATACACTGTCCCCTGATTTGCCAAATATTCAACAGGTTATAAACTTAGCCTATGATTTATCTATTAAACATCCTGAACTAATTGTAAGCGATCGCATTCATCGTTTACCCTATTCAGTCTCACAGCGCAATAAGCTCCTCAGTCTATTACCCCAAGATTTACCGCAAGAACTTAATCTTAAGTCTTCTGTTACTGAAGCAATAAACTGGGCAACACAACAGTATTTACCCTTCCGCCAATGGGAGTTAACAGTTGCGAAAAAATCTATTCGTGAAAGAGAAAGCGATCGCCTCGGCGAAAGTTTTGCCCATTGGCTGTATCAGCAATATCCAAAGCTCAAGACTCTATCCGTTGCCGACTCGCCTCTCAACTACAGTACAGCTCATCTAGTAACTCAACTAGCTAAACATACCCCTGTGTTATGGGTTGTAGTTGATGGTTTAGGATGGCTGGATCATCAAGAATTACTACAATACTTAACTGAGGGTAACTCATCGAAACACACATTAAAAATAGAAGTAGAACTATCCCCACGCATTAGCATCCTTCCAACAAAAACAGAATATGCAAAATGGAGTCTCTACACACAATTACCCTGTGATCGCTCAGATTGGTCACCCGAAATCGCACAAGCTTTTCCACAAATGGGCATAGGTGATCGATATACAGATGGTCGTTGCAATATACTTTATGCTGATTTAAGAAATACTAAACATTCTCTTTTTTGTTGGGATACAGAACAACTCGATCATCTTTATCATGACTCCCGTGATTGGGATAGCCTCTACCAAAGTGATCGCCCAGCAACATTGAGAAAACTAGCCGATCAAATCCATTATTGTATTCAGCAGCATCCACAAACACAAAGCCTAAAAGTAGTCATTGCCAGCGATCACGGACAATTAATGGGAGAAGTACCTCTACTACCGAACCCACCCCATGATGTTAATGGGTCAGGCAGAATTGCAATCGGTCGCACAGAAGATCCTCGCTGCTTTGTTTTGGGAGCTAAAGCTTTCGGACTTCCTGAAGATATTAGCGTTCCTAAAAATGGGTCTTGCTTTAGCACTTTTCAAAGAACGTCTCAAGGCATGGGCATCGGCTTACATGGTGGTCTTTTCCCTGAAGAAGCAATTATCGGTGTTTCAGTTCTATCTCAGATTGTGGAGCGCAAACCTGTATCAATTAGCATCAATGGCTCAAGTAAAGCAAGCCAAAAAGGGAAGTTGTCAATTACAATTGATAACCGTCGTAACTCTGTCGCTATTTACGACTTGATTCTCTCAATTAAAGAATTACCTGAATTTATATATGGTAAGCAAATTACACGTCAACTTAGTAACCGCAAAGAAACTTATACAATAGAGATTACTTTCCCGAAATTAAGTCCTAACACTAAAGGCACTAACGATGTCAAGTATACTCTTTCAGGCGACTTGCGATTTCGGTTTGCCGATGGGGAAACTATGCATATAGATTTACCTGCTGATACGGCAATCATGCTCTCCCAAATCTATGCCAGTGGCATTGCGGGAGGACTTGATGAATTCCTATAGTATGCTTAATCCTAGTTATCCTAATCAGCTTGTGCGAGATGTATTTGGCGATCTCTGCATCGACAAGCGGCGATTTAATTCCAGTGGTCTCAAAAATGCTGGAGTACCTAGCTTTGTGGCAGAATGGCTGATTGATAAAATCATTCAAGGTAATGCAGAGTTAGGAATAGCAGACATTGAAAAAATTAATAACTTCGTTCGCAAAGCTTTCCCGCGCAAAGACGATCGCCATGTCCTCAATTTCAAGCTTACTCAAGGTGAAGTCTTAAAAATCATTGCCCTCATGCAAGTACGGGTCAGACTAGAAAATAAAGGAGATCGAATTCCTGAACCCTTTGCTACAATTCCTTCACTAAATATCGAAGAATGTCGCATTGGCGTTGACTTAGTAGAACGCTATGAAAACCTATTAAGACAAGGACTATGGGGCAAAATATCTCTATCCATGCAGTCCGATGGCATTGTCGAAGTGATTGACTTTGACCCTTTCCAATGTTCTGAAATTAATCTAACGGAATATGCCAAAGCGCGATCACAGTTTACAACCGAGCAATGGCGCGATTTAATGTTCTGCTCTATGGGATTTAATCCAGAAATTTCAGCCTATAGTACCACTGCCAAAAGCTGCGTACTAGCAAGGTTGTTACCTTTGGTTGAATCAAATTATCACATCATGGAATTAGCTCCCAAAGGCACAGGCAAAAGTTTTATATTTGAAAATATTAGTAATAAAGTAGCGCTAATTAGTGGTGGTAAAGTCACGCCTGCACGTTTATTTATAAATGGTAAAAATAAAGAGATTGGATTGCTCGGTCGCCATGATGTGGTTGTGCTAGATGAAGTTCAAAGCCTTACCTTTGAGAATCCCGATGAAATCATTGGTCCTTTGAAAAACTACCTCGCAAGTGGACGTTACAATCGCTCAGGGTTTGCGGATATTTCCAGTGATTGTTCGTTAGTAATGCTTGCCAATATTGAACTGGATGAGCAATTACGCCCTCGCAATGAATTCAACTTACTGCAAGATTTACCTAAATTTTTCTCAGAAACTGCTCTGCTCGATCGCTTTGCAGGTATTCTCCCAGGGTGGGAAATTCCTAAATTTAAAACTGAGGCGATCGCTACTCAAGTTGGCTTAAAGACAGACTTTTTTGGCGAAGCATTGCTTGCTTTGCGCCGTGATAATCGCTTTGCATCTTTCGTCAGCCAACATACCAGTTTCGACAAAAATGCAACTATTCGCGATCAACAAGCCATCCAACGATCGGCTTCAGGGTTCTTAAAAATTCTCTACCCCCATCTTGAATTAACCCTAATCGATTACCAGAGAGATTGCCTAGAGCCTGCAATTCGTTTACGGCAAATTGTACGCGATCAGCTATATCACCTCGACGATGAGTTCAAGCAAAATGGCAAAATTATTTATGCTGAAGTGAAATAGAAATAGTAATTGATAAAATATAGATAGAACTAAAAATAAGTTATGAGTGAAGTAAATCAAGATCCTTTTGATGCAAGATGGCTTAATTGCTTATATGGGGGGAAATTAGCAGGACGGGCGAAGGTTGTTACAGACGCTATTATTCTTATTGAACCCTTGTTACTTGTAACTTTATCCGATGGCGCTAAGGTTAAAAAATTCTTTGGTCTTAGAAAGAATTGTTCCAATGATAAATTAATTAAAGACGATTATGTGATCTTTGATTGGAGAAATGTAGGTGAACGCAGTTATGATCGCAAACGTGAAGAAGAAGGAGATCCCGAAGCGATCGAGATTGAGGTTGTTACTAAAAATATTGCTGAAGAAGTTGCAACTCAACTTAGAAGACTACATCCTAACAAACTAAGAGAACAATGGGATATACATCTAAGTGTCATAGAAGAAAAAAAGGCTAACATCAACATTCTTGCTGAAGAGATTGCATCAGCTCGGGCAGAAGAAAAGCTCCAAGAGTTAAAAGAGCACAAAAAACAACTAATTCGAGAAGAAGAATTTCTCAAGCAGAAAGAGAAAGAACTAGAAATGCGAGAAATTGCTATTCCTGAAGAGGTTAGCAAACTAGTTAAGTCAAGAACAGCACAATTTACTAAACAAGTTGAAGAAAAACTATCTGAATTGAATCGTGAGCGAGAATCTGTCAAAAAGCAACAAGAGGTTCTTAATCTACAACGGCACAACCTTAATCAAGAGGTGGAAGAACTTGCTATTGAAAGAACCAGAGAAATTCAAGAGCAAATTGAAGCTAAACAAAAACAATTACAAAAAGATAATCAATCTCTAGCTGATCGCACTAAGCAACTTCTAGCCCGTCAAGATCAGTTAAAACAACAGGAATCTCAATTATTAGATATTAGGAAGCAAATAGAACCTTATCGTCTTGCTATACCTGTTGAAATCATTCCGACTCAAGCGCTTGAGTCAGTGCAATTACCCAACAAACTTGGCACTAAATGGCATCAGCAATTACAAAAAGAAGGAATACAAGTATCACGGAATATTGCCAACAGCTTCCTGCTATCTATGCTATCAGGATTTTATTCAGGAGGGATTGTGCTGCTCAATGGCTCAGTGGGCGTTGGTAAAACTAGTATTGTTAAGCATTCAACAAAATTGATTGGTGGCTCCTGTGCGATTATTCCTGTGCGTCCTGCATGGATTGAGCCTGCGGATTTATTGGGATTCTTTGATCCAATTCATGAGATATTTCGTCCTACGAGCTTTCTCACAGCTTTAAAAAACGCCGAAACAGATCGAGAAAGATTAAACTTAATTTGTCTAGACGAGTTGAATCTAGCTAAAATTGAGAACTATGCTTCAGACTTGTTGTCAAAGCTAGAGTATTCGCGTGAAATCAGTGAATCTGATGATTTAGATGGGGTAGGAGATGCTAATTCCTTATTGCTATTTTCTGGTGATATAGAAACAGAATTATGGCAAGAAGTGAAATATTTACAGGAACAGCAAGATCTTGAGCCGAATCAAAGAGCTAGACAACAAAGATTACAGATGTTTTTGCAAAAATGGCGATCGCAGCAACCTGTACCCCAAAACGTGATTTTACTGGGTACATTAAATTCTGATGAAACTACTTACGATCTTAGCCCCAAGGTAATCGATCGCTCTTATACGATTACCTATCCGATCGCTGATTTTAATCAATCACCTAAACAAGTCACCAATCAAGCAGCAACCCAAATTAATTCCATCTCTAGCTCCAAACTTAGGCAAGTTCTCCACGATGGATATAAGAAAAATTGGGATTTGGTTATCAATGGAAAATCTCAGG
>Ga0209990_10002368_pt1 | contig 14863 bp, 17 predicted proteins | sample NOAtaG_6_FD_187304 | JGI IMG/M metagenome (GOLD analysis project Ga0209990, IMG submission 187304) | Freshwater lake microbial communities from Lake Erie, under a cyanobacterial bloom - NOAA_Erie_Diel5S_2200h metaG (SPAdes) (version 2) | ecosystem: Environmental > Aquatic > Freshwater > Lake ...
CAAACCCTCACCATGCTAGATCTACCAGAACAATTTCTGACGTTGCAAACACCAAGGCTGATTCTTCGAAAAATCACCATTGAAGATGCTGAAGATATTTTTGCCTATGCTAGTGATCCGCAAGTGACAATGTACACACTATGGGAACATCACCAGTCTATTAAGGATACTTACGAATATCTCAATAACATTGCCTTTCAAATTTATCGCTCAGGTAAGGGGATGGAATGGGGAATCGTTGAGAAAGAAAGTGGCAAATTAATTGGTACTTGTAGCCTCCATGCTGAGCCAATCCATCGTCGTGCTGAATTGGGTTATGTACTAGCAAGAGACTATTGGGGACAGGGATTAATGACAGAAGTTGCCAAGACGGCGATCGCTTTCGGTTTTCATGTGATGCACTTGCTCAGAATTCAAGGATATTGTGCGGTAGAGAATGTCGGTTCGGCAAAAGTATTAGAAAAGTCGGGAATGCATTTTGAAGGAATTTTGCATAATTATGTATTCACAAAAAATCGTCCTTGGGATGTCAAGATGTATGCAATCACGCGATCTCCTGACGCGCAATCCCTAGAGGAGATCATCATTGATAATAGCTAATAGAGTCTGTTGAACAGTAAGCGATCGCAATCGCTGATCTCAGTGACAGTTTTGAGGTGCTTAGCTTAGTACAGGACAAAAAGTTGCAAAAGTAGACAGGAAGGGACTTTATAGAAGATAACTACACCATTCATCAAACCCCTATGGAAGAGATTAACCTATTTCGCGAAAAGTTGCAGCAACTTCTGCACTGGAATGGAATGGAGCAAGACTAGCTTTTGTGTCCATGTTCTTGATTGCGTTAATGCGAGTAAAGACAGTCAACCTAGCAGAAATCGCCACAGGATTTATAGGTAAAGCCAAAGTCGAATCATACTATCAGGACTTACGCACTGGGTAGATGTGATGCGGGCTTCGCCCGCATCACATCTACCTCAAGCCTAATAAATTCGTTCGGTTTGCGTAAGTCCTAACTATAAGCGGTTACAAAGATTTTTTCGAGAGTTTGAAGTGGACTATGAAAGCTTTGCTTTCATGGTTGTCAAAGTGAGGAAAATACCCGCGTGAAGTTTTAGATTGGTTTCATTTAGTAGAAAATCTGCATAAGGTGCAAATGTTACCATCAAAGCAAAAATGGGTGGAACATTTGCTCTGGAATGGTGCTACAGGGTGTACATCCAAACGATTTATCAAATTTCTGGCTTATTTACGCAATCATCGTCATCCTATTCCTGAGTATAGTTATTTACAGAAACAGGGACTTACCATTGGCTCTGGCTCTGTGGAATCAACTATTAAGCAGATTGGTCGTCGGGTCAAGATTTCTGGCGCTCAGTGGCATAGAAACAATGTTGCTCAAGTTTTGAAACATCGTTGTGCTTATCTCAATGGCTATTTCTATTCTCCTAAGTATTTCTACTCAGCGCCTAACTGAGATGCTCCCTCTCGTCCCCTAGCGAGTAGGGGAGCACCTTGGTCAATGGCGATTGCCCACAGGCGCGCCAATGTGCAGGTTGGTGCAGGTGCTGGGGTTAGGAAGGTGTTATCGGTGACCACTTCCATATCGCGCACCATGCCCTGATTGGTGTAGTTATAACGGCGTAGGATGCCCAATGCCCCTTCACGCATGACGGAACGAGTGGTATTGGGTTCATACAAGGCAATCGTAATGGACTCATAAAACGCCTGATTACCCCCACCAGCACCCACAGGCGGGGCATCATCAGGGCGCGGTATCGTCCGCACAAACTGATAATCCACCTGTGGTTTGGGCGTATAGCTGGGTTGTAAGTCCAACGTGCCATCGGCACGCACCTGCAACGCCAAAAAAAAACTGACCTACTCCACGCATGCGCCCGCGAAATCCAGCACAGCGGGCGCATCGGCAATTGGGTCAAAATTGCGCGGGTCACGCACGGGGCGCGTTTCGGGTACATATGCGCCAATCGGCAGGGTGGGCTGAACCCCAAAGACAATCACCATGCCGACCAACACCATAAACCCTAGCCAAAGCACCACCAACGGCATCTTACTACTAGGAGTTAAATACGAATTTTTCGCTTTTTCAGTCACCTTTTAGCCTCTGGGCTGGCACTTTATGTCAAATTTATAGCGAAATGACGTGCCTTGAATACGAAAATTATAGCCATATTTATCATAGCCAATATTGGCAACCGCTTCCGCAGGCGCACCCTGCTCGATGGCGTATGCCCACAATGTTGCAAAATGACAAGTGGGCGCAGGGAGGGCGGTATAATCGCCACTGGCAATGTCATCCACGTCCTTGTCCATGCCCTGATTCACATAGGTGTAGGTGGTGCGAATGCCCCCGCTACTGCTTGAACTACGTCGCCATTGACCAGGTTCATACACGGCAATGTCAATCGGTTCGTGAAAGCTCTCGTTTGCGCCACCTGCGCCGATGGGTGGTGCATTGTCGGGGCGTGGCACAGGGCGCACGAACTCAAAATCCACCCGTGGCTTGGGGTGGTCATAGGCGGGTTGCAAGTCGAGCTTGCCATCTGAGCGCACCTGTTGGGCATTAAAGCCAATCAAGAGTGCTTCCCCATTTTCGCTGGCAAATGCCAACACGTTGACATATTCCACAATGGGGTCATAGTTGCGTGGGTTATTCACGACACGGGTGTTCGCCTTACCAAAGCCACTCTTGAACAGGGGCAGAGTGATGAATATCAACAGAGGTACGCCAATAATCAACGCACCGACCAAGGTATATAAACATCCCAGCCCACTGGTCGGTGAGGTGGGCATTCCTTTGGGTTTCTCTTCTGCGTAACCCGCATCGTCATCGTGGGGCATAGGTATCCCTCTCCCTAGGTTTTTGGGGTGCAATCGGTGTTGAACTCATAGCGAAATGACGTGCCTGTGATGCCAAACTCATAGCCTTCTTCGTCGTATTCGATATTGGCAACCGCTTCCGCAGGCGCACCTTACCTTGCTCGGTTTCCAATCGATCGCGTCCCCTAGCGAGTAGGGGATTACAAAACAATAACACGGTATACAACGAGGAGACAGGAGAGTTTCCAATCGATCTCGTCCCCTAGCGAGTAGGAGAACGAAAGCGGCTCATAAATATCTCTACCTTCTGAAGTTTCCAATCGATCGCGTCCCCTAGCGAGTAGGGGAATCATTAGTTAGCCAGTCGCGCCTACCAAGTACATACAGTTTCCAATCGATCGCGTCCCCTAGCGAGTAGGGGAAATAAACCTTCGACTGGCGATTGTTGCAATAAAGAGTTTCCAATCGATCGCGTCCCCTAGCGAGTAGGGGAAGACTTAATGTTTGCAACTTGTCTGGCATTTTCGAGTTTCCAATCGATCGCGTCCCCTAGCGAGTAGGGGAAGCTGACTCAAAAAGATTTATTCTAAAAGGGTTGACAGTTTCCAATCGATCGCGTCCCCTAGCGAGTAGGGGAATAGCATCAGTCTCACAGTCACGACCGTTGTGCGCTTGTAGTTTCCAATCGATCGCGTCCCCTAGCGAGTAGGGGAGTGATGCTGGTTCAACAGTAGTCATCTCTCAAGCGCAAGGTTTCCAATCGATCGCGTCCCCTAGCGAGTAGGGGATTATGTCTACTCTACTCTCGGTTCTAGGTTTTGCTGTTTCCAATCGATCGCGTCCCCTAGCGAGTAGGGGACTTACAAGAGTTTCTGGTAGCTATTTAGTGTTTGCGTTTCCAATCGATCGCGTCCCCTAGCGAGTAGGGGAGCGACCCACCTTTTCTTTATGATGCTTTCCCTTCTGTTTCCAATCGATCGCGTCCCCTAGCGAGTAGGGGAGACCCTTACATCATCGCCCAACAACTAGCGCTACTCGCTGTTTCCAATCGATCGCGTCCCCTAGCGAGTAGGGGACTATAACAATGACAAGGCTAACTACACTCTTCGGACTGTTTCCAATCGATCGCGTCCCCTAGCGAGTAGGGGACGCTATCGTGACTACTATTTCAGAGTTTGAACCTTATGTTTCCAATCGATCGCGTCCCCTAGCGAGTAGGGGAAGTAAAGGGTGTAGACAGATGTGCACAGCACAATACCGTTTCCAATCGATCGCGTCCCCTAGCGAGTAGGGGACAAAGCCAGTCAAAACGATTACGCGACAAAAGACAATCTGTTTCCAATCGATCGCGTCCCCTAGCGAGTAGGGGAATAAATAGTCTGTGTAGTCACATCTCCATAGCTAAAGTTTCCAATCGATCGCGTCCCCTAGCGAGTAGGGGAACCAAAAACAAGTCATTTCTTTCTCAACGGGTTATACCCCAAGTTTCCAATCGATCGCGTCCCCTAGCGAGTAGGGGATTCTCCAAGTATTAAAGAAGGTATGTTGTTTGCACACAACTTAGTTTCCAATCGATCGCGTCCCCTAGCGAGTAGGGGAGATCTCTAACCCATTATCAATCACTAATAGCCATCTAGGTTGTTTCCAATCGATCGCGTCCCCTAGCGAGTAGGGGAGAGTCTATGGCTGTCGCTATGTCTATGGTGATGAGTTTCCAATCGATCGCGTCCCCTAGCGAGTAGGGGATCTTTGATAATCTGGTCGTGCAGATACCAATATACCTTCCGTTTCCAATCGATCGCGTCCCCTAGCGAGTAGGGGATTTGTCGAGCATGGCTAATGCAGTCATTTCCAAGTGTTTCCAATCGATCGCGTCCCCTAGCGAGTAGGGGATTCCTTGTGGGATGGTGATGGTGGACAACGCCCTGCATTGAAGTTTCCAATCGATCGCGTCCCCTAGCGAGTAGGGGAATGAGACCGTTATTGTCCCAAAACCACACCAACTTCAGTTTCCAATCGATCGCGTCCCCTAGCGAGTAGGGGACTGACCTTAATGATTCCCGCACTCAGGTTGGTGTTCTTAGTTTCCAATCGATCGCGTCCCCTAGCGAGTAGGGGAGTACCCATCATAACATCATTGCAGCGCCTTGATTCCAGCGAAGGTTTGCGAACACTGAGCCAAACAGATTAGAAACAACAAAAAAACAGACAGCAAAAAAGCTTGAAAACATCTCTACATCTAGCATCGAAGGATAAAACGAAACCATAGAAATTCACATAAAATCAAAAAGCCATCGCCAATCAAAGATACAAAACGGCTCAAACGATTACAGAACTAGGCGGCTGAGACAAAGGCGGCTCACCCCAGATCACCACCTGACCCAAAGTATGCCTTGAAATCGGATAGAAACGCACACTATCATCACTCATTTTCACCACCTTTGCTAACCGCACTCTCAACTCCTCAAACTTGCGATCATTAAGCAAACACTCAAACGCACTAAACTGAACCCTCCGACCATAACCCTCCAACAGATTAAACACCCGTTTCCGCCGCTTATCATCAGAAACATCATAAATCACCACATACAACATCATCTAATCAAATAAGGCTTATAACCACCACTCGGATCATACACATAACCCTTAAACTTCCGCACCTGACCCATCAACAGATCCCAACGCGGCACATCCTCACCCGCATCATTCCGCACCCTCTCCTCCATCCGCATCAGAAAAGCCCGTAAAAACTTCCGCCGACCCGACTCATTCAAAAAACAACCACCATCGCGAAACTCAAAATCACCCACCCTACTCATCATTCCATTATTAATCAAATACAACACCAAACTATCCACAATCGGCGCACGAAACTCCTCGATCGCATCCGAAGCCAAAGCAGGATGCCGATCCGAATCCTGATGTAAAAACGCAAAATAAGGATCAAGCCCCTGAAGTTCAATCAACGACAGCAAATGATTCCACAACACCATATACCCAAAACTCAACAACGCATTCACAGGATTACTCGGCGGACGCTTCACCCGCCCCCCAAACCTAAAATCTTGACCATAGCGATCGCCCAAACACAACCCAAACCCCTCAAAATAACTAGCCGCCGCCGCACCCTCCACCCCCAACAGAGCCTCCACACTATCCATCACCAAAACCCGATCCGCCAAATAATCCAAATTCCGCACAATTTTATTCAAACCCTCCACCTCCCGATTCCGCACCTGCCGCATCAACAACACCCGCCCATTGAGAATCTTCGCCCGCACAATCTGCCGCGCCATCAACAACCGTTCCATCAAAGACAACTGCTGCTGATAGCGCCCCAACTGGCGATAGCCACGACCAATCGCCATCACCCGCCCATAGCAATAGCCCATCCTCGACAAATAAGCGATCGGAATATCCCGCCGCAAACATTCCCTAATCGCCTGAGTCGTCACCTGCGACTTCCCAAAAATTAGCACCAACTCCAACAAAGGCAACTGCACCTCCTGAAGCACAGTCTGCCCCTGTTTTACCACCAAAAGCTCCTGCGACAAACCCACATAACAACCCTGCATCGACACATACAAACTCTGCATCAATCCCTCCTTCTTAACTCACTACTATCCCGCGCCGCACCCAAACTATCCCGCCGATCATCCTGCAACAAATAGACCAAAATGCGATCGCTCACCGTCAGAGTTCCATAGGTCGCCACTACAATCAACAAAGTATTCACAATCACCGCAAACAAACCCATCGGTGCAATCAACAAAATCACCAAACTAATCACCCCGTTCGCCACAGACACCGACAAATTCCTTACCCTAGCCACCTTTGCTGTCAAAAAATACATAACCAACCTCACAAGATATAATCAAACAAACAGAAACCAAATTCAGGAGACAACCACCCATGGTCAGTCAAACCAGCAAACCTGAAATCGTCTATCCCGACAGCGATGGCAAACCAATGGCAGACAACACCAAACAATTTGAACTCATTGTCGAAATCAAAAAAGGCTTAGACCTCCTCTACATCAACGATCCACAAGTCTTTATTGCAGGCGACCTCCTCTGGTATCCCATCCAAGGACAACCCCAAACCGTCACCGCCCCCGATGTCATGGTGGTTTTCGGTCGTCCCAAAGGCGATCGCGGCTCCTACAAACAATGGGAAGAAGACAACATCGCCCCCCAAGTCGTCTTCGAGATTCTCTCCCCCAGCAACAGCCGTATCGAAATGAGCAAAAAACTTCTCTTCTTCGATCGCCACAAAGTCGAAGAATATTACCTCTACGACCCCGACACCAACCTCCTCGAAGTGTGGATACGCACCACCGAAGGACTAGAACCCATCGCCCAACCCGACAATTGGACAAGCCCCTGCCTCGGTATCCGTCTCGACACCAACTCAGGTCGCCTCCAACTCTACAAACCCGACGGCACAAAATTTCACACATACATCGAGGTCAATGAACTACTAGAGCAAGAACGCGATCGCGCCAACCAAGCCGAAGCCCTACTCCAAAAATACCGCGATCGCTACGGTGAACTACCCAGCTAAGGTTGATAACGAGAAATTTCATCTAACGCCCTTTGATGAATCCTCGTAAATAAACTCGCCACTGCCAAAGAACCAAAATTCTTAAGCGCGATCGCATTTAGACATCCCAACAATCGCCGCTCCAAATCACGTCTAGAACGAATATCCTCACCCCAAGCCGCCAACACATTTCGCTCCGAAATACCACCCAACTTGTGAGCAATCACATTTCGCATCACCCGCGCACTATCCCAATACACACGAAAATCCAAACTCACCGCCGTACTAGGAATATGCGCCTCTAACAACTCTCGAAAAATATACCCTCTTACCTCCACTTCATGACTCTTCTGTAACTGCTCATCATAGCGATACTGCAATACAGGATAACGCCGTAATATACTTGGCTTCAGCAAAGGATAGCGATCCTGCCGCGCCACCACATCATCAGGGAAAGTCACCATCACCCATTCCCAAAGCGCCCCCTCCACCGCTCGAAAACTATGCTGCATCGCCTCACTCGTATTCTCTTGCTCCAAGCGCACCAAAGCCGTATAAGCCTGTTCGTAAGCCATCCACCACCAAGTTTCACCCTGCCTCTTCTCAGCATCGCTCAAATAGCTCTTAGCTAAACGATAGAACTGATCAAACTGTCCTTGATGCCAAGCAATCCCCGCTTTCAACAAATTGACCAACACAGGCGATCGCTCCGCTAATCCACTACCCTCCAAATTCGCCAACGCCGAACCATAGTTAAAACCCTCAATCTGACCCTTCACTAGTTTTAGATCAAACTCCTGACGCAACACACTCACATCCGTCTCAAATACCCGCATTTGTCCCTCCCGCATCTCATTGGGATTCCGCACCTGCCATACCTGACCATTCGTCACATAGCCCGCCGCCTGTAACAAACTAAACGCCGATTTCATCGCAGGAGTCCCCGACGACGCATTAAACTCAATGCGATCGCCCTTCTCCATATTCACACTCGCCAAATCCAAACCCCGTCTTGCCTCCTGCGCCGCCTTCAGCAAATCCGTCGGATCATTCGACAACTCCCAACTCGCAGGAACCAACTCCACATCACCACCATCAATTCCCAACTCCGACATCAACCATTCCTTAGTTTCCCTAGCACCCGTCGCCGTTCCCTCCGTATAGATCAATATTGCTCTTTTAATTACAGTTCCTTGACTCGCCAAAGCCCTAATCAAAGTCACAATTGACCCCTCACCCGTCTTACTCCCAAAAGGATCTTGCTGACCCACAAAAGACAAAACAATACTAGCCATCTCTTAATACCTCTTAAATTCCTGCTTTTACAAAAAACTGCTCTGAACTCACACTCAAATCGGGAAACAACTCATCCGTAATTAGGCGATCGCCCCGATAAGTCTCAGGAGCGCGATCGGCATAAAACACCGTCAAAGTTCTATACATCACATCAATTACCCAAACCCTCAACACTCCCGCCTTCAGATAATCCCCAGCCTTCGCCACAAATTCTTTAAAAGTCTGCCCTTCTGACATAATCTCAATCACCAACTCAGGAGCCACAGGACACATTTCATTCCCCACCCCAGACGGCAATTGCTCCAGCGAAATATAAGTCAAATCAGGCACAGGACACCAATCCTGACCATTGCGCGTTAACACAATTCCCCATTCAGGATAAACAAAACCCTTACCCTCAAACAAGGTTCGCAAAAAAATTAACAATTCAGCTTGTAGAGAAGCATGAAATCTTTTGGGAGACATCTTTTTCACCGCTTGACCATCGATAAATTCGTAATTCTGATCTGATTCAGGACTTGCCAAAAACTCTGCCAGATTCATCTTCTGGACTCCATCCGATATTTCTCCAACATCTTCTTTAACAACAGTAAAAGTCATAACTTTACCTCCTAATAAAGTCTAATTTTAGGGTTTGCATTAAGCGATCGGAAAAACCTGAATTGCACCTCCATTCATCAACTTCTTTACAAAACCCTTACGCGGCTCTTGTGTAGCACCAAACACCGTTACCACCTGATAATCACCCAAATCCGCAATCCATACAGGCGAAGGCTTTACCTCCCTACCAACCACACCGCAGAGATTGCCATCATAGGTTTTCTCGCCTCGGCGATCACTAACCTTTAACTCTTGACTATGCAAAACCGCTAAAGCATAGGGCTTACCATAATCCTCCTTACCACCACACAGGACAATTCGACAATTAGCATCCACTGCCTCACGCCAGCGATCGCCACTAATCGCCACAGGTGCATCAGGTGAATTGCGCCCACCTTGATTTAAGTCCCTCAAAGCATCTGTAAAATCCTTAATTCTTGATTGATAGAGCTTCTGTAATTCCTTTAAACCATCAGGAGACTGCCAAAAAGTATCTTTACTATCAATAAAGAAAGTTGAGCCACGATACCAAGGAGCACGATCGCGGGTTTTACGAGAATAGCAAGGTCTTCTAGCACCCTGTCCAATCCCACCCAAATTAAACATCAGCCAAGTTAGACTCCTAAACAACTTTTCCACAGATTGAGGTTTTTGAGGATTGGGTTCCATCGAATGCGATAGAGTCAAAATTCCAGCCTGTTCTCCACATTTATCATCCTTACCCTGAGCATTAGGACGAGGTTCCTTTTGCACCACTTCCCCTTCCAAAATCCGCACCTGTACCCAGCCGCTACCCTGAACCTCCAAAGACCCAAATAACTTTTTTTCCCACTCTCTAACTTGAACGGCAGGAATTATTCCCAAAGCAAAAGCCCGAAACCAATAGCGCAACATCGACTTAAAAGCGATCGGACGCACTTCTGCTTCCGCATGTCCCCGCATTTGATATTCATTGCGGCGATCGTTCCATTGCCATTGGGTGAACTTTTGGCGACCGTGAATTAATTGCCCTTCCAAACCAAACTCAACCCTCAGAAATTCACGCCTAGAGCGATCGCTTTCACCAGCCCTCAGCAAAGCCCCATAACCTGAATTGACCTGAGATCCAGCCCCATTTTTTAAACCATCCGTCAGCCAGCCCATCACCTTACCAATCAATTCTTTCCTAGCATCCTCCTTGACGGTACTTGCAGCTTTAATCCCAATTAAAAAGATAGGCTCTTGTAAAGATAAAAAAGGATTGGGATTAGGCGCATAATTCAACCGATCACCATCCCAAGACCAAATATTATTCGCCATATCCACCGCCAAGCCACCCGACTTATCATCACGACTAGGCACAGGATAAGCATCTAAAAAAACAATTTTGCCCATGCGATCGCGATCATCCGCATCCAAACCACCAAAATATTTTTCCACTTTTTTCTCATCACCCAATTGTCGCAAAGCCTCCGCCCTCGCCACACCGCGTAGTGTACTCGCAGGAATAAACGGCATACCCAAAGCATCAAAAGCAGGTAATAAAATACTCTCAGGTCCCCGATGACCACCCACACGAATCCGCCAAGGACATTGCACCTGAAAATAGTTGCCCTCTCCCGCAATTTTCTTAGTTCGTTCCGTCAGTTGCGCTAGGCGTTTAGAATAATCCGCTTTATCTTCTGACAATTGCAAAATCTGTACTTTTGTATTTGGGTCAGTAGAATCTTTTCCATTTCTATCAGGATGACGATTAAGCTCACGCATCCAGCGCAAATATTCCACAAAACTTGCCGAAGGAGCAATTTTTTCAGGCGGCAACCCCAATAACCAAGGTGAAGGTTCCTGATCATTACCACCAAAACCACCACCATTATTGTTATTTTGCCCACGATTACCACCACCGCTATGATTGCCACCAGCCCTAACAGGATCTGGAATCACCTTTTTTTGTGGTTTTGAAATTTGGCTAACAGGGTTAGTATTTGCTGACGGTCTTTGAGGTGGATTTGGTCTTGTAAATGACATTGCTAGATTCTCCTAAAAAATTAAAACTAACTCTCTTTAAAAATATCCTAAAGAGATTTCCGAAACTCTCTCAACATTGAACTAGCACCAATTACAATCGCCCGACTCACAAGCTGCGGAATCAGTGTCTTGATATCCAAATCTGGAAACAACAAACTATTCTCAGACTCAAGATATTGTCCATCACTCAGCAAAAAGATCTTTAAACTATCATCGCGATATATCCAAATCTCAGGCACAGCGATCGCCTCATAAGCCGAGAGAAAAGTCTTAGAAGTGACATCCGATTCGATCGCCAAATCAGGCGGCGGATAAATATCCACATCAATCCGTTCCTGACAATCACGCACTAAAGCCGCATTCGCAATGTAAAAACAAGTATCAGGCTCAACACCAGCACTTCCTTTTCGATAAAAAGTTGTCGAGCCAAAATCTTCCCAATCTCGCCCCTGTGCATCTAAAATAGCCGTCACAATATAACCCACAGTACGATGGGGGCGCTCATGCCTTGATAATGGAGACATAATTTCTAAAGTACCTTGATAAAATGCAATGCGCGTATGGCGATCTTCTCCTAAATCCTCAAGAATATTTTCGCAATCTTGCCAAGTTAACGAATGAAGAGCGATCGCACTCCCTTGACGTAAATCAATCGACTTAATGGGAACAGATACAGGCATAACTAATCATCTCCCGATACATCATGGTAAACAGCCGTAGTCCAAAAGCTAAATTCTTGAGCGATCGCCAAACCTAAACCAGTCAAGCCCAGATATTCATCAACACTGAGACTCTTTAAGGTCTCCAAACCTCGATCATTTGCCAAATTCTGTTTTCCCGAAATACTTTCTAAACATTGGAAGAAAGCCTTAACTGACAGCTCTCGACCATCAGTTCCGAGTGCCTTTTCCTCGGCCTTCAAACGCATCAGACCCCAAGTTGACAGATAAGTATAAATCTCTTGAGCCATACTCTTTTGCTTTTTAAGAATAGAATCGTTACTAGCCTCTTGTTTCAAATTTGTAAGAGCCTCATACACAGACTTTCCTAATGTACGCGGATCGAATGACATAACCTTTTCTCCTAACTAAACAACTGTACAAAACCACGACCCAAACTTTCTTGACCACCAATCTGCAAAATCGAATCTTTAGCTAATAAAGACTGAAAATCAGTTAAAGCTTTTGCACTGCTACCATTAGCCTGAGATGTGACTCCCCAAGGGAAATACATCAAAGTGTCAGGTGGAATAGCCTCCTCATAGCGAAAACCACCATTAACAGTTTTATGTTCATCTAGCTTGATTTTTACTTGTCGCCATAGACTCATCTGGATTAATGTCTCGCAATGCTGATCAGTCAATACCAAGACATTTTGCATTCCTTCAGACTCTGGATGCTTAGATGTAAACTTATCCCAATCTGTCCACTTGATTAAGCTAGTAGCAGGTAAGATCGCATCTTTTAAATAGACGGGTGCATTAGTAGGCAAGCTAGTTTGATAGGGATCGGGTACTGCTAAACCATCAGGATTGCCAGAAAACCGAAGCCAACGCCGCAAGAGAGTAGGAGAGCTTACCCATACCACACCATGACTAAGCGAAGGTACGGGCAGCCACAAAATGGAGCCATCACCAACCCAAATCGAACCTTGTGTTAAAGTTTCTCCATTATCCAGATCATTACCAAATAGAGCAAATTTCTTAGCTTGATCCTGTTCACTAGCTCGCAATCTACCGCGAATTGTGCTAGAAGGCACATAGGGCAAATTAGTATGCGACTCACGAGCAATACCGAGTAAATTCCCTTCTTGAGTTGTGCTGCCTGTATGCAAAGGCGATAGCAAATACAAATAAACCAAATTAATAGCACTCATTATTTTTTCTTAATTATTCAAAGATAAATTTAAAATTGACTGAAGACAGCCCACAATTTTTTCGACTTGGTTGATGTAATAGCGATCGCTATCAATATAAACAATCCGATCCTCTAACTTCATAAACTGCCAATCTTCTCCCGTAGTGACACATCCATAGATAACACCACCTTCCTCTTGTCGCTCATTAATAATATTTGCACCGACCATTTGCGCCACACATTGACCTAATCCAAGCTCTATATCAGCTTTTTTTGCCTCCACAATTGCCAAGATTGGCGACTGAATTGTAAAAGTTTGTTCACCTCTACTAATGATAAAATCGCATTCACCTGACAGACCATTTTCTTTGTCAGCATCTAAATTTTTGCCAGAATAAATTGCAAATTGATTGCCAAAAAGCTGCTCGATCTCAATCATGATCGGCGCAATAATAAACTCTGAACGTGCTTTTTCGTTGCCTGAAGATAGCGCTAATTTTTTGCCATATGTTAAAGACTTTTGCAACCATTCACTAATAGTTGCAGACTCGGATTGTGCAAATAAAGAAATAGATTTTTGATACAAATTAAATTTCTGCATTACCGCTTCAAAACTAAAATCACCGTAAGCCATTTTTATGTTTCTCCTTGATAATTAATCCAAAACATTTCGGCATAGCCAAGATCCCGCCAAACTTTGAGGCTTTTTTTGTCTCCATGTTCCTTGGTATTTTGCCAAAGCTCCGCAGGACGCTCCAGATAATAGACACTTCCCGCAGGCGCAGCAAAGACTTGAGGCGCAGGAATACTCTCTCCCTCTTCATTGCGAAAGCGACAACTAATCGGTACAGGCTTATCAGTCGCCACACTCACCAGAACCCGCCGATCGCTACTGCCGCTATCAACATCAGCCAATTCCCATTCCCAAGGATAGGGACGACAAAGCGATCGTGCATATTTAGCTTTTTTAGGAGTACCCCGATCCGTAACCCTCTCAAACACACCATTAGTCACCATGTAGGCAAGGGATCGATCGCCTTTTTCAAAATTAGCTTTTGAGGCTGTTTGCAACTCATTCCATTGTTTATCAAAATCATCACAACGCTCAAGCAATACTCGATGTCCTTCACCTCCCAACCTCATTACTAAAGGTTTGGATTTACTGTTGAGTTTTGCCTCAGTAGTCTTATCAACTGCGATCGCCAGACTCCAGCCCTCCACTAACCGCACTGCATTTTCCACAAAATAACCATCACTATCTCTAACTTGGCGAGTACCATCTTCTAATGTGTTATGTGATCGGGTTTCAATTGTGTATGGTTTGATTTCTCCCTTGTTTTTAGATTGCCAATCCTCAGCGCAAATACTTCCAGTTTCTAAATAATTTAAAACAACATCATAGGGGAGATATTCTCTATAGTTTTTCTCCAAACCGCTAGATGGACAATCACTATCATCATCACCTTTATAGTTTTCACACAAAGATAAAATCATTGGTAATGCAGGGCAAGTCACTAGTGGCTGAGTTTTTGAACGATCCCACATTCCCTGATTTAATGGATGTCCTGCTGCCCATGAAAGAGGAACAAGAGGTTTTGATTTGATAAAGCCAAAAGGACGGGGAAAATAAAGCTGGTTTTCCCAACAAAGAAAAGTTCCCTTTAACTGAATATTGACATTAATGCTAAAACTGGAACGCAATGCACCCGCGATCGCATGATTAT
>Ga0209990_10002370_pt1 | contig 14857 bp, 10 predicted proteins | sample NOAtaG_6_FD_187304 | JGI IMG/M metagenome (GOLD analysis project Ga0209990, IMG submission 187304) | Freshwater lake microbial communities from Lake Erie, under a cyanobacterial bloom - NOAA_Erie_Diel5S_2200h metaG (SPAdes) (version 2) | ecosystem: Environmental > Aquatic > Freshwater > Lake ...
CGCGTAGACGGGCCACTTGCCGTACTTCGACCAGATGCGCTCGCCGATCAGCGCGGCGCCGGACTCGCGCACGGCCTGGCGCAGCGTGAAGCGCTCGCGGCCGACGACGCAGTACGAGAGCCCTTCGTCGGGCGTGCGGTTGTCGTTCGCGGCCTCGGTGGTCGAGCTGAACCAGCGCTCGTCGATGCCGCCGCGGTTGAGGCCGTAGGCGTAGGTGTCGTCGGGATGCAGCTTGATGCGCAGGCCTGGCTGCAGGAACGAGCGCGGCACCCAGCACGGCGCGAGGCGCAGGAGACCCTGCGTGCGCGCGAGTTCGGCGCTGACGGCCGAGGCGACGCCATCGGTGCGGACGGTGAGCTCGAGCGTGGTGGTGGGCGCCGCGGGCATTCGCCGCAGTATGGCGGGTTCCGCGCCGCCTTGCCCGTGCTGCGGTCACCGTTGGAGGGATTTTCTCGCGGAGGGTCGGGGTGTGCTGCGGGCACCGTTCGAAGGGATTTCCTCACGGAGGCTCGGAGTGTGCTGCGGGCACCGTTCGAAGGGATTTTTCTCACGGAGGCTCGGAGTGTGCTGCGGGCACCGTTCGAAGGGATTTTTCTCACGGAGGCTCGGAGAACACGGAGAAGGAGATTGAAGTGCGGCGTCTCGCGCGATGCAGAGATGTGCAGTGAAAAATTGTGATCCCACGCGCACGGCGCGACACGATTGAAAGACCGGATCTCCGTGTTCTCCGTGCCTCCGTGAGAAAATGAGAATCTCCCGCGCACACCAGCACCAAAGGGAGCGCCCGCAGGCGCGACCGCTCAGATCACCCCATCCGCTTGTACGGCGAATGCTGCCCCGCGGGCGGCATCGTCATGCGGAAGACCCGCGCCGAGCGCGGGGGCAGCTTCAGCGTGACGAAACCCATGTGGACATGCGCCTGCATGGCGTCGGGGCGGTCGAAGGCGAGCGCGTCCTTGAAGTTCGTGCCCGCCATGATGCGGCCGTCGCGCACCGAGATCGTCTCCTCGACCTCGTGGTCCTCCATGTTGCAGGCGACCAGCACCGTGTCGAACACATGGTCGGTGGTGCGGAGGAACGAGAGCAGCTTGCGCCCGCGGAGAAACACGATGTCGCCCTTCGCGAGCGCGCGCAGCTCGCGCCGCGCCGAGTACAGGCTGCGCATGAACACCCACTCGGGGTGTCCGTCGTGCACGAGGTCCCAGCGCATCGGCGCGCGGTTGTACGGATCGGCCGCGGCCGACATGCCGAGTTCCTGCCCGTAGTAGAGGTTGGGCGCGCCCGGCAGCGTCGCCTGCAGCGTGTGCGCGACGCGGCGGGCCGACTCGTCGGGCACGAGATGCGCGAGGCGGTCGGTGTCGTGGTTCTCGAGCGTGGTCCAGCAGCGCAGGATGAACTCGATCCCCGCGTCCTCGATCATGTCGTGGAGCCGCGACGCGGTGGTCGCGCCGTCGGCGTTCGCGCGGCAATAGTCGATGATCGTCATGCGCGCGTTCATGTTGAGGATGCCGTCGAGCGCGCGGTCCCAGCCTGCGGGGGTGTTCCAGATCTCGCCGACCACCCACGAGCCGGGCCGCTCGTGATGCGCGGCCTGCGTGAGTTCGCGCAGGAAATGGGGCCCGAGATCGCTCGCGACATCGAGACGCCAGCCGTCGATGCCGTCGCGCAGGTACGACCGCACGGCGCTCTCGGAGCCGTTCCACAGGTGTTCGCGCACCTCGTCGCGCTCGACATGGAGGTCGGGGAGGTTGGCGACATCGGCCCAGCCGCGGTAACCGTTCGGATACTGCGAGCCGATGAAGAACCACGAGCGGTACGGGCTGTGCTCGCTGGCGAGCGCGGCCTGGAAGGCGTGGTGCCGGCGGCCGACATGGTTGAACACGCCGTCGAGCATGACCTTGAGTCCGCGCGCGTGCGCGTCGCCGATCAGGAGCCGCAAGTCCGCGCGCGTGCCGTACTCGGGGCTCACCTCGAGGTAGTCGGCCGCGTCGTACTTGTGGTTCGTGTACGCGAGGTGCACCGGGTTGAGGTACAGCACATCGACGCCGATCTCGTTGAGATGGCCGAGCCTGCCGCGCACGCTCGCGAGGTCGCCGCCCCAGAAGTCGATCTCGTGGCTCCACACCCCCGCACCTTCGACGAAGTGCCCCTTCTCCGGGGTCTCGTGCCAGCCGCGCAGCGTCTTGGGCGACGGATACAGCCCGCGCTTCGCGTCGAGGTCGGCGCTGGGCGCGAAGCGGTCGACGAACACCTGGTAGACGACGGCGCCTGCGCGCCAGTCGGCCTCGCGCGCTTCGATGCGTTCACGGACTTCGGTGAGGGATGAATGCTTCACGCCACGAGAATAGCCGAGGCGCGCGGCGTTCGGACTCAGTCCTTGTCCCAGATGTCGCGCACATCCTTCGAGCACTGGCGGCGGATGCCGTTCGAGTCGAGCAGCTTCTCGGTGGCCTCCTCGATCTCGCCCGTGCGCAGGACGATGCGCTCGGTGCCGAGCTCGTTGAACTCGAACACCACGAACTCGTCCTTGGTGTCGCGAAGCAACTGCACAAACTCGCGGAAGTTCTTGAAGGTCTTGCCGTTCACGCTCTTCACGCTCTGGCCGGGCATCACCTCGTAGCCGCGCGCGACGGGGCTCGAGAGGAGCGGGCACACCACCGACACGAACTCGCGCCCGTCGCTCGGACGGTCGTCGAAGATGTACGGAGTGATCGGGCTCTGGCGGAAGATCATCCAGCGGCCGGCGCTGCTGAGGAGATCGCGGTGCAGCGGGCTGAAGACGAGCGGCCCGTACACGAGGTACGGATAGTTGCCGTCGGGGTAGTCGCGGATGACGCGGTTCGCCCGCGTGTACGCGGGAAGCTCGAAGGTCATCGGCTTGCCGTCGCGCAGGATCTCGACCACATGGTTCGGCTTCTCCGCGGTCGGCACGAAGCGGCCCACGACGCAGTCCATCGCGACCTTGCGGTCGCCCTCGATCGTGACCTGGCCCTTGTTGTCGATCGCCTGGCCGTTGATCTTCACGAGGATGTCCCACGCCTGCAGCGGGCCACCCTTCTGGTCGATCACGACGACGCCCGTCACATCGCTCGAAGCGCCGAGCTTCGCGCGCAGCGACGGATTCTCGAGCGTCTGCGTCTCGAGGTTGAGCACGGTGTTGCCGTCGACCTTGCCTGCAGCGGCCTCATCGAGGAAACGCGCGATTTCCTCGGTGGCGAGCAGGTACGAGATGTTGTCGGCGCTGCCCATCAGCCCGCTGAAGGCGAGGCCGGCGACCTTGCCGTCGACGAACGCGGGGCCGCCCGAGTTGCCGAAGTTGATCGCGGCGTCGACCTGCACGCGCATGCCGTCCTCGCCGCCCTGGCCGATCTCGGCCCACTCGATGCGCGAGATGACGCCGCTCGTCGTCGAGAGCGCGTCGCCGCCCATCGGGAAGCCCATCACCGTCACGCGCGAACCTTCCTTGGGAAGACCCTCGAAGAGCGGGATCGGCGGGTGATCCCGGTTGAACGCCTCGTCCTTCACCTCGAGGAGCGCGAGGTCGCGCGTCCGGTCGATGGCGAGGAGTTCGGCCTGCACGGGAAGCGCGGTCTGGTCGGTCTCGAGCATGATCTCGCTCGTCTGCTCGACCACATGCGCGTTGGTGAGCACGCGGCCGGGGGCGATGACGACGCCGGAGCCGCCGAAGTCCTCGGGGCTCTCGCGCTTCCACGGGCTCGACGGGTCGCGCATCTCCTGCTTGACGGCGATCTTGATCACCGACTTGCGCAGCGTCGGGTCGGCGCTGGCCGACGCATCGGCCGCCGGGGGCGCGGGCGGCCGCACCGCCTGCGCGGGGCCCTGGCCGAGAACGGCGCCATGCGGAAGGAGGATCAACGCGGTTGCGACGAGCGCGAAGGCGGACTTGAGCATCGCCGCATTGGAACCGCGCGCGCAGCCCTTCGCAAGCAACGCGGTTTCTGCGACAATCCCGCGCCCCGCATGTCCGCCACGCCCGCGCATCTCCCCCGCCGCACCTTCGCGATCATCTCGCACCCGGACGCCGGCAAGACGACCCTCACCGAGAAGTTCCTCCTCTACGGCGGCGCGATCGCGCTGGCCGGGTCGGTGACGGCGCGCAAGGAGCAGCGGTCGACGGCGTCGGACTGGATGGAGCTCGAGAAGCAGCGCGGCATCTCGATCTCGTCGACGGTGCTGCAGTTCGACTACCACGGCTACCGCGTCAACCTGCTCGACACGCCTGGACACAAGGACTTCAGCGAGGACACCTACCGCGTGCTCACCGCGGTCGACGCGGCCGTGATGGTGATCGACGCCGGCAAGGGCATCGAGCCGCAGACGCGGAAGCTGTTCGAGGTCTGCCGTCGGCGCGGTGTCCCGATCTTCACCTTCATGAACAAGTGCGACCGGCCCACGAAGGATCCGATCGCGCTGCTTGACGAACTCGAGAGCGTGCTCGGGATCGGCGCGTTCCCCGTGAACTGGCCGTTCGGCAACGGTCCCGAGTTCCGCGGCGTCTACGACCGGCTCGAGAAGAAGCTCCACCTCTTCGAGCGCACGAAGGGCGGCATGCGCGAGGCGCCCGTCCAGGTGATGGGCCTCGACGACCCCGCGATCACCTCGCGCATCGACGCCGATGTCTACCGCCAGGGCCGTGACGAACTCGAGATGCTCGAGGGCGCGGGCGCCGAGTTCGACCAGGCGCGCGTCCTCGCGGGCGAGATCACGCCCGTCTACTTCGGCAGCGCCGCGAACAACTTCGGCGTCGAGCTCCTTCTCAACGGATTCCTCGAGCATTCCGCCGATCCCGGGCCGCGCCGCGCGGGCAACCGCGTCATCGAGCCGAAGGATCCAGGCTTCAGCGGCTTCGTCTTCAAGATCCAGGCCAACATGGACCCGAAGCACCGCGACCGCATCGCGTTCATCCGCGTGGTGAGCGGCAAGTTCGAGCGCGAGATGAGCGTGGTGCATGTCCAGAGCGGCAAGAAGATCCGCCTGTCGAGCGCGCAGAAGCTGTTCGGCCAGGAGCGCGAGACCGTCGAGGAAGGCGAGGCGGGCGATGTCATCGGCATCATCGGCCACGACATCCTGCAGATCGGCGACACGCTCGCCGAGGACCGCACGATCAAGTTCAGCGAGATCCCGCAGTTCGCGCCCGAGGTGTTCGCGTACCTCACGAACCCGCAGCCGGGCAACTCGAAGAAGTACCGCCTCGGCGTCGATCAATTGCTGAAGGAAGGCGTCGTGCAGCAGATGGAGATCGGCATCGGACAGGTGAAGACGCCGATCCTCGCCGCCGTCGGCCCCCTGCAGTTCGAGGTCGTGCAGTACCGCCTGAAGAGCGAGTACGGCGCCGAGTCCCGGCTCGAGAAGGCGCGCTGGCAGCATGTGCGCTGGTGGCGGAAGAACGGCGCGCCCGAAGGCTGGATGCCCGACCTTCTGTCCGACTCGACGCACGGCATCGACAGCTCGGCGCGCCCCGTGATCTTCTTCAGCGACGAGTGGTCGATCCGCAACTTCCAGAAGCGGTTGCCCGAGGTCGAGCTGTCGACCCTGCCGTTTGATGCGAATGCGAGTTGATGCGCCGCCCGATCCGGGCGGAGATCCGACGGAGAACACATGACGCCTCTCGAACTTCTCGATGCGATCCGGGACCTCCGCGAGCAAGCCTCCGCGCAGGAAGCCGCGCGCGCGCCCGCGATCGACGCGCTGCCCATCTCGTGGCGCCGCAGCGCCGCGAACCTCGCGCACTACCTCGCGCTGCGCTCGACCGGACATGTCGCGCTGCAGGGCGAACTCGTGCGCAACGGCCTCAGCTCGCTCGCGCGGCGCGAGGCGCATGTGATGCCGACGCTCGACGCGGTCGAGCGCGCGCTGTCGGCGATCGCGGGCGTCGAGAGCGCGCCTGCGCGCGCGTCGCTTTCGATCGACGACGGCGTGCAGCTCCTCGCGCGTCACGCGACCGAACTCCTCGAGACGCCGATGCCGCACATGACGCGCATCGTCGTGACGATTCCGCCGTGGGCCGCGGGCAACGCGGCGTTCCTCCACTCGCTCATCGACGCCGGCATGGATGTCGCGCGCATCAACGCGTCGCACGGCGATCCCGCGCAGTGGAAGGCGTCGATCGACGCGCTGCGGACGGCGGCCGCGTCGGCGGGCCGGCGCGTCCCGGTGTGCATCGACCTTGCAGGGCCGAAGGTGCGCACCGGCGTGTGTGCATCCGGCCCGATCGCGCTCGTCGCGGGCGACCGGCTCGTGCTGCATGCGTCGTCGAACGAGTCGATCGACGGCCCGCGCGACGCCGAGGGCCGGCTGACCGCGCCCGCGCGCGTCGCCGTGCGGCCACGCGAGGTCGTCGAGCATGTCGCGCCGGGCCACCGCGTGATGTTCGATGATGGCAACATCCGCGCGACCTGCGTCATGGTCGACCGCGCGAAGGGCGAGATCACCGTCGAGGTCGACGCCGTGCGCACGGGCGCGTGGGGCCTCAAGGACCGCAAGGGCGTGAATGTGCCCGACACCGACATGCCGATCGCGGCGCTGACCGACGAGGACCTCAAGACCCTCGACTTCGTGGTCGAGCATGTCGACATCGTGGCGATGAGCTTCGTGCGCACGCCGCGCGACATCGCGGATCTCCACCGCGCGATTGAAGCGCGCACGCACCGCACGATCGGCGTCGTCGCCAAGATCGAGACGCCGCAGGCGTGCCGCGCGCTGCCGGAGATCCTGCTCGAGCTGATGAAGGAGCCGCCCTGCGGCGTGATGCTCGCGCGCGGCGACCTCGGCGTCGAGATCGGCTTCGAGCACCTGCCCGAGGCGCAGGACGAGATCCTCTCGCTCTGCGAGGCGGCGCATGTGCCGGTGATCTGGGCGACGCAGGTGCTCGAGTCGATGACCGAGCACGGCTTCCCGACGCGCGGCGAGGTGACCGACGCGGCCGACGCCGCGCGCGCCGACGCGATCATGCTCGGCATCGGGCCGTTCATGGTCGACACCGTGGCGTTCGTCGAGGACCTCCTCGCGCGCACGCAGATCCGCCGCGCCCGCAGCCGCGCGCTCCTCGGCAAGTGGCAGCCGCTCGGCGACGAGTGACGCGCGGGGTTTCCTGAGAAACCGCACCGCCCGCCCGCCGAAGGAGCGGTTTCGCCACGGAGATACAATCGCCGCCATGATCGGGGCCCCGACCATCCTCGCCAACGCCGGTTTCGTCGCGCTCGCTCTCTTCGGGGGCCTGCTGCTCGTCGCCCTCGTGTGGCTGATCGCGACCTACAACGGCCTGCGCCGCGCGCAGGTGCGCGCGCAGAACGCCTTCAGCCAGATCGATGTGCAGCTCAAGCGCCGCTACGACCTCATCCCGAACCTCGTGGAGACGGTGAAGGGCTACATGGCGCACGAGCGCGAGACGCTCGAGGCCGTGATCCGCGCGCGTTCGCAGGCCGCGAGCGCGCTCGGCGTGGTCGAAGGCGGCGCGATGGGCATCGCCTCGATGGCGGCGCTCGCGAACGCCTCCGGCGCGCTCGACGGTGCGCTCAACCGCCTCATCGGCCTCGTCGAGGCGTACCCCGAGCTGAAGGCCAACCAGAACGCGCTCCAGCTGCAGGAAGAACTCGCGAGCACCGAGAACCGCATCGCGTTCGCCCGTCAGGCGTTCAACGACAGCGTGATGCGCCTGAACGAGTCGATCGTGGTCTTCCCGTCCAACCTCGTCGCCGGGATGTTCGGCATCCGCGAGATGGGTCTCTTCGAGGCGACGGCCGACGAGCGCGGCGCCGTCTCGGTCAAGTTCTGATCGCACACGCCGCAAGCATTCCGAGGGAACTCGATGTCGACCGACTTCTTCACGAGTCAGGACAACGCGCGCAAGCAGACGGGGCGGCTCGTCTTCTTCTTCGTCACGGGCGTGATCGCGACGATGGTGTCGCTCTGGGCGGTGCTGGCGTTCGCGCTCTCGACGAGGATCGGCGCGCAGGCGTGGTCCGACCCGCGAATCGCGATCGGCGTCTTCCTCGGGGTCGGCGGCGTGGTGACGGTGGTGACGCTGTTCAAGTTGTCGCAGCTTTCGCAGGGTGGCGAGAAGATCGCGCAGATGCTCGGTGGTAGGCGCATCCCGCCGACGACCTTCGATCCGGGCGAGCGCCAGCTCCTCAACATCGTCGAGGAGATGTCGATCGCGAGCGGCGTGCCGGTGCCGCCCGTCTATGTGATGGAGGACCGGTCGATCAACGCGTTCGCGGCCGGCCCCGATCCGAGCCGCTCGGTGATCGGCGTGACGCGCGGTCTGATGGACAACCTGAGCCGCGACGAGATCCAGGGCGTCATCGCCCACGAGTACAGCCACATCTTCCACGGCGACACGCGCATCAACGCGCGCACCACGGCGGTCATCGCAGGCATCATGGCCGTCGGCATCATCGGCTGGGTGATGTTCCGCCACATCGGCCCGACCGTCGCGCGCTCGAGCGGGCGCGGCAAGAACAACCCCGGGCCCGCGATCGGGCTCGGCGTCATCGTGCTCGGACTCGCCATCTGGGGCATCGGCTCGCTCGGCATGCTGTTCGGGCGGCTGATCCAGGCCGCCATCAGCCGGCAGCGCGAGTTCCTCGCCGACGCGGCCGCGGTGCAGTACACGCGCAATCCGGACGGCATCGCGGGGGCGCTCGCGAAGATCCGCGACCACTACTCGGGGCGGCTTGAGAGCCCCGCCGCGAGCGAACTGAACCACTTCCTCTTCGCGACCTCGCTGAACACGCTCTTCGCGACGCACCCGCCCATCGACGAGCGCATCAAGCGTCTTTCGGCGATGGGCGCGGTGAAGACCGCGGCTGCGGATGCGGCGACCGGCGCGCCGGCCCCTCGGCCGCGCGCCGCTCGGGCCGACGCCTCGCAGCGGATGCCGCAGACTGCAGGCCTCGCCGCCGTCGGCCTCGCGGGAACGCTCGAGCCCGAGACGATCGCGCTTGCCCACGACTGGGTCGGGCGGCTGCCGCGCGAGTTGACGAGCGCCGCGCACCGCGCCGATGGCGCACGCGCGATCTGCTACCTGATCGCCCGCGATCCCGATGCCAGCGCCGATGCCGATGCGCTCGTGGCGAGCACCGACCCCGACGCGGCGGCGGCCTACCGGTCGCTCGCCGAACTCGTCGCGCGGCAGTCGAGCGTGGGCCAGCTGGCGCTCGCGGATCTCGCGGCGCCCGCGCTGGCCGACCTCGGACGCCCGGGATACTCGCGCTTCCGCGCCACGCTCGGCCAGGTGATGCGCAGCGACAAGCGCATCGATCTGCGCGAGTGGGCGCTCACGAAGAGCCTCGAGCGCCATGTCGAGCGCCGCTTCGTCGAGGGTCCGAGCCCCGCGCACTCGACGATCGCCGAGATGGAGCAGCAGGCGTGCATCGTGCTTGCGATCATCGCCGTCACGCAGCATGACGCGTCGGTGAACGCCGACGCCTACCGCCGCGGCGTCGCGCACCTCGGGCTCCAGCGGATGACGCTGCCGTCCGCATCGGAACTCACGCTCGATTCGCTGAACGAAGCCGTGCGCCGGCTCTCGAAGTGCCGCTACATCGAGCGCGAACGCCTGCTCGAGGCGTGTGCGCTCACCGCGATGGCCGACGGCACCGCGACCGACACCGAGGTGCTCGTCGTGCGGTCCGTCGCCGACGCGCTCGATGTCCCCGTGCCAGCGCTGACGGCTTCGTGAGCCGCGGGCGGATCGCGCGAAACACAGCTCCCGCGGGCCGGCCTACCCCTCCTCGAAGGGCTTCTCGTCCTCGAGGGGCTTCTCGTCCTCGAACGGCCTCTCGCCCTCGAACGGACTCTCGTCCTCGGGCAGCGGACGGGCGATGCGGTCGGGAAACGCGAGATGCTTGTCGTCGAGCGTGGGGAACCACCGCAACTTGTCCGCCTCGATGCCGAGCGGCGTGGCGCCGCAGCGCCGCACCATCGCCTTGTAGAAGCGGTCGGCTGCCTTCGGATCGCCGATCCTCAGCCACGAGCCCGCTTCGCAGAGAAGCGCTGCGGTTCGCTGCTCGCCATCGGGCAGCAGCTGTGCGGCCTCCCACGCGAGATCGCCCGCGAGGTGGCGGTAGTGGAATCGTCGCCACGGCTTGACCGCCGTGGCCGACGCGCGACGCGACTCCTCGTCCCGCACGGCCACGAGATGCGCGCCCTCCATTCCTTCGCGCAACGCGAGCATGTCCTCGAGCTCGAATCCGCCGTTCGTCCGCGCGTCGTCGGGGCCGAGCTCGGTGCCCACGATCTCCATGCCGCGGTGCCGCATGATGCGCGCAGCCTCGGTGAGCGCGGCGGCGCGCTCTTCCGCCGGGCGCGACGGCGAGCGCCCCTCTGCGAGGCATGTCTCGAGCCGCGCGACCGACGGCACGATCGTCGAAGGCAGGTAGCGCTGCGCGCGGGCGTAGGAACCCTCGCGCGCGAGCCTGCGGCCGAGGAGTGCGCGGAGCTGTCGTTCGAGATACTGCGCGGCGTCGTCGATGGAGGCGCCGCCTCGACGCATCTCGCGGGCGTCCACATGCGCCACGAGCTCCTCCGTCGTGAGCACGCGCTCGGCGACATACGCCGCCTCGATCCAATGGTCTCCGAGCATGAAGATGTCGATCGCCTCGGTGTACTGGCGCGCGGTGAGGAGAAGCACACCCGCCTCGCCGGCCGCGAGAGCCTTGTCGGCAGGCGCCTGGGGACGGCCGTCCGTGAAGGATGCGTACCGATCGCCGGCGGGCGGCATCGCCCGCACCGCCTGCGCGAGGATCGTCGCCGCCTCGTCGATGCGGCCGTCGCGAATCGCGAGCTTTGCCGTGATCCAGGCCGCGTTCGGCGCCGACGCACCCGCGCGCGCGGCCCAGCGGCGCGCGACCTCGAACTTCCCCGACTGGTAGGCGGCCCACGCAACGAGATCGGCGAACGGCACTTCGCCGGCGCCCACCTTCTCGATCGCGGCGATCCAGCGCGCGTCGAGCCCCGCGGGACGCGTGATCGCGGGATCCACGCGCAAGCCGGGGCCGTCGCCCGAGTCGAAGCGGTTTTCCGACACGAGCCATGCCGTGATGACCGCGCAGCAACGCGGCTCGCGCGCGAGCTCCTCGAGCGCGGCGTCGTCGAGCGCATGCAGCTTGTTGCAGCATCGCCACAGCGACATGATCGCCGTCGGGTCCTTGGCGGCGGCCTGCTCGAGGTAGAGCGTCATGGCGCGGCCGAGATCGCGCCGCTCGTACGCAAGCCGCGCCTCCCAGCCGATGCTCGCGACGGCGAGGCCGAGGGTGTCGGCAAAGCCCTGTGCCGCGAGTTCGCGCACCTGCGCGTAGTGCTGCGCGGCACGCGCGGGGTCGTGCGGATGCCAGGACCGGCCGAGCATGTACGCCGCCCAGGTGCTTCGCCAGCGTCTCTCTGCGGGCGGAAGCGCGAGGATGCGCTCCCACGCGGCACGCGCGCCGGCATGGTTCTTGGCAAGGAAGCACTCGCGCGCCTGCTTGTAGAGGTCGAACTCGACGAGCGGCGCTCCCGGCGTCGCCTGCGCGGCCATGAGATCCGCACCGTCGTCGGACAGCTTGTCGACGAAGGCGTAGTTCGCGGCAGCGAGCGGCACGAGCGTCCCCACCTTCGCAGGAACACGGGGTGCGACGAGCGCCTCGAACCCGAACGGCGCAGCCTTGAGCACGATCTCGTCGCCCGTCACGAGGAACGCGTTGGGGAAGAACTCCCCGCACGAGACCGCGATCGCGACGATGGTGGCCGCGAGCCCCGCGCGGGCGACGCCGCAGCGCGTGGGAGAGGAGAGCCGGGGATTACCGATCTTCGACGACATCGACCTTGACCTCCGCTGCCGTGGACAGCCTGATCCAACCCAGAATCCTGCTCCCGCGCGGTGCGACGCGCAGTGCGGCCTCTTCGGCCGCGCGTTCGAATCGAACCGCTTCGGCGCCGTGGTGGCGCCACTGCATGCCTGCGAGTCCATCGGCGCCGACGACCGACGCGCCGCCGGTCCACGACACTTCGAGCGCATCGGGCGCCGGTGCGTCGAGGTCGCCGCGGTTCTCGACCACCAGCTCGACCGTCGCGTCATCGACAGGCACGGCGCGAACTTCGAGCTGCGCCGCAGGCATCTCGCCCGCCATCACGCGTGCAAGCGTCGGCCACGCCCAGTTCAGGCGGTCGCCGTCGACGGGCATGCGGTACCAGACGATTCCCTCCATCAGGGCGGGGCGGCTGCGCGACCAATGGGCGACGAGCGCCGCCATGGCCTGCGGCTCGGCACTGACCAGACGCGCACGCGCGCCCGCCGAAAGCAGCGGCGAACCCGTCTCCGCCACAAGCCCACGGAGCGTGCCGTCGTCGTCGAGCACCGCGAGATAGCCGTAGGTCGGCAGCGCCACGCGAAACGGGACCCCGAAGTGCGCGGCGTGCTCGGTCCATGACACGGCCGACGCCGCGTCGCAGAGGCTCGGCGACTCGGACTCGAGCTCCGCCTTCTCGACCGAGTGGACCTGCAGCACGAATCCCGCGGTCGACGCGACGAGCGGGCCAAACGCACGACTCGACATCCACGCGGGGAGCACCGTGATGGTCACCGGCACGGGACTCGCGTCGGCGGCGATGATCTCGACCCAGCGGCGATAGTCGTCGAGGCGGCTGGTGGCGCTGTCGAAGTCGAGCTGCAGTTCCGAGGGTTCCCAGCCTGCGGCGCGTGCAGCCGCGAGCATGTCGCGGGCCACGCCGACGATGTATGCGATGGTGGCGTCGTCACGCAGCAGGTGCTTCGGGCACGGACCGATGCGCAGCGCGATGCCGCTCGGCCGCGCTGCACCCGCGAGCAGCGCGCGCTCGATCGGCACCAGCACATGCTGCGGCACGCCGTCCTTCCACGCGATCTCGGCACCGAGCGCGACGAGGCCCGCATCGAACGACGGCGCACGCTCGAGCACGGCGCGCTGCACGGCGTCGCTCCAATCGCGCTGCCACACATAGACGGACTGCCGCATCGGAACGACCGCGCGCGGTGCGGCCGGCCGCAGCCAGCCCATGCCGTACGACAACGCCAGCGCGGCCACCAGGCCCGCCGTGCCGAGCGCGATCCATCGCAGGCTCGAACGCATGGAGCCTGCATATGTAACCGAACGCGGGCGATCGCAACGGTTGGATCATGCGAATCGGCGTCGCGCGCGTGTTCCTTCGATTCGAGCGGCGCGGTACGATGGTCGCCGATGTCCGACCTGTCCCGACTTCTCGCCAACAACCGCGCGTGGGCCGCGCGCATGGAGCGGGCGGAGCCTGGCTTCTTCAAGGGACTCGCCTCGCAGCAGTCGCCGCGCTACCTCTGGATCGGCTGCGCCGACAGCCGCGTGCCCGCGAACGAGATCATCGGCCTTCCGCCGGGCGAGGTGTTCGTCCACCGCAATGTGGCGAACCTGGTGGTGCACAGCGACCTCAACTGCCTCGCGGTGCTTGACTACGCGCTGCATGCGCTGAAGGTGACCGACATCATCGTGTGCGGTCACTACGGCTGCGGCGGCATCAAGGCCGCCCTCGAGCCGAGCGAAGGCCGCATCGTCGATCACTGGATCCGGCATGTGCGCGACATCGCCAAGCACTACAAGGCGGATCTCGAGCGCCTGACGACGCCCGCGGAGCAGAACCACCGCCTGTGCGAGCTCAATGTCGCGGTGCAGGTGGTGCATGTCCGCGAGTCGCCCGTGCTGCAGGCCGCACGGCACGAGGTGAATGTGCACGGCTGGATCTACGATGTCGCCGACGGGCGACTGCAGGACCTCACGCCGATGGTCGAGCAAGTGCGCGCGCTGGAGCCGTCGGTGCGCGTGTGACGGGCCGAGGTGCTCGGACGAGCGCGCAGCGCAAGCGCTGAACCGTCAGGGTCGTCAGTCCAAATGGGTGGCACTACTTCCAGTAGTGCGGAGTCGGATAGCCCCGACCGACGCACCTGCCGGTACGCGCGCGAAACCACCACTGGAAGTGGTGGCACCCATTTGGGCTGTCGACTCGCGCGCGCGGCGCTCGGGCTCCGCCCTCGGTCGCTACGGTAGGTGAAACACTTCCGCCAGCGGCGCGATCGAGGTGTCGGCGCGGCCGCCCGGCAGTTCCTCGAAGAACTGCACCATCGATGCCTGCCAGCGCGCGTTGACTTCCTCGGCCTGCATGCCCGCGACCGCCTTCGCGAAGTCGGGCGTCTCGAGGTAGCCGATCAAGAGACCATCGTCGCGCAGGAAGATCGAGTAGTTCGTCCATCCGTGGCGCGACAGCGCCGCGAGCATCTCGGGCCACACGGACTTGTGGCTCTCGCGGTACTCGGCGAGGCGGTCGGGCTTGACGCGCAGCGTGAAGCAGACTCGTTGCATCGTGGTCTCCATCTCACCGCACGAACGCGTCGGCGAGACCGCCGTCGACATGCAGCACCTGGCCGGTCGTACGCGAGCTCTCGGGGCCTGCGAGGAAGCGGATCGCGGCGGCCTGATCGCGCGGCGTGATCGTCGTCTTCAACAGCGTGCGCTCGGCGTAGAAGCGCCCGAGGCACTCGACGAGCTGCGCGTCGGTCATCGATTCCTCGAACGGGATCGCGTACTTCTTCAGGCTCGCGATCACGCGCGGCCGCGGGAACATCGTGCTGCCCTCGATCACGGTGGCAGGCGCAACCGCGTTCACGCGCACGAACGGCGCAAAGGTGACCGCGAGCGAGCGGACGAGATGATTCGCCGCCGCCTTCGACGCGTCGTAGGCGCTCGAGCCCTTCTTGGCGACGACGGCGTTGACGCTCGTCGTCACCACCGTACTGCACGCGAGCTTCTGCGCGCACATCGTCGTGGCCGCCTCCTCGACGAGCACCGCGGGC
>Ga0209990_10002386_pt1 | contig 14809 bp, 11 predicted proteins | sample NOAtaG_6_FD_187304 | JGI IMG/M metagenome (GOLD analysis project Ga0209990, IMG submission 187304) | Freshwater lake microbial communities from Lake Erie, under a cyanobacterial bloom - NOAA_Erie_Diel5S_2200h metaG (SPAdes) (version 2) | ecosystem: Environmental > Aquatic > Freshwater > Lake ...
CGTAGGCTCGAGAATTTGCCTTAAGCTTCCTTCAGATTCGCAGTTGCCCGCGACACCCTTGCTCTTAGCTAATGATATGCACTTCAGCACTCATTCGGGACTTGCACCCTTTAGCCAGTAAACATGCCTGACGCACAAAACAAAAGCGACCGCTGCGGTCGCCTTTTCGTAGCGGGGGTATCCCGATCAAAATCGGGACGAACTTACGAGCCCACCCAACCCAATCATGCCAAAAAACAAAAGCGACCGCTGCGGTCGCCTATTCGTAGCGGGGGTAAGACTCGAACTTACGACCTTTGGGTTATGAGCCCAACGAGCTACCAACTGCTCCACCCCGCGATTTAGAAGTGCAAAATTAAGGTAAAGGCTTTAGAAAACAAACTACCTTTGCCGTTAATCTGTATGTTCAAATCCGGCTTTGTCAGCATTGTAGGGAAACCCAACGTGGGCAAGTCAACCTTGATGAACCGGCTGGTGGGGGAGAGTCTTTCGATCGTCACCGCCAAAGCGCAAACCACCCGCCACCGCATTATGGGCATCCTCACCGGGCCGGATTACCAGATTGTTTACTCCGACACGCCTGGCCTGTTGGAGCCAATCTACCCGTTGCAGGAGGCCATGATGAATTTCGTGACCGTTTCACTGGAAGATGCCGACCTGGTTTTATTCGTGGTGGAATGGGGTGAAAAATTTGACCCGCAACTTCACGGTCGCGTACTGAAGACCCGTGCACCGATCGTGGTGATTGTCAACAAAAGTGACCTGGGTCCACCGGAAGGTGAGAAAGAAAAACAGGCCTATTGGTCCAAATCGGTCTCGGCCCAATCCGTAATCTGTGTTTCGGCCAAAACAGGACAAAATGTGAACCGTCTGTTGCCGGAAATCATCGGAGCTTTACCCGAGCATCCGGCCTACTACCCGCCAGACGAACTCACCGACCGAAGTGAGCGATTTTTTGCTTCCGAAATTATTCGAGAAAAAGTGTTCCTCAACTACAGTCAGGAGATTCCCTACAGCACTGAGGTAGGTATCGAATCCTTCAAAGATGAGCCTTCGTTGCTCCGTATCAGCGCTGTGCTGTACACCGAGCGTGACTCGCAAAAAGGAATTCTGATCGGCAAGGCAGGGAGCTCGCTCAAAAAAGTGGGGACGCAAGCCCGGATTGATCTTGAGGCTTTCTTCCGAAAGAAGGTCTTTTTGGAAATGCGGGTGAAGGTGGCTGCCGATTGGCGCAAGCAAAAACTAAAACTGAAGCAATTCGGTTACCTGGAGTAACTCAGAGCACGTTGTTCAATTGCTCCTTGATTTTCTCCAACTCTTCTTTCATGGCTACTACTTCCTTTTGAATGGCCGCGTCATTGGCTTTTGATCCAATGGTATTGATCTCACGCCCAATTTCCTGTGCCAGGAATCCCAATTTTTTACCCGTTGCAGCAGGCTGCGCCAGCAGATCGGCAAAATACTTCAGGTGAGTGGCCAGTCGCACACGCTCCTCGTGAATATCCAGCTTCTCCACATAATACAGGATTTCCTGCTCCAGTCGGTTGGCGTCCCAGCCTTGATCAGTAAAAAAGGATTTGGTGTTGGTCTGCAACCGGGCTCGTACACGCTCAACACGTGCAGGATCAAGTGCAGCCACTGCGCCCAAACAGCTTTCGATTTTCTGAATATACTCGCTTAATTTCTCCCCCAGCACGCCCCCCTCGCGTATGCGAAATTGATCACATTGATCGGTCGCTTTGGAAACTGCAGACAAAGCCGCTTCCCATGTGGCTGCATCTGGTTCGCTCGGGGTTTTTGAAACCGTTACATCCGGAGCGTTTAATGCAATCTGAAAAAGCGGATCATACGGAGCCAGCACCCGATCAGCCAGTTTCTTCAATTCGAGGTAATACCGCATGAACAACTCTTCGTTGTATATAAAAGAGGGTTCGGTTTGTGCAGGTCTTTCCAACTCCACATTAACAGAGAGCTTTCCCCGCTCCAATCGTTCGCTCAGCAGGTTGCGGATTTCGATTTCCTTGTCTTGAAAGGCCCTCGGGAGCCGCACACTTAAGTCGAGAAACTTGGAATTCAGGCTGCGGATTTCAGCCGTTAGCGTGGCCTCCCCGGTTTGAACCGTGGCAAGGCCGTAGCCCGTCATGGACTTAATCATGTTGTGAAGTAGAGCAGATTAAAAATCAAAACCAAGAGACACCATGAACCTGGGGTCTTTCACCTGATAATTCTCCACCGGCCACGCCACGTCCAGCTTCAGATAGTACCCCAACATCATGGACCGGAACCCAACACCATAACTATACAACCAGGGATTCAGGTAGTCTTTGATCTCAACCACAAAAGGTGATCCTGAGGTATCCTCCGGTACAATCCGGTTACGAATATTGGTTCGCGTGTTGATCGGCACCGGGCCAGTCCAGCTGGAGCCAATGTCGTAAAATCCGATGAACTGCATGTTGCGAAAGAAATTGGAGGAAATCGGGCCACCCGACAAAGCCCTTATCAGCGGTAGGCGCAACTCGGCCGAAGCAATGGCTACACTATTTCCAAACAATGTGCCATAATCAAAACCGCGCAATGTTGTCGCAAACTCAGCAAAAAGCAGGTTCTCGTTAAAGGAGGCTACCGGGCCCATCGGGTTGTTTTGACCTGAGGTGTTCAGCGTGTTGCCAAACCAATTGTCGATACCGCCCAGAAGATATTTTTTTGGCGAATTGCCGAAGAACGTGCCGGCATATCCTCTGACAGCAAATACTATTTCCTTATAAATTTTCTGATAATGGCGCACGTCAATAAACACCTGAGAAAAACTTTTCTGGTTATTCCCCAGCGCCTGATAGTTGATAGCCGAGATTTTTCCCCGTGTGCCTTCAATGATGTTCATGCCCGTGGTGAGGGAGTTGTCGTAGACTGCTTCAACACGAGTACCCGCATAAAACTGTTGCTGAGTGGGCAGAAATGTGGGCGGCCCAAACGAAGCAAACTGCGAACCTTGATCAGTAAAACGGGTGTAACCTAAAAAGGGCTTAAGGGATACTCGCGTGCGCACCGTTAGTGGCAGCGAAGCACCGAATTCAAGTTTTTGCCAGGCATACTTTTGCCTGCGCATATCATCCTGAGCGAGCATCTCCGTATCCCAAAACACAACCTTTCGATCGAACCGAACACTTAGGTCAACGCGATGTTTGGTGTATTGGAATTCGCCAAACACATCACCGCTTCTGAAATCAAAGGCCGTTTGAATGCCTCCAAAGATTTGAAAATTCTCCAACATGTCGTTCATCTGGGTTTCCACGCGCATGCTAAAGCCCCGCAACTGGTCAACGACAAAATTGGTAACCAGATTTTCATAACTAAACCTGGCCTTATACGGGAACGGACCCTGCACCCGGCCATTTTCCCGAGCCCGCATGTAACGGGTCAGGAATGTTTCAGTGGGCTGAGGCTTTTTCACTGCCTCATCTTCAAATACAAACTGATCGGGGCTTACAGCCTTCAACGTATCTTTTTTCACCGGCTTCAACATATCGGCCTTAGGCGCTGGGGGATCTTCAAAACGGTAATCGTCTGTATTGATCTCACCGGGTGTGCGCCTAACGGTATCAGGGGCCACCGGCACAACCGCTGGCCGCGATGTGGTGTCCTTTTTCTCACGCAGTCGCTGGTTAATCAAATCCTTAATTGACATCTTTTGCTCAGGCTCTTTTTTTCTCTTTTCCGTCAGTACACGAGCCTGCTGAATTTCCTTTCTTCGGGTGGATGGCGTGAAAATCTGACGGTCAAAATTAAAGTTGGAGTTCAGAAAAATGCTTTCGGTCAGATCCTTGTCCATTACCATGGCCAGCATGTTGGCCTGAAAATTAAGGTCGTAGTCTTTGATGCTGGAGCTGAAGTTGGTGAGCTGGCTGTAAATGCCCGTCTGGGCATTAAAGCGAAACAGATTGATGATGCCGCGTTGATCACTGAGGTAATAGATATTGTTGGCATCCTGCGCCCGGGGCGAAAAATCTTTGCTCAGTGTATTGGTTATGCGCTTGCCTACCGCAGTGCCCGAATCCAAATTCAGCATGAATAGATTATAGTTTTCGGTGATATTCTGATGACCGCGAACAGTATTGATCAGGGTATCGGTTGTTCGGTTCGAGCTGAAAATAATTGACGAAGAGTTGGGAACGAATGCCGGATCAAGGTCATCGAAAATGTCGTTGGTAAGCCTGCGGGTTCGGTCTCTGCGGCTACTGAGCAGAAATAAATCATTCTGTCCGCCTACATCAGCACTGATTACGGCTAACCGACCGTTGCTGTTGAAGTTAAGACTGCGGATGTTGCTGTATTGGCCGAGTTCGCGCGGAATTTTTGACCGTGTATTTAAATCATACAACCAAAAAACATAGTCGCCATTGCGAATTACAATTACACCCAGGGTATTCGCATCGGCCCAACTCAACAGCGGCACCCGGTAGTCGACATCGCGATGAATCACCCGGTTACCACCCGAAAGAATCGTGCTTTCCTGATCATTCTCCACTGATTTCACCTTTACCGTGAATCGCCCACGGTCGTTCTCCGCGTAAGCGATTTTACGTCCATCCGGACTCAGTTTAACCGTGGTGTAAATGAGACTTGACCGGTGGCGGGGACTAAACTGCAACGAATCGGCCGGGGGCTGGTAGATTTGACTCACCCGCTGCTCCATGGTCGAATAGAAAATTTCCCAATCGGCTATCAATTTCTTGTACGGCACACCGAGTGTAATGAGAATGCTCTTTTGTTCGTTACGAATAATGCGGGTGTAGTTCAGGATGTTGGAAATACTGCTCTTACCATACTTTTCTACAATATAATTCCATATCGACTGTCCCACTAACGCGGCATCCTTCCCGGTAGACTTTAGCGCCCGGTTGGCCGACTTCTTCTTCATCACCTGCCGCACATAGTCATCCATCTCAATACTCCAGCCATAAGCGATGTATTGCGAGGCACCATCGATAAACCATTCGGGAAGATTCAATAATACCGAGTTTTGGAACATGTCTTTGAGGCTGCCGCCAAACATCATCTCATTCACCATCAGGTCTGATACTTTGAGCAATAACTCTTGTTTGAAATCGGTAAGTGTACCCGGATGCGCTACCTCCACATAGGGTTTAATGAAGTTGGTTTCGCCATTGGCCGTAAATCGGTTATAGGTAAGCCCCATATTGCTTTGAAGCAGGTCCGTGAAGGAGTTGTACAAAAAGACCTTGGTTTTGAGATAGGGTGGATAACCAATCAGGTCGGTGATCCGGTCAAACTCCGACTCTAAATACTGTACCGTTTCGCTGGCCACCCGATACCGATCTCCATAGTAATAGACATCGAAATTATCGGAACTGATAAAATTCCAGTCAAAATCCTTAAACTGAATTCGGTTTTTACCAAACGTTTCACGGGCCATTTGGGCCTGAACCATCCCACTGATCAACAGACCAGAAAGCAAAAAAATGACCCTCAAATGCATACGTATCCTCACTCGAACTTCGAATATAACGTTTTGAACCGATTGATATTGACCGAACCCTCAATTTGGCCCATGCGTTCGAGAAAAAAAGCCATCTGCCGCCCAAAAAATGGAGCCAATGACACACCCTTGGTGCCCAAGCCATTGAAGAATAGCATATTGGAATACTTCGGATGAGTACCCAGCATTGGACGCCTGTCGGGCGTGGACGGCCGCAACCCCCACTTTTGGTTCATTACAACAAACGGAATTTTTATCAAACTTTTCAATTTTTCCTCCAATTCGTGGCGGCCCTCAGCCGTTATGCCGGGCACCCATTTCGTGGGCTGATACGTAGCCCCGATCGTGTAAAACGGATCGGCAGGTACGGCATAAACAGCGCGGTTGTAGATCAGGTTCGGCCGTTCGGCAAATTTAACCGTTAAGGTTTCGCCCTTAAGGGGTCGAACCGGTAAAAAAGACAACACAGGCGGTAACGCACAACCAGTGCAAAAAATTACACGCTTAGCGCGAATGTTCTTCCACTCAACACCTTGATCCATTGGCTGCACGTCATCAACAAAATCATCAACAAAACTCCCGCGCGCCCCGAACCACTCGCGTGTACCCCGTACAAATCGATTTACATCCACATACCCACACGATTTCAAAATCATTCCTCCGTAGGGATCGTAAACCTGCCCGCCAAATGTGCTTGTCGGTGAGACGCGCTCCAGATAGGGCTGCCACTCGGGCCCGGCTGACATCCACTGATTTTGTTCTTCAATCGACAAGAAAGGACGATAGATTGGCTTAGGGTGAAAAAACGTACCGCCAACGGTTCGCTCTGCCCGCTGATAAAACTCAAAAGTATACGGGAACAGCTCATCCGCCCGCCATGTCTTGGACAACAACTTGCCGGTCACCGGGTTGAACAGCCCCGCAGCTACAGATGAACTTTGGTTCCGGGCCGGTTGATCAACCACCACTACGGACCGCCCGGCCCAGGCCAAATGAAGCGCCAATGAGCTGCCGGCAAGCCCCTGCCCCACCACCATGTAATCGTACTCCTTCACCGCATAAAAATAGGTTAATTAAGCACTATGTTTGCGGTCGATGGAGATTTGGTCATTTACGTTTAATCCGTTTGCCGAAAACACGTATGTGATTTGGGATGAAACGCGCGAGGCGGCCGTGGTCGACCCGGGGTGTTACACTCCGGAGGAACGGGCTGAGTTGACCGATTTCATTGCCAAAAAAAAGCTCGATGTGAAGTTATTGCTCAATACCCACGCCCACATCGATCATGTGTTGGGGAACGCATTTATTAAAAAGAAATTCGGGGTTGCTTTGTGGCTGCATCGGCTGGAAGCACCTGTTCTGAAATCGGCCGAAGTATTTTCCGGGGTGTATGGAATTCCTGCGTTCGAGTCGAGCACAGCTGACTGTGAAATAAAGGAGAACGAACCTATCCGATTCGGGAACACAGCACTCGAAGTCCTTTTTGTGCCCGGCCACTCTCCGGGCCATGTTGCGTTTTACAATCGAACAACCGGAATCCTGTTGGCCGGGGATGTGCTATTCAACCGAAGCATCGGCCGAACTGATCTGCCCGGTGGCGATTATGATACCCTAATGAAGAGCATCCGTAAAAAGCTTTATGTACTTCCTGACGCCACACAGGTTTACCCCGGACATGGACCAGCCACCACAATTGGCGAAGAAAAATTGTACAACCCCTTCTGCGCTGTTGAATGAAAGTGTTTCGTCATCTGCCTAATGCCCTGACGGCCGGAAATTTGGTGTGTGGTGTATATGGTATTCTACACGCGGCTGACGGGGCCCTTTTACTCCCCGCTTACTGCGTATGGGCGGCTTGCGTGTTCGATTTTTTTGATGGCTTCAGCGCACGAGCGCTGCACGTATCATCCCCCATCGGCAAGGAGCTCGACTCACTGGCGGATGTCGTTAGTTTTGGTGTGCTTCCGGGGCTCACGCTCTTCTACACCATGCAGCAGGCTGGTTTTGATATTTTTGCGTATTCGGCACTCATCGTACCCGTGGCCTCGGCCTTTCGTTTGGCAAAATTTAACGTTGATACCCGGCAGGCCGAGGGTTTTATAGGGTTGCCAACGCCAGCCAACGCCCTGCTTCTTACTGCGCTGCCCGCAATTGAGCCGCTGGTTAACCTTCGCGGAGCAGCCGGCTTGGCTTGGGTCGGCATAGCCGTAACATCTTCCTGGTTACTGGTTTCCCCTATTCGACTGTTTGCGTTAAAATTCAAAACATTCGCGTGGAAGGGCAACGAAATAAAGTTTACCTTTTTGCTGCTAGCCGTATGCTTAATTGCCTTTGGGGGCGTTATAGCCCTGCCCGTCACCATTGTCCTGTATATTTGTATGTCCGTGGTGAGCGGTTGGCTGGGTAAAGAAAGTTAACACGTGATTTGGCGTTGGACTTTTAGTGGCGCAGTATGTGCAGCCATGGCCGTAGTGGCCCCGGCCCAACCTTCCGTTTTACAAACCGGCAATTGGTTTCAATTCTCCGTTAAGTCGGATGGTATTTACAAGATTGACTACAATCTGCTTCGCCAGGCGGGCCTCAATCCGGACCAAATTGACCCGCGAAACCTTCAGTTGTTTACAGGCTCGCACGGCATGTTGCCCCAGCCCAACAGTTCACCGCGCCTGGCCGATCTTCAAGAGCTGGCCATTGAAGTTATCGGGGAAGGGGACGGGCGGTTTGACCGAAACGACTTCATTCTTTTTTACGCTAATGGCCCCGACCGCTTTGAGTACCGAACAAGCAAGTCGCTCTTTTTCTATGAAAACAATTTGTATGACGATAAAAACTTTTACTACCTGAGCGTTCGCTCCCAAGCGGGAAAGCGCTTAACGCAGCAGCCATCAGAGCCGGGCACTCATCCAATCATACGCGAATTTGAAGACTTCGGATTTTACGAAACAGAACGCTACAACGAGTTAAAATCAGGCCGCCAGTGGTTTGGTGAGCAGTTTGACGCGCGCCTGGACGCCACGATACAGTTTGATGTACCCGGAATTGTGGGAGGCAGCTCATTAAAATTCGTCTCGCATGTGATGGGCCAATCATTTGCTAACGCCAACTTCAAGGTATTTTTTAATAATGTTCAGGTAGCCGACCAGCCTGTTCTGCCCATTCCCAACACTCAATATGGAGTAAAGGGAAGCCTTCGGGCCGATACGATCACGTTCTCATCAGCCTTGGTGGGGGCATCGGGCCAAACCAATCAGTTGATCCGCTATGAGTTTGTCAAAGCTGCGTCTCTCCGATCAGTTGGCTACCTCAACTACTTCATTTTTACGTGTAAGCGAGCTCTCGCCCTTTATGGAAAGCAAACCCGATTTTCCAGTGAGGCTTCACTGACCAATGCCATAACCACATTCGAGGTATCATCGCTTTCGGCTGAGAGTCGCGTATGGGATATCTCCGACCGGCTCAATCCAAAAAGCCAGAGTTTTTTGCTTCAATCGGGCAAAGGTGTGTTTTCCACGGCCACCACTTCCCTGAAAAGCTTTATGGTGTTCAATTCAGGGGCTGTCGACCTGGCCACGTTCGAAAAGAAAATCAACAATCAGAACCTGCGCGAAGGCCCACCCGTTACTCTCATTATCATTACTGCACCCGATTTGCAATCGGAGGCACAAAGGCTAGCCGCGCACCGGAATCAACAAGGTATTTCCAGTTGGGTCGTAACCACAAATCAAATCTACCATGAGTTCTCGGGCGGCAAGCAGGATGTGGTGGCAATCCGTGACTTCATTCGCCATCAATACTTGCGAAGCGGCCAACTCAAAAATGTATTGTTGCTTGGACGAGGTTCATATGATTATAAGAATCGGATCGCCAACAACACCAACCTCGTGCCGTTGTACATGTCGCGAAATTCGCTGAGCCCGCTTGAAACCTATTCTTCGGATGATTTTTTTGGGTTTCTGGAGTCGAATGAAGGAGAATGGCGTGAAAGCCCTGCCCAGAATCACACGCTTGATGTAGGCATTGGCCGGATACCGGCAAAAACAATGGATGAAGCCACCATTGTGGTGACCAAACTCATTGAGTACGACACTCACCCCAAGCGCCTGGGGCCTTGGCATAAACAGATTTTGTTCGTGGCCGATGATGGTGACTTTAATATTCACCACACCCAATCCAACGATCTGGCACGGAATAACTTCGAATTACCCCGGCCCGAGTTTGATATAACCCGCATTTGGGTCGATAATTTTGAACAGCCGGAGCGCCCCAGTGGGCAAATCAGCCCCGCCACCTACGAAGCACTCGACCAGCGCATCGAAAAAGGTGCATTGATTGTCAACTTTACCGGGCATGGATCAGAGCAAATCTGGATGCAGGAACGGGCATTGGACGAAAACATGATTGTAAACTGGCGAAACCGGCCGTATTATCCCTTGTTTGTTACAGCCACTTGCGAGTTCGGTCGCCACGATGACCCGCAGCAAATCTCCAGCGGGGAAAAAACACTGCTGAAAAAAAACGGTGGTACAATCGGCCTGGTCACCACAGCGCGTCCGGTGAACGCAAGCACCAACTTTACCCTCAACCAGGCTTTCTATAAAGCTTTGTTTAATCAGCCGGGTGGCCTCTATCGCGATCTGGGTGCCATTTTCCGGGAGACCAAAAACAACAGTCAAAGTGGTGTAGCCAATCGAAATTTTTCCTTGTTAGGTGATCCATCTATGTTTTTGGCATTGCCGCGCCAAAGCATCAGCATCACATCCCTGCAAACGGGCAGTGGCTCCGATACCCTTAAAGGCAAGTCGCGCGTGCTGTTGTCAGGCGAGATCCACATCGGCAACCAACCCGACCCCAGCTTCAACGGTGAAATCACGGTAACGTTATTTGATGCACTGGCCAATCGCCAAACGCGGGGTGATGAAAACGCGCCTTTCGCGTACAACGAATACGACCAACTCCTGTTTAAAGGAAAAGTATCCGTTCTGAACGGTGCTTTTGAAGCCGAATTTATTCTGCCTGTCACGGTGCCGGTCACCCTTTCGAATAACAAGCTAAGCCTTTTCGCTTCTGCCACCGATGGGCGTGAAGCAGCCGCAGCTACAATTGATGTGCCGGTTGGTGGCACAGAGCCTGGTGCGCCCGCTGACACCAAAGCACCGGATCTGGAACTCTTCGTTGGCGACACCACCTTTCTCCCAGGCAACCTGGTTGGTCCGAACACAATTTTGATTGCACGCCTCCATGATAAGAGTGGCATCAATTTGTCATCGCGCGATACCCGCTACAATCTGATAGCCACGCTGGATGGCGAAAAGTCATTTATACTCAATGACCACTACCAGGCCGATCTGAACTCGTTCGAATCGGGAAGTATCTCATTCCCGTTGAAAAATCTTACCGCTGGGCGGCATATTATTTCACTTTCAGCTGCTGACACCTACTTAAACGTTGCGATAGCACAGATCGAGTTCACGGTCTCGGAAAATGAATCCATTGTCATCGGTGAGTTTGGCAACTATCCAAACCCATTCACCGATGAAACAGCATTCCTATTCGATCATACCCGACAGGGCGAAGATCTGGAAGCACAGCTAAGAATTTACAACCTGATGGGGCAGCCCGTGGCCGAACAACAGTTTTCGGTTACCCAAAGTGCCTACCGGGTATTACTCACCACGTGGGATGGACAAACCCCGGACGGCACAAAAATTCCGAACGGAGTATACATCGCCCGCCTTGTAGTTCGTTGTTTATCAGATGGTTCAAAAAATGAGGCTGTAACCAAGCTTTTTGTATTGAAATAACTATCTTTACCTCTCTTATTCCCTGATTATGAAGATCTTGACGATAATTCTGGTGCTTGGGTACTCTGTGGCTTGGGCACAATCTCAAGGAACTGGGGTACTTATTGGGCAAGATACACTGAATAACGTCATCACTACTGGTGTTCCCTTTCTCACGATCACACCGGATGCACGTGCAGCGGGTATGGGTGAAGTAGGTGCCGCACTCTCACCCGATGCGAATGCCGCCTATTGGAACGCGGGCAAACTAGCCTTTATCGAACAGGGTTATGGCGTATCGGCCTCCCACACTCCATGGTTGGGCAAAATTATAAACGACATGTATGTCTTCTACTTGTCCGGCTTTTACAAGATTTCGAAAGAGCGCACGGTGGCCGCCTCCATGAAGTATTTTGATTTGGGCGAAATTCAGTTCAACAAGGGGCCCGCCCCGGCCGATCAACTCGGTAGATATAATCCGCGTGAAGTTGCATTCGATATCACGTACTCTCAAATGCTGACACAGAATCTCGGTCTAGGAGGAGCATTGAGATATATTCACTCCAACCTCACGGGTGCGGTATCGGGAGCTGTGGATGCCCGCCCCGGAAATACCGTGGCCGTGGATATTGGAGTCTACTACACTAAGCCATTGGTCTCCTCAAACGCCTCGTATTCACTTGCCGCATCGATCACTAATATTGGCGGAAAGATCTCATATGCTGATGCCTCAAATAATGATTTCATTCCTACTAATCTCCGATTAGGCGGGATTTTTACTACAGAACTAGACGCTTTTAATTCCATGACTTTTGGCTTAGACCTGAATAAGCTGATGGTCCCTAGTCCGGAGCCGGGAAGCAAAAACAAATCACTCATCAGTGGTATGCTCGGATCATTCAGTGATGCCCAAGGTGGATTTAGCGAAGAAATTCGCGAGTTCATGTTGTCCATAGGAACCGAATATTGGTACAACAAGACATTTGCTGCGCGGTTGGGTTACTTCAATGAGGCGCGAGATAAAGGCAACCGAAAATACCTCACGTTTGGCCTAGGCTTCCGAAAAGATAAGTTCGGAGTTGACGCGGCCTATCTGGTGCCCGTCAACAAACGGGAAAATGCGTTAGCCGAAACGCTTCGGTTCACGGTCATGATGAACTTCGAAGCTCGGGCCGAGCAAAAACAATCGGGTGCGGAGAATTGATGCTAAATCGTAATACTCCACCGCCTTTTCAGGAGGCGGATATTATTGCAGCACCCATTCCGAAAAAAATACCGACTGGTGATATTGACCTTTGGTGGTTTGATCAGGTTGACCAACCTGCGGTTCGAATTGAGGTGGTGTGGCCGGCTGGCCGCTGGTTTGAACCAAAGCCGGGGGCATCGCATTTTTTAGCAGCCCTTCTCGATAAGGGTACCCGAAATCGTTCGGCTATCCAATTTGCCGAAACGCTTGAGTTTCACGGATCATCCGTAGAGGCGCAAAGCGGATATGATTATTTAACGCTGACATTGCTCTCCATCGAAAGCCAGTTGGCTAACGTACTTCCGTTGCTATTCGAAATCATCAATGAAAGTTTGTTTCCGGAGGACGAACTTCGAATGGCCAAGAATATTTACTTACAAAACCTGCAGGTCAATCGGCAAAAGAATAGCTTCCTCGCATCAGTGGCCATGCGCGAAAACCTGTTTGGAGCGCGTCATCCCTACGGCTCCAGGTTGGAAGAGGCTGAGGCAGAAGAAATCTCAGTTAATTTGCTAACGCATTTTTTTCAGCAGGCTGGTCGCCCCGTTGTGTTTGTCACAGGTCGAATCTCCCCGACCGAGATCGAATTGCTCTGCAATTTCTTTCGCACGCATTCTTGGCGAGAAACACCAGCCAAGACATTTGAGCCTCGATCAGGCCCGTCAAAAATTCGGATTGATAGAAAAGAAAGTTTGCAGACAGCACTCCGCCTTGCCAAGCTCTCAATTAACCGGCAACATGCGGATTATGCTGCCGTAGTGTTACTGAATCATATACTGGGCGGCTACTTCGGCTCACGCTTGATGCGAAATATTCGTGAGGAAAAAGGTCTAACCTATGGAATCTACGCAAGCATCAATCCATTCCTCAACGGAAGCGTTCAGTTTATTGCAGCAGATGTCAACAAGCAGAATTGTGATCTTGCCCTTGACGAGATTAGAAAAGAACTCGGGTTATTGAATATCCTCAATGAAAATGAGCTAACCCTTGCTCGAAACCACTTCCTGGGCAGTTTGCAATTGGAAGTAGCTAACCCGTTTTCGATCGTAGATCGCTTTAGAACAACCCGACTAATGGGTCTCACCCCGACTTTTTACGAACAACTGGCAACCGAAATCAAAGCCCTCACCCTAGAGCGCCTTAAGGAAACGGCCAAGATTCATTTTGCTCCGAACGCCTTCAATGAAATCGCAATCGGATAAAAGTTTCGATTGTTAGATCCTGACTTGTCCCTTTTAGTTCGGAGAGAATATGCGATTGGTCATTTCGATCATTTTAGGAGTTGGTTTGGCCTTAACAGTGACGATTTTCTGAGTTGCGTGGTTTAGTATTTCTCCTTCAACCACCTTTTTGGACTCGTCTATAAGTTTTCTGATTGAGATGCCTGTTTTCAGTTCAATGTGCTTTAATACAACCAGTGCCATGAAGCAAATCAAAAGATGAAGCTTTATAGGCTGTTCTTTAAAATGAAAGATTGGCCTTGTTTGTAGGTGTCTCTTCAAATAGGTTTCCACGCATCGGAAAAACCGAAGTGGACAATGACTGCGACTAGCTAAACGACTGAGCAAGTCACCCGTTTGCCCAATATAAAACGAGCCGTCTTTTTCCGACTGCAAGATGTAAACAACAAAATCCATTAATAAAAAACCCCGCTCGAAGCGGGGCTCGGGTGAAAGATGGGGCTCGAACCCACGACCCCCAGAATCACAATCTGGTGCTCTAACCAACTGAGCTACATTCACCATTTAGGACTGCAAATTTAGACCTTCCTTAAAACAAAACAAAAGCTGATCTAACAGAGGTTGGAGCCGTTAGTTTGGCTGGAGCCGGCCCCCTTGCACATAATGACCTTTCAGCCACCGATACACAACTACCTTTAAAAAACCGCAACAAAGTTGTAGCTTTAGCTATGTCTTCGACTTTGCCATTCGAGAAGCTTTCGCGCGATGATCAAATCAAACGACTCTATGAAGAGGGGCTTTTTGTCGTGGGCATACGATACTATGGGTACAAAGTGAACCTGTTCTTGTTGGGAAACGAGTATTTTGAGGTTTTTATCAATCATAAAAAAGCGTACCTTGAGCGCATCGGCCGGTTAGATACCCAACACAGTCGCATGAAATTTTATGCCGACCAGGTTAGGTTACCTCAGCTGTAAATCGAGTAGGAAGGTAGCGATTATTTCGCTACCTGTCCTCTCACACCACCCTGCGTACCGGTCTGGTACAGGGCGGTTTGTTAGAATAATGATGAACATGTTTCTGTTTGCCAAGCGGAGTAATA
>Ga0209990_10002387_pt1 | contig 14809 bp, 11 predicted proteins | sample NOAtaG_6_FD_187304 | JGI IMG/M metagenome (GOLD analysis project Ga0209990, IMG submission 187304) | Freshwater lake microbial communities from Lake Erie, under a cyanobacterial bloom - NOAA_Erie_Diel5S_2200h metaG (SPAdes) (version 2) | ecosystem: Environmental > Aquatic > Freshwater > Lake ...
TGACTACATACTTCTTAGATGTTGACGGGGATGGTTTCGGAGACAATGCCAATACAATAGATGCTTGTTCTGCCCCAGTGGGTTATGTAGCTACAGGAGGTGATTGCAATGATGCGGACAATACCATATTCCCAGGAGCCACAGAGATTTGCGGTAATGGTATCGATGAGGATTGTGATGGTATTGATAACTCTGCGACCACATTCTTTGCAGATGTCGATGGAGATGGATTTGGAGATATCAATGTTTTTGTAGATGCATGTACTGCCCCCGCGGGATATGTTGGCAATAACACTGATTGTAATGACGCTGATATCAATATCAATCCAGCTGCGACTGAGGTATGTGATGGTGTAGACAATGATTGTGATACCCAGATCGATGAGGGCGTTTTGATTACTTACTTCTTGGATGTTGACGGGGATGGTTTCGGAGACAATGCCAATACAATAGATGCTTGTTCTGCCCCAGTGGGTTATGTAGCTGCAGGTGGTGATTGCAATGATGCGGACAATACTATATTCCCAGGAGCCACAGAGATTTGCGGTAATGGTATCGATGAGGATTGTGATGGTATTGATAACCCTGCCACGACATTCTATGCTGACGCAGATGGAGATGGATTTGGAGATATCAATGTTTTTGTAGATGCATGTACTGCCCCCGCGGGATATGTTGGCAATAACACTGATTGTAATGATACTGACCTTAATATCAATCCAACGGCTACAGAAGTTTGTGACGGAGTAGACAATGATTGTGATACCCAGATCGATGAGGGTGTTTTGATTACTTACTTCTTGGATGTTGACGGGGATGGTTTCGGCGACAATGGCAATACAATAGATGCTTGTTCTGCCCCAGTGGGTTATGTAGCTGCAGGCGGTGATTGCAATGATGCGGACAATACTATATTCCCAGGAGCCACAGAGATTTGCGGTAATGGTATCGATGAGGATTGTGATGGTATCGATAACCCTGCGACCACATTCTTTGCGGATGTCGATGGAGATGGATTTGGAGATATTGGAAATACAGTTGATGCTTGCTCAGCGCCAGTTGGATTTGTTGCTGACAATTCGGATTGTAATGACGCTGATATCAATATCAATCCAACTGCGACGGAGGTATGTGATGGTGTAGACAATGATTGTGATACCCAGATCGATGAGGGCGTTTTGACTACATACTTCTTAGATGTTGACGGGGATGGTTTCGGAGACAATGCCAATACAATAGATGCTTGTTCTGCCCCAGTGGGTTATGTAGCTACAGGGGGTGATTGCAATGATGCGGACAATACCATATTCCCAGGAGCTACAGAAGTTTGTGATGGGCTAGACAATAATTGTAATACCCAAATTGATGAGGGCGTATTGATTACTTTCTTCTTGGATGTTGATGGCGATGGAATTGGAGACAATGCCAATACTATTGATGCTTGTTCTGCCCCAGTGGGTTATGTAGCTGCAGGTGGTGATTGCAATGATGCGGATAATACTATATTCCCAGGAGCTGCAGAGATTTGCGGTAATGGCATCGATGAGGATTGTGATGGTATTGATAATCCTGCCACCACCTTCTATGCAGATACAGATGGTGATGGATTTGGAGATCCATTGAGCTCAATTGATGCGTGCACTGCTCCGTCTGGATATGTATTGGATAACACCGATTGCGATGATTTAGATAACGCCATTAATCCAGCGGCTATCGAAGTCTGTGATGGTTTGGACAATGATTGTGATTTATTGGTCGATGAAGGTGTAGCGGTTGTTCCGAGTGTTTTCATAACCGCGGATCAAAATCCTATATGTGAGGGCTCTTCAATTTCGTTTACAGCTGTTGCTACAAATGGTGGAACCTTGCCAGCATATCAATGGTTATTGAATGGTGTTAGTGTGGGTACTAATGCAGACAATTACTTCCTTTCCAATCCTTTGAATGGGGATACAGTAGAAGTGATACTTACAGCGGATAACTTGTGTCAAACAACTTCAGACACGATTAGTAACGAAGTAGTGATTTCTGTTGATACATTTATCAACCCAACGGTAACTATTCTTGGTCAAGACTCTATTTGTGCAGGATTACCTGGTGATTTCAGTTTGTTGGTAGATCAACCTGGAACTACTCCTCAATATTCCTGGATATTGAATGGTGTAGACCAAGGTGTGAATGCTCCTAATATTTCGTTTTCTACGATGACAGATGGAGATACATTGGTAGCGAATGTGGTAACCTCAAATGCGTGTGTTTCCAATATTTTCGCTACAGATACGATGTTTATCAGTATATTGAATGTGGTAACTCCTTCTATATCTATTTTGTATCAACCTAATGACTCTATCTGTTTTGGAGATACAGTGGCTGTCGCTGTGGGTACAATAACCAACGGAGGATCGAATCCCATTTTATCTTGGATAGTCAATGGAGTGAATATTGGTTTCCCTTCTAATATTTTGATTACGGATACTCTAGAGAATGGTGAGAGTATTCAATTAGAAATGAACTCTAACAATCTGTGTCAAACCAGTAACTTGTCTGTTTCTCAAATTCTGGTATTCTCTGTCGGGCAAGAACAAACTTACTACATTGATCAAGATGGAGATGGTTTAGGGTCATCAGGCCAAAGTTTGGTGACTTGCTTCCAGCCTGCAGGGTATGTGGATGTTCCTGGAGATTGTGATGATAACGATCCTTTGGTGGGTATTTGTGTGGATGCCGATGGAGATGGATTTACTGATGACGTAGATTGTAATGACAATGATCCTTTGATCAATCCAGCGGCAGTTGAAATTTGTGGTAACCTTATCGATGAAAATTGTGATGGTATCAATTACTCAATTTGGTATTGGGATGCTGATGATGATGGATTTGCAGGAAGTGACTCTGTGTTTTACAGCTGGAGTTGTGACACTTTGATTGGTTTTGTGCTTGATCCAGTGGTTTTTGATTGTAATGATGCAGAGGCAACCGTTTATCAGGGTGCACCAGAAATTTGTGATGATCTTGATAACGATTGTAATTCGTTTATTGATGATGGTATTGGAATTCTGTGGTTCTACGATGGAGACTTGGATGGTTTTGGAGTGGGTGATAGTACTTACTTTATTTGTAATCCTCCAAGTCCATATTGGACCACCAATGCAGCCGATTGCGATGATACTGATCCCTTGTTGACACCTGTATCGGATAATGACGGCGATGGATTCTTAGGATGTGTTAATGATTGTGACGATTTCAACCCAGCAGTTAATCCGATAGCAACGGAGGTGTGTGATTCAATAGATAATGATTGCGATGGATTGATTAACGAAGGTGTAGGTGCATATTATTACGCTGATTTGGATGGCGATGGTTTTGGAAGTGATAAAGATTCGATTCAGTCTTGCGATTCTATTCCCCCCGATGGATACTCAGACAACAATTTGGATTGCTTGGATTCAGATTTTAGTATCAACCCTGCCGCTGAGGAAATTTGTGGAAACGATGTTGATGAAAATTGTGATGGAATTTTAGAGGATGAGTGCATCGAAGATCAACCAGATGGATTCTCTCCAAATGATGATGGACAAGGTGACGAGTTCGTATTGGATCTTGGAGAGCGTGATACTAAATTTAAAATGGAGGTGTACAATAGATGGGGTACCAAGGTCTTTGAACAAAGTGCAGATGGTCGATTGGTGTGGGATGGAAGGCCAAATGTTGGAAAGCAGCAAGAGAATTATCTACCAGTAGGTACCTATTTTGCAATCATCGAAATCAATGGTGAGGTAAAAACAAGAACGATTACAATTTGGAAGTAATGAAAGCAATATTGAATTTTATGAATAAGATAGTTTATACCATTGCATTGATAATCTTGTTGCAGTTCGCTGGGCAATTAAATGCACAACAGGATCCGCAGTATTCCATGCACATGTTGAATGGTATGTCCATTCATCCGGGATATGCGGGTAGTTTGGGAGGATTGTCGGCTAACGTGCTCTATCGAAATCAATGGGTAGGTTTTGATGGTGCTCCAAAAACAATATCGGCTAACGCCCAGTTGCGTTATTTCAGAGATCAGTTGGGAACCGGGGTGTCCGTTTTCAACGATAAGATAGGCGTCTTCAACCGAAGTTCAATGAATATCGCTCAAGCGTATCATGTACGATTAGATATGCTTACGGTTTCATTCGGTTTGCAGGCCTCTCTTGAACAGTTCTCTGCCAAACTTGTGGATGTGAACCCAGTACTTATTGGTGATGATAAGTTTGCAGGAAACATTGCAAAGTCCGTAGTCAATTTTGGAAGTGGAGTGTACGTGTATAGCGATAAATTCTGGTTTGGCGCTTCAATGCCTCATTTTTTAAAATCTAAGTGGAGTGAAGTGGATGGTTCCAATTCTTATCTATCCAATCATTTATTCTTATCTACTGGAGGCGTATTCGATTTGGGGGTAGCACAATTGAAACCCTCGATGATGTTGAAGAAGGCGGGTGTATTGGATAGAGAGGTAGATGCTCCATTCCAAATGGAATTCGGTTGTTCTATCTATGCGATGTCAAAATTTGGATTAGGTTTCAACTATCGTTTAAGAGATGCGATTATTTATCTTGCCGAGTTTCAGATCAATGATAATTTCAAGTTGGCTTATGGCTATGACCAAACAGTAAGTAATCTTCGAGGTTACAGTAATGGAACTCATGAAATACTGATGCGATATTCATTTAATAATGGTGGTAAGGCAATTTCCTCTCCTCGTTTATTCTAATTTAATGATGAAATTTATGAAAATCAGATATTCAATTTTTAGCTTCATTTTTCTCGTTGTGCTGGCTGGTTGCTCCACTGCGCTGTATGTAAAGGAAGGTAAACGCTTATACGATGGTGGGGAGTATGGAAAAGCTGATGTGTGCTACGCTAAGGCGGAAACTGATTTTCCGGAAGCTACCAAGATGAGAGCGCGCTGCAAGTTTAAAATGCGGGATATTCAAGGTTCTATATTATTGTATCAGTCAGCAGATAAAACAACTTTTGAAGCGGAAGATTGGAAGAATTTTATCAATGCGTTGAATCAGGTAGGGAGGGGTCCTGAAATACAGGCGTATATCCAGCAATCAGGTTTGAAAAATGACTCATTGATTGTTAGTTTAACAAAACAACATGCGGATGTTTCCACCGCGAAGTCATCCGACATGGCATGGAATTCCAATGGATATGCTTTTTCTCCTTTGACGGTGGATAATAGAACTTATTTTGTTGGAAACGATCGAAATGTAAAGCATTATCAGGACGTGTACGGTGGAGATGTTTCTTCTTATTTAGATGTTAGAAGCGTAGATGATAAGTTATCTTCCAAAAAACCTCTACCATTGAATAAAATTAATTCCGGTCAACACGATGGTCCCATTGCCTTGCATCCAGATGGTAATACATTGATCATTACTCGGAATGTCCCATTTTCGAAGAAACCCGGTGGCGGATTGCCACAGTTGTTTGAGCTGAAGAAAATAAGAGGAAAGTGGAAGAAAGCAAAAAGAATGTCTATGTGTTCGGATGCGGCGTCCTATATGCATCCTTCCTTTAATCAAGACGGAAGTGTGCTTTATTTTTCAAGCAACAAGGGTGAAGGCAACGGGTTTGATATTTACTTTTGTACTCGCGACAGTGCAGGGGATTGGTCAAATCCTATGGTTTTACCGGATGTAAATACGCCCGGTGACGAGGTGTTTCCGAGTTTTGTCGATGGAGTTTTATACTTTTCAACTGATTCAAGGGTGGGATTAGGCGGTTTGGATATTTATGGATATGAACTGGCAAAGAGACAAATATTTTGGCCTGCCGCGCCCGTAAATTCTAGACGAGATGATTTCGCACTATCCAAAGTGGGTTTTTCCAACTCTTTATGGTATGTATCTACTAATCGATTATCAGCTGATGGAAGGGATAATGTATTGAAATTGGAGTTTTTGCCAGGAACTTTCGCGAAGGTTCATTTTGTAGAAAAAGGAAAGCCAGATACCAGATTATCTTTTAAGCGGGTGAACGTGAAGAGTTCAGTAAAGGGGCCCGATGATAAAGGAAAGAACTTAGATTTAGATGTTGAGGGAAATGCATTTTTGAATTTGGATAGTACATTGACATTTGCCGTTGATAGTTTTGAAACGGTTGGAATGAAGGACTTTAAGAAATTGCCTTTGCCGTTCATGGTGGGAAATGAAACCGTAGAATTGGTGAGAAATATTTTCCCGTCAAACGCGGCCACGGCGGAAGTTGGAAGCGGAGGTGGATCAAAACCAATTAGGAATATTGTGGTCACTGACAATGGTAAGGTGGAAGAAGCCACGGATAATAAGTACATGAATATTCGTTTAGTGGATGATGAGTATTTGGTAGTAGCAGGTGCATTCAGACGATCCAGCAAAATTGACGCTTTTGTAAAAGAATTGAGAGATGCTGGTTTTTCACAAGCTAAACAGGGAGGAGTGCACAATGGATTGACCTATGTAATTTATGGATCCGCCAAGTCTAGGCAAGATGCGATGACATTATTGATAGATGCGCGAAAGCACAATCCTGAGGCATGGATCAAGCGTCAAACCAATGAAATGAAGAAGGATCAGAAAGACGCGATTGCTGAAATAATTACGGCTCCCGATTTAAAGCCCATTGAGGCAATATTCGTTTCCTCTGAATTAGATGATAAGTCGAAATATTATGTGGCATTGAATAAGAACAATGTTGTCATTGTCGCCAAAGGTTTCTATGGCCCCAAATGCCTAACTGATCCAGATTCTCGGGTTCAAGGAAAGTATCTGATCAGTCCGGAGAAAGGTTTGATTGTCGACTTTGGAGAGGGATTAGTGAAGTGGAAGGCAAATGTTAACAAAACAGGAAATGTCACCCAAATTTCAGGCGTTTTGCCAGGTCAGACGAGCGTTGTGGTGATGCAGTTTTTAGCTACATTGAAAGGTATATAATCATTTGATCATTTCATAGATGAAGTCATTTTGAGTGCCTCTCGCCGGAGAGAACTCACGTCCATAGAATATAATTTGTAGGTGGATTTTGTTCCACTTATCACGAGGAAAGAGACGCTTGGCGTCTTTTTCTGTCTGAATTACATTCTTGCCATTGGTCAACTTCCATTTAGTCATCAATCTGTGAATATGGGTGTCAACTGGAAATGCAGGAACCCCGAATGCTTGTGACATGACTACACTTGCCGTCTTATGGCCAACGCCCGGCAAAGCTTCCAATTCTTCAAAGGTCTTCGGTACTTGACCGAAGTGTTTTTCAATGATGATCTCAGATAATCGATGAATGGCTTTACTTTTTGCGGGCGAGAGTCCGCATGGTTGAATAATCTTTCTAATGTGTTCTACCTCTAATTTCACCATAGTGTGCGGGTTGTCGGCTAATCTGAATAATTGTGGGGTAATTTCATTCACTTTTTTATCTGTACATTGAGCGCTCAACAGCACTGCAATGAGCAAAGTGTAAGCATCTCGATGATCAAGTGGAATGGGGGTTTCGGGATAGCACTTTTCAAGTTCATTGATGACAATGAGAGCGCGATCTTTTTTGTTCATGGCCATTGAAGAGGTTGTGGTTGACTATCTTTAAAAAAGTAAATGCTTTTTGTGACTCCATCGCATCGGTAATTCACTAAGTTTTTTTGATTGCTAAACAATTCAGTCAAAATCGTATTTTGCACCAGCACGTCTTTTTTATCGAAATGGTTGTTTTCCAAATAAAGATATATGAACTCTCCATCTTTCTCGTGTCCAATAAATTCAAGTTGAATAGGAGCTTCGTTGTTGTCGATTATCTGAAAATGAAGCTGAGTGTACGTCGAATAAAGAGAGTCCAAATGACCCTGCCTATCGGTTTCATTGGCCTGGGTTGCATTCTCAAGGTCGTCAGCAAATACTTTGATAGTGACTTGTAGGGCGGAAGGATCTTTCCACTCGATGAGTGTTTCACTAAAATAAAATTTATGCGTTGGCCATGATGTAAGCAGAAGGCAATTCAAGAGGAAAATAAATTTCATTTTATAAAAATAGCAATAAGCATCTTGATTGATATAAATTTGGAGAATGTCAAGAAAATTATTGGAATCCGATGTTAATGAAATCAATGAATTATTAAAAAAGTCGAAGCGCATTGTTATTTGTTCTCATTACAATCCAGACGGGGATGCCGTAGGTTCTGTTTTGGGTTTGAGTGAGGTTTTGAAGCAAAAGGGTTATCAAGTTGAAGCGATTCTTCCGAATCCGATTCCCCGATTTTATCGATTTATGTTTGGAGCCGAAGGAATAAAATACTATTCACAGGAGCAAAATGAATGTGAGTCATCATTGTGCAGCGCGGATTTGATTTTTCTTTTGGATTTGAATCATTTGGGCCGCTTAGGAGATAAGATGAGTGCTTTTTTTGAATCATTGGAAGCGCCGATGATTATGATTGACCATCACCAACAGCCATCAGATATTGCAAAAGTGTTGTATTCTGATACAACCTTTACCTCTACATGTGAAATGGTGTATCATTTTGTAGATCAAATGGGATGGATGGAATTTCTTAGCGTCAGAGCGATGGAGTGTGTTTATGCGGGAATGGTCACCGATACGGCATCTTTTCGATTCCCGGTAGTGACAGCGGACACTCATAGGATTGTAGCGAATATGATGGATAAAGGTTTGAAGCACGCCCCAATACACCAAGCAATTTATGACACGCAATCTGAGAGTAGATTGCGATTGGTGGCCTACGCGTTGTCTTCGAAACTTGAAGTGTGGCAAGAGAGCGGTGTGGCGGTGGTGTATTTGAGTCAAGAAGAGCTAGAGAGATTCAATCATCAAAGCGGGGATACAGAAGGCTTGGTGAATCAAGCATTATCGATTGATGGAGTTCATTTGGCAGCTTTTTTTAAGGAGTCGGAAGATGAGGGAAAAATCAAATGTAGCTTTAGGTCACAAGGAAATTTTGATGTGAATACTTTTGCAAGAACCCATTGGAATGGTGGAGGACACTACAATGCAGCGGGAGGGCATTGGGTGGGAACTTTACGCGAGGCAGTGGAGCGATTTAAAGTTTTGACGGCATGAGAAATTGGTTTTTGATAATGAACTTTGCTTTTTTGGGTTGTAGTGATCCGCCTGTGCCCATTATTGATGAAGAGCAAGTCAAGAGAGAGTTGATTATTGCCAATAGAGATAAGCAAAAAATGGAAGCGGACTCTTTGAAAACTTTTATTTCCTCCAAGGGTTGGAGTATGAAGGTTACACCGACAGGTCTTTATTATGAAGTGATGAGTTCAAAGCAAGGAAGGAAAATCAATAATGGTGATTTTGTCTCTTTGTTTTACAAAGTGTATTTACTCAATGGACAGCTTTGCTATGATAATTACTTGGGTCATCCAATTCGTTTTAAGGTAGGGGAGGATCATGTGGAGACGGGGCTTCATCAACTGATGCCTATGCTCGGTGTGGGAGATGAGGTGAGAGTGGTGATGCCTTCTCATTTAGCGTTTGGTTTTACAGGTGATTCCAATAAAATCCCCGGTGATTCACCTCTTTATTATGAAATAAAAGTAGTGAGCGTGCAATGAGGGTATTTTGGATTTGTATTTTAGTTTCTTTGTGCATGACGTGCTGTCAATATTTTAAAGATGGCGCTTTAGAGGAAAAGCTAGTTCAATTTTCCGACGAAACGATGGTGGTAGCTGATGCGGATAAAATCAAGGTACGAATCAAGTATTTTAATGTGGAGGGTAGTTTGATGGATTCTACGGAACGATTTGTAAATCGGGATTATTTTGAATGGTATCCTTGGCTTAGTGGTCGGTTCGCTTCACTGAGGAAAGGTGAACGCTATCAATGGACATTAGTGGAAGATTGGCCAGATCCAGAAGTGCCATTGGAGTGGAATGTTGCATTATTGGATGTAGAGGTTTTAGAGACATGGAAACTCAAGGAGTGGTTAGGCGCCCTCTCTCAAATGGCACAATCCGGATTATTCCCTGAGGATAGCGTGATTCAATGGTTGGGCGCGAATTGGATTGGGGATCAACCATGGGAGGGAAAAAGGACAGGTTTATTGTGGCGCTGGGTGCGTAAGATGGAGGGATCAACGCTTGATACCAATCAACAGATTGTAACCCATATCAGCACTCGCTCTTTAGATGGAGAATTGTTATATTCAAGGGTAGATATTGCGGCTTATCTGAATAGTCAGCAACAATGGATTCCGGCCATTCAATGGGTGATTCCTCATTTGCATGATGGAGATTCTGTTGAGATTGTCTCTAAGTCGGAATGGACATTTGAACAACTTGATCAATTGGGAATTCCTAGACATACACCGCTCAAATTTAATTTGGGTGTGCATACGGTTAAAAATCCTTATTAATTTGCGGAATGATTGACTTGCGACCCAATCAAAATCAAATTCCTGAGAAAGGATGTGTATTATTATCAGAACCCTTTTTAAGCGATCCTTTTTTTAAACGAACGGTAGTACTAATTTGCGAACATAACCAAGATGGATCCTTTGGTTTTGTCTTGAATAATTACATTGATGTTTCACTCGAGGAAGTAATAGAGCAGTTTCCAGATTGGGAGAATGTTATAAGTATTGGGGGACCTGTAAAAAGCGGAAATTTATTTTACCTTCATTCCTTGGGCGATGTAATTCCCAATAGTGCAAAGGTGATGGAGGGTTTGTATTTCGGTGGCGACTTCGATGTTGTAAAGAAGAATATGGTGTCAGGAAGCATTAAGGCAAGCCAAATTCGTTTTTTTATTGGATACAGTGGCTGGAGTGCTCAGCAATTAGAAGATGAAATCAAGGAGCAGAGCTGGTATATTACCCACCTCACTCCCAAGGTCATCATGAATACCGATGATAAAGATTTATGGAAATCCATCATGAAGAAATTTGGACCTAAGGGTAGAATGATTGCAAACCTTCCAGAGGATCCTGGATTAAATTAAAGAAAATGAGCACTTATCAGCCAGAAATCAGATTTGTCGACATGGACGCCATGGGTCATATTAATAATGCAATTTATTTTACTTACTTAGAACAAGCTCGAATTGATTATTTCAGAACATTAAGGGCGGAGCATTGGGATTGGATTGAAGAGGGAGTGGTGGTGGCTAAAAATGAGCTAAATTACCAAGTTCCGATTTTTTTTGGTGATCAGGTCTGGATTGAAACAAATTGCTCACATGTAGGGAATAAAAGTCTTACCCTAACCAGCAGAATTTTTAAACGGAAAGAGGACGAGCAAGTGCTATGTGCCATTGGTCATTGCGTTTTGGTGTGTTTTAATCATAAAACGCAAACGCCCCATGCTATTCCGACGCACTGGAGAGAAATTCTGGAGCAAGAATTATCGGCTAACGAATAATCTCAAATTTTAAAGATCTTCCTTCTTCGGTGTTCAGGATATATTTTCCAATGGACCATTGAGAAACATCAATGATTTTAGTGTTCGTTCCGCTAAAAACGAGTTGGCCTTGGTTATTGAAAATGCGTACATCGCAACTTTTTGAAAGTTGGATAGATGTAATAGAGGGGTTTGGATAAAGCTGTAAATCATCTTCTTGAATGGATACGATGTTGTTGGGATTGGTTCCATTGGACGCATCGGGCGTGCTGATCAAGAATTGAATCCAATTCGCGTTACCATCGTATTGACGGCCATATGAGGTGTCGGCTCCAATAAATCCCCATTGAATCTCATCAATCAAGCTGAATCCATCCGGACTAAAAAGTCCGGCGTATTCTCCACCATTCGATAAGCTGAAGTTGGTATGCAGAACACCTTGGTTGTTATCCCCGTCACAATAAAACAACATCCATGATAACGCAGGGATGGTTACGCTGTCTGGAAAAGCGGATGGGACTACCCAACGATTCCGAACTTCCGGATTATCACTCAAATAATATCCACTCAAGTTGACAGCAAAATTATTGGGATTATAGATTTCTATCCAATCTTCAAATTCACCAAAATTATCTGAGGTGGTACTCAGATTCTTGGCCATGATTTCATTGATAAATAAGTTTTCTCCTTCAATCAAGAAAAGTGAATTGGTTACTGTCGGGGTAGGTTGTGTGAAGGTGATACTGGTATTAGCACCATCAGTGGTTCTTCCCCAACTTTGATCTTGGGCAATATCAGAAAAATTATATTGGCTAACGATGGTTGATCCGTTGGGTCCCAGCAGACTTACAGTACCTTGTAAGGGCATCGAAAGTCCAATGTGTAATATTCCTTGGTTGAGATCTCCATCGAACCATAAATTTCGAAATCCACCTGGAGGAATGATAGATTCTATTGGATTATTAGTTGGGATCGTGTAGGTGTTGCCACCCAATTGTACTGCATATCCTCCGAGATTCACTTGAAATGAGTTGGGGTTGTATATTTCAATCCACGGCTCGTACTCGAAATCTAAATCGTGGATAGTATTGATGTTTTGAGTTTGAATTTCATTGATAAAAAGCAATTCTCCGTTCGGATTGATGATTTCTTGATTAGGAGCATCCCAAGTTGTATTGTTGAAATATTGCCAATCAGGGCATCCATCACAAGTTCTTCCATAGCTGATATCACTTGCCAGTGGTGCGTAGGTGACGCTATCCATGATGGTAACTCCATCAGGGGCGGTAAGAAATACCGTCTCGCCACCCGATTTTAGGGTGAAATTGGTATGGTTCTCTCCTTGTGTCAAATCGTCGTTGTCACACCAAAAAATAATGTGACTATTGGGTAAGGCTGTAGTTAATCCTGCATTGGTAGCGGGAATCAAGTATTTGGTTAAAATGTTGGGGTCATCGGACAAATAATATCCTGCCAAGTTGATTATCCCTCCAGAGTTATAAATTTCCACCCAGTCATCGTATTCAAAAAACTCATCCATTTGATCGAGATTATTGGAAGCTACTACCTCATTGATAAAGAGGTTTTGAGATAGGAAAGAGTTAGAAAAAAAACCGAAAAACATTAAAGTAACTATATGCCTCATAACATGAAATTTACAAAATACTGAATATTTTGCAATTTAGTAAAAGAAACATGTCATGTCTCGGATTTAACCTTTTGATTCATTGTATTTAAATACATCACGGCACCATTTTAATACATGTAAGAATTTCCTTTTGATAAGATATTGAATGAAAACAAAGGAAATTTTTGGATAATTTCTGAACAAAGGCAAGGTCAATTCAAGAGCTATTTTGTAGCCATTTGAAAAAAGGAGAGCTTCTCTTTTTTGATAGAAGGATCGTATCGCTTCAGGATGAAGCTCCATTAAATTTTTGAAATGGCGATAGTGTCGATAAGAATAGGCCAGCAGAAAATTATCAAGCAATTGAATTTTTAATTTTTTTTTAGTGTGGTTAGATTCTGAGGTTGAGTTGCCGTGAACACGAAAACTTATGAGTCTTTTTGTGGTATAGTATATGTCTTGGTTGACTCCAATTCTCACTGCAAATTCAAAATCGCATAGCTGATCCAATTGATCATTGAATAAGCCATATTGTTGTGTTAAACTTTTTTTAAAAAGAAAGGAGCAAGGTTCTCCGATGAAATTCACATTCAAGTATTTCGATACTTCAGCACAAATCTGTGAGGAGGAGATGATGCCCCCGTTAGGACACACAGACTCCAATCTTTTTACTTTCCGCTGATAGTATTCTCTTATGGTTTCGGAGGCATTTTGTTCTATTAAAAATTCCCTTTCGCAAAGGATAAATTCCTTTTTGCTGTCAACGGCACATGAAATCATGTCATGAAGGCACGAAGAAACCATCGTATCGTCTTGGAATAGAAACTTGATCCAAGTTCCTTCCGCTTTGGCGACACACGCATTCCAATTTCCTACAAGTCCGAGGTTTCGTTTATTTTGAAAAGCGCGAATCTTTTCACTTTTTTTTGCGAAATCCTGAATAATCTTCCATGAGTCATCAATGGATCCGTCGTCAATGATAATGACTTCGAAATGGGGATAGGATTGAGATAAAGCCGAATGAATACTTTCCGCCAGATACTTAGCTCCGTTATACACCGGGATACAGATGCTGATGGCAGGATTTTTCACGATTTTAATATTTAAAAAAAATATAAATACTTCGAATTAATTTTCAAGGCGAAGTTTGATTCTTAAAATCATCAAAATTTTCAACATTGAATATTCTTTGATAGATAGAAAAATTTTTCTCAAAGATATACCTCCTAGTGCTATTCATTTTTTGTTGTACAGAGGCGAAATTTTTTATCATCGAATTTGTTTTAGTTCTATAGTAAAAAAGGATATTATCATCTTGAAAAACTCCGTCTTCGTTTTGCAGTAGTCTGATCCAGAAGTCCCAGTCCTCCCATCCTTCTTTCATGTTTTCGTCATAACCTCCGATGTTTTTCCAAAACTCCTTTTTATACATAGCTGTGCAGAAAATTGAGTTGTTTTCTAATAATCTTTTGAAGCTGTATTTAGGAAGTCGCCATTCGCCATTTTCAGTTCCAAATTTAATAGCTCTCCCAAAAATTAATTTAGTTTCAGTATTTTCATGAAAGTGATTCACGCAAGCTTTCACATAATTGGGACAAATCATATCGTCTGCATCCAAGGGAAGAATGAGTTGCCCTGTGGAATGATTGATGCCAAAATTTCTAGCGGAACTCAATCCGCCATTGGGTTTTGAGAGTTTTTTTATTCTTTTATCCAACAAGATCCATTGCGTTATCCGATCGTCAAAATCATCTGTAGAACCATCATTGACCACCCAACATTCCCAATTAACATAAGTC
>Ga0209990_10002389_pt1 | contig 14803 bp, 9 predicted proteins | sample NOAtaG_6_FD_187304 | JGI IMG/M metagenome (GOLD analysis project Ga0209990, IMG submission 187304) | Freshwater lake microbial communities from Lake Erie, under a cyanobacterial bloom - NOAA_Erie_Diel5S_2200h metaG (SPAdes) (version 2) | ecosystem: Environmental > Aquatic > Freshwater > Lake ...
CGAACTAAACTCTCAGCGATATTCAAATTGTTTTTGGCGACAACTGTGGCATCTTTCGCTAAAAATATTGCGTTCTTGACGGTAATATTGTTGCCTGTTGCCGTTAACTTATCTGTACCAATAACCCAACTGTTGCTGACACCCAAATTATTCGTAGCGTGCAAATTTACAGTTCCTGCACGAATAAAAGCGTCTTCGACAATCACATCTCCCACTTGTGCTGAGGCGATCGCAGTTCCCGCGGTCTTCCCAGTAAGCAAGCTAGGTAAATCCACGCCTTTTAATACTGGCGCATTACCAACAGCTTGCCGATCAGCGATCGGTAGTTCGAGAGAGATTAAGCTACCTTCACTGGTGATTTTGATAAACTTATTATCGGGGGTCGCAGCGATTGTGATGTTACCTGAAGGTGTTGCGATCGTGCCTGTGTTTACGACCATGCCACCAACGAGGGTCACACTTTTTCCTGCACTGACATTCAGATTCCCTTCATTTAGGATGACACCTGATGGATTTGGAGCAACACTAGGCAAAGTATTCGTAAATGCATAGCCCGTAATATTACCAGTAAGGTTGCGAACCTCATCAACGCTACTATTAATTCCAAACCAGCCATTTCCAACTTGGATTCCTGACGCAGTTGTAGCCGAGAAACTGGCAGGTACATTCAAACTCGCATTTGCACCAAACACAATTCCCGCAGGATTCATGATGAATAGATTAGAGTTTCCACCAGTTACTTGAATCAATCCATTAATTAGCGAAGCTTCTCCACCCGTTACACGAGTTAAGACATTCTGAACATTTGGATTACTCAGAAAATTAGCTATTTCCCCTGAAGATAGCCCTAATTTTTGCAAACTATAAAATAAGTTGCCACCAGCCTGTGTTCCACCCGTGATGTTGTATTGGTTACCTACTTGATCGACATTTGTATTTAATCCATTAGCACCTGTAGTGATACTCTGGGCATGGACACCATTTGCTGATGCGATTATGCAGGTGGCCAGAAGATATCCAAATGATGATTGTTTTCTTGGCATCAATTTTATTTAGCTCGCGAAGCTGAATTAAACTCTGACTTAATCTTCTCACGTTTTTTGTAAAGCCATACTTTTTTGCAGCGCGTACATATATCTTCAAAATGATGTGAACTCTTTAAATGATGTGAACTGCCTTAAGTGAAATACTGTATTGTGCGGATATAAACATGAAAGTTATCCTAAGATGTTTAATCACAGAATATAGGAGGTCTTGGTGTCAGAGTCTTTATTCGAGCAGGCAAGTGAGCGATTAGCAGATGCGATCGCCCATGTAAATATTTCTGAAGATGCGATCGAGCGACTCAAAGCGCCGAAAGCGAGTTTACAAGTTTCTATTCCTGTGCGAATGGATAATGGAACCTTGAAAGTTTTTCTAGGCTATCGAGTGCGCTACAACGATTTGCGGGGACCTACCAAAGGTGGAATTCGCTTTCATCCTAATGTAAACATGGATGAAGTGACATCTTTAGCATTTTGGATGACCTTTAAATGTGCGGCTGTAAATTTGCCTTTTGGCGGTGCTAAGGGTGGAGTTGCTGTCGATCCAAAGCAATTATCCAAGTTTGAATTAGAACGACTTAGTCGCGGATATATCAATGCGATCGCCGATTTTATGGGCGCAGATGTGGATATTCCTGCGCCCGATGTGCAGACTAACGCAACGATTATGGGATGGATGGTGGATGAATATAGCAATATTCAACGACGGCTTTGCCCTGCGGCGATTACTGGCAAGCCAATCGCTATGGGTGGCAGTCTCGGACGTGAAACAGCAACGGGCTTAGGGGCATTTTTTGCGATCGAGACTTTGCTGCCGTTGTTAAAAATGCAGCGAGAACAAACAACAGTAGCAGTGCAGGGATTTGGAAATGTGGGCGCTGCGATCGCTGATTTATTGAGTAAGGCAGGCTACAAGGTTCTAGCGGTAAGCGATTCTAAGGGTGGCATTTATGCCAAGCAAGGGCTAGATGTGCCGAGCATCATCAGTTACAAAAATTCGACGCGCAGTTTTCAGGCAGTGTACTGCAAGGATTCAGTATGTAATATCGTTGAACATCAGACGATTACCAATGAAGAGTTGCTCAAACTCGATGTCGATATTTTGATTCCTGCGGCGCTAGAGAATCAAATAACTGAACACAATGCTCACGAGATCCGCGCTAAATATATTTTCGAGATCGCGAATGGTCCAGTCACGCCTGCGGCGGATGCAATTTTAGAAAAACGCGGAATCATGGTTTTTCCTGATATTCTCGTAAATGCGGGTGGTGTTACTGTTAGTTATTTTGAATGGGTACAAAATCGTAGCGGCTTATATTGGACACTTGAGGAGGTAAACGATCGCCTCAAACACAGCATGATTGCCGAAACTATGAGAATCTGGAAAATTGCCGACCAAAAGCAAATCTCTATGCGAACAGCAGCCTATGTACATGCCTTAGCGAGACTAAGTGAAGCGATCGACGCTAAAGGTACAAGGGCTTATTATGCGCAATAAAAAACCAAGCAAAACCCAAAAAACTACACCGCCCGCGCAGCGGGCGATGTAGTTTTTTGGGTTTTAATTTTATCGAGATATAAAAAAATGCTGCAAAGCAACATTTTTTTATATCTCGATCGCTTCGGTTATCCGAAGCTTGTAATCTCAACAGTCGGGTAATATATACTTGTAGTCCAAAATCGTATTAAATATCACGTTTGGCGCATCCCCTGTTTTAACTGCATTCGGTAGCTATGTTTAACTTAAAAAACCTGATTGGCGATCCTAATAAGCGTAAGCTTGACAAACTCCGTCCCGAAGTGGCTCTCATTAACTCCCTAGCCCCAGAGTTAGCGGTGCTAAGTGATCGCGAATTGCAAGGAAAAACAGGAGAGTTTAAACAGCGCCTCGAAAAGGGGGAGCCACTTGATGATCTCCTCCCTGAAGCCTTTGCCGTTGTTCGTGAGGCAGCTACCCGCGTTTTAGGTCTACGTCACTATGATGTGCAAATGCTCGGCGGCATGATCCTGCATCGTGGTGAAATTGCCGAAATGAAGACAGGAGAAGGTAAAACTCTCGTTGCTACCTTGCCCAGCTACCTTAATGCCCTTTCAGGTAAAGGCGTGCATGTAGTCACCGTAAACGACTACCTCGCTCGTCGTGACGCAGAGTGGATGGGTCAAGTGCACCGCTTTCTGGGTATGTCGGTAGGCTTGATTCAAAACTCAATGGAGCCAATCGAGCGCCGCAAAAATTATGGCTGTGATATCACCTATGCAACCAACAGCGAACTAGGTTTTGATTATTTACGCGACAACATGGCGACTAGCATCGAAGAAGTGGTGCAGCGTCCCTTTAACTTCTGCGTAATTGACGAAGTTGACTCGATCTTGATTGATGAAGCAAGAACACCCCTAATTATTTCGGGTATGGTCGAGCGTCCAACAGAGAAATATCTAGGCGCAGTCACGATCGCTGCTCAAATGCAACCAGAAACCCATTACGAAATTGACGAAAAGCAACGCAACGTCGTCATGACTGATGAAGGTTTTGAGCTAGCCGAAAAACTACTAGGCGTTTCAGACCTGTTCGATCAAGCTGATCCTTGGGCGCATTATGTGTTTAACGCTCTGAAGGCAAAAGAATTGTTCCTCAAAGACGTAAATTATATTGTTCGTGATGGTGAAGTCACAATCGTTGATGAATTTACAGGTCGCGTCATGCCAGGTCGCCGTTGGAGCGATGGATTACATCAAGCGATCGAGGCAAAAGAAGGTACGGACATCGAGAATGAAACCCAAACCTTGGCGACAATTACCTATCAAAATTTCTTTCTACTCTATCCAAAACTTGGCGGCATGACTGGTACGGCAAAGACCGAAGAAGCCGAACTAGGAAAAATCTATAACCTCGAAGTCACAACCATGCCCACCAATCGCAAGAGTGGAAGAGGTGATTGGTCAGATGTAGTTTACAAAACTGAAGCAGCCAAGTGGAGAGCCGTTGCCGAAGAATGTCGCGAAATGCATGAATCAGGTCGTCCTGTGTTGATTGGAACCACCAGCGTTGAAAAATCTGAAGTCTTATCGCGGTTGTTGAGTGAAAAAGAAATTCCCCACAATCTCCTTAATGCGAAACCAGAGAACGTAGAACGCGAAGCCGAAATCGTTGCTCAAGCAGGGCGTAAAGGATCGATTACGATCGCAACCAATATGGCTGGTCGTGGTACGGATATTATCCTCGGCGGTAATGCTGACTATATGGCGCGTCTAAAGGTACGTGAAAGCTTCATGCCAATGATTGTTCGTCCTGAAGATGACGATGACTTCACCAATGAAGGTCAGCGCATGTTTAGCGATCGCCCTCAAAAGGGACAAGGATTCGGCACAACGGATGGCAAAAAGAAAAAGACTTGGAAAGTATCCGATAGTCTTTATCCTTGCGAACTCTCTAAGGATGCTCAAACGATGCTCAAAGAAGCTGTAGATTTTGCAGTTGAGAAGCTTGGCAGAATGAGTCAGCCAGAACTAGAAGCAGAAGATATGCTTGCAGTTGCTTCCGAGAAAGCACCTACTGATGATGAAGTCATCCAAAAACTCCGTGACGCATTCACTTTGATCAAGCGGGAATACGAAGAAGTCACCGATGCTGAGCATGAGCTGGTAACGAAACTAGGTGGCTTACATGTGATCGGCACTGAGCGCCATGAATCGCGGCGGGTGGATAACCAGTTGCGCGGTCGTTGCGGTCGTCAAGGCGACCCTGGTTCAACGAGATTTTTCCTCAGCCTTGAAGATAATCTGATGCGGATTTTTGCAGGCGATCGCGTGGCAGGTTTGATGAATGCCTTCCGCGTTGAGGAAGATATGCCAATTAGTTCAGGAATGCTGACCAGCGCTCTAGAAAATGCTCAGAAGAAAGTAGAAACATACTATTACGACATCCGTAAACAAGTCTTTGAATACGATGAAGTGATGAATAATCAGCGTCGAGCGATCTATGCTGAGCGTCGTCGCGTGCTGGAAGGTGAAAACTTACGCGATCGCGTGATCGAATATGCCGAACGCACCATGGATGATATTGTCAACGCCTATGTGAATCCCGAACTTCCCCCCGAAGAATGGAACCTTGCAGCGATGGTGAAAAAGATCAAGGAATTTGTCAATCTCTTACAAGACCTTGAACCTGACCAGCTTGATGATATGTTCTTGCCTGAGATGCAAGCTTTCTTGCGCGAAGAAGTTCGTCGTGCCTATGAAATCAAGGAAGCACAGGTGGAGTCATTACAAGTTGGCTTAATGCGTCAGGCTGAACGTTTCTTTATCTTGCAACGGATTGATTCACTTTGGCGCGATCACTTGCAAGCGATGGAAGCTTTACGAGAGTCAGTCGGTCTACGCGGCTATGGACAAAAAGATCCTCTGATTGAATATAAGAGCGAAGGTTACGAAATCTTCTTAGACATGATGACGCAAATCCGTCGTGATGTTGTCTACTCTCTATTCGAGTTCGATCCACGTCCTCAGCAACAACCCGAAACCATCGAAGCTGAGTTTGTCTAAAAGAAAAGGGAGTGCAATGCACTCCCTTTTCTACTTTTGGCTTATCATAGAATTGATTAATCTGGTGGTATGCAATGGCTCGGACTGAAAATGTAAAACAACTTGCCAGCTTTATTTGGAGCGTTGCCGATCTTTTGCGGGGTGATTATAAACAAGCTGATTATGGCAAGGTGATCCTACCATTTACCACTCTTCGCCGCTTGGACTGCGTTTTAGAACCGACGAAAGAGGCTGTAATGGAGTTTTACGAAGCCAAAGTAAAGTCCATGAATTTAAAAAATCCAGAGCCATTGCTGAATCAAAAAGCTGGGGTAACGTTTCATAATATTAGCCAATTTACGTTTCAGAAGCTAAGGGAAGACCCAGATAACGTTGCTGCTAACCTCAAAAACTTTATAAATGGCTTCTCGGCAGCAGGTCGAGAAATCATTGAGTATTTCAACTTTAACGATCATATTCAGCGTTTAGATGAAGCAAATTTATTGTTTTTAATTGTGAAGAAGTTTGCGGAGATCGATCTTCATCCTGATGCTGTCTCAAACATGGAGATGGGCTATGTATTTGAGGAATTGATCCGTAAGTTCTCAGAACTCTCAAACGAGACTGCGGGGGAACATTTTACGCCTCGTGAAGTAATTCGATTGATGGTGAATTTACTTTTTCAAAACGATCGCGAAATTTTGACACAGAAAGGAATTGTTAAAACTATTTACGATCCAGCTTGTGGTACGGGTGGTATGTTGGCGATCGCTGAAGAATATATCAAGGAGATGAATCCTGATGCCAACCCTGTAGTTTTTGGACAGGAATTAAATCCTGAGTCCTATGCGATTTGTAAATCGGACATGCTGATTAAGGGGTTAGCGGTTAACAATATCAAGTTTGGCAATACCTTTACCAATGACGGGTTAGATGGCGAAACCTTTAACTATATGCTCTCTAATCCGCCGTTTGGGGTGGAGTGGAAGAAGGTGCAAACTCAAGTGAAAATGGAGCATGATAAGAAGGGCTTTGATGGTAGGTTTGGGGCGGGGTTACCGAGAATCTCCGATGGTTCATTTCTGTTTCTGCAACATATGATCGCCAAAATGAAGCGTAATGATGGCGGTTCTCGAATTGCGATCGTATTTAATGGATCGCCGCTATTCTCGGGTAGTGCTGGCAGTGGGGAAAGCGAGATTCGTAAATGGATTATCGAAAATGATATGTTGGAGGCGATCGCAGCTTTACCTGATCAGCTATTTTACAACACGGGGATTTACACCTATATCTGGATCGTGACCAATGCAAAGGCTCCTGAACGCAAGGGCAAAATTCAGCTAATTAATGGCATTCACTATTACAAAAAGATGAGCCGCAGTCTGGGCAATAAGCGTAATGTGATTGGTGATGGCGTGGAAGTAATGCCCGATCAGATCGCAGAAATCACGCAGATTTATGGTGAGTTTGATCATAATACAACGCGCAAGCTTGAGGTTGATGGCACGATCAAAGATGTGGCGGTTAGCAAAATTTTTGACAATGAAGACTTTGGTTACTGGCGGGTTACAGTAGAACGTCCGTTGCGGTTGAATTTTCGGGCAACTGAGGAGCGTTTGGCAAGACTAGAGACAGAATCTGCTTTTGTCAATCTTGCCTTGTCGAAGAAGCGGGGTGTAGATGCTCTAAAAGAAATTGAGGTAGGCAGAGCGTTACAGGAGGAAATCAAAGTTGCCTTGCGAGGCTTGGGAGAAACGCTGTACAAAAATCGAGATAAATTTGAAAAAGCTCTAAATAAGGCTCTGAAAGATTTAAAGATTGCGTCGCCTTTAAAAAAATCGATTTTGAATGCATTGTCGGAGCGGGATGAGACAGCAGAAATTTGTAAAGATAAAGATGGTAATCCTGAGCCAGACTCAGATTTGCGCGATTATGAAAATGTGCCGTTGAAAGATGACATTGATGCGTATATGCAGCGGGAGGTATTGCCCCATGTACCTGATGCTTGGGTCGATGAAAGTAAGACTAGAATTGGTTATGAAATCCCATTTACGCGACATTTTTATGAGTATGTGCCACCAAGACCTTTGGATGTAATTGAGCAGGAGATTAAGAGTTTAGAGGATGAAATTCGCGGAATGTTGGAGATGGTCTTATAGGAGAGATATTAATATGGTTCAGGTGTTTACGCATGGAGGCGATCGCTAATGGCTAAGGATAGTCTAGAGTTTTATCGGCAAACAATCGAGACGGTTTTGCGAAAGTATGCAGAAATCCCCTATTCTGCTGGCGAAATCAAGCAAAATCTAATTATTGATGGCGATCGCAATCATTTTATGTTGTTTGATGTGGGTTGGATGCAAAAAAGACGGGTGCATGGTTGTGTGACTCATGTACAAATTATTGATGACAAGATTTGGATTCAAAGAGATGGTATTGAGGATGGGATTACGGATGAGTTAGTTGAGGCTGGCATTCCTAAAGATAAGATTGTTCTTGGTTTTCATCCGCCTAGTGTTCGTCCTCATACGGGTTATGCGATCGCCTAAAAATTATCGAATCTTGTGAATGAAAAAACTGATCTAAGATCGCAAAGAAAAAGTCGGGGATCTCAATCTCAGAATATTTTTCTGGTATTTAGCTAATTAGCTTATAAAAATAGAACCCGTTATGCGACTAATTAAATCTGGGGCTAGAAAGTGAAAGCTTTAGAAAACAGAATTCAATAAAAGCAAAAGGCAATGACTTTATGATCAATCTCCCAAACCATCAAAAATTATCTAGTTTGTCTCGGAATTCAGAATGCTCAGGTATACGCCTAAAGTATGGAGTTGAACTGGTCAATAACAGAGCAGAGACTATATTCAACTATGTAGGCTTAGAGAATGTTGAATCTTGGAAAGGAAAATTAGTCCAGAGTGATAATCTATCATCTGAAGAAGATGCAGCAACAGCTAATAGATTTTATTCTGAGAATGTTTTATTTGGGAAACTACGTCCCTACTTAGCTAAAGTTTTTGTCGCCCAACAAGATGGCTGTTGCACTTCAGAGCTTCTAGTTCTTCGTCCAGTTAAATATTATGCAAACTATCTCAAGTATTTGATTCTTAATCCAGATTTTATTAATCTTGTTAATTCTTCAACTTATGGAGCAAAAATGCCTCGAGCAAGTTGGGATTTTATCGGGAATATTTTCCTTCCTACACCTCCGATAGAAACTCAAAAACTGATCGCTACATTTTTAGATAGCAAAACCGCAGCTATAGATACGCTCATTGATAAAAAACAACGCCTTATCCAACTCCTCGAAGAAAAACGCACTGCCCTAATTAACCAATCTGTCACCAAAGGGCTAAACCCAAATGTCTCAATGAAAGATTCTGGCATCCCTTGGATTGGCGAAATTCCTGAGCATTGGCAGATTTGCGAATTACGCAGAAAATGGGAAGTAATTGATTGCAAGCATAAAACCCCAGAATATATTGAAAGAGGTTACCCGCTGGTTAGTACAACGGAAGTTAAACCAAGGAAAATAGATCTTTCAATTATCACTCGTTACATTTCTGCAAAAGATTTTTTTGATATGACAGAAAATCGTCTTCCCAAGAAAGGAGATATTATATATAGCCGAAATGCTTCTTTAGGTTCAGCTGCTTATGTGGATACAGATGAGCTATTTGCGATGGGTCAGGACGTAGTTTTGATTACATCCAAAAATCAAGATCAACTTTTTTTGAGCTATTATCTCAATTCTAAATTAGGAATGTCACAAGTCGATTTAGCTTGTGTAGGTTCAACCTTTAGAAGAATAAATGTTGGTCAAATAAGGCAAATTATCATAACTCTTCCTCCCATAAATGAACAAGCAGAAATTGGACAATATCTTGAAAAAGCTACACAATTTTTTAGCAAGAATATTTCGATAATTGGAAATCAAATTGAAAAACTCCAAGAATATAGGCGATCGCTAATTACTGCTGCTGTCACTGGCAAACTAAATATCAAAGAGGTAGAGACTAATGTCTAGAAAAGACACCTTTCACAATATTGTTCGCCACGCCCTCGAAAAAGATGGCTGGACAATCACACATGATCCACTTTTGCTACGCTATGAACGAGCAAGTTGGGATTTTATCGGGAATATTTTCCTTCCTACACCTCCGATAGAAACTCAAAAACTGATCGCTACATTTTTAGATAGCAAAACCGCAGCTATAGATACGCTCATTGATAAAAAACAACGCCTTATCCAACTCCTCGAAGAAAAACGCACTGCCCTAATTAACCAATCTGTCACCAAAGGGCTAAACCCAAATGTCTCAATGAAAGATTCTGGCATCCCTTGGATTGGCGAAATTCCTGAGCATTGGCAGATTTGCGAATTACGCAGAAAATGGGAAGTAATTGATTGCAAGCATAAAACCCCAGAATATATTGAAAGAGGTTACCCGCTGGTTAGTACAACGGAAGTTAAACCAAGGAAAATAGATCTTTCAATTATCACTCGTTACATTTCTGCAAAAGATTTTTTTGATATGACAGAAAATCGTCTTCCCAAGAAAGGAGATATTATATATAGCCGAAATGCTTCTTTAGGTTCAGCTGCTTATGTGGATACAGATGAGCTATTTGCGATGGGTCAGGACGTAGTTTTGATTACATCCAAAAATCAAGATCAACTTTTTTTGAGCTATTATCTCAATTCTAAATTAGGAATGTCACAAGTCGATTTAGCTTGTGTAGGTTCAACCTTTAGAAGAATAAATGTTGGTCAAATAAGGCAAATTATCATAACTCTTCCTCCCATAAATGAACAAGCAGAAATTGGACAATATCTTGAAAAAGCTACACAATTTTTTAGCAAGAATATTTCGATAATTGGAAATCAAATTGAAAAACTCCAAGAATATAGGCGATCGCTAATTACTGCTGCTGTCACTGGCAAACTAAATATCAAAGAGGTAGAGACTAATGTCTAGAAAAGACACCTTTCACAATATTGTTCGCCACGCCCTCGAAAAAGATGGCTGGACAATCACACATGATCCACTTTTGCTACGCTATGAACTAGGTAACCTATATATCGATCTAGGAGCCGAGAAAATATTAGCCGCAGAGAGAGAAGGACAGAAAATTGCGATCGAAGTCAAAAGCTTCCTGCAAAACTCTGCCGTTTCAGAATTCCACACAGCACTCGGACAATTTATCAGCTATCGGATGCTTCTAGCAGAGCAATATCCAGAACATACTCTCTATCTTGCTGTTCCACTGGATACCTACACATCTTTTTTTGCTACCCAACTTGCTCAAGGCATTATCAGTAGTCAACAATTAAAATTAATAATTTACAAACCACAACAGGAGGTTATTGAACAATGGCTAAACTAGATCAATACCGTAAAGCTGTGCAGAAACTTCTGCAAGACTATGCCGCCTATAGTCACAATGATGAAATTGAAACCGAACTTATTTGTGATACCACTAGAGATCATTACCAAATAGTTCATGTGGGCTGGCGCAGCGATCGGCGAGTCTATGGCTGCATCTTACATCTAGACATTAAAGATCAAAAAATCTGGCTACAGCACAATGGCACAGAAAATGATATTGCCGAAGAACTGGTAGAAATGGGAGTACCTAAAACCGACATCGTGATTGGCTTTCATTCTCCCTTCAAACGCCAATTCACTGAATATGCAGTTAGCTAACTAAATAGGATCGTTAGGATCGTTGAGTTATGACCCGTCAAACCAAAGAAAAAGCTTTTGAAGATGCCATTATCGACTCATTGCTCGTTAATGGTGGCTATCAGTTGGGAAATGCTGCCAACTTTGACCGTGAACTTGCTCTAGATAAAACTACCTTATGGCAATTTATCCAAACCTCTCAACCCGAATCATGGCAAAAACTAGCCGCAATTCATGGCAGTACAGTCGAGCAGAAATTTGGCGATCGCCTCTCCCAAGAACTTGAAAATCGGGGAATGCTCGATGTCCTGCGTTATGGCATTACCGACTACGGCGTGCGCTTCAAACTCGCCTACTTCCAACCAGCTAGCAACCTCAACCCCGAAACCCTCGCACTCTACAACCAAAACATCCTTACCGTCACCCGTCAAGTCCATTACAGCATCAAGAATCCTAACAATTCCATCGACCTCCTGCTTAGCATCAACGGCTTACCCGTCGCCACTGTCGAACTCAAAAACCAGTTCACAGGGCAAGATGTCGAGAAAGCCAAACAACAGTATGGCAGCGATCGCGATAATCATGAATTACTATTTCAATTTAAACGTCGGGCGATCGTGCATTTTGCCGTAGATCCAGATGAAGCTTGGATGACAACTCGCATCGATGGCAGCAACACTCGCTTTCTCCCTTTCAACAAAGGTTACAACAAAGGCGCAGGTAATCCACCCAATCCCAACGGCTACAAAACTGCCTACCTCTGGGAACAGATTTGGGCAAAAGATAGCTGGCTTGATATCGTGGGACGATTCCTACATTTAGAACAGGAGGAAATCACGATCAATGGCAAAACCATTAAAAAAGAGCGCTTGATCTTCCCCCGCTTTCATCAACTTGATGTCGTTCGCAAATTAACTGCTGAAGCAAAAGCCAACGGCGCAGGACATAACTACCTGATCCAACATTCCGCAGGCAGCGGCAAAAGCAACTCGATCGCATGGCTAGCCTACCAACTCGCCAACCTCCACAACGAGCAAAACACACGCATATTTGACTCCGTAATTGTAATTACAGATCGTCGTGTTCTCGATCAGCAACTCCAAGACACCATCTATCAATTTGACCATGTGGCGGGAGTTGTCCAAAAAATTGATCGTAACGCCTCTCAACTCGGTGAAGCCCTTACCGCAGGCACAAACATCATTATCACCACACTGCAAAAATTCCCCTTTGTTCTCGAAAAAATTGGCGATTTAGCAAAACGTAACTATGCCCTCATTGTCGATGAAGCCCATAGCTCTCAAGGTGGTGAAGCATCGAAAAAGATGAAAGAAGTCCTTACGGTGATTGATCTTAGCCGTTCGGCAAAAGAAGAAAGCAGCATCTACAACGTCGAAGAAGAGGATGCAGAGGATTGGGTACGCAAATCAATGCTATCCCGTGGTAAACAGCCCAACCTTAGCTTTTTTGCCTTCACCGCCACACCAAAACCGAAAACCCTAGAGGTATTTGGACAGATCAATAACCAAGGTAAACCCGAACCGCATCATCTTTATTCCATGTGCCAAGCTATTGAAGAAGGCTTCATCATGGATGTACTAAAAAATTACACCACCTATAAAACCTACTTTCGACTAACCAAAGCGATCGCAGATGATCCCAAAATTCATAAGAAAAAAGCAAGCAAAGCGATCGCCCGTTTTCTATCACTACATCCGCACAACCTCGCTCAAAAAACAGAAGTAATCATCGAACACTTTCGTCAATGCGTTATGCCCAAAATTGGTGGCAAAGCCAAAGCGATGATCGTTACTGCCTCACGTCCCCATGTAATTCGTTATAAAGAAGAATGCGATCGTTATTTACAAGACCAAAACTACACTGACATCAAAGCTCTGGTTGCCTTTACCGCATTTACAGATCGAGAAACTGGTATTGCCTACACCGAGTCTGACATTAACGGCTTTGGTGAACGGGAACTACCTGAAAAATTTGAAACCAACGAATATCAGTTACTGATAGTTGCCGATAAATACCAAACAGGATTTGACCAACCACTTCTGCACACAATGTATGTAGACAAAAAACTATCTGGAGTCAAGGCAGTCCAAACCCTATCTCGCCTCAATCGCACCTATACAGGCAAAGAAGATACCTTTATCTTAGATTTTGCTAACGAAGAACAAGATATCCTTGAGGCATTTCAACCCTATTATGAGCAAACTACCCTCGCCGCCACTACCGATCCCAACCGTCTCTACGATCTCAAAAATCGCATTGATAGCCTCCAAATTATTTGGGCTAGTGAAATCGAAGCTTTTGCCAAAGTGTTTTTTAAGCCTACTCAAAAAACTAGTAAACAAGACCATAGCCGCTTAAATGCGCTGATCGATCCCGCCTGCGATCGCTTCAAAGGACTCAACGAAGAACAACAGGATGACTTCAAAAATACCCTTGTTGCGTTCATTCGTCTCTATGCGTTTCTGGCACAAATCATGCCCTTTGCTGATGCTGAGCTAGAGAAGTTCTATGCCTTTGCCCGTCTACTCCAAACAAAATTACCCAAACGACTCCAAAGCGAAGTCTTCAAATTAAACGATGAAGTTGGCTTAGAATATTACCGCTTGCAAAAGATTCGTGAAGGTCAAATAGTCTTGCAACAGGATACAGAATCAGCATTACAACCGATTACTGATGCAGGGATACCTATAGACAAGGAAACTCAAGCAAAACTTTCGGAAATTATCGATATTCTCAACAAGCGCTTTAATACGGACTTTACTGAAGCTGATAAATTTTTCTTTAGTCAGATTGAAGAAGAACTAATCCAGAATGTATCACTATCTCAACAAGCAAAAAGCAATTCTATCCAAAATTTTAAGTATGGCTTTGATGATGTCTTTCTAGCTACATTGATTGAGCGGATGGATAACAATCAAGACATCTTTACAAAAATCATTGACGATCCAGAGTTTGGTGATGCAGTAAAAGATTGGATGCTTAAAAAAGTCTATAATCGGCTTCAATAGAATTGAACAACTTTTTACTGCACCTTGTGCGTCCCATATCAAAGGATTTATAAATCAATTTTCTATTCTCGATCTACATTTACAAAGTTATAAGGAGCGGTGAAATCGTTGTAGCGGATTCTGAGGCGGTTCTCAAATCGGAGATCTAGCGCTTCAACGGCGGCGGCAAATTCAGGTTCTTTATCCCAATCGATTAGGAAAGAACCATTATAAATCATACTTTTCGTGAGTAATTCACCTTCAGCATAGTCATGGGATAGCGGCTTGAGTGTATCCACAAAAGCATCAATGATGATTTGTTGACGTTCCTCGATCGCAGATTCTAGTTCTTGCCCAATCGCGATCGCTTCATCCATACTCAGCACCTTACCAACTAAAGCTTCGCGCCTTTGCTGCAAGTCTTTATTTTCAGCTACAGCGAGATTTAACTCTTCCGTTTGATTCCAAAAAAGTTTGACACTAACTTCTCGTTTACCGATTAAGTTATCGATCAGTTCTGTAAGTTTTGCTTCGTAAGGAATTA
>Ga0209990_10002390_pt1 | contig 14797 bp, 7 predicted proteins | sample NOAtaG_6_FD_187304 | JGI IMG/M metagenome (GOLD analysis project Ga0209990, IMG submission 187304) | Freshwater lake microbial communities from Lake Erie, under a cyanobacterial bloom - NOAA_Erie_Diel5S_2200h metaG (SPAdes) (version 2) | ecosystem: Environmental > Aquatic > Freshwater > Lake ...
CAAAAGGGCCATGTATCCCGTTTTGGGCCAAGCTGCCACGCGATGCGCCAAAGCCCATACCACCAAGAAATACAGGATGAAATACTCCGAAAAATGGGCCGCTTTCCGCACCACCCAAAAGGCATGATCCCCAAACCATGACCTCAAATCAAAGCCACAGGAAGCCAAAAACTCCAACACCATCCGGCTGAATGCCCCCGATTCCCCGCCCGGTTGATGGGACATGAAAAATATCAGCGCCATCCAAGCCAAGGCAGGTAGCCAACGAAGCCACTTGATGGGACCAGTCTGAAGCGTTTGCCCGTGTTTTCCCCCATTTGACCCTGAATCCATCCGCCGATCAGCCCTTCAGCTTGATGACTTCTTTTTGCAGGTCCATCACGATGGAAGCGAGTTTCTGCATGCTCAGCTCGGGCTCCGGAAAATTACTGCTGATGAAAGATTTGGCCTTCCACACCTCCACCACGTCCTGAATGTTGACCTCGTAGGGCGAATAGGCCGTGTTGTCTGAAACCAAGCGCAGGGATTTGCTCTCGTCGATCCGGTTGTACACCCGTTTGTACACCACTCCTTCGTTCAAGGTGACCACGATGTAGCAATGTCCGTCCTTGATGCCTTCCCAATTTTCCACGTACTCGCCCACCACGATGCTTCCAGAGGGCAGGGGCAGCATGGAATCTCCCTTGAGTTCAAACGCGCGGTAGGTGCCTTGTGGCATGTTCGGCAATTGGAAATGGGGCAGTTCGGCGATGAATTCCGGGTCTGCGTATCCGTTCAGGTAGCCTGCAGCGGCCTTTGCGGGCACCAATTCAATGTTTTCACGGTCGTGTTTGTCCACGGTGATCGACAGTACCCGCATCCGCTTACCCGTGATATCTCCTCTTTGGGACTCGGTCGACTCCCGTTCGCGTCCCCGTAAGTTCGCCATCGAATTTGCGCTCAGGTCCTCATTCAGCAATTGGTCCATGCTGACCCCGAAAAAGTCGGCCATGATTTGCATGGTTTTGATTTTCGGCTCGGCGCGGCCCTCCTCGTAGGCTCCGATGACAGAACGGGTAACGCTAATTTCGTTGGCAAATATTTCCTGGGTAAGACCTTTTTGCTTACGAAGGAAGCGAATATTGGAGTGAATCAAGCTCATTGCTAAAAATATTTACAAAGCAGACTGGTAAATGCTAAAAATACAAGTATATTTGTCTTGTAGTATTAGCACAAAGCTAAATAAATGGTCAAGGACTTGCAAGTTTGAGCATCAACCCATGTTTGCAGGTCATGTCGGATGAATAAGATGGTGTAGGGTAGGAAAGGAGGTCGGGGATGGGCGCAGGTTGTCAATCCGGATAAAACGGACGTTACAGCGGTTGGGTATGAATGGCATGGTAGGACGTAGGCTTGGTCATGCACAGGTTGGTCATGCACAGGTTGGTCATACACCAAGTCGTTTGGGTGGTGCGGGGCACTTACGGAATGTGAATGTGAATGTGAATGTGAATGGTTTTCATGGATACGATTCAGCAAGACCGCCGTGTGGTGGTCCATATGGACTTGGACACGTTTTTTGTGAGCGTGGAGCGGCTGCGCGACAGTCGGCTCAAGGGTCGACCTTTGATCATCGGAGGCATCGGGGGGCGTGGCGTGGTGTCCAGTTGCAGCTACGAAGCCCGCAAATTCGGGGTCAGGAGCGGCATGCCCATGAAGTTGGCTCGTCGGCTTTGTCCGGAGGCCACCGTCATTTCCGGAGACCACGAAGCCTATGGCAGGTTTTCCGACATGGTCACGGATGTCCTCCGGGAGTCTGCACCTGTTTTCGAAAAAGCCAGTGTGGATGAATTCTACGTCGACATGACCGGGATGGAACGGTTTCACGGCACCTTTTCTTGGGCCCAGGCCGTGCGCGACCGGGTGGGCCGTGAGACCGGACTGCCCATGTCGTTCGGCCTTTCGGTCAACAAAATGATGGCGAAGGTGGCCACGAATGAGGTCAAACCAGGTGCATTGGAGGTGCCACAAGACCTCATCCAGCCTTTTTTAGATCCGCTCGGGGTGCAGAAAATTCCCATGGTCGGAGAAAAAACGGCCCAAACGCTCGTCAACATGGGCGTGAAGCAGGTGAAAGTGCTCCGGGAAATACCAAGGCCATTCCTGCAACGGATTTTCGGCAAGCCCGGAGACCTGCTGTGGCAACGTGCCCGTGGACTCGATAACAGTCCGGTTGAGCCCTACTGCGAGCGGAAAAGCATCTCGGCGGAGCGCACGTTCCCCGAAGACAGCATTCACCTCGACGGAATGCGTGCCACCCTCACCCGCCTCGCCGAACAGCTCGGATTCGGCTTGAGGAATACCGGGAAACTCTGTGCCTGCATCACGGTCAAACTCCGCTATGCCGACTTCAACACGGTGACCCGGCAAGAACGGATTCCCTACACGGCCTCCGACCATGTGCTGATTCAGAAGGCCTTGACGCTCTTTGAACAGCTGTACGACCGGAGACAACGCGTACGCCTGCTCGGAATACGGCTGTCCCATTTGGTGCACGGGGGGCAGCCCATCAGCTTGTTTGAAAATACCGAACGTCAAGTGGACCTCTACATGGCTGTAGACAAAATCAAGCGACGCTTTGGGTCGGACATGCTGATGCGGGCCAGTGCGCTCGGTGGGGTGGATCGCCAACACGTCCATACGGAAACCGATCAGTTCAACCACGCAGGTCGGCCACAAACATCCGTGCCACGAGCCACCTCCCGTGAAATCCCCTTGTGGCTGCCCGACGGCACACAGTGGACACCCACCCCGAACGGAGCCTGAAAGGAGCATGACATGTATTTGAACTGCCATAGCTGCTTCAGCTTGCGCTACGGCGTGCTCGGTGTGGATGAATTGCTCGACGAAGCCCTCAATTGCGGGGCCGATACCATCGCCCTCACCGACATCAACAACACGTCGGCAGGTCTGGACTTTGTAATGAAAGCCCGCAAAAAAGGGTTGAAGCCGGTACTCGGCATCGAGTTCCGCGAAAACAATGTGCTTCGATATATCGGATTGGCCCAACACGCAAAAGGTTGGCAGCAGTTGTGCGAATTCCTTTCCACCCACCTCCACCGAAGCGCACAGGCCCACGGTGCCGGGCAAGCCATCAAGCCCGACAAACGCAAACAGGCCCGTATTCAATCTGCCGATCATGATTGGGACCACAGCCCGGATGGGGTGTTCACTGCCCACGGACCCGGATCCGTGCTCCCCGGCCCGCTCCGAAAACTCGACTTCCCGGACATGCCCCCACAATTGCCCGGCGTCTTGTTCATCATCCCCTTCGAACGGGTACAAGATGAAATCGTGCACCTCGGACCATGTGAGTTTGTCGGTGTCAGGCCACATCAACTCAATCGACTTGCCACCTCGCCGTGGAAGCATCGACCACACCAAACCGTGGCCCTCATGACGGTCTCCTTCCGTGACAAGGTGGACTACAACGTACACCGCCTCCTACGCGCCATCGACCGCAACATCCTTCTCAGCCGTCAGCAACCCGAAGACGTCGCAAGGCCCGATGAACTCCTGATGCCCATGGCGGATGCGCTGCGGCACTACCATCATCATCCCCACCTCATCACCAATGCAATCAGGCTGCTCGAAACCTGCTCCTTCGACCTGCAGTTCGATGCCCACCTCAACAAACAGCACTTCACCACTTCCCGCTACGACGACCGGATGTTGCTTGAAAAACTCACTTGGGATGGGTTCCAACACCGGTACGGAAACCACCATGCAGAAGCGCGGAAAAGGGTCGAAAAGGAGCTTGAAGTCATCGACCGACTTGGGTTCAGCGCCTATTTCCTCATCACGTGGGACTTCATCCGCTACGGGCAATCACGCGGCTTCTACCATGTCGGACGGGGCTCCGGCGCAAACTCCATCGTGGCCTATTGCATCGGCATCACCGATGTGGACCCCATCGAACTCGATCTTTATTTCGAGCGCTTCCTCAATCCCCACCGTACCTCACCGCCCGATTTCGACATCGACTTCTCTTGGACCGACCGCGACGATGTCATCGATTATGTATTCAAACGTTACGGCACTCGCCACACTTCGCTCATGGCCACCTACAACACCTTCCAAGGACGGTCCATCATCCGCGAACTCGGGAAAGTGTTCGGCCTGCCCAAAGAGGAAATCGACGGGTTGGTCGCCATGCGTCACAGTCCAAACCTCGATGACAAAGTGGTGAAATGGATTTACCGCTTCGGCAAACGCTTGGAAGGAATGCCCAACCATCTCGGTATCCATCCCGGCGGTATCCTGATCTCCGAAGCGCCCATACGCAGCTATGCCGCCACCGAACTGCCCCCCAAAGGATTCCCGATCCTGCATTTCGACATGTTCGTGGCCGAAGATGTTGGCCTGTACAAGTTCGACATCCTCAGTCAGCGCGGTCTCGGACACATACGTGAAAGCGCGGTACAAGTACGCCAAAACCAAGGCCGCAGCGTGGATGTGCATGCCGTCCAACAGTTCAAACAAGACCCAAAAATCGCCGATTTGTTGCGACGCGGGGATACCGTCGGTTGCTTCTACGTGGAATCTCCGGCCATGCGTCAACTCCTGCGCAAGTTGCGGTGCGATGATTACATCACCCTCGTGGCGGCCAGCTCCGTGATCAGGCCCGGGGTAGCCCGCAGCGGCATGATGAAGCAATACATCGAACGTCACCGCATGCACACGGGTTTGGATCGGATTCTGCCCGGAAAGGGGCCTGAAAGTTGGTACATGCACCCGCGAATGGGGGAAATCCTGGCCGAGACCTACGGTGTGATGGTCTATCAGGAGGATGTCATCAAAGTGGCCCACCATTTCGGCGGGGTGGATTTGGGAGAGGCGGACATCCTGCGCCGTGCCATGAGCGGTAAATACCGCAGCCGGAACCAATTTGACCTGTTGCGGGACAAGTTTTTCAGCAACTGTGCCTCCCAAGGATACCCCGAACATCTCACTGCAGAGGTTTGGCGACAAATGGAAAGCTTTTCAGGTTATTCTTTCTGCAAGGCCCATTCGGCAAGCTTTGCAGTGGAAAGTTATCAGAGTCTGTTTTTCAAGGCGCACCATCCCTTGGAATTCATGGTGGGCGTGATCAACAACTTCGGAGGTTTTTATCGGACGGAAATCTACCTCCACGAAGCACGCAGGGCGGGAGGACGTGTGCATGGACCTTGTGTGAACCGATCGGATTTCCTCACCACCATCCATGGAGTGGACCTCCACTTGGGATTCGTGCACATCAACGGATTCCCACATGCCCTGGCCGAACAACTTGTGGAAGAAAGATGCAACTCGGGTCTGTTTTCCGACCTCCAAGACTTGTTGCGCCGGGTTGTACTCACATTGGAACATGCCACCTTGCTCGTGCGTGTAGGTGCCTTGGGATTTACCGGAAAAAGTCGTTGTAGGCTGCTGTGGGAACTGAACATGCATTTTGCCAAGGTGCCGGCCGTGCCTCAAAAAACTGTGCTTTTCGGTGTGCCATCTGTGGAATGGTCCCTGCCTGATCTGCCCGACAATCCCGTGACCGATGCACATGCAAGTCTTGAGATCCTAGGTTTTTTCCTGCCTCCGCCCACTTTGCCCGATGCCGATGGATCCGTCTTGCACCCCGCATTCCAGATGCTTGTACATCCACCCGCGATGGATGAGTGCACGGCCCGCGAACTGCCCACCCACATTGGCCGGCAGGTGACCCTCACGGCTTACCTCGTGACAACCAAACACGTGCGCACCATTCGAGGTGACATGATGGTGTTTGCCGACTTCATCGATCGGCAGGGGGCATTTGTCGATGCCACTTTTTTCCCGGACGTGTATGCGCGTACACCGCTCACCGGTGTGGGAGTGTACAGGCTTACAGGACGTGTGGTCAATGATTTCGATGTGCCCGGTATCGAGGTGGCCCTCCTTCAAAAACTTGGTTACAAGGAGGTGGAGTGATGGAGGATTAATTAGCCCCTCTAACAAACTTTTGACCGTTCCACTTTAAACGTTCCAAAACAACCTCTCCCGTTTCGTTTTCAAGCAAGGTCGCAATTAGGTCGAATTCACCGCTTCCCGCGTTGAACCTGATTCTGATATTTTCCATGAGCAGGCGCGGTTCGGACTTGGTCGAACTTGGTAAGCGATCATAGGATTTTCTTAAAAAAGCCAAATCAGGCCCATCCCAAACCTGTTTGGTCACATCCGTCCAATTGGCATCGCTAACTGCATAAAATTTACATACCGGACTGCATGATTCCATTCCGCAGTGGCTAGAAATGCCGACAAGCCAGCCTAAACCTCCCTGTAGGGATCCAAACAATCCAATTTCTACCCTGCCTTCAAAAATGCCAACCACTGGGTGTGAACCAATCACAATTTGGTTATCCAATGCTTGATTTTTGGTGATCAAACGCATGCGATTGGGGATGTTGTCCTTAACCGAAGGCAGTAGGACGATAGAGTCGGATGGTGAATCCCAAATCATCAGAAGGTCGGCTGGCATCGCTCTGTATATTTCCAAGATTTCTTGAGGTGGGCCTATCGCATCTTCACTCCAAGACCACCTCAGTTGGTCTGAAAACCCATCCATTGAATCGATTTGTTCTTCCAGGCTGCCTAGATTGATACCGCTGCCGTTTCTTGAAATTTCCAATAACAGATTTAGCCCGTGAAAATTACCACGAACACTGTCAAGATTCCGCGGGGTAGGCAACCTTTCCGATACCCTATTTTTCTTTCTAAATAGTTTATTCACATTCATCTCGGGCATGATTCCATTCTGCCGCTCAATCCATAACCCTTGGAATTCTTCCAAAATGAAAAAGGATTCTGTATGCCTGGCATTTTGAGTTTGAGCAAGGTGGTTGATTGCCACGAGGGGCTTATGATCAGACATCATCCAAATGCCCACCTCTGTTACCCAAAGCCCTCCTTGCAATGGCGATGAAATTCGCACATAACCCATTGAAGAGTTCCTGTCCGTGATTTTTAGTCTGCTGTTTGGCTCGCCGGACAATAGTTTCTTGAGATTATGACTCGAAAAATCCCGTTCGTCCCCTCCGGGTGGCATGATGTACTGGGTCGGTACAAGCGGAATTAAACTGTCGATCAAATTATCCGATGAGGTGTTTTTATTTTCCATGTCCTGGACCTTTACTGCATATGAACGGAAAAAAGCATAAACAGCAATCATCAAGATCACCACGAACAATGATTTTTTTATCCGTCTTGAAAGTTTGGGTCGTGTCATCAATCTGGATTGTTGCTTTTTCATCTTTGGGTCGCTTCGAGGAAAGTCACCAACGGCAACTTCATTCAAATTGTTGAAGGGGCATCTGCCTCACCGTTTCATGATGTTCAGGTTGATGGAGCCTTCCTCGGAAAACAATCTCAGATGATACATGCCCGCCGCCAGGCGTCTCAAGTCATGTGAGGACCAAGGTTGGGAGCTGCTGTAAACGATTTGTCCATTGGCATTGACAATGTGCATGGAGGTAGGTGCGTTCCAAGAGACAGGTTTGACGATTTGGAGCATGTCCACAACCGGATTGGGGTAAATGCTAAGCCCAAGGGTTGAAAACAAATCGGTGCCAGTAGGATTCAAGGTGAATTGAATGGTCATGATGCTGTCACAACCCGCTTGGTTGGGAATGGTGTCTTGGTAGGTTCCGGAGGAGGTATAGATGGCGCCACTTGGAGCAACGAATGGTCCTGAGCTGGATACTGAGAAAGAGGTGTCGGTGCTTGTTTGTACGGTAAGATTCAGGGTGATGACCGAATCGCAACCGGCCGCATTGGTGAGGGTGTAGGTGGGTGTGTTCGTGCTTTGTGTGTAAGTGTTTCCATCAATCCAAGTGAATGCATCGCAGGCGGTCTGGAGTTCGGTGACGGCGTCGGATTGGAAAACGGTAAGATTCAGGGTGACGATGGAATCGCAACCGGCCGCGTTGATGAGGGTATAGGTGGGCGAGTTCGTACTTTGGGTGTAGGTGTTCCCGTCGATCCAAGTTAAAAAATCGCAGGCGGTTTGTTGGTCGGTGGAAGCACTGGATTGTAAAATCGTGAGGTTCAGCGTGACGATGGAGTCGCATCCAGCGGCATTGACGAGGGTATAGGTCGGCGAATTCGTGCTTTGGGTGTAAGTGATACCGTTGATCCAGGTGTAGGAATTGCATGCCGTATGTTGGTCGGTGGCTGTTGTGGCAGTGTTGACCAAAATGGTTTGCGTCACGGTGTCGGAACAGGGTCCCGCTGATGCAATCAATTTGATTTGATGTGGGCCTGGCACATTGAACACCTGCGAATGGTTGGATGTAGTGGCAACCGGCGATGAGTCCAAGAACCATTGGTAGGTGGTGGCTCCGGTGGAAGTATTGGTGAATCCGAGTGTGCCACCTACGCAAACGGATGTTTGAGAAGCATTGAACCCTGCCACGACCGCACAACCCGAGGAAAAACACCGGGTCGTGACCACAGAGGCCGTTCCCCGGATGGCAGTGGGAACCGCATACGCTGTTCCGCCTGAACTTGAAGTGCCCAAATTGCCGGAAACCGTGGAGGGAGAGGTCGTGGTAAGCGTACCAGATGTCTCGTTGCACCCCGCGCTTCCCGAGGTGTTCGTTTTGATGAGGAATGCCTCCCGGGAGCCTGCTCCGAAGCTGAATCCATACCCACAAATCACGAAACCCCCACCGCTGTATTCGCGCACATACCAAGCCTGGTCTTCCAAGGAGCCGCCATATGCTTTGGCCCACTGAAGATTGCCGGAGGCGTCCGTTTTGAGCAGCGTAGCGTCCAAATTCCCCGCTCCGAAACCATTGGAACGCCCGCACAGGATATACCCGCCGTCGTTCGTTTGCTTGGCCGCCTGCACCCTGTCTTCCCCTGACAATCCATACGTTTTGGACCATTGCACCACCCCGGAGGAATTGGTTTTGATGAGGTAGGCATCCCAATTGCCAGCTCCGAAACTGTTGGTGGTCGCACCCACGATGAATCCGTTGTCCGAGGTTTCTTCCACTGTGTAGGCAAAATCATAGGAGCTACCTCCGATGGTCTTGCTCCATTGCACCACGCCCGAATTGTTCAGTTTGACAAGCAACACATCAAGAAAACTGGTCCCTGACCCGTCCGTGTAGCCTGCCACAACATACCCACCATCCGAGGTTTGTTGAATTTCTCGCCCAGCTTCCTGAACGCCCGCCGTTCCAATGGTCCTGGTCCATGTGATGGCCCCGGTATTGTTGATTTTCACCACGTAAACATCATCACCGCCAGAGCCGAAAGATGCTGTGGTTCCGGTCATGACATATCCTCCATCTGTTGTTTGGCGAATGCTGTATCCTTTGTCGGAAAGGCCGGCCGTTCCACCGTAAGTTTGATCCCAAGAAATGTTGCCCGAAGCATCGAGCTTCATCACGTAAACATCACCTGCCGCGTCAGTGGTCCAGGTATGGCCAATCATGATAAATCCCCCATCGGAGGTGGTTTCTATGTCTTGGATTTCATCGTATTGGACGTTTCCGTAGGTTTTGGTCCACAAGGTATCCCCGTTGCCATTCAACCGGAGCACATAGCCTTCCCAACCTCCTGTTCCGAAAGAGAAAGTCCGACCGCAGACGATGAAGCCACCGTCGTTTGTCTCCTGGAAAGCATATGCATACTCCTCCTGGGTTCCTCCATAGTATTTGTGGAAGGTGCTTTGTGCGTTCAAGGACGTGAGGATGGCTACAAATAGAATGGTAAAAAATGACTTCATGATGCGGGCTATTGGTCCAATCCTAATTTATGCATTGTGGGCGATTTGTTGAAACCTAACATTTGGTGATCGACAAGATGGTCTTTGGGATTTCCGCATTGGCAGCCTTGAAAAAACAAACCCCCGCCGTGGGGCGAGGGTTGTATGAGTTGATTTAGAATTTTGGGAAGCCCAATGCCCCCATCCTTCTTAAATCAGGTTGTTATCAGTTGAACACAACTTTCTGGGTCATCATTCCCTTGGTTGTTTGTACCTGAATCAGGTACATGCCGGGAGTGAAAGCACCGTGGTTCAGGCTGTATTCCATTGATTTCAAACCATTGGCGATGTGCAGGGTACGGCCGCTGAGGTCCATCACCTTCACTTGGGAGATGGTGGAGCCTGCCACTTGGGAGCGGATGTTCACAACGTCTGTGCTCGGATTTGGGAACACGTGCACAGCTCCGGGCTGAAGTTGCTCAGAAGTTGCCGTCGTGTTGCAGCCGGGCAATCCCAAAGCGCAAACGATGCGGGGCGAAAGGAATTGAACCGTGGAGTCGATGTAGGAATCGGCTTTGGCTTGGCTCATGTCAGGGTTGGTGAGCAAGCTGATGGAGTCGTTGGGGCAACCGGGAGCCCAATATTCCCATGGACCGGACTCAGGGCTCGGACGAAGTAGTGGGAAGAGGGCTTCTGCGCCTCCGGAGGCAGCTGCAGCAGCTTGGCTTACAGGGTCGGAGTAAACGCCGGCATTGATGCTATTGTTGATTCCGATACGGTCGGCTTGGCGCACAATTCCTTTAGATCCGGAAACGTTGACAACGAACTGTTGGGTTGTGGGCACGATAACTGCACCGTAATCAAAAGGAGCGAAGGGGTCGCTGGGAACGTGCAGAGAAGCCACAGGAGGCTCGCCTGCTTCCATCCAAGAGGAGTCACCCACTGCACCGCCAGCATTGAACACCATTTGGAAGTCGGAGCTGTATCCGGTGTGGTTGGCCACGTTCAGGGGACGGTTCCACAAACCGTATGGGTCTCCGCTGAGAGAGGTGTCCACATAGGAGTTGAAGGTAGTGGTGTTGATGAACTTGGAGAGGTAGATTTCATCGACGCTGTCCAAATAACCTGCTCCCAAGGAAATGTAACCACCGGTTCCAAATCCACCGGCTACAAATTTGTTGGGGTCAACACCGTAAGTGTTGGGACCTGCAGCCACGAGCCTCATGAATCGAGCGGCTGTGCGGATATCCTGAATACCACGGTAGGCTGCATTCAGGAGGGTGCCGGTACGGGTATCTTGGTCACCAAGAGGGTTCCAACCCAAACGGTAGCTGAATGCCACGGCAACAAAACCACGCTTGGCCATTTTGTCACAAAATTGCTCAATTGTGTAATCCGACTTGCCACCCGTGCAACCGCCGTTGATGGGAGGGGGGAGGAATGAACCGGTATGTGCGACAAAAATCACAGGACGGCTCGTGGATGTATCGCCTGTGGGCGTGTAAACATCCATCTTGAGGGTGTCCGCAGCTGGGGCACCGGTCAAAACCGAAATATTAACCCCATAAACCACGTTGGAAGTTTTGGTAGAGGAGGTGAAGACTTCGGAGAGGTAACGTTGTGCCTGCACTTGCAGACCCATGCCCAGCGACAAAGCCAAGCCAAAAAGTAATCCTTTTCTCATATGATTGAATTGATTTTGAAATCCCGACAAAAGTTAAGCATATATCAGAGCTTATCCAACTCCAACAGCAGCTGAAAGTACATCAAGCGCCCCACGTAAGGACCTCCAAATACTTGAAGTTGCTGCCTGTTCAAAAGGTTGCTGCCCCCGATTTTGAAGGTTGCATGGAGCTTTTTCACGTATTTGTTCACTTGGGCATCCACAAGGTAATAGGTGGGGACTTGACCGGTGAATTGGGGAGATCCAGCGAATTCAAATCCTTGCACCCATTTGAAGTTGGCATTGAACCCAAAATCATTCCATTGTTTGTCACCCAATTTGATAGGAATGTTTCTTCCTCCAAACCCGATGTTGAATTTGTGCTCGGGGGTATTGAAGGCCGGAATGATGGGGTCAACCGACCCGCGGAGGTTCAGCTTGTTCCATGAATAATTCCCGTTGAGCATATAGTACTTCTTGAAATAATAATTGGCACCCAACGAAATACCCTGTGTGCTCACGATGTCGGGACTGTTGGCGGCAATCCGGTAAATTTGATTCACGAAAACTTGGCCGAACTGTCGGTACTCGGTCACATCCGCCCCGATTCGGAATCCGATGAAGTCGCGGTACAAACTGAAATAGTAGCTGGCGTCCAGAAACAATCTTTCTCCCAAAGTCGCACGGTATCCCAATTCGAAAGTCCTGACTTTTTCTGGCCGAATGGCCGGGACGTCGATATATCGGAGCGTGTCGAAGTTTTGGGAGTTGTAGAAGTCCAACAACGATTCGGTGGTTACCAAGCTGTCCCTTCCGTTCACGTTTCCGATGAGGATGGCGCGCCCCACGTTGTAATATAGAAATTGATCCTGCAGGGTAGGGTTTCTGATGGCACTCGAAAAGCTAAAGCGAAGGATGTGATCGGCTTTCACCACCCAAACCGCACTTGCGGCTGGCGAAACCAAATAATTGAAGTTTTGGTTTTTGTCCAATCTTGCCGTGGCATTCAGTTTGAGCCGGTCATCCAAAAGCCGCTTTTCCAAGCCCAAATAGGTGCCAAATTCATGGTTTCGAATCACTACTCCATTGGTGTCGGCAAAGATGGTTCCATCCGAATTGGGTCGGTAGAGCCTGAAGTTCCCTCCCACCGTGATGTCCATGAATTTTGGTGTGAACTTGTATTCGCCATGTACGTGTGCCAATGCCGAACGGTCGAAAAAACGGGTGCCGCCTTGGCCGAAAGCTGATTTTGATGTGATGTCAGCCAATACGGAATCAAAAGCTGCCGTGCCCGGTTCAAAGCGGTCCAAGCTGCCGAAAACAGGATTGGCGGCATCAGCCACCGCACGGGTTTGGTCGTGCCAAATTTGGAGGCTGTCGGAGTAGATGTTCATGATCGAATCTGCACCGGCGTAATCGTATGGGTTGGGAAATTGGAATACGGGAAAACCGGGCAATGATTGCACTTTCGGCACAATCCTCGTCTGCCAATGGTTCCGGTATTCTGTGCTCCATTGGGCATCGTTTTTGGCCGCGCGCTGCATCAAAAATGCTGTATAAACGGCATCGTAGGACTTTCCCGCATCCTCGTGGGTGTAGTAGGCCCGGAGGAAATACTTGCCCTCCTTCTTGAGTTCGACACGATGCTGGAAAAACAGTATGTCCTTGAGGCTGTACCTGTTGTCACCTTGGTAGACGGTGGTTCCGGTTCCGAAATTGCTGGAAGCGATGAGTTCGGCACCTTTCAGGACCTTGAAATGAATGGCTGCGGAGAGTTTCAGGTTTCGTGTGTCGTAATCCACCACATCCCGTTCCCAATAGCCAGTCCGGTGGTAGACACCCAAGCCGGGTGATTGGATACGACCCGAATTGGACAGCGCGTTGTTTGAATTGGCGGTGAGGTTTTCATCTCCATATCGGTTCACGGCGTCGTAGCTGCCCCAATTGTTTTCGCCCACCAAACTCTGGGGAGTAGGGTCGTTGTTGGTAGCCTCGAAATCGTCCGCACGCATGGCGTAGGCATTGATTTTGAAAGCCATAAAGTCTTCTCCGGACTTGTTCTTGAATGCGTGGGCATAGCGCAAGGCCAATTCAGCCAAATTCCGTTCTCCGACCCGTGCCTGCAGCGACAACCCTTGGTGCACGAATGGGCTTTTGGTGGTCATGGAAATCACGCCATTGAATGCATTGGGGCCGTAAAAAGCCGATGCCGCTCCGACAATCAGGTCCACCTTCTGAAGGTCAAGTTCGGAGGCTCCCAAAAAGTTGCCAAGGCTGAAGTTCAAGCCGGGAGCTTGGTTGTCCACCCCGTCGATGATTTGGAGCGAGCGAACGGGAGAGGTGCTGTTGAATCCGCGGGTATTGATGATTTTGAATCCCAAGCTCGCACTCGTCAAGTCCACACCCTTCATGTTGCCCAGAGAGGCATAGAAATCGCTTCCTGCTACCTCTTTGATGGCGATGCTACCCATGCTCTCCACGGTCAATGGGGCCTCTTTTTGTTTTTCTGAGATGTTCATGCCCACGATTTCCACCACATCTAAATCAACGCCGCGAGGTTGCAAGGCAAGTTTCAAGGACTTGTCAAAGCCCGTGATTTCCAATTCCAAGGTGTCAAATCCCACGTAGGTCACCATTACCCGGAAAGGTGGATTTTGCTTCACGCTCAATTCGAACTTTCCATCGTCGTCGGTCAGGGCGCCGGCCGATTTGTCGGTGAGCATCAGGGTTGCACCTGCCAAAGGTTCATTGCTTCCCACATCGGTTACCGTTCCCTTGAGGATGCCTTGGCCTTGCAAACTGCCTCCGACCAAACCCATACAAGCCAACAAAATCAACAGGATATTTTTCATGGCAATCGGTGCTAATTGTCGCAGAATTTTCGGCCAACAAAACCGAACGGCCTAAAGATTGAAAAAAACCTTCAAAATCGAAACTCAACATCTGCCCCTACCCATGCGGGAGACGATGGGAAGGTAGGTATTTTGGCACGGTTTTTCGCGTCTCCAACCCAAAATGGCTAAATTTGCCGCAGAAAGTGTTGAAATCCCTTAAATCCATGAAAAAGGCCTTCTTGTTGTTGTTTTGGGTACTGTCTTGCCTGTTCTCACAGGGCCAAAAGGTGGTGAAAGAGGTAGAGAAGAAGTTCGAGAACGGGAAGCCTGAAATTGTGGCGCATTATCGGGATGCGGTGAGCACTTACAATCTCCTCAAACGCGAAATTTGGGGTGCAGATGGCAAAAAGGTCCGTGAAGAAAACTATCTGAATGGTTCACTCCATGGAAAAGTAACCAATTGGAAACCCTTCGATGGCACGGTAGAGATGGAGCAGAATTACCTCCAAGGCAAGCTGACCGGTCCCCAGAAGTTTTATT
>Ga0209990_10002395_pt1 | contig 14777 bp, 12 predicted proteins | sample NOAtaG_6_FD_187304 | JGI IMG/M metagenome (GOLD analysis project Ga0209990, IMG submission 187304) | Freshwater lake microbial communities from Lake Erie, under a cyanobacterial bloom - NOAA_Erie_Diel5S_2200h metaG (SPAdes) (version 2) | ecosystem: Environmental > Aquatic > Freshwater > Lake ...
TTGCTTTTTATCTGGCGCGATCGCCTTATCCTCATCTCTAGTAATTGCTCAAGCAGCGATCGCTAATCCTGTCGATCAATTGTTGGAGACTAAAGCCTGCCCAGAGTGCGAGTTAAGTAACGCCAATCTCGTTGAGGCAAAGCTTAATGGCGCAAACCTGAGCTTGGCGCAAATGCGGGCAGCGAATTTGCGGAAGGCAAACTTAATTGGGGCAAACTTGATCGGAGCTTACTTAAAAGATGCCAGCTTTCAGGATGCAAACCTGCGCTGGGCAAATTTTACTAATGCGGATTTAGAGAATGTGGATTTTCGAGGTGCGGATCTGAGGGGAGCTAAGTTTAATGCGGCGCTCTTGAAGGATGTTAATTCTCAAAAGAGTATCTTTTGCCGCACAATCATGTCCGATGGCAAGCTGAATAATCGTGACTGTCGATTAGCGGGTGATTGAGACTAGCGTAAACGCATGATTTCATTGACCCAACGCAGGCGTTCGGCATGGGTGAGGTTGAGTATATCTTCCCTTGACCAATGGAAGTAAAAAGCAATGAAGGCTACCTCCTCATATAACCTCTCGGAGGGGTAGCCTATAATTCCCCCGATGGATTGAGGTTTTGTGGTTGCAGTTGGCTAAAGAGACTTTGGAAGTATAGGAAATCGGGGAGAAAGAGTTGCTCTAGTTGTGGTGGCATAACTTTGGTAAGGCTACCTAATTGCGCGATCGCCTGAGCTAAGACGCAGAAAACGACATCAATATGGGGGTGGCGATTAGATACATCCTCTATAACTAACTCATCCTTAGCAGTTAGGAGCTTAATTTTGCCCTGTTGGTGCAATTCTCCATCGAGATATAACCCTTTTGGTAACGTGAATTTAAATTCGGTTTGGAGCATGATCAACTAAATTTCACTGGTCTATTTAACTTAGATGTTACGGAAACAAGTGGCTTAAGCCACTTGTCTATTCTATTTTTTAGTAAGATGTGGTGTGCGCTTCGCGCACACCACATCTTACTATTTTTGGCTAGGAGGAACTTCAGATGGCGTGAGCGTGCCTCCTGCGCGTTGATTTGGTGGTGCGGGGATTAGGGGAGAGTCGATCGCAGGTACATCAGGGGGCAAAGCGATTGGCGGTGTTTCCTCAGGCTTTGGTGCTGGGGGTGGCGCGATCGTTTGAACGATGAAGGAACGCATAATGATTTGTCCGTCGGGATTCGTAACTTTTAAGGTATAGGTTACTTCGGCGGATTTAGGACTGAGGGGCAGAGCTAATTGTCCCACGGCAGCGACATTCCCGGGGGCAGGTAAGAGATCGATTTTAGCGGCGGCTGAGGCTTCTACTTTCCAAGATAGGGTGAGAATGCTGGGAATATCAGGATTGAGATTAAAGGAATATTGCGGTAAAGCATCCTGTCCATTGACCTTGAGTTCGAGAATCTTCGCAGGATAAGGAGCGATTTTGACAATTTCCGTTTTCCTCATCACAGGTACTGCTTTGGGATCGACAGGGGGTTTACGTGGAATGATCGCTAATTCAAAAATGTAACTACCTGATGCTTTGGCTTCAGTGGGGACATTCTTACAAACCATTTCATCGTTAGAAATGGTGCAATAGGGACGGAGCGATCGCGGAATGCCTTCGGTAAGTAAATACTTTAATGGTGTACTTTTGATCTCCCCTTCAGGCGATCGCCCAACGAGGGTTAACTCTCGAATTTGGCTAGCATTGGATAAGCGCCAATTCAGACGCACTTCATTATCTAGATCAGGTTTCGGTTTGATTAGCCCTAACTTAGTCGGACTTTCGGCAATGCCCAAGGCGGTAAAGAAGACGCGCTTCTCTAAGACCTCAGGGATAAAGACTGTTTCCTTTGCTCTCGTGGCAACTAGATCAGGTGATGGGCTATTGACCACATTAGCTAGATTACTCGGTGTGGCTTCCGTAGGAGTGGGAGGAGTATTGGTAGTATTAGTTTCTGCTTTCGGCGCATTGTTTGCTTGTTGATCAGACTTGGCAACAGGTGCAAGAACAATGGTCGGTAACACAGGTTTAGATTCTGTATAGAGAGGTTTGTTGGAGGCAAACTCTAAAATCTGAGCTTGGGGGACAGGCTCGACAATGATCTTCGTAGTTTTCGCTAACGGCAAGATCCCCGTTTTCGGATTCTTGGATGCCAAGTTCATTTGGAAAATATATTGACTAGGCTTACGGGCATCGGTGGGAACGTTCTGACATAGTAATTCGCGATCAATAAAGCAATATTCCTTTAATTCAGGTGGAATACCACTGCTAAAGTTATAGACTACAGGCTGACTGATGGTAGTTTGATCCTCACCTAATCCTTCCACTTTAATTTCTTTAATTAGGTCAGGATTAGTCACCCGCCACCGTAAGCGAATTGCTTCATTGGCAGCTTCACGGTAGTTGGGTGATTCGGAAGTAAATTCCACAACGACAGGAACCTCAGGTGGTCGGAAAAAGAACCACCAGATCAAAAAGATAATTGTGCCAATGATGCCTAAAATACCAATAATCACTAGCACCAATTGCCACCAAGGACGGGCAGGGACTATCAAATTGCCTAAGTAGCGATCGCTAACTAAAGCAACTCCCTGCTTATCTTCCACTTCTACAATGAAACTGAGATAGCGCTCACTTAAAAACTTGGGCTTACACTTTTTTGTGGGTTGGACTTCGAGATTAAGGCGGGAATTACCATAGGGAGCAATTCGCGTTTCTTCGTTACTAAAGTTGTAGGTTAAGAGTCCATCCTGTTCAGGGCTACTCGCACGCACGCTTAGTTCACGGGCAATATTGCTGCTACTTTTAAAGCGCATTTCGTAGAGGGATGGCTGATTTTCGACTCTAGTGAGCAGGGTTACTAGTTGAATATCTAGTTGATAGACAGGCAGAATTTCAAAGTAAACGATGTCTAACAGGGCTGAGTCAGGACTATTGGTCGAATGGACGCGAATAGTTGGTGAATAAATACCTGCCCAAGCATCCATTGGTGGCTTGAAAATTAAGGTAATTTGTCCTTGAGTATCAGGATTGAGGGGTAAACCTTCCGTCGCCTCGACAACCCCTACTAAAGCTAAGCCCTCAGGATAGTAAATAGATACCCATTTGGGATCGAGATCAGGGATGGTCACCCGAAAGCGATCGACCCGTTCCGAACGATTATTTACTGAAATTAAGACTTGCCAAATTTCACCCCCGCGCATTTGGTGGGGGCTAGTGGAGGTGGTGCGAGGAATTGTGGCGAAGGTGGGATCATTGACCCTGACTACTTCTTGGACGGAAGGCGTGACAATTACCCGTCCCTTATACTGAATTGGGGTATCTTCGGGGTAATGCTCAGGAGCATCGATGATCAATTTGTAGCCATATTCCTTGGGAGGTGTAGTTGGCGGTACTTGAATCAAAAACACCACCTCACAGCTTTGCCCCACACTTAGGGCAAGTCGCTCAGAAGGTAAGGTACACCAAGGAAAGATTGTGCTAGAGTCTGGGTCGATCGCCACACTGATCACTGCACTGCGATCACCCTGATTAGTAACTGTTACACATAGCTCAAACTTCTCGCCTGTGGCGATGGAAACAGTCCCTGATGGGTTGAGAATGATGGAGAGAGGGCGAATTGCTGCCTTGGGCATCGCATCGAGATTATTAATACTTTGCTGGCGGCGAAAATCGATCGCGTAATAATTCCCCCCTTGATTGCTGATTAATTCAAGAAATCCTTGGCTAATTAAAGCTTCGATTTCGAGCAAAGTATCTTCTGGAGTTGCGCCAATACCTATCGCGATCGCCTCAAGGGTAGACTCGCGATGCCGCATAACCCAATTGATAATTTGTTGCTGCTGTGTGGATAATGTCAAAATATCCACCATACTCAATCCTGCATTTTGCTCGATATCGTTGCTATTGTCGCTATTTGAAGCAAATATGGCTGTGTCACTCCTCATAGTAAGCAGGATTTTGAGATTTAGGTTGTACTATTTTTGCAGAATAGTTAAGGCTAAACATTAGCCATATAAACTTTACAACTTAGTGTTTTGTAAAATTTTTAAGTAATCACGAAGTTGAAAACTTTATAATTAATAATAATCTGAAATCATACAGCAATTTGCAATTAGATAAAGTCACAATTTATATGGCAATATCATAGAAAAAATTCATTAAGGCTAGGATTAACAAGCATGAATGACCAAGACCTTCGGCATCAAGTAGAACTCGAAGTAGAAACGATGAGCATTAACAAGCTTACCGAAGTTGGCAATATGGCAGTATCAATGGGCTTGATTGCAGGGCATGGATTTCGGGGTGGCAAGTATGAGATTTTGCAAAAGGGTAAAGTGATCTTGCTGTCAGAGCGTGAGGCGATCGGCTATCTGGAGCAGTTAATCAAGAGTGTAATGGAGTCATGACGATATCCCCCCCCGCACCTACCACGGTAAATACTCGCAGTCTCAGTCAAAATGTTCTATTTAGTGAAATTGCGAAAATGCGCCAAACCTTAGAGCAAAAAGTTGCTGAGCGGCTGGGAGAAACTCTAGACAAACAAGCTGCATTACATTCCCCCGTTCAAGACTCAGGTAGTCACCTACAACAATTATGTGCAAGTTTCAATCTATCTCAATTTGAGAAAGAAGTCTTAATCCTTTGTATAGGAATGGAACTGGATGCAGGATGGGCTAACCTCTGTGCTGCAATTACCAATGATCCGAAACAAAACTATCCCACCTTTAGCTTAGCAATGTCGGTGCTAGAGCATCCCAATTGGTCAGCGCTATCTCCTGCTGCTCCACTGCGACGCTGGCAATTAGTGGAAATCGGTGCAGGAAATGCTCTAACCGCTAGTCCTTTACGGATTAATGAACGGATTTTGCATTACCTCATGGGACAACAGGATTTAGACGAGCGTTTGCTCCATGTGTTAGTTCCCTTAGTAACTGATGTTGTCGCAATTGACTCCCATCAACAAATTGTCGATCAGGCGATCGCCACATGGCTACATGCAGCTAATCAAGATCAATCGGAACTACTCCCCGTATTACAGATTTGTGGTGAAGATATCGCTAGCAAAATAGCGATCGCTGCCAATGTTTGTCGCCAACTTGACCTCAGACTTTATAAAATATCGGCAAATATCCTGCCCCAAGATTTAACGAATTTACAGTCCCTTGCTTTGCTCTGCGATCGCGAATATACCCTCAGCAATATGGCAGTTTTGCTAGATTGCGATCGAGATGAAGCGCCAAATCATAATCTAGATATGGCGATCGGCTATCTGATTGAGATTCTCAAATGTCCGATGCTCATCAGTAGCCAAACCCGTCGCCGCCAACATCAACGCACGATCATTACCTTTGAGGCGCGATCGCCTTCTGTGCATGAACAGCAAACTCTCTGGGAAGATGCTCTCAGCGATCTTGATGATAATCTTGCTAGTTCCCTTAATGGTTCCATAGCCAAACTCGTTTCCTATTTTAATCTCTCGCCAACCCATATATCTAATGCGGCTCTTAAGGCGAGAAGTATGCATCAACAGGAAACCGAACATTCCTTTGAGCATTCGTTATGGAACGCCTGCCGTTCGCAATCGCGTCCACGACTGGATGAACTTGCCCAAAGTGTAGAAACAGCAGCAACTTGGGAAGATTTAATTTTACCCGCTAAAGAAAAATTTGTGCTCCATGACATTGCTGCCCATGTGCGCCAACGATTGACAGTCTATGAAACTTGGGGCTTTGCGGGGAAGAGTCGGCGAGGCTTAGGGATTAGCGCTCTGTTTGCAGGATCAAGCGGCACGGGTAAAACGATGGCAGCCGAGGTCTTAGGCAACGAGCTACAGCTTGATGTCTATCGCATTGATTTGAGTTCCATCATCGATAAATACATCGGCGAAACCGAGAAAAATCTCAAGCGGATTTTTGATGCTGCTGAAGGTGGGGGCGTAATTTTACTCTTTGATGAAGCGGATGCCCTATTTGGTAAACGTACCGAGGTGAAAGACAGCCACGATCGCCATGCTAATGTCGGCGTAAGTTATCTCTTGCAAAGAATGGAAGCCTATCGCGGATTGGCTGTATTAACTACTAACCTCAAAAATTCTCTCGACCAGGCATTCTTTAGACGTTTACGCTTTGTGGTGCAATTCCCTTTTCCTGATGCTGAGCAACGGGCAGAAATCTGGCGACGTGCCTTTCCGAAGCAAACACCTACACTTGATCTTGACTATCTCAAACTTGCTAAACTCAGTGTGGCGGGTGGTAATATTCGTAATATTGCCCTTAATTCTGCCTTTATTGCGGCGGATCACAATGAACCCGTGCAAATGAAACATATTCTGCAAGCGGCAAAAATTGAATATATTAAACTCGAAAAACCAATGATGGATACGGAAGTAAAAGGATGGGTATAGGCAAAGAGTTGATCAAAAATTCAAATAAAAAGGCGATCGCTATTTCCACGATCATCGCTATTTCTACGGCAACCTCAGTATTGGCAGCCAATCAAACCCATGTCGATCAACTGATTAAGACTAAGGAATGTTCTGAGTGCGATCTTCCTGATGCCAGACTTGCGGGAGCCGATTTGATCGGCGCGAATGTCAGGGATGCCGATCTCCGCAAAGCTGATCTGCGAGGGGCAAAGCTGGATGGAGCAAAATTTATGCGATCGAATATGCTGGGAGCCGATCTTCGATTTGCATTACTATCGGGAGCTGATTTTTTAAATACCAATTTACTGGAAGCGAAACTGGAGGGGGCTAATCTATTTCGAGCAAATCTGAAATATGCCAATCTCGAGAGGGTGAACCTCAGTCAAGCTTCTTTAAAAAATGCCGATCTTCAATTTGCCAAGTTAAATGGAGCGAAAATCGATAATGCAAACCTCGAACGGGCTAATTTCGGACTGGCGGAATTAGAAAAAGCCGACTTCACTAACTCCCGCTTAAAAAGAGCAAATTTACGTCGTGCTAACTTTAGCGAAGTAAATCTCACCAGAGCCAACCTTGAGGGGGCAAATCTAGAAGGCACTACCTTTGCAGGAGCAAATTTATTTCACACCGATTTGCGATCGAGTAAAATTGATAGTGATACTCTCTTGGATCCTAAATGGTTTCTTGTTTGGAAAGTCGTAAATCAACGTCTTGATGGTCAAACTCTTGTCGCAGCAGATCTGTCGGGTGGCAACTTTGAGAAGGCAAACTTAGCAGGTATAAATATGGAAGATGCGAACTTCACCCAAGCCTATCTCTTTATCACTAATCTGCGCCGCAGTAATCTCGCCCGTGTCAAGTTCAATGAGGCAAATTTACGCTATGCCGATTTGAGGAAGGCGAATCTTACAGAAGTAGATTTTGCGGGGGCACAGTTATCCGATGCCAATTTGGAAGGAGCGAATCTCCGTCTTGCGAATCTGCGAGAGAGCATCATTAATGAGGAGACTGTGCTCGATCGCAAGTGGCGGATTGTTTGGAATATCGTCAATCGTGGCGGCGAAGATCGCAATCTCAGGGGTGAAGACTTGACAGGAGCAAATTTACGTTTGGCGAGGTTGAGAGGGGCGCGACTGTTGGATGCAAATCTTAGTCAGTCTGACCTGCGGGGTGCAGATTTTGTCGGGGCAAATTTGCAACGGGCTAATCTCTCAGGGGCTAATCTCACGGGTGCAAATTTACGAGGTGCGGTATTGCAGGGCGCAAATTTTTGTGGAGCGACGATGCCCGATGGAACTGTAGAAAAATGTAAGTAATGGAAGCTTGGGCATTCAGCTTACTCTTTATTCACTGCCTTTGGTTAAACCTTGAGCCAAGCAAAAATATCGCTGGCAGTAATTTGCCTAGTTTGTAGCCCCGTCAAGACGGGTATAGCGGTTTTCATTTTGCCGTAGGCAAAATGAAAACTCAAAACTCTTAATGGGACTGATTTTTTGTTTTCAAATGAGTACACACTCATTTGAAAACCACTATAAGTCTGGGTTGAGCTATTTTGGAAGATCATGTTTACTCAGCCAACGTTGGCTGAGCGAAGTCGAAGCCGTAGGTACTTTAATTAATTGTAAGTCCCTAAAGTGATTTTTAGAGTTTGCTTACTGGTAGTCTCTGACTCGTTGTAAACGATTATGAATGCGATTAGCTAAATCAATACCAACAATTGGCTTACATAAATAGTCATCAGCCCCAACTCCAAAGGCAAGATTTTGCGTATTAGAATCCGTCAACCCACTTAGAAACAACACTGGTAGACGTTTCCAATTGAGATCGTTTCTAATAGATTGACAAATTTCTAATCCATTGATTGGTGGCATATTGATATCTAAAATCAGTATATCGGGCAGGACTGACCGTAGCACTGTCCAAAATTCCTGTGGATCAGCGAGGGTCGTTACCTTAAAGCCCCAGGGATTAAGTAGCTCCGTTAGCGATCGCAAACAATCAACTTCATCATCCACAATCATCACTTTTGGCTCAACTGCGGACTGAGGTTGTATTAAAGAGGACGATGTAGATGAAGTATCCACAATTGAATTTGTAGGTATACTTTGGATTAAATTAGTATTTTGAATTGCCTGCTCTAAAGCAATCACCGAGGGTTCAAATATCTCTAACTGGGATTTTTGGACTAATGTTTGACTATTAAGCAAATTTTCCAACTGAATCGCCAATTGCTTAGCTCTTGTTAATCCAAATGTGCCCAGAGTGCCTGCGAGTTTGTGAGCTGTTTGATGAGCAAGTTCTTGAAAATGAGGATCGAGGAATCCAGATTCTAATTTCTTGATCGCTTGAAATAATACGGTCAACTGCTCCAAACTCTTTGGTTTAGTGGTCACCCAAAGCTGATTTAAGAACTCTAAATACTTTTCCTGCTGATTATCGGGAGCAGTTAATTTCAGAACTGAGGAAGTAAAAGAAGTAGTTTCAGAAGTTTGGGATATTTCGACATCAGCAGATTTATCTGGTATTTTTAGATAGTATCCTCGTCCATGAACCGTAGCAATAAAATCAGAAGGAGCGCCTGCTGCTACTAACTTCCGACGCAATCCTCGAATATGTGAGCGCACAGTTGCCTCCGAAGGAAACTCATCCGAAGACCAAAGGCGATCAAGAATCTCCTCAACACTTAGCAAATGATGACTATCACGCAGTAAAATCTCTAATAATTCATATTCTTTATTGGTAAGAGTGAGAGGTAAATTATTATAGGAAACTTCACAAGTACTAGGATTTAAGAGTAAATCACCCCAAACAATGATCGGCAAAGAAATTGCATTACTCCGCCTCAATAAAGCCCGAATTCGAGCAATTAATTCTGCGATATCAAAGGGCTTGACTACATAGTCATCAGCTCCCGCATCTAGACCACTCACCTTAGACGTACTGTCGCTCTGAGCTGTCAACAAGAGAATTGGCATACTATAGTTCTCTGCCCGAAACCTTTGACACAGAGTGATTCCATCTAACTTAGGCAAACCAATATCTAAGATAATCAGATCATAATCAAAGGTTGAACCGTAGCTCCAAGCCATTTCACCATCTTTGACCACATCAACAATATAGCGATGTTCAGTCAGAGCTTTGGTTAAGACAGCAATTAAGACCTCATCATCTTCTACTAATAATATCTTCATAGGATTTAAAAATGATTTATGGGCTTTTGGAGTTTGTTAAGATTATCTCCTGAAGATCTTGGTACTTTTTGCGTTATTGTAACCTTACCAATCAAGTATTTTAGTAATTATATCTGGCAAATCAAGGGAATTGAAAGGTTTCGTAATCACTCCATTCACCTGTAAATCATTAAACTGCCTCCTCTCTGAAGTGTGGGCTTTCGCAGTTAAAAATATCACGGGAATTTGTGCAGTTTCAGAATTAGCTTGAATAGCTTTCAAGGTAGCAATACCATCCATATCAGGCATCATCACATCGAGTAAAATAGCATCAGGTTTTTGATCACAAGTAGTTTTAATGCCTTGCATTCCTGAGCTAGCAACTAGAACCTCCCAGTCAACAACCATCTGAATCCCAAACTGCACTACAGTTTGAATACTTTCATCATCATCAATAATTAAAATCCTTTTTTTTTGCATAGTTTTGCTTGGATTATAAATTCAATAATGGCAGTGTAAATGAGAAAGTACTACCTTGACCGAGAATACTCTCAGCCCAAATTTTACCTTCATGTTGTTCAACAATTTTACGACAGATCGTTAATCCTAATCCTGTTCCACCTTTACGACGCGAGTCAGAGGAGTCTACTTGCTGAAATCTTTCAAAAATATTTTCGAGTTTGTCCGATGGAATGCCTTGACCTTCATCACAAACTGAGAATAAAACTTCGTTATTTAATTTTTTTTCCGCAGTTAGCCAGACTTTCCCATTCACCGATGAGAATTTAATCGCATTACTAATGAGATTCGTTAATGCTTGAACAATGTAATCAGAATCAACAAAAATCTCAATATCAACAGGTTCAACAATGAGAACTACTCCATGATGTTGAGCCATTGGTTGCATTGCTTCTGTTGCCTGAATCATTAAGGTGGAAACATTGCAGATTTGCTTCTCCATTTTTACGTCACCAGATTCGATGCGTTGCAAATCAAGCACATTGTTCACTAAGCGAACGAGACGCTCAGTATTATCATCAGCGATTTTGAGGATTTGTTGTCCATCTTTGGAAAGTTTCCCTAATCTTCCCGTTGATAAGATTTTTAATGCACTATGCATTGAGGTTAAAGGAGTTCGCAATTCGTGGCTGACGACGGCGATAAATTCGTCTTTCATGCGTTCGATCGCTTTACGTTCACTAATATCGGTGGTCAGCGAAAAAAAGCCCTTAACATTTTTTTGTTCGTCAATATGGGGAATATAAGTAACGTTTACAGAGCGTAGTTGCCCATCCTTTAAGAGAATTTCATTTTCATAGGTGACAACCTGACCCAATAGAGCTAGTTTTACGTAGGCAATTAATTTAGTATAGCAATTATTACCCCACACTGATTTAAGATTCATTCCGTAAATTTGTGTTGGAACTTTACCTAACCAATCTTCGTAAGCTTTGTTGTTAAACTGATAACATTGATGCTCGTCAACATAGGAAATTAACACAGGTAGGGCATTAGTAATCAGTCTTAACTGTTCCTCACTTTGTCTAAGGGTTGTTTCTGCTTGTTTCCGATTATTGATTTCCTGTTGCAGATTACGATTGACTTCTTGTAATTCCGCAGTACGGGCTTCGACAATTTCTTCTAAATGCTCTAGAATCTCAGTTTGAGATAGGGCAATCCCGAACTGATCGGCAAGTTGTTGCATCATTTCTAATTCAAAATCTAGCCATTTGTAAGGGCGATCACAATGATGCGCGATCAGTAATCCCCACAGTTTATTTGGTGAACTGGATTCATTTGGTCGGTGGGAATTCAAGTTCTGGAGAATGGGGACAATCATCTTTGCCTTGATATTGAACTGATTCACAAATTCAATCAGACATTCCGACAAACCCTCTTGGCGATCTCTCACATCGGCGATCGCTCTAACCCGACCATTCGCATAAAGTTGTTGATATTCAGCAGGAAATACTTCTTCAGGAAACTCTAAATCTAAAATTTGGGGATAATCGGGTAGAACAGCTTCCGTAATCGCTCGCCCTGTGCCATCGGGGGAAATTTGATAAATCAGCACTCGGTCAGCTTGGAGAATTCGTTGTACCTCAGTTACTGTCGCTCTTAAAATCTCCTTAAATTGTAAAGACTGCCTAATTTTAAAAGTAACTTCAGCGAAAAGTTTTACCCATTGCCTCTGACGAAATAGCTCAGCTTGCTCATGATTTTTGAGCATATGCTGATTTTTTATGGCGATTTTCTGTTTTTTTTTGCGAGGTTTGGAACTCTTATTTTTAGGCATAGATTAATTTTACGCTTACATCGCTCTGCATTCAAGATTCATAGCGTTTTTCAACCAAGGTGCATAGCTTTGTTTCCCCGCCATAGGCGGGGAAACAAAGCTCGCTAGACTGGTAAATGCTATAGCAGTAAAGTTCTTTATTTAAGTAATTAGGTGATGGAGTCAAATAACATGGCAGTCATATAACGTTCTGCCCATTCTTCACCAAAGGACTTTTCAAGGACTCGACGGGTTTTATCATTTTGTTGTTGTTTGGTGCAGTAATATTGCTGACCTGCGATCGCACTGGCAACATCCACATCAGAAGTTAGCGCCTCTAAAGTAGTAGCAATTTGGCAATGAATCGTCAAAAATTCTTGTACCCTTTGCAAAAAAGCCTGTTCCTCTTCAACTCCATCAGGGCGAATAAATAAACAAAATTCCGAAAAAATATCTGCCCATTCAGGTAATGCACGGGGCTGTGAAAACTCGATATTTTTTAAATTGGCTAGTTGCTCTTGATATTTAGTCGGTAAAGATTTTTCGCGATTGCTAGGTGACAGATCCGCGATCGCTGCACTAATCATTCCCCCACGTCCGCCGACAATATCTGCCCCAAAGATTGGCAAAGCATACTCAGGGTTGGGAAACATAACGCAATGCAAAATATCCAAACCATTCCCCACTTGAGCGAGTTCAAGATGTAATTTGCGAAATTGCTTAGTTTGGTAGCAAAGATTTTCAATGATTAACTTCTCTCCCTCTAGCTGCCCTTCGATGTAGCCTAAATCTTTAGGTATGAGATATGGCTCTAGATCTAAATGGGTTTGCCATGTTTCTTCAATACAATTTGCCAACTTTTGAATTAAATGATGTTGACGGGTTCGCACAGATGTTGACATAAACTTTTTAAGTACAAATTATTAACTGATTTTACCCACTCCTTCCAGTTTCATCCGTCCTGCTATTCTGGACTGTGATGCTGCTCTAATCGCTGCTTTACTTCGGTGATCGTCGTTGCACTAACGTTCTGGAATTTTTACCTTGGCTTTTTCGCGCCGAGCTTTCATCTTCACCTTCGTCGTGTCGGGCAAATAGACACACTGTCTCTCATCGGAGTTATGCGATAACTCCCTTGAAATCGTACTTTTGTTTCGATTCAAGCGGCGACCGATTTCTGACATCGATAATTTGTCTGTCACCCGCAGTTTATACAGTTCGCTTCTTTCTGTTGTGCTAAGATGCTTAAAGCTCATGGGGATATCCTATTATTGTGATTCATTTCAAAATATCCTTATGACTCCCTTTATGCAAAGATCTCTAGGCGTTGCATTTCATCCTTGAATTGGCGCTATTTAGCATTAATGCCTAGTTTTACATTGATTTAAAACATAAAATTTTAACAAATAACTTTAGCGATCGCCTCTTCGACAATATCTGCTGCCAACTTAACACCACCAGATTTTTGGATGGCTAACTGCATTTTGCGTGCATTATCTCGATATTTCGGTTCCTTCAACACTGTTTGCACTGCCTTTTGTAGTTTCGCAACCGTCAACTTTTTTACAGGAATGACTACACCAGTCTCCGTCCAAGCAATACGTGCTGCTACTCCTGGTTGGTCATTAGCGATCGGAATAGCAACCATCGGTACTCCATAGCTCAAAGACTCTAATGTTGTATTTAGCCCTGCATGGGTGATAGTCAGTTGAGCCTTCTGCAAGAGTTCCAATTGTGGTGCGTATTTAACTACAATTGGATTACCCGTAAATGGGGGGAGGTTTTCGGGATCAGCTGAGCCTCCTAAGGAAATTACCAATTGAGCATCTAAATCTTGACAGGCTTCGGCAATTTGATGAAATACCTCTAGCAATCGATTTTGGATCGTTCCCATTGATGCGTAAATTAATGGCTTTCCATTCAATTTATCATAGGGAAAATTGATGACAGATCGGCTCTCTAAACTATGTAAAGGACCTGTAAAATGGAAATGAGGCGGTAGATTCTGACGTGGAAATTCAAATTCTTTGGGCTGGCGACAAATCTGTGCTATGGGAGAATATGCATCATTAGGATGGTTAAAAGGTGCTAAGTTTAGCGATCGTCTATATTGAGTAACTGTATCTGAAATCGGTTTGATTAAACGATCAAGTAACTTATAGCCTAGTTGATTTCTCAACTTTGCAAAGTAACTAGGTGAATAGTTCCAGCCAAAATTAAAGGGAGGCACAGAATTATCACGGTTTAGCACAATCGCACTAGTAAAACTAATAAAAGGGATACCAAGGTATTCGGCAACACTAGAAGCGCCAAAGGAAGCCTGATCAATTAACAGTAAGTCAACTTGAGCTTCGCGAACTGCGGTCAGTCCATCTTCCATCATGATTTTTGCGCTTTCTGTAAATAACTGAATAGAGTAACGAAAGGCATCTGAACCACTTAACTCACCCATCCTAACTAAGATTGAAGGAGTAAAACCAAGGGGGCATAATGTCTCTGCAAATGGTTTAAAATTCAAACCTGCAACTTCAGTTTTTTCTTTGGCATCTAATAAACCAATTAGAGTTACTTGATGCCCTCTCTTTTTAAGTTCACACCCAAGGGGCAATATTGTATTGAGATGTCCTGTTGCTGGTACGCAAATAATGCCAATGTGTGCCATAAATTGATTATTTGTAATTATTTGGAGATAAATAGAGTCAAATTAAATCATTTCTTGAATATACCATAATACTTAATAATTCGGATAAAAACTGCAAATTCTAAGCTATAGCGGTTTTCAAATGAGTGTGTACTCATTTGAAAACAAAAAATCAGTCCCATTAAGAGTTTTGAGTTTTCATTTTGCCGTAGGCAAAATGAAAACCGCTATACGGCTTGTGAAAGC
>Ga0209990_10002406_pt1 | contig 14731 bp, 19 predicted proteins | sample NOAtaG_6_FD_187304 | JGI IMG/M metagenome (GOLD analysis project Ga0209990, IMG submission 187304) | Freshwater lake microbial communities from Lake Erie, under a cyanobacterial bloom - NOAA_Erie_Diel5S_2200h metaG (SPAdes) (version 2) | ecosystem: Environmental > Aquatic > Freshwater > Lake ...
TCCATTGCGAAACGTTTCGTCATACACCGCAGCACGACGTTCCACCGTGTGGGTACTGTGCGCATAAGGAGCGTCAACAGTAAAGAAACTTGCACACTCAGTAGCGAATATTTCCACTGCGTCAGAATAGCAGTCGCAATACTCGACCCCTTCACACTCGCATTGAGTCGTAATGACTCTCGATGCAATCACTTCGTTTGTCATACATGTTCCTTTCATTAAGACAAACAATCGTAAGCGTTTTTTCGCTTACATGAATATAATACCATATATATAAATACAATGTCAATTTATTTTGATGATGTGTTGTGCAATAAAAAAACACACAGGCGAGGCACTACAGTTTCCTGCAATACCTCGCCTGTGTGTTAACGAACCAAGCCTCCGTCTTTGACTTTGCACTGGTCTACCCACGGTTCTCCGTTAAGAAGAACCTGCTTGCGGTACACCCAGTAGTACCCAGCAAGTGTTTCGATAATCTCATCGGCTTTATTAAGCGGTACACGCTTCCGATTAATCTTGTCCCACTTTTTACTGAGCACGTAGTTGTCATATGCGCTTCGATACAGCGCAATATGCATGTGCATCATCTTAACGACCATGCTTACTGGTCGCTTGGTCAACTTCAATTTTACGGGCAACCGTGGGCGAACTTTTTTCGCTCGCTCTTCACGCACCCGCTCCGAGTACCGATAAAAGTATTCGGCTTGGTCTGAACCGTTCTGCCACTCGATTGACCGCAACATACGTGCAGTCGTCTTGGGAGGCACGCCCCCCGTGTTTTCACGCACGACATCGTGCATGAACTGGTTGAATGTGCTCCAATAGTCAAGGGGCATGCCGTTGTAGCTGTCACTGTCACTGACAATCTCCTTTGCCTTTTTGTTGGCGCAGGATACAATATGCTGGCAGAATATCCAGCCGACACTTACCGTTGTCATAGTATTTCCTTTCCGATAACGGTTATCGCTCGATGCGATATGTATATTATACTAACTATATAGTTATTTGTCAACATTTGCTGGCGATTTGTTGCATATCAGTCACGAAAACAGGCGATTTGCACCGCTTTTGATGCCATAACCTATATATTCAACGGTAAAAATAAGATTTAACACAGAAAAGCGCACGAAATATGCATGTTTTGCACAGTACATGTACACGAATACGCCCTTATAGGCATATGTTTACATGCACATTAACAAAACCTTTCACAACAATACATGGTATGACGTGCTTATTTATGCGTTACAAAGTATTTATTTGTGTGCTTTGTGTGCATACTTTTACGGATAACGGTAGATGTGCGTGGTTGTGATTTTTTCAATGATTTCAGTGGTGTGCTCAACGGAGTATCAGGAAAAAGTTCAGACAATTGCGCAGTTGCAAACTCGTCACGGAACAATTGCTCAAACGGTTTTCGCATTGACTGAAACGATTCACTGACGTTGTCCATATCGTCGTACATTTCAGGAAGTTGCACACGTCCACGAATGCGATTAACCACTTTTTGTGCTTGTTGCAATTTTTTGTCACGACGATTTTGGGGAATAGACAATCGAGCAGGTTTCATAAACTCTTTAATTGAACCAACCAATTCGTCATCAGGCTTTGCAGATGAGCCACGCATTGAGTTGACCACGTTGCGGAGGTACTCTTTTGCATTTCTGGTATACGCAGAACGAATCATAGAGTCCTCAGTAGATGCATTAAGAACTTTTGCTTTGTTATTTTTCTCTTTGATAGCAACGAGTTTTTGTTTGCCACGAGGAAGCGATGGGCGAGGAGATTTGGCAGATTCAACAGTCGTTACGGTATTTCCATCTGCATCTTTTACCGATTTTACGGACATTTCATCCCATTTGACAGGAGAGATTTTATCTTTGCCTTTTCGGTTCTTTTCGCCTATTTCGTAGTCACGCACAACGGTTGTTTTTTCCGACATGCCATAGCGAGATGGAGATGGAAAGTATCGCACTTCACCACGGAGACCTGCGCCTGGAAGATACAAGCCTTGTTTCATGGGGCGAATAACATCATCGTCATTTCCAATAGAGAGCACGCCTTGCACGTCGGTTTTTGTTGGTTTTTTTCGTTTAAGTTGGTCGAGAATGTTAATGCTTGCTGATGGAAGAAGTTTTTCTTCTTTGATGCGGTCAAGCATATCGTCAAGTATGCCAATTTCTTTTGGTGCATAGGGTGGGAGTTTGTCATCAACTTTTGCAGAGAGGGAGCGTTGCACGTCTGCAAGGGTGGCTTTATTGTTTTGACGGAGTATTTGTGCAATTTCTTTGCGCACGGCTGATTCATTGACGGTATTTTTTGCACGATTGCGAGCGATGGATGCAACATCGTCGTTACGAATTGTGCGAGCAAGTGCATCGGCGTTACGAAACATTCGTGCAAGTGGTTTGATTTTTATTTTTGCCATAAATAAATTTCTCCTTAATGACGTTGCGTGCTCTTCTTACGGTTTGTCTAACGTTGAGTTTTGCCATAGTGTTATCTCCTTGTGTAATATGCAGGTTTATTTATACTTCATTCCAGTCTATCCCATTAAGCTCCTGTCCTGTTTTTCTACTTCGCACTCTAGGTACATACTCAGCCCACTCTTCATGAGGTGTCAGGTCTTCAAGTTCTAATATGTATTTTCGATTAAACAACTTTTCGTCATCTTGTGGTTTTCGTGTTCGTGGCGTAGGCTTGGTTTTGCCTTTTTGTTTTAATTTTTGTGTTGCGTTCATAAAAGTATCTAAATATTCTTGTTGATATTTTGCACGGTTTGAATTGTTGTTAAGCGATTCATAAATTTTGTTACTAATATCTGATGGTATAGAATGTTTTTCTTTTGCATTTCTAACACCTATTTCTTGAGTGAATGCGTCGTAAGGACCAGCATTTGGATACCATCTTGACCACATTGATGGGTGGTTCACATTTGATGGGTGGTTCACATATCTTGGCTGTGTGCTCAATTTCCAATTTTTTATATAATCATCAAATTCTTGTTTTAATTGATTATCTGTTATTGTATCTAACGCATCTTCTTTACGATATTTTCTATCCATTCTGTCTTTAAAGCCAAGATAAATATTATCTTTTATGCCTCTACGCAAATTTTGACGTATCAGTTTATCTTCTGCCTCATACATCATGGCATTGGTTTTATCTTTACCTTCCAACACCCGAGGTGATTTCATTACGGGCAATTTAGGTCGTGTCTCCTTCTTGCGAGATACGTTTATTCCTGCATCTTTCAATCGTTGTTCTGTTTTAAATGCGGGCAACAAATTTGATTCGCTATCATATTCAGATGCTTTTCCCACTTTTACTGCGTTAAGTTCTTGCAACAGTCTTGTCTTGCCACTTTGTGTGAGTTTACTAGGATAAGGCACTCTTCGCTCGAATATTGGTTTTATTTCCTTTGGTATTTCCTTTTTGGCAACCGCAATATTAATAGCTTCTTTTATTGTTTTTTTATCCAGTTTAAATGGTTCAATTGTTTTTGACGGCTGAACTAACGCATTCAACAATTTTGATTCCACTTTGCCTGTTTGTAACGCACGTTGTGCGTCACGCATTCCCTCTCTTCGCATTTTTGTTTGATACAATTTTTCTGCAATAAGAATAACTTTGTCTAACGCATTATCCACTTCTCGTACAGTTTTTTCTTTATCTCGCAATAGCGCAACAGTGTTTGCCACACTTGGCTTTCGACTAAATTCTTCTTTTCTTGTTGCACGTTGTAATTGTCCAATTGTTGTTTTTTGGTCAATATCTTTTATCTGTGCAAATGCTCGTATTGCGTTTGAGTTAAGTTTGATGTCTTTAATCGGTGTTTTTGGGTCAATACCCTTCAACTGCCCCAGTGCTCGTATTGCGTTTGGGTTAAGTTTAATTCGTGCCATTGTTTTCTCCTTGTGTGATGTGCAGGTTTATTTATACTTCATTCCAGTCTATCCCTTATAATTATCCCAATCTACCCAAAGCTCCTGTCCTGTTTGTTTACTTCGCACTCTAGGCACATACGATTTATCTTCAGGATATTCATTAGGAGACTCTTGGTCCAAATAAGTATGGATAATCAATATAATCGTCATAGTCATCGTTTGTATAATCTGTATTAATTTTGTTATCTTGTGGTTTTTGTGTTCGTGGCGTAGGCTTGGTTTTGCCTCTATCTTGCAACCGACCAACCGTGTCTGTGAATGCGTTTAAATATTCTTGTTGGTATTTTGTTTTTTGTTCTTTTGTGGGTATTTGTTCTACAGTCATTATTTTATCTTTTTCGATTGAAGAATCATAAAATTTACCACCATAAATTTGACGAACAACGGGGTCTCGCACATTAAGACTTTCGTGTAATATATCAGATTTATTGTTTTGCATAATATGTTGTTGTGCCAAATTGCTCATTAATCTGTCTATGTCCATTGGTTTTCTATAATAATCAATTTCTTCATGCAGATTGTTTTTTCGTTCTTGTATAGCATTATTTAAAATGTTATTTCTTTCTTTTTTTGTTTTTGCGTTGTTTAATGCGTTTCTGTTTGGACCATAAAATAAACTTGTTGAAATATCGTTTTTTACTTTTTCACGCAATCTTTGACGAAACAATTTGCTGTCAACATCATATATCATTGCATCAGTTTTATCTTGACCAGACAATACTTTTGGCGATGTTTTTGCAGGTAATTTAGGTTGTGGTTTTTTGCGAGATAGTTGTGCTTCATAAACAAACGGTATCGTGTCTTTAAAAACACCTTTGTTGGCAACACGTTTAACGTTTTTTGCTTGCAGTGCATTTAATTCTTTTAATTCTTTTTTGGCATTTGCAATTAATTTACGAGCAACAAAAGATTTACCGTCAATTTCGTATAATTGTTTTAGTTCAACAGGGACTTTTTTTTGTTTAACCGCAATGTTAATTGCTTCTTTCATTGTATTAGGTTGTATTCGTAACGGGTCAGTATATGTTAGTATCTCAGCAAATTTTTCATTGTTTGCATTGTTGGCAATTGATTTTACCCAATCATTTAACAGTTTTGGTTGCACGTTGCCAGTTTGCAACGCACGCTGTGCGTCTTGCATTCCTTGTCTGCGTAATTTTTTTTCATGCAATTTTTCTGCAATAGGCATAATTTCTTTTAATGCATCTTGCACTCGTTTTGGGTTTTTTAATAACCCCATTTCCCTAAACGCAGTTGGCTTTCGATTAAACCCCTCTGTTCTTTTTGCACGTTGTAATTGACCAAGTGCGGTAAACGGTTCAATACCTTTCATCTGTGCGAGTGCTCGTATTGTTGTTGGGTTGATTTTAATTCGTGCCATGATTTCCATCCATTCATAACATATATAGCCAATTCAAACCGTGGTTTTTTCTATTTTGTAAGTACACATGTATCATACCGCATCTTTTCCAAAATTACATCACGCAAAAAGGGAAAAGGGAAAAAGGAAAACGCACGTTCTGCTTGTGCACACACCACAAAAAAGAGAGAGAGAGGGAGAGAGAGAGAGAAAGAAAAGTGTAGCATAACATATATAGGTGTTAGGAAAATTGAATCTGGCACATAACTCACTCACGGGGGCTGGGGCGGAAAAAAGGGATTTTTCAGGGCGAAAACACAGAATTTCTTCACACTTTTCAACTCTACATTACGCCAAAAGCCATCTGGTGATTTTGCCATGCATTATCACCTTATTATCATTTTGCCTTTGTGCCTGTCCCCATCTACCCATGCACCTGCACCCCTGCCACCTGCCACTCGACCTGCCTATGCCACCCGACCCGTGCCATCGCAATGCACCACCATGTGACCAGTCGGAGAGGGAGAGCCGGGCTTTGATGCACAACGAACGGTGAGAGTGCGGAGAACGGTGATGCTGTACAAAATCAATGTCATTCATCTATAATGCTCATTCCATCTTTCAATTCATCTGTGGTTATGTAAACTAAACAGCGTTACTGTATCAGTACGTCTTTCTCAACACACTATGTGGTGTGCACACAAAAGCGATGCCATAAAACAAAAGCCAGTGTGCTTGTGTGCACCATCGTTGCAACCCAACAATAATGCAAAGCACACTGGCTTTTGTTACATCAGTCAAGAACGGTAAACGGTCAAACAGAACACCTACTTCACGCCTGAATTCTTCGATTGCTTATCCATCATCATTCGAGCGAGAACGGCTGGTCGTTGCAATACACTCAATACTTGCTCCATTGGGTCAGCAGAAACAGACCGCAAACGATTAACGGTGGCAATCACTTTGCGACCTGCATCAAGCGTGTTTGACTTAGGCAACCGTGTATACTCTGGTACACGGTTCTTACGGTCATTACGCAACAACATCTCTTCTGCCATGCGTGCCATGCGACGGTTGGTGTTCTGTGTGGCTTTCACGTTGTTGCGTACATCCTTGCCTTGAAGCATGGTAAGAACGGTCTCCAACGGATTGCCCACTGCACGGTTCACTCGTGCTCGAGCTTTCATGCCAATGGTTTCCTCGGCTGGAGAGCGACCCATTGTCAAATACTTTGGATTACGCATCGAGTCCGATGAAGCCTTGCGAACGGTTGACATGCGCTTTACCGCAGGACCAAGTTGATTTTGCAAACCATTGTTTCGTCGATTCATCCGTTTATCATTTGCATCAATCAAAGCCATGCCCATGTAAGGCAATGGACCACCAAGCAAATACAATAAGTTTTTAGGGTCTTTCTTATAAGAACGTACATCCCGTATAAACGAACCTATTTCACCTCTTTGAGGTAATTGATTTTGCATCTTTCTGCCCAAAACATTCCCAAATCGACTTGCCTTATCAACAAAATTATCAACTTTATCAACTGCATTATTAAAATTGTTTTGAAAATCATACAACTTTTCTTTGGCATTATACAACCGTCTTTTAGCATAATCACTCGCATTCCAATAACGAAGTGCACGTGCAGGAGATTGCATAGTTCCCTTTGGAAGATTCACATATGCAGGATTACGCATCGAATCAGATGATGCCTTGCGTACCGACGATTTCATTCTCTTGCCAATTTTCATCGGTGTTGGAGTAGGAGGTGTTTTGCTCGGTCGAGTACCAGGGGGCATAGTTGGTATAGGCGGAAATACACTTCTTAAAAACGGTGCAACTTTTGCATTAAAACTATCCATGGCATCCATAGACTGTGCTTTGATATTGCCTAAATGTTCACTTGCAAGTCTTTTATAATCAGTCGGAGGAGAATAAGGAGTGAAAGAACCTGTTGAAACCATGCTTGACTTTGGAAGATTTACATATCCAGGATTGCGCATTGAATTTGCTTTGCGTACCGACGACATACGCTTGGTGGTAGACGATGGCTTGCGCAATCGTTGCATGTAATCCCGCAACATATCAGCACTGCGACCATACGGAGATGCTGAATACGAAATGTCATTCACTAACTGTAAAATATCATTTCTTTTTGCTCGAGAAGTCATTGAACCTTTTGGAAGTTTAATGTATTCAGGATTACGCATCGAGTCTGCTTTGCGTATCATAGCATGATGCACGCCATACTTGTTTCTTGACATTATTTTTTCCTTACTTACTAAAACGATTTCTTTTCTTCATAGAAGATTCTCCACCAGAACGGCTCGGACTCTTTTTGTCCCTTGTTCCTAACAAAAGCGCACCACCAGATGCAAGACTGGCTAACGTTCGTAACGCATTGACATGGCGGGCAACACGATACGCCGTACTGTATCGGTTAATAATACGATTTTCTATATCGGACACTTTTTGTCCTCTATCCGCATGACGAGGATTATTTTTTCGAGCATCATGTATTGCTAGTCGTAACGACACTCCCAGTTCTTTTTGCGGTGAACGAAGCGTATCTATTAACGGTGATGCGTTGCGAGTTGATTTCTTTTCGTTATATTTTTGATGCGACCGTGCATACGAATCAAAATCTTTTCTGTCAGTTTCTAATATACCTGCACGAATCTTGCGTGCTTGCAAGTCTTTCAATACACCTAATCGCTCCAGTGCATCAACGGCTTTCATTGAACCAACGTTTGTTGCACGAAGCACACGCATAGGAACTGCTATGGCTTGCTGACCAATAGATTCACCCACATCCCTCGTGCGAGCAAGCACTCGCACGAGGTTTCTATTCCGTGGTATGTTCTTCGCATTTGGCAACGCAATCTTTAGTCTTGCCATTAGTAATCCTATTACATGTACTTATTTCGGAATGAAATTGGCTTGGTTGCCATAGCCTTGTACACTGACGACATGCGCTTGGCTGTAGAAGTTGCAGGTTTTTTATTAGGTCTTGATTCTTTCGGTGCTGACTCTTCTTTGCTTTTGTACTTTCCCTCGTGAATACCAATGCTTTCAAGGTACTCTTTTTCTTTTTGTTTTAGTTTATGCCACTCCCAATCATGCATACGTAAAAACTCGTCTGGGCGCACCTTGTTATCGGGATAGCGATGAAGATGTTCACGCCATTCCTGCGGAGTCTTGTCACCCAACTCGTCAATAGAGATAGGCAAACTGCGCTTTAATCGGTCACGCTTGTAATCCATGATTGACTGCTTGGCATTGCCAAGTAACACATTCAATCGTGCACGCATCTTATCAGTCAATCGCTCTTTTGCAGGAGCACGTTTAATGTTTACATACTCAGGATTACGCATTGAATCTGATTTTTTTGACTTTGAATCAGCCTTGCGCATTGACGACATGCGCTTCATTGCAGATGAACCACGAGTTGCACCAGGCTTTGGTTGCGATGGCATTGAAAATTCCCATACATCACCTCGTGCATAAGGTGGCGCACCTTTTACCCCTAATGGTTTTGATGTCCATCTCACATACTCGCCTTCAGGTCCAGCATTTGGCACAACCAGTTGAGATTCGGTGTTTCCATATCCTCTGAACAACATGTCATACAATGGACGATTTTCAAAAATTCCTGGAACATCTCTGCCACCAGAAACTCTCACATATCCGTCTCCCATGTCTTCAAAGCGTGGATTATTTCGTATTTGTGTTTGCTTAAAATTTTGAATTGCAGCAGCACGCATTGGTCCACCTTTGGTTGGAACCATGCCTCTCGGGTCTAAAAATTGCTTGCTGTAAGGATTCACTTTGGTATTCCGAAATGGCATTAAATTGTACAACTCCGCATCACTGCGACCACTTGGATACAACTGTGAGTACGCAGCTGCGAGTGCTGGACCATTGAGTGGCAACGTTTTCGGGTCATAAGGATTACGGTCAGTTTTTGCTGGTCGTGCATTTCCGTCTCTTACTTTACGCATTTTCATGTGTGTCTCCTCTTAAAAATATTATTTACCAAACCGATAATGCATTGGCTGATAATGCCCTAACACATTGTCATGCACATACATCATCTCGCCTACACCTACTTGTTTTTTAATTGTTTTACTACGTTCACTGGATGATGCAAATGTATCAAAATACTTTTTACTACGTCCAACTGCATGACGTGTGTTTGGCAGATTATTTGCAACTAACGAAAAAGGCGCATATCGCTTCTTCATAATACCGTCTTTTTTAACTTTTACCATGTGCGCTCCGTTATTTTTTTTGATTTTTCGACGTTTTTATTTGCAAATTTTGTTTTTTTATTATCATAACAAATTAATTATACAATGTACACACTATTATGATTGACTGTTTAACTCTCTTTGTGCGTTAAACGATAGCAGGTCAACAAAAAAACAAACGTGGGCATCGGTAAACCGACCCCACGCAATACCCAGTAGATATTCAGTTACGATAATACGGTCTCTATACGACATCTGCATCCAAAAAGCCGAACGATTCGATGCGTTAATATATTGACCATACATTGGATACCGTTGTGCTCGCTCAACCCACAACAGTCGTTGTTTACGATAGAACCATCGAGTAATGCCATGCCAAAATATTGAAAAGCCCATACATTACTCCTGTTGTGTAATCGTCATACGTTGGATTGTGTACATCACGTCGTTTAACACTTGCTCAGCATCAGAAATCTTTGCAAACTCCTCTTCTGATATATCTATTCTACCCTTTGGTCGCACAACTTGCACACGCAGTTTGTTGCCTGACAACGATGCAACAAAGTATGGACACATCCATTGACACAATGTACCTCGCATTGCATGTTGCATGCCATACAATGTAGCAAATTCCAGTGCCCTATGATACTGCGTTGCAGTGTATCTCCGCACGTCAGCATTCTTAAAAAAATCATCCCAATATGATTCAATCTCTTCTTGCGAATCAGCATTAAACGTAATGACGTATGGCATCTGGTTTGCGCCCTGAACCGAAATACTTGATACTTTTACCGTCATGCTCGAATCCAATCATTATCATCACGATATATCACAAACTCACTGCCACCAATACCGTTGACGACCTCCATGCCAATCACAAACTCGGTACACTCTGGCACCCATCGCAAATACAACGATTCCGCAGAGTTGTATCGTGCGTGCGGATACTGTTTATGAATGTAGGCATTGATTGCGTCGTAGTTTTTCTTGCCATCCTCAACATCTAACAATGTAGCAAGTGTATAGTCGAATAACATGTGTCGATTGTGCTTGTTAATGCTTGACCAACCGCCATATCCCAAAATAACCGCAACCATGCGAGTATTTCGCTGTTGCACGACTAGTCGCTTTAAAAGCATTGTATCTAAACGTCGCAATAATCGTCGAAACATGTCAACCTCCTACATGCCATTGTAAATTGATATTGCCACTCGCTCACAAAACTGCTCTGCATCAAATAACATCGTGTTTGCCATAACAGTACGAGATTTATCCTCATCCCATGTAATCTTCAATGCACACACAGGATACACAACATCGACACGGTCAATTGGTACAAATGCGATAGCACCAATCGTAATGTCTGGATATGCTCGCACAACCTGCTGATACCATGCATCGTAAAACGTGGTTGAGTTCATCGTGATTGGCAGTCCAATCACGCCTTGAACTGTTGCGCCATCACCAAACCAGTGCGTAAATCCCACTTTGTGCATAATGCGCTCTGCAAAATGCTGTATTGGCGCATTTACCACGACATCTGTTGCCATCACATCAACCCACTCATCATTTCCAGTAAAAGTTACATTAAACTTCACTTCATTACTTGGATGAAACACACGAACATACTGCGATACCAACTGCTCAAACAACTCGATTTTGCCACAATTGTTCACAAACACGATTACTTCTCGCATTGTCATTGTCCTTTCAATGAAAATACAAAAACGCCCTATACCGATGTTACTCAGTATAGAGCGTTTTGTCCTTATGGGGCGTAGTCTGCCACAATAGTATTCAGAATGCGAAGTGCCTCTTCTTGACTAAAGTTTACGACTATCATTGCTTGAGACGATGTCTCAAAGTCACCTTGAATTGCACTACTTGATGCAAGTGTCAATCCATCGTTTGCCACAACCAGCAAGTCAGTTACCTGCTTTGTGCGTGGCTCACACGATGGCGGATTAACAAATGCCAACTTGGCACTAATGCGAAGTGAATTATCAAGTACCACATTAAACAAACCTAATTCCCCAGCGGTCATGGCTTCTGACCACAACTCCATAATGGGAGACATTTGGTTTGCCCACATACCTACGTCAGCAGTACAACTACTCGACTGAACCGCAACAGTTGCAGTTGGTCGAACAGTTGGCTTCTTTGTAGGCACAGCCGTGGCACTTGGTGCAATTGTTGCACTTGGCAAAGCAGTTGCACTTGGCGCAATTGTTGCAGTCGGCGTAACAGGTTGTTCGTAACCATTTACTGCCATACCCAACAACACACACATCGCAATAATACCAACCGACACAAAACCAATCCAGCCCTTCAAAAATGATGACATTGGGTTGTTCCTTTCTTTCTATAACCCATCATCATTATAGCAAATATATTTAATTAGTCAAATAAATTTGCCATAAAAAAGCCTTATACCGATATTAATCAGTATAAGGCTTTTTTCTAAAACGATTGCGAAGAACCATCTACAAATACTATGTCTGTAACCTTAAAACTGAATTTAAGGTAATCAACATGTGTATTGTAAACCTCCCATTGCTTGTCATTCCATTTGCTGACATCCATTCCTAAACGCCAGTTTTGCGATGAATAAGCGGGCAAAATTTTGTTTTCCAACTTTGCATCACTACTTATAATTGGGGTGTCAAAAACATCGTAGATGGTAAGTACACCTTTAACCGCCTTAATGTCAATATCACTTTTGTTTTCTGCTTTAAGTGTAACTTCTACACGATAACAAATGTTACATTCGTCATTAGTAGAAACTTTGTCAGTAACAAAAACAATAACGAAATCCTTTGATGATAGACTTGGCACGCTTGTTGCTTTTGTTGTTGCTGTTGCTGTTTCAACAGGATTTTCACTCAATACACTTTGTGTATCAAGACTTGAAAAACGACCAACAAAAAATGCCAAAACTACGCAAACAGCCAGTGCAAAACCAATCAAACTCTTCAACAATAATGACATTAGGATATTCCTTTCTACTTGAAACCCAGCATCATTATAGCAAATATATTTAATTAGTCAAATAAATTTGCGATAGAGAATAGACAGACCGCATACAAAACTTGCGAGCGTCAAACATACTGCGAGCAACGCCAGAGCGAACACTCTTAGTATCGTTCGACCGATAAATGTCGTATCGCCACAATGACGGTGTTTCGGTGTCATTTACAGGCGCAACCCATAGGTCAAAGTCCTGCCATGAGCCAATTACACCTCCATTAGCCTCTTTTTGCCACGATACATCAATTGAAAACATGTCATATAGAGGTTTGTTATCCCATTCTCTATAACACTTCACAACTGCAACAACATCTTTCACTGCGTCATCGTATGTTGCCACATGCGCTCGCTCGTAAAACATGTCATTTCCTATCTGCCACATCCAGTCATTGGTGCGTGATGAAAACAATACGTGCAGTTTCATGCCATGCTTGTATGCAACGTACACGTTCCGATGCTTTCGCCAAATCACCTTTGATTTAAGCGATTCTGATGCGGTTTGCATTTTTTGCAAATTGATTGCATTATTTGCAAACGATTTGCATTTTTTGCAAACCGCATCCCAATGCGTTTTAACCGCCAGCCACGTATTGGTGCAGAATCGTGTAGGCATCGCCAAACTCCTTTTTGGTCAGTTCGTGAACAACGTCGGCGACATCCTGAATTTCCGCTTGCGCATCTGGCTTGGCACGCAAATGTACAAAGTGTACGATTGCTTGCATACTCCAAGTCGTTTGAAACTCAGTGTATGTGCCCATGGGCAAAATGCTACGAGCTTGTTCTCTTGCAACGTTGGCTTCAATCATGTCATTGTACAATGCACGGACTTGGTCCATCAAGTCGTTTGCACGATAATAAAACTCTGTTGAACGTGACGATTCGGTTGTTGATGCGCCTTGCTTCTTGCTTGTGTGTTGGTCGTAAAACACGCTTGGTACGTATACGTCCGTGTACGTGACATATCGACCACTCAATTCACTCCATGGCAGGTCTTTAAATGAGTGTTCTGACGTGTATTCTGCGCCAATCTGATGTCGAAACAACTGTCGAGTAACCATTTCTGGCAAGCGGAAATGAAACAGTGCGTGCAAGTGACGAAATGGCATGGTGTGAAACTCTCGTGCCAAGAAGTGAAGCAGTCGAGTGTCAGACATATCATCGAAACTTTCGTGAAACTTGTTAAACGACGCTCTCGCAGCATTGATAACAGTCAACTTATCGCCCATCGAAAGCCGAATCGCACACTGAAATGGCATCCCTGTACGCTTACCGATGTATGAATACTGATTAATGTGACCATTAGGCACATCTAATGACATCTCTGGTGCGGTATTTATCTTTGATTGTTCGATGTTCATGATACATTCCTTATGTTAGTTGAGAAAATACGAAATCTAATAAAGATGCAGTTCGTTCTGTTTGCGATTGCGCCATTAACCGTTTTGCTTCCACAGCCGTTACTCGATACATCTTCTTTTCACACATCACCATGTATCGTGACGTGTTTTTGATGCGATAGTACACCCACGGAGAACATGAAAGGTCATAACGCTTCCCATCATCCGTAATGACATACCACTCCGAGGCAACGGTGTTGCGAAAGTTCGATTCACTCACGATTTGATGATTCCATTGACACCTTGGCACGAACGCCACGAAATGTCTGACGCACTTCTGCTTTGGTGCGAATCGCATTGGTTACTGCATCGCAGACCATTGACGAAATAACAGGACGAATACGCAGTTCATCGTTTAAAATGTACCGCAAGTGTTCCACCACCGCATCTTCTGCAGTAAGTGCTGATACCGCATCTTGCGCAGACACTTTAAACGGTGTTTGATACCACGTTGAAGAGTCAATTAACTTCCATGACCACCCATGCCAGCGCAACTTGTCTTTGCGCACATTCGGTACGGATAGACGAATCAACCCATGCGTATCATCGTTTGGTAATATCGTGTTGCCATGACGATACTCAAACGTGAGAATTGTTGACGGCGATACCGATACAACAATACGTCGCATATCAGTGTAATTCTTTGCAGTAACCGTAATACTTCGTGCTCGACTGCCTGGCGGAATGAGCGGCGTGGCTCTCGTTAACATGCCATCTGCAGTGCCAATAGGTGTTGTTGTCATACGT
>Ga0209990_10002415_pt1 | contig 14685 bp, 19 predicted proteins | sample NOAtaG_6_FD_187304 | JGI IMG/M metagenome (GOLD analysis project Ga0209990, IMG submission 187304) | Freshwater lake microbial communities from Lake Erie, under a cyanobacterial bloom - NOAA_Erie_Diel5S_2200h metaG (SPAdes) (version 2) | ecosystem: Environmental > Aquatic > Freshwater > Lake ...
TATAACGCCTATATACAAAATAATAAAATAGTTCATACTAGAACTACTCGTTTCTTAATGCCTTTAATAGGCATATCAGAATTTAGTTTAGGATATATTAATCCTAAATTATTTATTAATGCACATTTAAAAAGTTATGAAGAAAAATTAATTATATTAATTTTAAATAAAGTAGATTGTCCGGAAGGATGTAAAGAATATATTGAGTTACAAAATTTAAATGAGAATTTTGTTGATTATATTGAAGAAGAACAAGAATATATTTTAATATATAAATTACCTAATCATTTTTATGATGATTATGATAAGATATTAAAAGGAATGTATTCTAAAACTAGTGGTTCATATAAAGATATAATTTGTAAAATTTACGGTACAGGTAGAATTTACAATGAACATTATCCATCAGTTTATGATTGTTTGGAACCTACTAAAGAAAAAAGAAAATTGTATGCGGATTTTTTAGGTGTAGATATTTCTGAAATAAAAGAAGTATCTAGTATACCTGATCCAAATTATGAGATATATAAAACTATTAAACAATTAAAAGAATAATTATGAATCATAGTGAAAGAATAGAAGAAGTTATTAATTCTAGTAATACTTCAAAAGAACGAATGTTTCCAATATTACATAAAATTGGTAGAATTTGGGAAAACCATAAAGAGTTACAATTTTGTGAACTAGTTAAATTAATTGTTTTAGATAGTAAAAATGATTTAGAATTTACACAAAAACTAGATAAGTTTATTGATGAGCAAGGAATTAAATAATTATACAATAGATGATTTTATAAAATTAAAACCTATTATATATGAATATTGTGGTAATTTAACTGCTGTAAAAAATAGTACATCTTGGTTTAGAGATAAATCAAAAGCTGATGATCTTTACCAAGATGTATTTTTATATGTAAATGATAATTATTTTAATAAACCTAAACCAGCTATGTCTGAAGGTAAATTTATTCAAATAATGAAAAATTGTACATATTGGACTTATTATAGACAGTTTAATCCAAAATATTCAAGTAATAAAATAGTTAATAATCTTACTCACTATCAAGATAATCCTATAACTGAGTATTTATTTCAAGATAAATATTGTGAAAATATTAAAGTTTTTAGTGACATTCAAGATAATCCTGATTATAATTATTTTATGAAAGGTTTATTATTACATGAGAGAATAGCAGTACATTATCTTTTAAGAGGTTATACTATTAGTGAAACTGCTAAAAAGGTAAATAGAACTTATGAATCAATACTTAGAATACCTAATAAAATAGAAAATATTTTAAGTGTTGATGTTGTTAAAAAACAAAGAATTAAATCTAAACCTAAAGCTATTAAAGATGATAATTTAACAGATATAGAATTTATAAAATCAAAAATACCTTATTTTGATAATATTGTTACAAATAATGAACATATTAAATTATATTCTTTATATTTACAAAAGATAAACTATCGTATGATAGCTAAAAAATTGGATAAATCAGTATCTCAAGTTAATGTTGAGATATATAGAATTAATCAAAAAATTAAAAAATATGGTTCTTGATAATAAGAAAGAGTTAATATTCAATGAAGAAAGACTTAATAATATTAAAGAAACATTAAAATTTGATGAAGGTAAACCTTGTGTTAGTGATATACCTCAATTAGCTTTAATGTCTGTAGCTAAAGTATTTAATTATGGAGCTAAAAAATATAGTAAGTTTAATTATAGTGGTGGAACAGATTGGTTAAGATATTATGATGCTGCTCAAAGACATATGAATTCTTGGATGATAGGGGAAGATATTGATGAATCTTCCCACCATCATATAGATCATGCTATTGCTAGTCTAATGATGTTACGAGAAAACATGCACTTGAAAAGAGGTGTAGATAATAGAAACCCTATATACAAATCTAATGAAGTTAAATAAAATACAAAAACCAATATATGATTGGTTATTATCCAAAAATAGCTATTTAAAATGTAGTCCTAAAGTAATAGCTAAATATTATCCTAAAAAAACAAGTTCTAAAAATATTCAAATTGCATTAGAGCAGGCTAGAATAACTACTAAACAAGCTAATCTTAAACCTGTAATATCTTTACAACAACAATTAAATATTAGAGAAGGTATAAATGTTGAAGAATTATCTAATAATTTATATAAAACTAAAAAAGCAGAAACTTCTAAAGTAACTATTGTTAATCAATTACAAACATCTAAACCATTAAGAGGACAACACTATCTTCAACCTGGTTTATATATTTCATTAGGTTGTGTACATGCACCATTTCATTTAACTCCAGCATTTAAAGCTGTACAACAATTATTACATGATAATAAATCTCAAATTGTAGGATTAGTTTTAGCCGGTGATTTTTTAGATATGAATAGTCTTAGTTCTCATGATAGAGGTAGAAAACCTTTACCTGGAGTAACATTAGATTGGGAATATACTGAATCTGAAATATTATTAAATAATCTTTTAGATCCACTATCTAATAATATAGAAAAAATCTATATATTTGGTAATCATGAAGATAGATATTTAAGATACATGTCAGATAGTGATAATTCTAAATTAGGTAAATCTTTAGAAGGACCTATTTCAGGATTAAAATTAGTAGATAAAGGATTTGATATTTATGAAAATTGGAAAGAAGATTATATAACTTTAGGTCATCATTTAGATGTAACACATGGAGAATTTTATAATGTACATTCAGCTAAAAAACATATAGATACTTATAGAAGATCTACATTATATTATCATACTCATAGAGTTCAACAATATATTGAAGGATTTGTAGGTGGATATAACGGTGGTTCTATGGCAGATTTTAATGCTCCAGTATTTGGATATGCAAGTAGAGCTATGAAGAAAAGTTGGCTTAATGGATTTAATACTATTCATGTAGATGATCAAGGATTTTACCATATTCAACAAATTGTTTGTTATAACAATAGTTTTGTATTTGGTAATAAAATTTATAAATATTAATAATTAAATAACTATATGTTAAGTTTAACCTTTAAAAAATAAAGTTGTTATAAATTTTACACCCTAACATGTATGTTATTTAAAACAGATAAAATAAAAACAAGATCGAGTTACATAGTTTACTATGAGTTATTCTACTGACTTGCCTCTTAAATGACAAAACTGTAGATATGGGTTGAGCTTGAACAACCCTCTGTTTAAAATATTGAACCAACTTCTTCCTCTTTAACATGTGTCCCAGTCTATGACCTGTTCTTAGAACATCTCTGTTAAATGAAAGTTGAGTACCTTAACCAGAAGGATCCTCTGATGTTAAGTAGCTATATAAGGTTATTTTAAAAATGTATTTAAAATACTTCCCATAAGAACAGTATGTCTTTACGACAACTTACATATAACGCTTATATTAATCCACTAAGCTCAAGTCGAGTGGTATTTTTACAAACTTTAATTAAAAAAAAATATGAAAAATCAAATTTTAAATTTCTGTGACAAATTATTTACAGGATCTTATAGTATTAAACTTAAAAAAGACTTATATTTAAATTTCCCTAAATTAGCTCCAATTTTTACTATTGCTTTTGTACTAACAGCTTTTGGTAATATTAAAAAAATTGATATTATAGAAAATATTGGTATAATAATGGTTATAATAAGTGTATTTGGCTTTTTTTATCCAAATATCTTTAAAAGATATAATAGATAAATTAATATTTAAATTTAGAACGATGTTTAATATTTCAGTAAAATTAGAAGTATCAGAAAGTAATGGACACCACACATTTGATTTAGACGATTTAGGTGTAACCAAACAAGAATGGGACGAAATGAGTGAATCAGAAAAACACGATACCGTTGAAAAGGCAGTATTTGATTTACCAGAACAACCTTATTGGATGGTAGGCTCATTTGATGAACGGTAGGTAGCAGCTTGCTTATAACGGTTGAGTGTAAAAAATCGTTTAATGTTTTTTACACTTTGTTATGTTTTAGGTTTTTAAACACATTAAATTAAATAATATGGTAACGATAAAATTAAAAAATGTTTCTGTTAAATACGGAGAACGATTTAGAAAAAATCAAAATTATACGATGACTTTCTTTAATAAAGATGGAGTTGATGAAAATACTAATGTTGATGATATTAGAGAACTGATTATTTCTAAATATTCAAATAAAGTTAATTTAACAAAACAATCACAAATAGAAATAGTAACAAATACCGATAGCGGTTTGAGTGTTTAAAAACTTAAACATAACGGTTGAGTATAAACGTAGTGTTTAACTGAACTTAAATTAAAACACAAAACTTGAAAATATGATTAAAAGATTGATTGGAAAACTGAAAACATTACGTTTTGATGTAGAAAAAATTATGGCGTTATTTTGGTTTACATTAATAATTGGTTATACATTGTATTGCGTTTTAATAAAATGATTACTAACGGTTTGCGTATAAAAAATCGTTTTAATGTTTTTTATACGCTGTTAGGTTTAGTTAAAAAATTATTTTACAAATTAAAAATACAAATATGACATTTTCAGAATATATAATAAACGAAAGAAGTGTGAATTTTACAAAATATGTTTAGGTGATTGTATAAGATTTGGGATTACAATAGAAGAATTATTACCAAATACATATACTGAATGGAATATATTATATAACTCAAAATGATTTATAAATTTTTAAGATGGTTATATTTTAGCCAAATACCACTAGTAATTATTATTACAATATTTTTTAGAATAATAATTGATTTAATAATTTTAATTTATAAAAACATACAATGAAAAAATCAAAAGATAGAACAATATTATTATTCGTTTTTTGCGTGCTCATACCAACATTGGTTTTAATTACTCATTGCATTTTGTGGTTGTGTAATATTAATTGGTTTTATATGCTGTTATAAGCAGTAGTACGAATTATTAACAATTAAATATAAAAATAATGAGAATTTATCAATTAAGAACAGCAAAAGAATTTTTAGACTATTTCAAAGATTCTAACTTAAGTAAAGAACAATTAATGCAAATGTATGCAGAAGATGTGGCAAAAAGATTTGCTGCTGAATGTGTAAATGAAGCAATTGGAAATAAGATGGAAGTTTCAAACGCTTTACATATAAAAATTGAAAATAAGTACAAAAGTATCATTTGGGAGAACGAAGATTAGTATTACTGCTAACGTTTTGCAGCTAATAAATCGGGCGGGTTCTCTGTCCGCCTGTTTATTAGGTGCTGTTACCTGCTGGCGGACTGAATGTTGCTATAAGATAAAATATAAAAATAACTTAATATAAATCATAAAAATAAAAAAACATGGGAACAATAATTGGAATATCAATATACCTTTTACTTGGAGTAATTGGTTACGTAATAGTAAGAAAAGCATATATATTAAGATTTAATAGTTGGACTGTTTCAGATAGAAATTGTCATTTATTTGGAATATTATTATCAATAATGTTTTTACTATTTGGAATATTTATATACGTAGATGCTTATAGTGATAAGTTTGAAAATAAAGAATCAAAGTGGTAATCGAAAATATTTCTAACACCGCCACCGCTTGTAGGTAACGGTTTGCAGCTAAACGAGGTGGCTGATTAATACCTCGAAACTTAATAAAAAGAACTAAATTATGAACACAGACAAAACTCAAATAGAAGCAGAAAGCCAGCCATCTTGTTTAGGTGCTGTTATACGCAGTTTTCCTGACAATGTTGAAATATGGAAATGGTGGCAAACACAGAAATTTCAAAAAGAACAAGGTGAGCAAGAGTACACAATGATTTATGAAATTGACTTACCTAAGATACTCAAAGCATTTACGGAGCAGTTTCCAAATTGCGTATAACTACCCTATACACGCTATAAAAAATAATTAACTAAAAATCAACAACTTAAGCTAAGAGTAGATATAATGTTGATATAATTAAATTATATTACTATATTTGTGTAAAAATTATAAAACTATGGAATTAATAAATATGGAATTAATAACAACATATATTTGTAAGACCTCAGATATTGGAGTTCATTCAAATATGTTTGGAGGTGTTATATTAGGTTTAATAGATCAAAGTGCAGGAGCTTACGCATCACAAATTTGTGATACACCTAGAATGGTAACAATTAAAATTGACGAATTAGTATTTAAAAATCCAGTTAAAGTAGGTAATATTATTAAAATTTATGCTGCTGTAAAAACATTTGGTGATACATCTGTTACTTTATACATTGAAATGCGTAAGCATAATGTTTATACAGGTCAACAAAATGTTGTGGTTTTTACTAACATAAAATTTGTAAGAGTTAATGAAAATAATAAACCAATACCTATTTCAGAGCATGCTAAAAATAGATATTACAAAAATTAAAATATTAAACCCACATTACATAAATATTTTTGTGTAGATGCTAGATTAGTTAACTATAGACCTAAAACTATTGAAGAATTATTAAATGAAAGATCAAAATAATAATTATAGATGTCCTTTATGTAAAAAAATTATATCTAAAAAATCTAATAAATATTGGATTAAATCAATGTGTGGAGAATCAAGTAACAAAATAACAAGATTAATTAAAATTAATAAAAAATGAGTGGTGGTTTTTGGAATTATATACAATATAGATTTACTGATATATCAGAAGATATTAAATCTTTAATTGATAAAAATGGTAAAGAAAAAACTAAATTAGAATTGCAAGAAGAATCTTGGAGAGATCCTGATTGGTATGAAAAATATCCTGAAGATAAATTTCATTATAAGTATCCTAATGAGGTAATTGAAGAATTTAAAAAAGCTCATGATATAGTTAAAACAGCTCAAATTTATATTCAAAGATTAGATTGGTTATTATCAGGAGATGATGATGAAGAATCATTTTTAAGAAGACTAAAAGAAGATTTAAATGAAAAAGATAAGACTTAATTCAGAAGAATTTCTTAGACCTGTAATTAATTATATGCTAAGAGAATTTGATGCAGATTATGAATCTGTAAAGAAAAAACAAATGTATGGTAAAATTCCTTGGTATCAATATTATTGGGATACCCCGGAAAGTAAAAAAGAATTTTTAGATTGGTTAAAAAAGTTTTTAAAATCTAATGTAGATTATAGACCTTATCAAACTGACCGTGTTGTTAGTACAATAGATCTTATATGGGGATTAAAAGTATATGAAGAATAAATATAGAAAAAGATGTTTTACCTGTAAAAAATTAAAGTTTTTAATCTTTTATAAGAAAAATCATAGAAAATATCAATTAGCGTCAGACAAAGGTACTATGGTAGAATGTAGACTATGTGAATGTAAAAGATTAATTAGACAAAATGGTGAAATATTAAAATTTAACTTTATTACAAATAAATATGATAATGTTAACTTAAAAGTTAACTTATTTAATATTATTAAAACTTATTTTATATAATGGCAGATATAAAAATGTGTACTAATAATAATTGTACATTAAAAGAAGAGTGTTACAGATTTACAGCTCCTGTAAATGAATATAGCCAATCTTACTTTATTACAAATCCAAAACAAAAGAATGGTGTATGTGAAGAATTTTGGAGTAATAAAGGATATGCTCAAATATTACCTAAAACTAATAAATAATGATAAAAGGGACTAGAAATCAATTATACAATGTACATAATGCTTCTCAAGGAGCTACTAAAAGAGTATTAACTGTTTGTTCAGCAGGTTTATTAAGATCAGCTACATTACAAAATATGTTAATTAGAGAATACGGATATAACGTAAGAAACTGCGGTACTGTAGAATCTTATGCATTAATACCGATAAGTGAAGCTTTAGTAAAATGGGCTGATGAGATAGTGTTTGTTAATAATGAAAATTTTAGACACGTTGAATCAGATTTGAAAAAATTTAATATCATAGATAAATGTTATGTGTTAGACATTCCAGATATGTATGAATTTAATGACCCTGAGTTATTAAAGATTTGTAAAGAACAGTATGAAAATAAAAAAGGTAGCTAAAAAGCTACCCTTTTTTTTATCAGTGGATATTAATTTATTTAAAATAAAAATTTCCTGAAGTTAATAAGTTATCAAATTGTGATTCTAAATTAGCTACTGGTACAAGATCTCTAAATTCTTTACCTAATTTAGTCATACCTTTATTAGAACCTTTTTGAATATATATATCTTTTTCATCTCCAAAAGCATAATTAAGCGGTGTTTTTAATAACTGTACAAATAAATCACCAAAATCTCCGGCTGCTCTTAATCCTGAAACAGGGTTTTTTAAATTAGCACTAATAGATTTAGGATTAATTGCTGCATCTAACTCTCCACCTACACGATCAGATTGTTTTCTTAACCAATTAACCATCATTTTAAGTTCTTTATCATCATCATCTATCCCTTCAGCTAAACTTTCAAGTAATAACATTAAAACTGCAGTAGTCATCCAATAAATACCTTCAACTTGTAACTTTTTAAGATTAGATTTTTGATAATCCTCTAAAGAATTAAAAGCATTTTTAATAGAATTAAAATCATACATTGATCCTGCTTTTAAGATTGATATAAAATTTGCAAAAGTTCTATATCTACCTTCTTGATAATCTCCTACACTTTCATCATAATAAGTATTACCCCATCTAGATTTACCAAAGTTATAAACCCATTTTTTAAATTGCATTACAGATTGATTTAATGCATGTTCCTGCATAGCAACTTTATCATTTTCACTATAGTTACCATGAATAATTTTATTCATATTTTTAATATCTACAGATAAAGCTCTTCTTTCATTAGATGAATATTCAAACCCATCTTTTAATTTTAATTGACCATCAACAAATTCATGAGCTTCCCATATAGATAATTTTTCACCAGTTTTACTATTAGTAAGCATTTGAGATCTTAACTTAGCTATAGCAGTATTAGATTGAGCAATAAACTCACCTCCTGTAATACCCATAAACATAACTTTACTTATTGTAGAGCTATCTTCAATTATTTGATTACGATCAATCCAATTAAACTTTTTAAGCATTGCTTCAAATTTATTAGAAGGTTCTAATAAATATTCATCTTTACCCAAATGTTTCATATAACTCATACCTGCGATATACTCAGTAGTATCTTTTATAGCAGCATTTAAATGAGTATTAGTAAATCCAAATTGTCTACCAAATCCTTCAATCCTATTATTAATGTTGGCCATAATAGTATTGTTTACTGCAGAAAATGGATTTAAACCTAATGATTTATAAGCTACAAATGAGTTAAAGTTTTGAATTAATTTAGAAATCTTAGTCTGATTAGCTGTAGAGTTAGAATAAAAAATCATTCTAAGATAAGTTTCATATCTTTTTTGAACATTAGACTCACCTTGAACATATTCTTTTTGACCAGCAGAATTAATATTATAATATCGTCTACTATCAATAACATTTTTAGCAATCATTATAGTTGACTCTAATGTATTCATTAAATCATAATTTTCAGCCATATGAGCAGCTTTAGTTAAAGCTTTAATCATATCTGTTTCTAAGTCTTCAGCATTAAGTTTATTTTGTTCAATTGATAAAGAATTTTTAGCAATTTTAATCTTTTTAACAAGCTCTTTATTACTAGGATTTTTTTGTAATTCAGCTCTATAATCTTCTAATCGTTTTTCTAATTGTTTAATTTTAGAATCATCTTTTAAATCTCCAGTATATAAAATAGGAATATCTGATATAAAATTACCTTGTTCATCCACCTCTCTTGAAGTAAAAATAATATCTGGATTTACAAACTGTCTAATTGATTTACCTAATGCGGAAAATATACCTGCAGTTTTAACATCTTTAGTTATAGAATTTTTAATTCTAAATAACTTACCTTTCATTTTTTCTTTAACAGCTAAAGGTAATTTATCTAAAAGTTCATTTGTTGTATTTACATAAAAATCAAAAAATTCTTTTCTAGCTTTACCTTGAGGAGAATTATCATTCATTAAATCATAATATTCTTTATCTCCAAAGTTAGTTCTTACACCATTTTTTTCAGTGACAACTTCAACATATTCTGGTTTAACATAAGTAACAATAGTTTTTTGAACTTCACCTGTAGGTACTTTTTTAGAAGAAATCATACTAAAAGTTTCTTTTTGAGTATAATACTTTCTTCTATATCTTTTATATAATTCATCATGTTGTTGTAGAGTAAGTTTTTCTCCACTAATTAAAGTACTACCTGGAACAAAAGGTTTTTTAATCCACTGACCATAACCGTTTTCATCAACTACGTATTGTTCAAATAAAGCTCTTTGTTGTTTAAATTCATCAGAATATTTATGATTTTCACCATCTAAAGGTAATCCAGTACTTGTATCTTCAGCACTTAAAAACTCTGCTAATTTCTTTTTATCTTCATGTAATTTTAAATTATGTTTTTTCTCTTCATCAGAAAGAATTTCATTAGGTTTATAGATATATTCTCTTTTATTACCATGTTCATCTTTTAATAGTTTAAACATTTTAGATCTTTGTTCATAATAAACTTTAGATACTTTTTGTAAAAATCTACCAGTAGGTTTACCATTTTCATCTTTTTGAAACATCCAATTAAACCCTTCAACACCTGCTTGTTTTAACTTTTCAGCTTGAGCTTTAATTTTATCAATCCAACTATTAGTTCTTTCATAAACTTCTTCTCTTTGCTTTTCAACTTTTCTATGAATTAATTGTAATAGTTTATCCATACTATTAGACATACCACCAAGTCTTAATTCTTGCCAAGATATATCTTTAGTTTCTTTTAAAATATTTTTAATATCATCTTTAGTTAACTCAGTGTCTTTACTTTCATTTTCAACTAACATTATCATACTTTCTTCTAAGTATTCTTCAATAAGTTCTGAAATATTTGCATGAAGTAAATTAATGTCATTAGACATTGCTTTTATTTCATCTCTATGATTTTCTATTTGAGGTAAAAAAGTTTTTAACTCTTCATATGATTTTAACTGAGTTCTAATTTGAAGTAAAAACTCCATATGTTGAATATTGTTAATATCATAATTGTTATTTAAAAAATTTTCAGTGAATTTTAATTCATTATGGATAAATTCTGCAGTTTTAATAAATGCATCAACATCTTCTAATTTAGATAAATCTTCTTCTAAATCCTTAAGTTTATTAATAGTTTCTTCTTTAGGTAGATAACCTTTTCTCTCTTTAGCTGACTCAAACACTAAAATCCTAGCTCTTAAAACTTCTATTTGATTTTTAAGTAAATTAGATAATCTTTTAGCAACTTTATCTTCTAAAGGTTGCTTAACCTCAAATTGTTTTAATATTTCAGATACATTACTAAAGTCTGGTTTAACTTCATAAGTATTTGATATAGGATTAGCTTTTAAGTATTCAATTAATTCCTGTTCAGAATAAGTTTTTCCATTGTGGATATATTTACATGCCATATTATTTAATTTAATTATCTACTACAAAATTGTGTTATTTCTCCAGATTCTACTAATTTTCTAAAATCTACAATTGCTTGATAATCACTATCAACACTATTTTCTTCTGAATAAATTTCATTTAGTTCATCTTGATCAGTAATTAAAGATTGATTACTATCAATAATAGATTGTAATTCTTTAAAATATTCTTCATTAGCAGTCCAAGTTAAAGAATATCTGTTATTATTTAATCTTTCAAAAGCAGAATTTGTAATATTTTTAACTTCAGAAGATTTACTAGATGTAAAAGGTAATCCAGGATTTTTAATTTTATGAATTTCTTTATCGAAATTTCTTTGTTCTTCATTCAATTTATTAAATAAAAGTTCATTGATGATATTTCTACCATCAACGGCACCTTTTTTAGATAAAGACTCTATATACAATGTTTTTATACTACAACTCATTATTCACATTTATTATTTAATGGTGATTGTCTTTTTAGATAATTTTCAATTTTAGATCTAAGTATTAAAGCTTTTTCAAATGAATCTATAGATGCATATTCAAAGTTAATATTATTTAATTCATCTTTTGTTAAATTAGCTGCTAAAAAATCTTTATTAGCTTGATAATAATCATTAACTAAAGTTTTAGCTGCTTCAACTTCTTTGCTTAAAGGTACAGATTTTTCTTGACTTGGTGAAACATTTTGAGTATTTTCTTCAACAACTTTTTCAGATACAGCATTTGAATGGTCTTTAGAAACTGTTTTATCATATTTTTCTCTAGCTGCTTTTAAAGAAGCTATAGCATCTTCTTCTTTAGACATACTAGCTACAAGTTGAGCAGTATCTGCATCGGAATTAACTTCACTATTATTAGAAGCTTTTAATTTATCTAAAGATTCTCTAATAACTTTACTTTTTTCTACAGCAGTTTCATAAGTTTCAAAGCTATAAACACTCATACCTTTAATACCTATGATATCTAATGGTTCATAAAATGCTGTAGAACCTTCTACATATCCTAAATTAGGATCCATGTTAATAAAATCTTTAGTTCCTGTAGGATTAAAATCAGAAACTTCAGATTTATATTTTTTTAATTCATAAGTTTTAGTTTCATTATCTACTTTAAATCTATAGAATTGAGGAAATTTAAATACAGTTTTTGTTTTAGTTTCACCTTTATGTTCATAAGTAACCTTTATAGGTGTAAATATTTTAGCTAAATTAGAAATATTAGCACTTACATCTTCAGTTTTAACTTTTTCTTCTAATACTGAAATAACTTCTTCTAAGTTTTCTTTTTCAGATTCTAAGTATTCATTACGTTCATATCTACTTTTAACTACAGCTAACTCAAATTTTCTACCAATATTAAACTCAACTTCACCAGATTTATTAATAGTTACAGCATTTTGATTAGAATCTAATTCTTTAAATTTAACTGCTCCAAATTTAGTATTTTCATCAGTTGCAAATAATTTTCTAAATAAATAACCATATTCTTTAATATCAAATCTACTTTCAGAATTATTTAATTCTTCAATTAAATTATCTAAATTTTCAGAATATTTTGCAAACATTGTTGCCGGTAAATATTTAGCAACACTATTGTTTTTAAACATCATATTATCTTTAATTATTAAATAACTAAACATATTACTTACAAAATCTCTAGGTGTCATACCTGTTTCTTCATCAATAATAGTTGTGTTATCATAATATAAAGCTGTTACTGAATCTATTAATAAAGATATAGTTTCATTACTTTCTTTAACAAAAGATTTAGTTTGAATAAAATCAAATACAGATTTAGCCTTTTCTTGATCTTCTTTTAAATTACCATCATCTGCTAATTTAGTAGTTAAGTATTTAACTAAGATATTATTTTTAGTAGCTTCATTGATTTTTAATAAGTTTAATTGTCTAGCTAAAGTTTTTTTACCTTCAGTATTTAACTTTTGAAACATTAAACCATAATCAATTGAATCTAATCTTGTTTGAATAGCTTTCTTAGTTGATTCAGAAGTAGTAGGATTATTTTTTAATTGATTTAATTGAGCAATATAACTTCTAACAGATAAGAAACCTAAAAATTCCCTACTTAATTTATCAACATCTTCTGCTTTTTCAGTAAATGCATTATTTAAACTTTCGTTTAATTTAGACATTTCATTTTTAAAAGTATCTGTTTGTTCAATAAATATTTTTTTACCTACTTTATTAATTACATTTAAAGCCCTTAATATATTACCATAAGTATTTGCATCTTGTTCTAAAATATTTTCAATATTAATATGTGGTTCAATATTTAAAGTAGATTTTTTTTCTAATTTAAATAAATTATTTAAATTGAAAATATCAATAGCTTTTTGTAATTTTTTAGTAACTTGATTAAATGAAATATCTAATCCTTGATTTAATTTCAAGAATGTGTTAATATTAGACATTACATCATTTTGTTCTTTAACTTTAACTAATTGAGTTAAAGCATTTATTTGTAACAGTTTATTAGCTTCTCTAAAATTTTCATCTAAAATCAAAGAGTTAATTTGCTGTTCAGTAATCATTTCATTAGAAAACTCATAAGTTTTTAAAAAGTCAGTAGCATCTTTAATTGACTTAGAATCAACTTTACCATATAAAATATTAGCTACTGCAGCTTTATATACTGAATCTTTATTAAAGTTTACTTCAATACTAGTTTTAACACCAGAACTCAATCTTTGTAATAACTCACCATATTTTTGAATACCTGGGATATTAACAAACTTAACAGCAGTTTCAAAAGGTAAACCTTGCATTACTAATTCTGACATTGCTGGTAATAATTCAAATTTAATATTTAAATCACCTGCAATAGGATCTTTAGCATTATCTGTAAATACGTTTAATAAAATATTTAATGCATTAGCTATACGATTAGAGCCTTCACCAGCAGCATATTTACCACCACTAAATCCACCTATATTAAATTTAAAAGAATCAGGATTAAATTGAACTTCTTTAACACCTTGTTTAGACATTAACCAAGCAAATTGTTGAATTTTATTAGCAATAATACCAATACCATTTTTACCTTCAGAGTTTTTAATATTAGCATCTAACTTACCATTAACATCATGTGCAGATTTGTTATCTGTAGATATATTAGAATCATTAGATTCTTTGATAAATCCTTCACTTTTTAACTTTTCTCTAACATCTTTTAATGCATCTGTTGAAGTAGTATT
>Ga0209990_10002422_pt1 | contig 14668 bp, 9 predicted proteins | sample NOAtaG_6_FD_187304 | JGI IMG/M metagenome (GOLD analysis project Ga0209990, IMG submission 187304) | Freshwater lake microbial communities from Lake Erie, under a cyanobacterial bloom - NOAA_Erie_Diel5S_2200h metaG (SPAdes) (version 2) | ecosystem: Environmental > Aquatic > Freshwater > Lake ...
GATACATCTGTAAATAAAGCACCCTCGTGGTAAATCCTCCCTAACTCCGCTAAACGGCGGTGGGAGGCTTCGTTCTCATCATACCTGGGGTAGTAGAGGTTGAGGATTTTTTTGTGGACATCCCTAGCCCCAAATAAACCCTATTTTTGTATGTAATGATTTTGTCGCACCAGATTTCCTATCTTGTACAATCATCATGGCACTCCCCAAAATCAAAATATGCTGTATCAGCAGTAAAACGGAAGCGTATCAGGCCATTGATGCCGGAGCGTCAGCTATAGGCCTCGTGAGCGGTATGCCCAGCGGGCCCGGGGTCATCACCGATCCCCTGATCCGGGAAATCGCTGCGGCAACGCCCCCGCCCATCGCAACCTTCTTACTTACCAGCTTCCTGGAGACAGCAGACATCCTCGCCCACGCGAAGATAACCCAAACCAATACGATTCAGATTGTTGACCATATCTCCCGCTCCGCCTATCCCGGAATCCGGGAAAATTTGCCAGGGATTAAACTTGTGCAGGTCGTCCATGTGCTCGACGAAACCTCTATTATGGAGGCACTGGCCTATGCTGAAGTCGCCGATGCCCTGCTCCTCGACAGTGGCAACCCCAAATTGAGCGTGAAAGTACTCGGTGGTACTGGTCAAACCCATGACTGGACGATCAGCCGGAAAATCGTCGAGCAGTCGCCGGTACCAGTATTTCTCGCAGGAGGACTACATGCAGAAAACGTAGCCAGGGCCATTGAAACCGTGGCTCCCTTTGGGCTTGACCTTTGCAGCGGCGTCCGTACAGCAGGAAATCTCGATCCCTGGAAACTGGAGGCATTTTTCAGGGCTGCAGGGTACTAAGCGCGCTGTTACGGCAGTAAAGGATGCCGAAACGGCTTACCAGCAATCCCCCTTGCATCCTCTTGTTTTTCTGCCAGCTTGCGCTCAAGATAAGCATCCGAAAAGTCAATACCGATTTCCACCCACATCGGCAGATGGTCGCTCATCTGAAAGGTACGCCATTGCCGGTAATAAGTGCCCGGATCTTTGCGCGGCACTCCGGATTTATTTTTCAAATAATCCTCGCCCAGCAATGGAGCATATACCGCCTCATCCTCATCCCGGAAAACCGTCCTGGAAAAATTAAATACCCCCGCTCTCCCCGTCCGCTCAAATCGGTCGGGGCGCACCTTGAAAGCGATCTGGTCATACGTCCGGTTTTGACCGAAGTTACTCGGTACAAACTGTAACTGTGGCGACACCTCAAAACCTGCGCGGATAAGGGCCTGCATCGTCACATCCTCAGGAGAATAAATATTAAAATCCCCCAGTAGGATAATATTCCGCGACCAGCTCGTGGGATCATCCGATTTTTTGGACATAAAATCCGCAATTTCCTGAATCTCCTGAACGCGCAGCGGGTCGTCGGGACGGTCTTCCCCATAATAAATATGTACGGTCGTCAGGATGAAATTCGTCCATCCACTCCTGAACCCAACTGCGAAAGGACTGCGCGCCAGTTGGCGTACCGGCTGTAGCTCCCGCTTGCCCTCCGCAGTAAGCACCATCTTCGGCGGCAGGACAATCTCACTTGCCAAACCTCCAAAGCTCACCTTTCGACTATCATAGATAAACGCCAGGCGCTCTTTATTCCCCGCAGCACCCATCGTCTCGTCTGTGAACATAAACTTCCAGTCATTGCCCAAAATCCGTTGGATCTGCTGAAGCGCCTCGAGATCTTTATATACCTCCTGTACAGCGACGAGGTCAAAGTGGGCAATGATTTCGGCGATATAATAATAGCTCTCCGGCAGGCGTCCGCCGAATTTCGGGGAGTCGAACTCCCGGATATTCCAGGTCGCCAGAAGTAAAGTGCTATCCTGTGTGCGAAGAGGTACTTCTTCCCGTAATTGCTTCCGCAAGGCAAGCAGCCGCTCGATAGCACGTGCGCCATCCGGTAATTTATTGGTGAGGTATTGATAAAAAGGCATATCGCTGTATTAAATGTTGATTAGATAGCGCATTAAGCGACGCCGGAGTTTAGAAAGGGGATATTTTTTCTGCTTTGAAGTTCTTTGCCCATGTTGATATGGTATGAATAGCGCTCAAGGTTGAGTCGGCGTCAATTTCAGCAGACTTGTTGTGACAGGTCAGCATAGTAGCGGGGGGCTATGCAGGAGAAACACTCATTTCCTTGCATTTTTCTCTTTTCCGGATTTTAAAGAACTTCTTCTGACTTCGCCATCGGAAACTACGTACCCATTTAAAACCTATAACGCTAAATCATTCAGGTGTATTTCACTTTGCAGCAACGGGAGTAAAATACTGTTTGTCCCAAGATGGCTATGCTACCTCGAAGAAGGCTAAAAAGATTGCCGGATACCAAAAATGAAATGCACCAAATACAAGCTAAGCAACCTGAATATATACATTTTATGTAAATTGGGCAACAAGTCTAATGTATCCGACAACCCTGATTTCCAATTTGAGCACTATGTACCTAAAAAAAACACTCCTGATAATCGTTTGTGCTGTTGCGACAATTACAGCCAGCATTGCACAGTACAATCCACTTGCCATGGAATATATCCAGGCCGGAGAAATCTCGCTCCTGGAAAAAAATTATAAAAAAGCATTGCGGCAGTTTAAAACAGCGCTTAGCCTGCAGGATACCCTTATGGCAGCAGAACGCGGCATGGGCCTCTGCTTTGAAATGCTTAAAGACTATCCCAATGCCCTGCAACACTATCTGAAAATTATCGAACTCTCCCCCAGGTTCTCCAGGGCCTTATACTATCAAATCGGAGAAGTCTATTTCAAGATGGGCCTTCCTGCCAAGGCCATCGCATATTTCGAACAATTCCGCAAGCTCCAGCTCCTGGAAGAGATTCAATTCACTGTTAACGGGGAAAAAGAACGGCTTCTGGAGGATAGCTTCCTGGAAAAGTATGAGGCGAGTATCCGTGCCTGCCAGGTCTCGATGGATACTTCAAAATTTCGGCAAAATATCCGTTTAATCAATCTGGGCAGCAATATCAACACCCGCTTCGACGAGTATTTCCCCTTCCTGTCCAATAATCAATCGGTCATTTTTTTCACCCGTCGGAAGAATACCGACCGCGATGAAAATCTCTTCATCAGTACTGCATCCAGGCCCGGGCAATGGACCAGTGCCAGCCCGGTAAGCGGGCCCATCAATACTTCCTTCAACGAAGGGATGTGTACGATGGTACGCGACGGCCGGCACATGTATTTCACTGCATGCAACCGGGCAGAAGTCGAAGGCCCCTGCGATATCTGGGAAGCTACTGTCGAAAAAAATCAGGTACGCGATATCCATGCCTTGAGCGGCCATCCCAACTCCCCGCAATGGGAATCCCAGGCAGCCATCAGTTGTGATGGCAAACAGCTCTATTTTGCCAGCAACCGGCCCGGAGGTGCCGGGGGCACCGATATCTGGTACAGCGAACGCCGGCCGGACGGTAGCTGGAGCGACCCCCAAAACCTTGGAGAACCCATTAATACCCTCCTCGACGAAGAAGCCCCTTTTATCAGCAACGATGGCAACGCCCTGTATTTTTCCTCCACCGGCCACCTCGGAATGGGCGACCAGGATATCTTCGTCAGCTTCCGCAATGAAAAAAAACAATGGAGTGCGCCCATCAGCCTCGGCCCCCTTATCAATTCCCCCCATCGGGAGCTCGGCTTCTTTCTCTCTGCCGACAACAAAACCGCCTATTTTGCCTCTGACCGCCCGGAAGGCTTTGGAGGAATGGATATCTATCGGGTAGATTTACAGGAAGAGCTCTTCTCCGAGCCTACCACCTTCACCGAATTCTTCTTCCGCGACTCCCTCACCGGACTACCCGTCGCAGCAAAAGTCACCTTCGACAACCGCCCCGCAATGCAGGCCGATTCCAATGGCCATTTCTTCCTGTGCCTTCCCGGTAATTCAAAGATCACCCTCAATATTACCGCAACAGGCTATCATCCCTATACTTCAAAATTACCTATCCCACAATGGGACAACCGTACATTCTACGTGGTCGAATACAACCTGAGGCCACTCCGTACCCCACCGGCACCTGCCGCAGCGCTCCCTCCGGATGAACCTGCACCAACACCGGCGAGGCTCAAAACCCTGCAACGCTATAGCCTCACCCTCTTTTACCAGTTGGACAGCGACGACCTGGAACCCAATGAACGCGATAAACTCAACCTGTTCCTCGCCGAACATGCCGGCAAAACCATCAAACGTGTCGAGGTAAACGGCTTTGCCGATGATATCGGACAAGCCGGGTATAATCTCGCCCTCAGCGAGCGCAGGGCAAAAGGCATCGCGATTATCCTGATGGAAAAAGGATTCCCTACAAATAGCATTGCGATGAAAGGATATGGAGAGATCAGCGATGGGCAACCAAAAGCTCAAAACAGAAGGGTCGAACTTAAAATAACCGTCCTGGAATAATATAATGGCGAAATAAAACTTTGTGGGGTCATCTAAAAAGAATGAAGTATTCTGCCGCCTACAGCGGCAGTACAAAATTTTTCGAACGCGGATTTGGTTCATTTTGCTTCGCAAAATGAACCAAATCCGCGTTCGAAAAAAAATTCCTTTGGCAGCACCAGCCGCCAAAGGAATTTTCACATAGCCTCGTTGAACTTTTAGAGCCGCGTTTCCAACGATTTTGCTTCGCAAAATCGTTGGAAACGCGGCTCTAAAAAATATTATTTAGCGGCGTAAGCCGCCAAATGACGTGCCGGGTGCTTTTTACATAACCCAACCTTAACTTCCGAAGTCGTCAAAAGCAATATTTTCTTCCGGTACGCCAAGGTTGCCAAGCATCGTTTGTACTGCCGAAAGCATCATCGGAGGACCACAGAGGTAGTATTCGATTTCTTCCGGCTCTGTATGGTTTTTCAGGTAATTTTCGAGCACTACCTGGTGGATAAACCCTACGGGTCCCGTCCAGTTATCTTCGGGGAGCGGCTCGGAGAGGGCGATGTGGAAAGAGAAATTAGGGAATTCTTTTTCGATCGCACGGAAGTCTTCGATGTAGAAAAGCTCTTTGAGCGAGCGCCCGCCATACCAGTAGGAAACCTTGCGCTTGGTCTTGAGCGTATGGAACAAGTGGAAGATGTGGGAACGCAAGGGCGCCATACCTGCACCACCACCGATATACACCATTTCCTTTTCCGTGGGCTTGATGAAAAACTCCCCATAAGGACCCGATATCATAACCTTATCGCCCGGATTCAAAGAAAAAACATAGGAGGAGCATACGCCGGGATTTATCGGCATATAATTGTTGATCTTCCTATCCCACGGTGGGGTAGCAATCCGGATATTGAGCATCACGATATTCCCTTCGGCCGGGTGATTAGCCATGGAATATGCGCGGAACTGCTCTTCGTTATTTTTCATTTTCAGCCCCCACATCTTGAATTTATCCCAATCTTCCTGGAAGGCATTGGACGCTTTACCCATTTCCGGGTGGGCTGTGATATCGAATTCTTTGAAATCTACTTCTACTTTGGGAACATCAATCTGGATATAGCCACCGGACTCGAATTCGAGGTGCTCCCCTTCCGGCAGTTTAACGACAAACTCCTTGATGAAAGTAGCGACATTGTAATTGGATACTACTTCGCACTCCCATTTTTTGATCCCAAAAACCTCTTCCGGCACGCGGATTTTCATATCCTGACGTACCTTGACCTGGCAGGCAAGGCGCTTATGTTCAGCGACATCCCTACGCGTCAGGTGGTTCATTTCCGTCGGGAGCACATCGCCACCGCCTTCGTCCACCCAGCACTTGCACATCGCGCAAGTACCACCACCGCCGCATGCAGATGGCAGAAAAACACTTTTATTGGAGAGGGCGCTCAGCAAGGAGGAACCTGGCGAAACAAGCAGTGGGTGCTCTTCATCGCCGTTGATCACGATTTTTACGTCGCCCTGGGCGACCAGCTTTTTCTGTGCAAAAAGCAATCCGAAGGTAAGCCCGAGGATGACCGCTGTGAAAGCGATAGCCCCATACACAATTGGAAGGATTTCGAAAAGGAGTAGCATGATATTGTGATTATCTGGAGGATTAAAAATAAGCGGCAGGGTTGATTCCCATAAGTGACATGAACGCGATCCCCATGATCCCGGTAAGGATGAAAGCAATCCCTAAGCCGCGCAGGGGCGCCGGAATATGGGAATAACGGATTTTCTCGCGGATAGCTGCCATGGCGACGATTGCCAGCGCCCAACCGAAACCTGAGCCTACACCATATACCACGGATTCGGAGAAATTGTACTCCCGGGCCACCATAAAAAGTGCAGCTCCGAGAATGGCACAGTTGACCGTAATCAGGGGGAGGAAAATCCCGAGGGCATTATACAGCGAAGGCGAAAATTTTTCTACCGCCATTTCCACCAACTGCACAGAAGCTGCAATACTGGCGATGAAGAGGATGAAGCGGAGAAAAGTCAGGTCCGTCTGGAAAACGCCGTTAGGCCCAAGCAGTTTTTCACCTACCAGCCAGTTAATCGGGATGGTGAGCACCAATACGAAGATTACTGCGACCCCCAGGCCTATCGCTGTTTTTACCGATTTGGATACCGCCATGAAGGAACACATACCTAGAAAATAGGATAAAACCATATTTTCGATGAAAGCCGACTTGAGGAAAATATTGAAGAGTTCCATATTGCAACGAATCTTTTTCTGAAAACAATTATCAAAGCATTTTTCGGGCGCGGAGATCAGGATACATCAACAAGTTTCTTATTGGAACTCCGCTGAATCCAGATGAAAATTCCGATCAGGAAGATTGCGGAAGTCGGCAGCACCATAAGGCCATTATTCTGATACCATCCGAGCCAGGAGATTTCCGTAGTATTCAGCAAAAAGTCCCCTGTAGAGCCGATGATTTTGAAGCCGGCAATACTCCCGCGACCAAAGAATTCGCGGATAACGGCAACCACTATCAGAATGAAGCCATAACCCAGGCCGTTACCGATACCGTCCAGGAAGGAGCGCCAGGGGGAATTGGCCATTGCATAAGCCTCGAGACGGCCCATCACGATACAGTTCGTGATAATCAATCCGATGAAAACGGATAGTTGCTTCCACGTTTCGTAGTTGAAAGCCTTCAGGATTTGCTCGACCACCGTCACCAGGAAGGCAATCACTACCAATTGCACGATCATCCGGATTTGCTTTGGGATACCTTTGCGCATCACCGAAATCGCAAGGTTGGAGAACGCCGTTACGAAAGTAACCGAAATTGCCATGATGAACGCAGGTTTCACCATCGTCGTCACGGCAAGTGCAGAACATATCCCCAAAATCTGTACAGTGATTGGGTTATTGTCGTTGAGCGGATCAGAGAGCAGTTTGCGCTCCTTTTTCCCAAAAAAGGGCTCTTTCTCTTCTGCAGCGATCGTTTTTACATTTGCGTCAGCCATGGTCGTTTATCGTTTAATTTGCTGATTTGATTGATTCGAAATATGGCAAATAAGGTTGAAGACCCTTTTGGAACATATCCGACACCCCTACAGAGGTAATCGTAGCGCCCGAAATACCGTCCACTTCATGCGTAGGCTTTTTCACACCGCCTTTGACAACAGCAACAGAGACATAATCGTCTCCCTCAAAGATTTGCTTGCCTTTGAACTGAGCGGGAAAATTGGGATTGTCGGTAATTTCCGCGCCGAGGCCGGGGGTCTCGGCGACATGCCCGAAGGATACCCCGGCGATGGTATTCATATCTTCCTGGAAGGCCACATACCCCCAGATCTTGTCCCAAAGCCCGTTGCCGCGGATGGAAGTCAGGTATAGCTTTCCCTTTTCCCCCTTATAAATAAAAAGGGGATATCTGCGCTCAGCAGCAGGCTTCTTCTCCTCCGCTGCCATATCAATGGATTCTGCTTTTTCACCTTCCACCATGTTGCCCTCTGAATCCAGAACGTATTGTTCCATCTTGGAGTCAAAAAGCTGCAGAATTTCCTGATCCGTCATGACCTTGAGGTCGCCGGGAAGCTCGTTTGAAATGGCACTGAGGATATCTTTCTTTTTGAATACCGCCTCACTGGCGCTGTGGATCGGACGCAGGCCGATGACCAGGAAAGCCAGGACCACCGATACCACCAGGGTCATGATGACCGTATAAATCGTAATATAATTATTACTGTGCATGTTTCAGACGTTTTGAGATATTAGACTGCAATACAAAATAATCAATCAGCGGCGCAAATACGTTCATAAACAGGATTGCGAGCATCCACCCTTCCGGATATGCAGGGTTGAGCACGCGGATGACCATACCCACCATGCCAATAAAAAATCCATAAAACCATTTGCCCCGGTTAGTAGAAGCAGCAGTCACCGGGTCGGTTGCCATAAACGCCATAGCAAACAGGAAGCTACCCATCCAAAGGTGGTAGTACCAGGGCACCTGCATGTACGCCGTAAAGCCCCAGGCGTTGAACAAAATTGCCGTGATCGCCATACCGAAAACCATAGAAACCATAATCCGCCAGCTGGCCACGCCCGTGGCTACAAGCAGCAGCGCACCAATCAGGATCAACGGCTTGCCCGTTTCCCCTACCGAACCCGGGATAATCCCCCAGAACATTTGCGAAGGCGAATATACCTGGGTCACCGCCTCCCAGCCGCCCTTCGCGGCCAGTGCCAGCGGTGTGGCGCCCGAGTATCCATCCACAACGGCAGCAGCCGTGTTAAAAGTTTCCCAGCCCAGCGAGGAGAACAACGGGTTGAGCACATGTACCGTGAACCAACCGTAATCCACCACCCCGCCAGCAGATGCTTTAGTGAGGCCGGCTACCCAGACATCGTCGCCGGAAATTTCCGTGGGGTAGGCAAAAAAGACGATTACACGGGTAAATAAAGCGATGTTTACCACGTTCATACCCGTTCCACCAAAAGCTTCCTTACCGATAATCACCGCGATCGCTACCGAAATCGCCAGAATCCAAAGGGGAAGGTCAGGCGGCATAATCAGGGGAATCAGCGCCCCGGTGACCAGGAAACCCTCTTCCACCCCATGGCCACGCTTTGCGGCAAAGTAAAATTCGATGCCCAGCCCAACCAAATGGGCGACGATCCACATCGGTAGAAGCTTCACCAAACCATAAAAGAGCTTCAGGTGAAAGCCTTCCAGCAGCCCCAGGTGCTCCCCAAGAGCGACGAAATGCTGGTGACCTATATTATACGTTCCAAGTAAATAGCAAAACTGCATGGCAATGACCACGTTTACCATCAGGCGCTTAAGATCCATCCCATCGCGCACATGAACCCCATCCTTCGTTGTATGGTTAGGCGTGAACGCAAACGTGAAGAAAGCATCGTAAGCGGTATGTAGCAGTCGCTTGCTTTTGTCCGGCTCGATCCGGCGGAAAAAATTCAGCAAAGCATTTTTCATGGAAATAAAAAGTTACTATTTTTCAATCTGTGGTGTCCAAACCTTTAAATCAAACCTTTTTATTCTTCTGCACGCATCAGCTCCAGGCCTTCCCTCAAAGTCTTTTGCAGCTCCTGTTTGGAAAGGCAGGCAAATTCGCACAAAGCAATATCTTCTTCCACAAGTTCCTTGATTCCCAAACCCTCCATAGACTCATAATCCCCGTTAATCACGGCTTTGATGAGGTGTTGGGGGTAAATATCCATGGGCAACAGACGCTCATAGTCGCCCGTAACCACGAAAGCGCGCTTTTCGCCACGGGTGTTCGTGCTTGCCTTGAAGCGGCTATCCGGAAAAAGGAAGTTCAGATAAGTCTTTGAAATAGAAGGACGAGGCTCCTGAGGGGCCAGCCAACCGAAAAGTTCATAATCATCGCCTTCTTTGACAACGGTCAGTTGATCGTCGTAGAAATTAAGGAAGCTATCCAGGTGTTTTTGTTTACCGGAGAGCACATCCCCGGATATATAGCGCACATGGGTATTGGAAAGGTTGTCTTTGACGAGGTCTTCCAGTTTGGCTCCCTGCCAGGTCCGAATATAGGCCGGGGCGTTCACCTCGGCACCGACAACCGCTACCACGCGGCCTGCGTCGAAGCGCTGCTCCAGGAAAAGCGTACCAATCGTCAGAACATCCTGCACCCCAAGTACCCAGACGCGGTCTTTAGGTTTAACCGGCGCAATATGGTGAATCTGTACGCCCACGTTCCCTGCCGGATGTTGTCCTTTGAACCAATGCTTCTCCACACCCTGCGCCCCGGTAAATACTTCGGAAGGGGCAGTGGCAGCATTCGCATTGAGCCCGATATGAACCTTGCCGGGCGTCAGCCTGGCCAATACATCCAGACCTTTCTGGAAAGCGGCACCCTTGCCTTCAACAACGATATTCAAGTCGGGCGCAAGCGGTGCCGTATCGAAAGTGCTGATGAAAATATTGGAAGGAACATCTTTTGGATCGGCAATAACATCATAAGGGCGCTGCCGGATGAACGGCCACACGCAGCCATCCAGCAGGTAAGCCACCAGTTCGTCACGACTGCTGTTTTCCAGGTCAAAAGCTGCAAACTGACGGTACTGGACCTCCTTATCCGCGAGGATGACCACCGCTTCAATCGCCCGACGCTCGCCACGGCGTATTTCAATGATTTCTCCGCTCACCGGTGCTCCATAAAGGATTTCAGGACGGTTTTTGTCAAAAAACAACGGATCGCCCGCCTTCACCTGGTCCCCTTCCCCTACAACTACCTTCGGGATGGGTTGCATACCAATGAAATTAGGCGGCTGCACTGCAAATGTACTGACGGTCTTGTCCAGTACTTTACTTTCCGCTTCCCCTTCCAGGAGAATATCGAAACCCTTTTTCAATGCAGTGAAACTCCCATCTTGAACATACTCCGGAACAGGATTTTTGAAAATTTCGGACATACGCGGAAATATCCCGAAATTGGCACCACTGCCATCTGCTCCCTGGCGCTGTGCCTCGATGATCAGCATATTATCAGATACCTGGATGATAATGGCGAAAAGCGCGATTACCACGACTGCCAACAGGATGTATAGCAGATAGTCGCTTCCACCAGTCTCGGCGCTTTGGGCAAACAGGCTTTGGGAGAAAATTGTGAAGAGCAACAGGCAAATTGACTTGTTCATTTTCTTTGCGTTAAAAAACCTTTTAATAGGTTCTATTGATTTACCCTGTTTTAAAACGCTGCAAATATAGAAACGTTTTTACTTAATCCTTAAAAGCACTTTTTAAAGTTACACCTTGTGTTTTATTTGGATTTTTTCTAAATAACGAATAGAGCGTGCCTCTGCTTTAGGGCCCCCCCTCAGCACAAAATTTGAATGCGGGGTTGCGTAAAAAGTATTTCGCCGCCTTCGGCGGCGAAAGAAAGTTTTGAATGGACATCGTTTTTTCTGATTTCGCTTCGCGAAATCAGAAAAAACGATGTCCATTCAAAATATAATTTGGCGGCGCCAGCCGCCAAAGAAAGCTTTGAAGCTTTTTACACAACCCCAGAAAGTTTTCGTTCGGCTGCATCAGCTGCAAATAACGGCCTCTGGTCTTTCATTTGGCGGCTTGCGCCGCCAAATGTTATTTTAAACAGACGGCATTTTCATTGATTTTGCTTCGCAAAATCAATGAAAATGCCGTCTGTTTAGAATACCAGAATACTGTTTACACAACCTCATAACATTTGGCGGTGTCAGCCACCGAATGAAAAGCCAGTGGCTTATTACACAACTCTTACCGGATGTCCTTCAAAAGGGCATCCACCGCTGCTTTTAATTGTTCGTCCACACCGCGGGCGATCCAGTCGGGGCTGTTTTCTACCAGAATATCAGGTACAGCAGGACCAAGCTCCTGATTTTGGTCGGTGGTTTTGGTGAACCAACCGCGGAACGGCAAGCGCACGAAGGAACCATCGAGTAATGCCCGGCCACCGGTAGAGATGACCGATCCATTGGTCGGTTGCCCCACGAGCTTGCCGATCCCCAGGGATTTATAGGCATGAGAGAAGATTTCGGCATTGGAATAGCTGCCTTCGTTGCACAATGCAGCGGAAGGTTTCAACCACGGGGCAAAGATCAGGCGCTCCCCGGTGGGATAATACTCCCGGAATTTCAACTTATCTTTTTCCAGATCTTCGCTCGCGCCGCGGGGGATCGTGTAGGCGTGTTGCTTATAGTTGAGTACGGCCATGAGGTAATCGGCTGTGGAGCCGCCACCGTTATAGCGCACGTCCACAAGGATTCCGTCTTTGCCATAACCGGCAGCAGTAAATTCCCTTTCCATCGTTTCAAAGCTGGGGATATCCATGCCCCGGACGTGGATGTACCCTATACGGCCTTTTGAATACTCGTCCACCAACTTTTTGCGCCCTTCCACCCACTCCTGGTAGAGCAAGTCGCCCAGGCTCTGGGTCGGACGGATCACCAGCTCCCGGGTTTCTCCGGCAGCATTGCGTACTTCCAGCAAGGTTTTTTCATTTACCTTGCCATTGAGCAGTTCGTAGAAATTCTGGGAGGCTCCCACCCGCTCTCCGTTGACTGAAACGAGCAGGTCGCCGGCATTGAGCTTACTGGCGGCCTTATCTGCAGGGCTTTCCGGAATTACCCGGACCACCCGCATCCCGTCAGCTTCGGGCATCAACTCCGCGCCCAGCAAACCCGTTGACTCCCGCTGGGTCTCCGAGCGCTCCGGCGCCGTCAGGCTCATGTGACTGGCGTTGATCTCGCCAAGCAGCAAGTTGAACATATCCCGGAAATCGGTCGCGGTAGAGGCATAGATACAACGGTCGCGGTATTTTTCCTTCAAGGCGTTCCAATCGTAGCCATGGAACTGGGGATCGTAGAAACCATCCCGGATGGTACGCCAGGCTTCCTCGAATACCTGTTCGCGCTCAGCGGTGTAATGGACTTCCATCACCGCAGCAAAAGGCAGGGACTCCTGCTGCCCGGATTTAGCATCCAACCGGGCAAAACTGCCCATACGGCCAAAGTACAGGTATTTGCCCTCGCGGTCGGCCTGCACCTGGCCGGGGTTAGAACCCCCTTTGGTCAGTTCTTTGAGTTCCTTGCCGTCCCATTTGATGCTGTAAAGGTCCCTACCCCTGGCTGTGCTGCTGGAAGCCGTATAGAAGAATGTTTCTCCATCCTGGGAAATGACCACATCGCCTTCTTCCCCGGGAAAGCTGGTGACCTGGACCACGCGCTCATGGATGCGGTCGAAATCAATTTGTACTGCTGGCGGACCCTGTTTGTTGTTCTTTGATGGTGGGGAAGCCGGTTTTTCGTCTTCCTGCCAGTCCTGGGTAGCTTTCTCCCAGTCAGATTTTTTGAGCCACACAAACCAGACATCGTTATTGCGGCCATTGCGGGCCGAGGTAAAACCGAGCTTGGAGCCATCCGGGCTCCAGACCGGCCTGCCGTCCTGGCGGGGGTGCATGGAGATATTCACAGGTTTGGACGAATTATCCGCGGCATGGATAAACACCTCCTGATTAAAGTACAAATCGCTCACGGCATAAGCCAGCCACTTGCTGTCGGGACTCCAGGAAATCCCACTTGGGCTATCCCAACCGTCCTGTAGCAATTTTTCATTGCCCAAACGTCCAGTTGAATCCATCTCTGCCACAACCAGGTCGCCCCTTCCGCGCACAAAAGCAATTTTACGCCCATCCGGAGAAACGACTGGTGCAGACTCGTCTTCCTTGCTATTGGTGAGCTGGACAATATTCCTTTTAAGCGTTTTGAATAAATTACCCTCTTTGGCATCCGCACTACGGGCGAGATAAAACTCAAAGTTACCGCCGTTGCGGTCGGAGCAAAAGAGGAGGGTGGAATCATTGAGCCAGGCAGGGTTCATATCCCGGTACGCGTGATTGGAAATATTAATGCTCCGGCTTTTTTCCTTATCGGCCTCTTTGACGAAGACTTCGCCCCGGACGGTAAACGCCAGGAGTTTGCCATTGGGAGAAATAGCAAGATCACCGCCCCCATTACTGAGCGTCTTTCGCTCCATCGGATCAAAACGCTCATCGGGGAGGATGTTTATATCTATTTTTTGCCCGTTGCCTTTTCCACCTTTCAGGAGGTATAGGTGCATATCTTTTTCAAATACGATGGTTTTGCCATCGGCGGAGATGCTGTAATGCCGGATAGATTCCTCTTTAAAATTCGTCAGCTTTTCCGCACCGGAGGCTGCTTTTCCGCTGTCGTCCAGCTTCATGCGGTAAAGGTTGTAGGCCCCGTCATTGGAGGAGAGGAAATACAGCGTGCGGGCATCCGCCCATTGTGGGAGGATATCGTTGGTCTCAAAACCTGGCAGTTTGCTGAATTTTTTGGTGCGGGTATCATATATCCAAAGCTCCCGGTTGGAAGGCCCGCGGTAATCTTCCCGAAAAACCGGATTGATATCGCCCCGGACAAAAGCGAGGAAGCGCCCGTCGGGGGAATAAACCGGATCAAAGCCCACCGCATCGAGGACACGGTGCTCTGTACCCCCTGTCGGGCTGACCGCATACACCTCCTGTGGGCGCTCGATCAGTCGAAATTCCCGGTTGGTGGAGAAGAGAATTTCCCCGGAGCGGGTCCAGCTTGAAATATTATCCCCGGCAGCGTGGAAGGTGAGGCGGCGGGGCGTACCCCCTTCTACAGGCATCACATATATATCGTTGTTCCCGTAGCGCCCCCCGGAGAAAGCGAT
>Ga0209990_10002423_pt1 | contig 14667 bp, 11 predicted proteins | sample NOAtaG_6_FD_187304 | JGI IMG/M metagenome (GOLD analysis project Ga0209990, IMG submission 187304) | Freshwater lake microbial communities from Lake Erie, under a cyanobacterial bloom - NOAA_Erie_Diel5S_2200h metaG (SPAdes) (version 2) | ecosystem: Environmental > Aquatic > Freshwater > Lake ...
CCACGTCCACGTTCCCGAAGGAGCCATTCCCAAGGATGGACCGTCGGCCGGCATCACCATGGCCACGGCTATGACCTCTGCCCTGACGAGAATCCCTGTCAACCGCGAGGTGGCCATGACCGGCGAAATTACCCTCCGCGGGAAGGTTCTGCCGATTGGCGGAGTCAAGGACAAGCTCCTCGCCGCCCACCGCGCCGGCATGACGACCATCATCCTCTCCCGGGAGAATGAGAAGGACCTCGCGGAAGTGCCTGAGGATGTCCGCCAGGCCCTCCAGATCAATCTGGTCGAGACGATGGACGAGGTGCTGCAGATCGCCCTTGAAAAGATGCCCACGCCACGGGCAGACTCTGCCCTCGAGATGGGCTCGCCACTCTGGCAATCCCATCCCGCAGCCGAGCCGGCGGCCGGAAATGCCGGGGCGACGACGGAGGGTTCAGTCAATGGCTGAGGTGACGATCATTCCTCAGCCAGCTGACTCCAGCCCCCAATGAGAATCAAAACCGCCCAATTCAAACTGGCGGCCACCGAGCCGTCATCTTTTCCCAAGGATCCGCGCCCCCAGATCTCATTCATGGGGCGTTCCAATGTCGGCAAGTCGAGCCTTCTCAACAGCCTGCTCGGGGTGAAGGGGCTGGCGCGAACCAGCTCGACCCCCGGTCGCACGCAGACGATCAACTTCTTCCTCATCAACGAGGAGTTCTATTTTGTCGACCTTCCAGGTTACGGATACGCCAAGACCTCGAAAGAGAATCGTCGGGCCTGGGGTCAATTAATTGAGAGATACCTTGCGGAACGGCCGCAGCTTGTGCTATCTATTCTTCTCGTCGATGCGCGGCACGAGCCCACCCCATTAGATCTCCAGATGAAATCCTGGCTCCAACACTTCGGGCTCCCCTTTTTAGTGGTCTCAACAAAGGTTGACAAGCTGTCGGCAAACGAGAAGCATAAATCACATAAGCTCGCCTGTACTGCTCTGGGAGTTGACCAAATAATTCCTTACTCCTCCGTTACTCACGAAGGAGCGGGGCAGGTCTGGGAGATTATTGGTTCCCGCATCGCTCAATACGGAAGAGCCTCGTTTTGAGTGTCGTCAGGTCGCTCCCCCTTCCGGGGGCAGGAAGCGCCGTTATGCTGCCTCCTGCCACGCAAAGGAGTAATTACTTTTTCGGTATCGATTGACTGCTGACCCCATCGTTACCCCACCATCCGTCCAGAAGTTGACGCAGAGGTATACTCTATATGCCAGAAAGAACGCCCAAAAGACCCAGTCCGAATACAACACACAATCCGATTGATGAAGAGCTTCTTGAGTACGAGGAAGAGTATGGAGATTTTCTCGATATCGCTGATCTGAAAGAGATGAACATCTCCAAGCTCACCCAGATCGCCAAGGATCTCGATGTGCCCGGGGCGACCGGCATGCGTAAGCAGGAGCTGATCTTCAAGATCCTCCAGGCGCAGACTGAGAAATCGGGGTTGATCTTTTCGGAGGGTGTTCTGGAAACTCTGCCCGATGGCTTCGGATTTCTCCGCGCCCCGGAGTACAACTATCTTCCGGGCCCGGATGATATCTATGTCAGTCCATCCCAGATTCGCAAATTCGATCTGCGGACCGGCGACACGATCTCCGGGCAGATTCGTCCGCCCAAAGAAGGCGAACGCTATTTTGCGCTGATCAAGGTTGAGGCGATCAACTTTGAGCCACCTGAAATTGCCCGCGACAAGGTCTTCTTCGACAATCTGACGCCGCTCTATCCGAACGAGCAGCTCCGTTCAGAGACCTCGAACGAGAATGTCTCCGGGCGGGTGATCGATCTCTTTACACCGATTGGCAAGGGGCAGCGCGGACTGATCGTCGCTCCGCCACGTACCGGTAAGACGATGCTTCTCCAGACGATCGCCAACTCGATCACGGAGAATCATCCCGAAGTGACCCTGATCGTTCTGCTCATCGATGAGCGTCCCGAAGAGGTCACCGATATGCAGCGCTCGGTCAATGGCGAGGTCATCTCCTCGACCTTTGATGAACCGGCCTCGCGCCACGTCCAGGTTGCCGACATGGTCATTGAAAAGGCCAAGCGACTGGTCGAACACAAGCGCGATGTGGTCATTCTGCTCGATTCGATCACCAGGCTTGCCCGCGCCCACAACGCGGTCGTTCCGCCCTCCGGAAAGATCCTCTCGGGCGGTGTCGATTCGAACGCCCTGCAGAGACCGAAGCGATTCTTTGGCGCCGCCCGCAACATCGAGGAGGGCGGAAGCCTGACGATCATCGCCACGGCGCTCATCGAGACCGGGAGCCGCATGGATGACGTGATCTTCGAGGAGTTCAAGGGAACCGGCAACATGGAGATCCATCTCGATCGGAAGCTCTCCGACAAGCGCGTCTTTCCGGCGATCGATCTGCAGAAGTCGGGTACGCGTAAAGAAGAGCTGCTCATCAACAAGAAGGATCTCGACCGGATCTGGGTTCTGCGGAGAGTCCTCAATCCGCTCTCGTCCGTCGAACAGATGGAGCTCGTTCTGGAGAGGCTCGAAAAGACCAAGACCAATGCAGAGTTCCTGTCTTCAATGAACCAGTAACTACTTCCTGTTTTACGAAGAGGAGGGGACGGCGCCGCGCGCCATCACCTCCTCTTTTTTCGTCTCGGCTGGCCTTTGCGGTTTTTATGGAAGCCGCTTCAACGTCAGCACGATGTTGCGAACTTCGTCATTTTCGATCGACAATTCGAGAGAGGCTGGTTCAAAGCCATCTGCCTCGGCTGTGATCCGGTAGCTGGCTGTATCAGCCTTGAGCCGAAAGGCAAACTCTCCACCCTCACGCGAGACAGTCTCCATCTTCGTCTTCTTCCGCCCATCGATCCTCTCCAGCCGGACGACCGCGTTGGGAAGCGTGTATCCGAGCCCGTGCAGCACGGCGCCGCGGATCACTGCGTAGGGGTCGTCTTCGCGAGCCATTTCGATGACGCGGCTCAGTCTGATTGTCTCGCCGGCGGCCACGGCCAACGAGCGGGTCGTGAAGGTCTTGTAGCCGCCCTTCGAGAAGGAGAGGACATAGTCACCAGGGGTCAGATCACGAAAAACGAATTCCCCCTGACCGTCGCTCGTCATTTCGTACTGCCGTCCATCGGCCGTTGCCTTGATCGTCACTCCGGCCAGCGCCCGCCCCTTCTGCTCTTTGACCCGTCCGCGCAGGCTTCCGGTCGAAGCGGCTGTCTTTGAAGTTTGGCCGCTCTGTCCAACCACGGCGGGCCCGTTCGCCAGAATGGTCATCGCGATGACTGCTGGTATCCAGTAGAGCTTCATTACTTACTCTCCTCTTTGATCAACCCTGGTCTGTGCCATAATTTGTTTCCTGATAATTAACTGGCAATAATTAGCGGGAAAATAATGGGTAATGGTGTTTGGGCAATCGTGATGGTGCAATAATATGCGTGGATCACGAGATGTTTGAGGTCAGGTTGCGTACTTTGACCGCTGAAGTCCAACCAATCTCTTCTCCTGTTCTGAATTCAACAACAGGATTGACTAGCAGATGAGACAGACCATCCTTTTAAAATCGATGCTCAGTTTAAAGCCGATGCTCAGGTTGTTGCTGATGCTCATGGTTCCCGCGGCCGGGCTGGCCCAGGACCGCCCCCTGACGCTCAAACTCGAGACCGACGTGGTGACGATCGACATCGTCGCGACCGACCAGAATGGGAACTATGTGCGTGACCTCCGTCCGGAGGAGCTGCTTCTCTATGAGGATGGTCGCCAGCGCCAGTTCGATCTGTTTGCGGTCAATAATCAGTCGAGTCTCTCTCGTCCACTCGCGGTAGTCTTTGCCCTCGATCTCTCTGGTAGTCTCAAACCAGAGGAGACGGTGACGCTGCGTGAATCCGCCCTCAAATTTATTGAACTCGTGAAGGGAGAGTCGGTCTTCGCCGCCCTGACCTTCAACCACGAGGTGAAGGTGCGGCAGGACTTCACCCGTGACGCCCGCCGCCTGATCCAGGCCTTCACCCGCGATGTTCGATTCGAAGGTTCAACCCGCATCTACGATGCCATCGATCGGGGCATTACTCTGCTCGAAAAGAAGGCTCCGCGCTATATCGGCAGCAGGGAAGTCCGGCGAGCCATGATCGTCATCAGTGATGGTTTCGATTCGGCCAGCGTCATCGACCGCCGGGAGATGGTGCGTCGCGCGGTCTCCGCTGGCGTAACAATATATTCGATTACCCTTCCCTCGTATATCCTCACCGCGACAAGGCGCGGAGAGAGGGTGTTGACGCCGCTGGATGCGACGAGAATCGTCAATGCGACCGGGGGCAACGATTTTGCGGCGGATGCGGGCGATTTTTCGCCAGTCTTCAAGGCGCTGGCGGAAGAGATCAGGTCCAGCTATGCTGTCGCTTTCTATCCCCTCGCACGGGACGGAAAATTTCACCGGCTTGAGGTGAAGATCGCCCGACCGGGGGTCAGGGTGCGCCTTAGCCGCAATGGCTACCAGTCGCCGCCCCCGTAACGGACGTTCGTTCGGCGATCAGTAGTCGTCGTCTTCGTCGTAATCTTCTATCTCTTCCTGCGCCAGATCAACTTCGATCGGATCAAGCCCAACCACTTCGAGGGTCATCTCGCATTCATCGCAGTGGATGAGGTCTCCCTTGTCGACCTCCTCATCGACGTGAATCTCGGCTCCGCATTCAGGGCATTCAGCTATTGGCATGATCAATCACCTCCGTCTCATTATGATTACAAATGAATGTTACGATACCTGCAGAATCTAGCGAAAATAGAGCTGTTTGGCAATCCTATCTGAGGGCCTCAATGAAGGCCTGACTGAAGCGCACATCGCGACCCGCTGCGTGTGCGTCATGCTGAGTGTGTCGGGCCGAGTGTGTCGGGCCGGCTGTGTCGGGCCGGCTGTTTCGGGCCATCTGTATCGGGAAAGACTGGTGGGACAGGGTGATCAGCCCAGGCGGTCGCCATCGACAATAATGAAGCGGGGCCTTCGAGTGTCGGAGAAGAGAGCCAGATCAGCGCAGAAAGTGCCCGTATTTACTGGTCGTTTGCTCGGTCAGGTGTGATCTGCATAGTGTGGACAAGCCTTCGCGCAAAGCGAAAACAGTTTTTATCTTGCACGGCGACTATGGATTACTGTATATTTGCCGCGGTCGTGAATCTGCTCAAAGACCTGTCAATTGGCTCGTTTGGCGGATTGGTGGCCGGTGACGATCTTATTTGCGTCAGTTCTGGTGATCGTTACGCAAGGTGTTAATCCTGATCTGACAACCGAATTCCGATCCGGTTGCCGATCAAGATGGCCACGGAGACTCTCAGTTAGAGATGCTTAGTTAGAGACGCTTAGCTAGACACTCTGATTGACAACCGAATTCCGATCCGGTTGCCGATCAAGATGGCCACGGAGACTCTCAGTTAGAGATGCTTAGTTAGAGACGCTTAGCTAGACACTCTGATTGACAAGCTGATTGGCAGATATCGGGACCGTTGCTTGACTGAAGTGGCATCGATACACTGCCCAAAGCTCTTTCCCGGACTTCATCGTTTAGATTCTCTGGCAGAGAATCTGCCTAAGAATCTTCCTAGGAATCTTCCTAGGAATCTGGCAGAACTCTGGTTGAGATTCTGACCGTCAGGAAATCTGTAGTTAAGACTACTTGACCAAGTTCTTTTGAGACAAGAATCCCACGACGCGGGGATCATGCTTTAATAACCACATGGCGTTCGTTCATATTGTCGATTCCTCAATACATCAGCCTGAGCGATTGCCAGCTAGCAATAATAACTTATCAGACACCCCTGAGTTTCCTACAAAGGAAGTTACAAACCCTACCAAAGGAGAATAATAAAGATGGCAGCATCAGCAAAGTTGATGACGAAAAGTCAGTTGGCCGCACACCTTGCCGAAAAGTTCGGTATGTCGAAGAAGGCGGCGAATGAAGTTCTCGATGAGATCGCCCTCGTTGCCGTGACCCAGACGAAGAAGGCTGGCGCCTTCACGATCCCGGGCATTGGCAAGTTGGTCAAGGCGAAGCGGAATGCCCGCAAGGGACGCAACCCAGCGACGGGTGCGGAGATCAAGATTCCGGCGAAGACGGTGGTCAAGTTCCGTGTGGCCAAGGCCTGCAAGGAGTCGATCGTTCCACCGAAGAAGTAGTATTGACCGCTTCAGATTGGTCTTAAATGCAGTGCAACGCGCCGGTCAGTCCGATGGCGCGGCAGACCAACAGCGGAGACGGACAAGCCAAGGCGAAGCTGGTTCAGAGATGACCGCTTCGCCTTAACTATTTAGTAAACGTGTTATCAAATAAGGAAGTGATCAAGGGTGGCTGCCTGTTGATGAAATCGCCGTGTGTTCTATCAGGTCGTCACATCTCTGAGAGTAGGCGGAGAGATCAACCCATTTGGTGAGGATATTGAAGATGGAGATCGTGCGGGAAGAGTCTGAACCAGAGCGAAGGCGTGGGCCGATCGATCACCACTGTCTCGATCCCCACCACGCCGCGGACCGGGAGGTGCTCGACAACTGCCATCCATCAGGTTATATGAATCCCGCCGGTGACGCCGTTAGTGGAATCTACAATCTGATCGCAATTGGGGCGGGCGCAGCCGGGCTGGTCAGTGCGGGCGGTGCGGGATTGCTTGGCGGGCGGGTCGCGCTGATTGAGCGCAATCTGCTCGGCGGGGATTGTCTGAATACCGGGTGCGTGCCATCGAAGGCCCTCATCAGGGGAGCCCGCGCGCTCTTTGAAGCCAGACGGGCGGCTCAATTTGGCCTTGTCGAAGAAGCGTTGACGACGCCGGTCGATTTCGGAGCGGCGATGGAGCGGATGCGTCGACTGCGCGCCAGAATCAGTGACCATGACTCAGTGGCGAGATTTCGCGAGAAGTATGGGGTCGATGTCTTTCTTGGACATGCCCGTTTTACCGGCCCGAACACTCTGGAGGTGGAGGGGCAGCGACTGCGGTTCAATCGCGCTGTCATTGCGACCGGAGGCCGACCAGCCGTTCCGCCAATCCCCGGCCTGGCTGAGCATGGATACCATACCAGCGAGACCATCTTTGGTTTGCGACAGCTGCCGGCGCGGCTCGCGGTGGTCGGCGGCGGGCCAATCGGGTGCGAGCTCGCCCAGGCATTTCAGCGCTACGGCAGTCAGGTGACGATCCTCAACGCTGGCGAGCAGTTGCTGCCTCGGGAGGATCGACTTGCCGCTGAGATTATCGAACGACGACTGCGCGACGAAGGCGTCACGATAGAGCAGCAGGTTGAGATTCAACGGGTCGAGTCCCCCGGCCGACTCACCTATTTCAATCGGGCTCGTGAGGTTCGACAGCTGACGGTCGAGACCATTCTTGTCGCGACCGGGCGGGTGCCCAACCTGGCCGGCCTGGATCTCGAGGCGGCCGGAATCGACTATGCTGCCGATGGCGTCAAGGTTGATGACCATTTGCGGACCAGCAATCGCCGTGTCTACGCCGCCGGGGATGTCTGCTCAGCCCAGCAGTTTACCCATGCCGCCGATGCGATGGCCCGGATCGTCATTCGCAATGCGCTCTTTTATGGGGGCGCGAGAATGAGTCGACTGGTCATTCCACGGGTCACCTACACCGATCCGGAAGTTGCCCACGTCGGATGGAACTGCACGGATGGTCAGCGAGCCGGAGTTGAACTGCTCCGGCTGACGACACCATTCGACGATAACGACCGGGCCATCATCGATGGCGACGAGGAAGGCTATGTCTCCGTCTGGATCGAGCCAGGCACCGGGCGCCTTCGTGGCGGTACGATTGTTGGTCGCCACGCTGGCGAGATGATTGGTCAGTTGACGCTGGCCATCAACCAGGGTTTGAAGATCGAGGCGCTCGCCGAAACGATCCAGCCCTATCCGACCCTCTCTGACAGCTTGCGACGGGTTGCCGATCAGTATCAAATGGGGCGTATCACCCCATGGCAACGCCGTCTTATCAAAGGCTGGCTTTCCTGGAATCGCGGCGCCAGGCGGTGAGTCGTCGTCCATTGGCCCAAAGAGGAGCCCAACAAGGAGCCCAACAAGGAGAATAATTTGGAATCGATCTACTACGTGACCACTTTTCTCTGCCACCGTCGTTGTCAGCACTGCTACGAGGATCGCTTCCATCCCTACCAGGGAGCGGAATTGGAGCAGGTGCTGGACGAGAGCCGCACGCGGCACGAGCGGATCATTGCGAACTTTCCCGATCGGATGACCTGGCTCGATCTCAACGATACGGATCCGGCGACGGGGAGACCGCGGGAAAAGATTGGCCGGATCATTCTCTCTGGCGGGGAGGTGCTGCACGACGCCGTTCGTGAATCTGTCCTCTATCCGGCTCTCGAACTTCTCCATCAGAAGTACCGCGGAGAGGTCCGGCTGATTGTCCAGACGACTGGGGATCTTCTGAATGAACGAATTCTCGATGAGCTGCTGGCGCGCCACGTCTGGCAGGTCTCCGTGTCGGGAATTGATGAGCACCACCAGGGGCTGGAGTCGGCGGAAGCTCGCCAGCGGCAGATCGCCCGACTGACCACACTCTTTGAATCACGCGGGCTTGTTCACGAGGATAAGCTGGCTGGCCAGGGGGGAGATGAGGCAGGCGCGACTCCGCACTATACCATCTTCGGAGCAACGGAGGACCAGTGGATTGGGGCGCTCTGGCCACGGGGCCGGGCCTGGTCGAATGGTCTCTCCACCGCGGGACTTCGTGACAACTTCTGCAACCGCTGGTCCGGCGCTCTCAACTTTCTCCAGTATCGTTACAATGGGTCGGAGGTCAGTGTCGAGCCGAATGGGAATGTCTACCCTTGTTGCGTAAAGACCAAGGCCCCCATCGGAAATCTGCTCGAAGAGAAACTGGAGACGATTCTGGAGCGACTGATCGGAAATCCGGTCTATGAGGCCCTTTCAATGGGCCATCCGGAGCGAATGGGAATCGCGCACGGATGGTCCATTGAAAAGTTTATCGAAGCCTCGACGGTCAGACTGCCCAATGGCGAGATCTATCAGAATCTCTGTCTTGGCTGTGACCGCTTTCACGAAGAGGTGCTCATTCCGCTTTCACGTCCGTAACGGTCCGTTTGGTCCACGAATTGTTGAGGAAGAGTCCGAGGGTGCCGCTGATCAGCAGACAGACGGCGAGGAACCAGAGTCCATTGTCGTACGAGCCGGTGCTTGTACTGAGCTGCCCGACGATCTTTGGTCCGATATACCCGCCAAGATTACCGACCGAGTTGATCAGTCCAATCGCGGTCGCCGCGGCCGAAGTGGTCATAAGTGCACTGGGCCAGGTCCAGAAGACCGGCAGGTAAGCATGAACACCAATTCCGACCAGGCAGAGGAAGGTGACGGTCAGGGCGACATTGTCACCGGAGAGAATGCTCAGGGCCATGCCGGCCGCGCCAAGCCAGATCGACCAGATGGTGTGCAGTTTACGCTCGCCGGTTCGATCAGAATGGGCCCCATTGAGCAGCATGGTCACGAAACCGCACAGGTACGGAAGCAGTGTGACAATGGTCTGGGTGGTGACGGAGGTTCCCTTCATCAGCGCCGTGATCGAGGGCAGGAAGAAGGTCAGACCATAGTAACCGGTGACGACAAAGAGATAGATGAATGCCAAAAGATAGGTCTGCGGAGTTTTGAAGGCGGTGACCAGTCCATGGTAGACGGACGAGTTGCCGGAGGCCAGCTTGGCGGCACGTTCCCGCGCCAATTCATTGACGATCCACTCTTTCTCATCATCGGGTAACCACTTGGCCTGCTGCGGACGATCGGTCAGGATAAAAAGCGTGACCACGCCGAGAATGATCGATGGAATCCCCTCCAGAATAAAGACCCAACGCCACCCCGGCCAGCCAAGCCAATTGATGTTGTGCATGATCGCCTGGGAGATCGGCACACCAATGATCGTCGCAATCGGAATGCCGATCAGAAAGTTGGCCTTTGCCTTGGCACGATCTTCAGCCCGAAACCAGTGTGAAAGATAGACGATGATTCCAGGGAAGAAGCCGGCCTCGGCGGCGCCAAGGATGAAACGAAGCCCGTAGAATTGGGATGTCAGATCGGTGAAATTGAGCCATTTGGTGCCGATCAGCCCCATCAGTGAGGCCACGGCTCCCCACGAGATCATAATTCGCGCGATCCACTTGCGGGCGCTCCAGTTTTCGACAATCAGTGAACCAGGGATCTCGAGCAGAAAGTAGCCAACGAAGAAGATGCCTGCTCCGGCCCCAATGATGGCATCACTGAAACCCAGATCACCCTTCATCTGCAGCGCTGCTACGCTGACATTGGTGCGATCGATAAATGCGATAAAGTAGAGGAGGAGCAGAAAGGGCATGACACGACGATTTATTCGACGGCGCGTTCTCTCGGCGATAGACAGACCTGTCGACCCATGCTCTGGAGCATTCTTCATTTGACTCTCCTTAAACCCGGTAAATGATGGAAATCAAAAACACAATCTGCGCGGTGGGTCTGAATGCTAACTTGGAGTCTGGCAGAAGTCCAGATTACTGCGGAGGATTGCCGAAGAATCGCGTCAATCAATCAGGTCAATCGCTATCACTGCCTGCTGCGTGACCACTGGTTGAATTGAAGAGGGGGCACTCATTCTGTGCGCCAGGTTGAAATTGGCCGGCAGGGCCAGAATACGGCCAAGCCCTGCCGTCATTGAGAGCGTGCTCCGGCCAAAGGGTCAAAAGAGAGAAGGCTGGCACTCGTGTGAGGGCCAGCCTTCTCTCTTCTAGGCGGATGCCGCACCGTCAGCTTACGGCTGGCTGATCAAAGGGCGGGGCTCGACCAGGGCCTCGGCCTGTCTGCCCAGCAGTTCGGTCAGCGCCGCGGGTGGTTGGGGAACCGTCATCAGGGAGGCGACAGGCGGTGGTGTTCCATCATTCATCTGGGTGCGGATCCGCACCGGCGCTCCACCCTGGTAGCTGGCGGTAACACTGAAGTTGTTAGTGCCCGAACCGTAACCATAGATCAGAATATGCCAGTCTCCCGATTTGGGAGCGCTGATCGCGCAACGTTCGGTTGAATTACTGGCAATCGAGCGACAACTGTAGATGAAGCGGGATGGCTGGGTATCCGCCCGCAGGTAGAGGTCGACGTCTCCGGTACCGGTCGTTTGAATGACCAGCTGGCTCGCTCCGGTCGGCACATAGAGTTTGTAATACTTGCTGGCCGATCTGGAGACGGAGTCGGAGGCAGGTTGCGCGTTGTTCAGATTGGCGAAGCTGTTGCCTGGTAGAACGAGACTGACCTCATTCGAGCCATTCGATTCGGCCGAACCATTGACGGCTCTGACCCGGAAGGAATAGGTGGAGTTGGGCAGAAGATCGCTATTGACGAAAGTGTTCGTATTCGCAGCTAACGTCCCCACCGTCGCCCACGAATCGTTGGCCCCGGCTCGCCGCTGGATCAGAAAACCAGTTTCATTGGTCGACGTATCGACCCAGGCCAGGCTCACCTGACTGGTGGAGACAGCGGTGGCTTGCAGCCCACTCGGGGCTGATGGGGCCGCCTCCCCGTTCAACGATGGAGTGGTTGCGCTCACTTCATTCGAAGCGCTCGATTCGCCGCCGCTATTCCAGGCGGTGACGCGATAGCTGTAGGTGATGGAGGGATCGAGGCCGAGGTTCTGGAAGCTGTTGATGTTGGCTTCAACCGCCCCGATCGAACTCCAGGCGCTACTCGATCCCGTCCGACGGTAAATTCTGAAGCCCGCCTCGTTGCTCGAATTGTCGATCCACGTCAGGTTGATCCGTGATGAGGAGACGGCCGCGGCTTCGAGGGTACTGGGAGGGGCCGGGACGGCGAGCGGCGTCGTCACGGTTGCCTCATTCGAAGGAGCCGACTCGCCAGATGAGTTGTATGAGACGATCCGGAAAACATAGGTTGTGCCGGCGGTCAGTCCGCTGTTGCGTGCTGTTCTCGTCCCGGCGGCAAGGGTGCCGATCACTCTCCACACTCCTTCGGCGGCTGTCTTGCGGGAGACTCTGAACCCGGTCTCGTTATTCGAATTGTCGACCCAGGTCAGCGTGACCTGGGTGGATGAGGTGGCCACCGCAGTTAGCTCCGAAGGCGCCGCTGGAACATTGGCCGACACCGTTGTCGCGCTCGCCTGATTCGAGAGTGGTGATTCACCAGAGGCATTGAATGACGTCACCGCGTAATAGTAGGTCTGCCCGGTGGTCAGTCCACTGATCTGATAGGTGGTGATATTCTGGGCAACCGTTCCAACGATCGACCAGCTACCGGATGGGCTGGTTCGTGCGCGAACTCGAAAACCTGTCTCGTTATTCGAGGTGTCGGTCCAGGAGAGATTGATCTGGGTGGTTGAGGCGGCAGTGGCTTTGAGCGAGATTGGTGTGCTGGGCAGCGCCGGCGTGGTGGCGCTGACTTCATTGGTGGCCGGAGAATCGCCGGCGATGTTGGTGGCAACAACATAGTAGGTGTAGGTCGTCCCACTCGTCAGGCCGGTATTCTGATAGGTGGAGATATTGACCCCAACCGTGGAGACGAGCGTCCAGGTCGTCGAGTTCCCTGTCTTGCGATAGATCTTGAAGCCCGACTCATTGATCGCATTGTCGGTCCAGCTCAGATTGATCTGCGACGCGGTGATCGTCGTCGCCGTCAGGCCGCTGGGCGCTGCCGGGGCTGTCACACTATCCTGATTGCCAAGCAGGGCGACGGCTGCGTCGACCTTGATCAGCGGCTTGGTGATCTCATTTCGTGAATCCTTGATTCCCTGTCCGGTTGCCGTAAAAGCGTCCAATACCTGAACAACGCTTGCCCGGGGCATCTTCTGTTTCAGAATTGCCCACGCGCCGGCGACGTGCGGAGCCGCCATTGAAGTGCCACTCCACGTCTCAAAGCTGGCGCCCGGGACGGAAGAGGTGATGCCGCCTCCAGGAGCAAGGAGGGTCAGCCGCGAAGAGCTGTTCGAGAAGCTCGAGACGCCAACTGTCGTGTCCGAGACCGAACCGACACTGATCGCGGTGGAGATGCAGGCCGGAGCGCCAAGGGAATTGGTGTAGGCTTCATTACCGGAGGCGACCGTTGTCGCAATGCCGGCGGAGCGCAGGAGATCGATGGCCGACTTGGTAGCGGCCTCCGCTGAGTCGCAGTCCGTGCTGTATTGACCACCCCCGAGACTTAGATTGGCGGCCGCGATCGGGTAGGTGTTGCGCAATTCATAGACCCGTTCGAGTCCCTTGATGATGTCCGAGGTGAAGGCCAGCGCGCAGGGAGGATTACCGTCGCAACGTGTCGCGCTGTCGAAGCGGGAGAAGACCTGTATTGCGATGATGTTTGAGTCTTTGGCAACCCCCGAGAAATTGCTTCCTTTGCCGGCCGCAATTCCGGCCACGTGCGTGCCGTGGCTGCAATCATCGCTGATGCCGCAGGGGAGTCCGGCATCGGTCGCCGTCAAAGCCGGGACGCCTCCCGGGCAGAGAGAGGTCGAGCCTCCTGCGGCGGTCGAGTAGCAGGCCTCCGACACGACTTTGCCCGCCAGAAATGGATGATTCTTGTCGACACCCGTGTCGATGATCGCCACGGTCTGCCCCGCCCCGGTATAACCGTTCGACCAGGCATTATTGGCCCCAATCAGCGCCACACTCTGCGTCAGCGAGGGGCGCTTCAGCCCGTCCTCCTCGACATCGAGCACATTGGCCGAAGCCTGGAGAGAGGCCAGACCGGTTGCGTTTACTTTCAGCGCCACATACGGAAGATAATCGAAATCCTTGATCGAGCTGGCGTCGTATCCAGATATCTCGTCCATGACCCGTGCCCGCACATTGCTGATCACTGATCGCTGGGCGCGAATGTCGAGCAGGTCACGCAGCTCGCCCTCCGGGCGGTAGGCGGCGCGCAGCCGGACAATCACCGGAATGAGCCCGGCATCGCCGACCCGCGTTCGAAGTTCCGCAAAATGCGCTTCGCCCGATTCGGTCCGCACCAGCTGATTCGATTCCTGTTGTTTACGAGCTATGGCTGCGGCCAGTTCGGCCTCAGTCCGGGGCTCCTGGGGTGTGATTATAGTGGCCGATGTCGTGCGGTATCCGGTGAGACTCCCGATCAGCACGAAGATGGTGAGAACGATCAGACGCGATGGTCCATTTGACGTGGCCTGGCCACGGGGGCGTATGTTGATTATTTTCATGTCAATCTTCTACTCGTGTGCGTCCCTGCTGTGAATGTGTCCATTGGGGCATTTCGACGTGTTCTCTCTCCAGCAGGGGGCGATGTAACCCCCCTTGGTGCACTCTCTGGTGCGGAGCAATGTCGTCTCAATAATTCAGTTGTCAGAGCCCGGAAGGCTCGCTCAGGCGGTGGAAGGGTGGCTGTGCGTGGATGGATTTGCGGATTGAAAGTTGCCGCAGTGAGGAGGCGCCCATTTCAGACCAAGCAGCCATCACAAAACATATCTGTTTGTTCTGCGACAAGACAATTCACATCGATCCGCTGGCAACCAGTTGAAAAGACAGTCCTGCAACCACTGCCACAACGAAAAAATGCATCGGGTATCAGAGTGATTCAGAATCTCAATGGTTGTCCTTGACCCAATAAATAATTTTCAGGGACGTTTAGTGAATGTTTTGAAGGCTGTTGGCCATGAATCCTGAACGCCCAGGGTAGTCGC
>Ga0209990_10002434_pt1 | contig 14584 bp, 11 predicted proteins | sample NOAtaG_6_FD_187304 | JGI IMG/M metagenome (GOLD analysis project Ga0209990, IMG submission 187304) | Freshwater lake microbial communities from Lake Erie, under a cyanobacterial bloom - NOAA_Erie_Diel5S_2200h metaG (SPAdes) (version 2) | ecosystem: Environmental > Aquatic > Freshwater > Lake ...
AAGACGAGGAACTCTTCAAAAAACAATATTACTCGATTGGAGAGGTGGCTACGATGTTTCGCGAAAAACAATCCTTGATCCGCTATTGGGAAACAGAGTTCGACATTCTGCAACCCCGCAAGAACAGAAAAGGAGATCGCTACTTTAGACCGGTCGATATCAAAAACCTGGTCCTGATCTACGATCTGCTGCGCAGAAGAAAGTTCACGATCGACGGTGCCCGCGACTACCTGAAGAAAAATAAAAAAGCCGAAGATCGTTTTGCGCTGATCCAATCGCTGCAACAAATCCGTAATTTTTTAGTGGAGCTACGCTCTAATCTTTAACTGAACCATGTATCGTAAACAAATCCTCGGTATCATCCTATGCCTTTTGTCGGTAGCAGCCTTGGCGCAGACCCCGTACGAAGTACTTCAGGAAAGGCCCAACGAGAAGACCCTCAAAGGCTGGCTGACCCGCACAGTGCTCGAGCAAGAGAACAGCTTTACCTGGATGCAGGAAAATTATAAGGCCTATCAACCCCATGCGGCCGGACTACAAACCCTGCGGCAATATAAAGACTCTGTTCGCTTTTTGGTTTTTATGGGCACCTGGTGCGAAGACTCTCATTTTATTATTCCCCGCTTCTTTGCACTGGCCGATGCGGCCGGTCTACCAGCCGATCGGATATCGCTGGCCGGCGCAGACAGAAATAAAACTACCTGGGGCCAATTAAGTGCCACCCTGCAGGTCGACCTGGTCCCGACTATCATTGTTTACCGTCAAGGTAAAGAGTTAGGGCGTGTGATAGAATACGGCCGTTACGGTCAATTTGATCGCGAGATCGGAGAGATCATTCAAAAAGGATTTCAGCAGTAAGCCCTTTGTTCCCTACGCCATTTTGGAGGCTCGGCTATCTACCGGCCACTCCAGTTCCAATTCATGCACAAGTGAGAGTACCTGCACATTGATCTTTTCGCGTAAACTATTGAAGTCTTCGAGCGGAAGAGGCGCTGTATAATAATCGGCCTCGATAAAAACAGATCCGGAACGAATATCCGATAACAGCACCGAGTACTGCTCTATGAGAGGGTCTTGTAACAGAACCCTGATCTCTTTTACCAATGCCTCGAGCTTTGCCGGTGTAGCCTTAGCCGATAATTCTAGTTTGATGTCGGCCCTTCGTTGAGAGCGTAGCGAAAGATTATCGAGTATGCTATCGACCATCTGCTTATTGGGGACGGTTACGAAGGTCTTTTGCTCGGTACGAATACGAGTACTGCGAAGCCCGATCTTTTCTACGGTACCCGTAATTGCGTTGACCTTTACCAGATCGCCGGTGATAAAAGGCTTATCGAAAAAGATGATGAACGAGGCGATGAGGTTTTCGAGACTTTCTCGTAAGGCCAATGCAATGGCCGCACCCACGATACTCAATCCCGTAACCAAACTCCCGATATCGAATCCGAACACAAAGCTGAGTACCAGCAAGACAGCGTTTATGACCAGGATGACCTTAAAGAAATCCTTGAAAAAAACGATCAGCTGGTTGTCGGAAAGATCAGGTGTTCGACTAGCTCTTTTTTCAAGCAAGATCGCAGCAAAATCAATGCCACGTAACAATAAAGAGGTAAGCGTGGCAATGATCAATAGTTTACCAATTGCGTGTAAAATGTCGCGGGCCTCAAAACGGTAGATCTCAACATTGAGGGCCGATGGAAACTGAAGTCGGTAAAGGGCAACGATCAACACGACTACCACCACAAATCGCTGAAGAGGTGTTATGACCAATGCGTTGAACTGAGAACGCTCTACCTTGTTCAACACACGACCTAACCAGTGAAAAAGCCATCCAGCCAACACTGCGGAGAGATAGCGACGACAAAACCATACGACCAGAATAACAGCCCCCACGATCGTGTAGGCCTGAATGGTATTTTCTCCCCACTGCTGTTGCCAGAAACTATTCATGACTAGCCATTTTGACGGTTCGTGATCAATTTATGATGCTGGTCGGTATAAAAACGTAACGAAAGGTCGCTGCCGTCAAGTACTGCATAGCTAAAATAACGGATCCAATCGCCCAGATTGATGTAGCGAGCCGCAGAAGGGTTCGGCGATAACTCCCAGTCAATAGGCAAATGGCGATGACCGAAAATAAAATAATCGACGGGGTCTTTCTTCAGTTGTTCCTTACAATAGGTAATGAGCCGCTCCTGATCGGGACCTCGAAATACTTCTTCTGCTGCACCGGTCTTGGCCCTGCTCTGTTGACTAAAGTACTCGGCGATACCCATTCCGACTACCGGAGGCAACCAACCAAACAATTGCTGACAAAGCGGATTGCGAAAGATCCGTTTTAATCGCTTGTAGCCTTCGTCGCCAGGGCCTAATCCGTCACCATGCCCGATGTGCAGCCGACACCCATTTCGCTCGATGGTGATGGGATCGTAATATATTTTAATACCCAACTCTTGTTGAAAATAATCCTTCATCCACATATCGTGATTGCCGACAAAAAAATTAAGGGAAATGCCGGCATCGCTACAAGCAGCGAGTTTTCCCAGTAAACGCACTTGTCCTTTAGGAACGACCTTTTTGTATTCGTACCAGAAATCGAATAGGTCGCCCATTAAAAAGATCTCGGCAGCGTCTTGCAAGGCTTGGTCTAAAAAACGGCAGATGATTTTTTCTCGTTGCAAACTGAGTTGGGCAGTGGGGGCTCCCAGATGAAAATCGGAGAGAAAATAAATCTTAGTTCCCGGAGGGCTGGGATGATCAACAGCAGTCATGGTATAAATGTAAGAAAGCGGTCCGACATCAGGATTCCACCAAAAACAAATACACTTCTTTAGGCCCGTGTACGCCCACTACCAATGTCTTCTCAATATCGGCCGTGCGACTCGGGCCGGTAGCAACTGTGAGCAAGGAGGGAAATTGAGTACCCTGCTTCTCGCGAGCAGCTCCTAGTGCATCTTTGATATCGTCGACCATCTGATCCACAAAGGCGATACAAATATGAATGGGTGCATAGACACTGGCCGTGCGGCCTTGTTGCTGTGCACTGCTCAAGACGATCGATCCGGTACGAGCCACCAGGTATTCACAGCCGGTAACCGATACCTGACAACCGGCCAGGTCAGTAGTGGTGAGTCGCTCGGAGAGTGGCTCACCCAATAGACTAATAAATCTTTCCTCGGCACAAAAGATAGGTGACCAATCTTGCTTACGTACCAAACTTGCAAATTGAAAGGCCAACTCTTGTCGATTGATACAGTAGATGAACTTGCCCTGCAACTTGGTGAATTGCTCTGCAAATTCTATTTCGCGCTCTTGGGAAAGCGCGGGGTAGATGGCCTGGTTTTTTTCACTCTGCGGAAAGGGTATGGGCGTAGTATGCGCCAACGCCTCTCGAATGCGCTTGAGCATGTTTTCCTTGGCAGGTGATACGTTCATACTGATCCGTTAATAAGGAGGAGCCTCGTTGGTAGATTCCGTATCGTCAGAAAAAGCGGGCGGCAATACAGCAGGACCGGTGGAAGGCGCAGCCAACTCATCGCTGGTCGCCGCAGCCTGATCGGCTACAGGCAGTGCTGTTGCTTCCGGAGCTGAGGGTACAGGAGTATGATCAGCCAATGGCTTTTTCTCCTCGAACGGACGCTTTCCTATCAGCGCCTCCACATCACTTTGAAAAAGAACTTCCTTTTCGAGCAGTGCGTTGGCAAGGGTCTCCACTTCGGTACGCTTATCGGTAAGCAACTGCTTGGTCTTTGCATAAGCTTCATCGATCAGATGCCTGACCTCAAAATCGATCATCTTAGCCGTATCGTCCGAGTAGGGCTTGGTAAAGGCATTTTCTTGTTGCGGATCGTAAAAACTTACGTTCCCCACTTTTTCATTCATGCCATACACCGTGACCATGGCATAGGCGGTACGGGTAATTTGTTGCAGATCGTTCTGCGCACCCGTAGAGATCTTGCCGAAGAAAATATCTTCGCTGGCCCTGCCGCCCAACGTCATACAGATCTGGTCGTTGAGCTGATCGGTATTATAGAGATATTGTTCCTTGGGAGTGTATTGCGCATACCCCAATGCGGCCGTGCCGCGCGGAACGATGGTCACTTTAAGCAACGGATAAGCATGTTCGAGGAACCAACCGCAAACGGCATGACCTGCCTCGTGATAGGCTATTATCTTCTTTTCTTCGGGTGAGATGATCTTGTTCTTTTTTTCGAGTCCGCCAATTACTCTGTCCACCGCATCTTGAAAATCCTGCATGTCGACGGCCTCTTTGTTCTTACGAGCAGCGATCAGGGCTGCCTCGTTGCATACATTGGCAATATCGGCACCCGCAAATCCGGGGGTCTGTTCGGCCAGCTTATGAATGTCAAGTGTCTTGGATACCTTGATAGGCTTCAAGTGCACCTTAAAAATATCCTCTCTACCTTTTAGGTCAGGTTTATCGATAGTGATCTGGCGATCGAATCGGCCGGGACGGAGCAGCGCGCTATCGAGCACATCGGGCCGATTGGTAGCGGCCAGCACAATGATCCCCACATCGGTGCCAAATCCATCCATCTCGACCAGCATTTGATTGAGCGTACTCTCCCGCTCATCATTGCTCATCATCGCATTCTTTCCACGAGCCCGTCCAATGGCATCGATCTCATCTATAAAAATGATGCAAGGCGCTTTTTCGCGCGCTTGCTTAAATAGATCGCGTACACGGCTGGCACCCACTCCCACGAACATCTCCACAAAATCGGATCCGCTCAAACTAAAGAAAGGCACCTGGGCTTCTCCGGCCACCGCTTTGGCCAATAGGGTCTTTCCGGTTCCTGGAGGGCCGATCAACAAAGCACCTTTAGGGATCTTTCCACCGAGGTTAGTATACTTTTTGGGGTTCTTTAAAAAGTCGACGATCTCCATCACCTCTACCTTGGCTTCGTCGAGACCGGCCACATCAGCAAAGGTGATATTTACGCGAGTGCCTTTATCGAACAAGGTGGCTTTTGATTTTCCGATGCTGAAGATTCCGCCACCACCGGGTCCGCCGCCGGCGCCGCCACCCATTTTGCGCATCACCAATATCCACACTGCGGCAAAGGCAAGGATAGGTAGAATAAACTGAAGGATGCCACCAAACCAATCTCGCTCTGTCTCTACATCGTAAGCGATCTCGCGAATGGGTATTTTATCGCCAGCTTCATTCTTGATCTCTTTATTGTCGCGATAGAAATCATCCATCGATTTCTTGAACACATCGGCCCCCGTGATCTTGAAGGCCATATGTGGTCCCTTCTCGTCGACCTTGCCGCCACCCGATGCGTCTTTGAGCACTTTTTCGTGTGCCTTCCGGCCCGCAGCGGTCAGATGGACCTTTACCAATTTACGGTTATCGACGATCGTATAGCGATCGACCTCTCCGCGCGTGATCATGGTCTTGAAATCAAGCTCATTGATCTTGGCCATGTTGGGGGCAAGAGGACCGAACAACGACGATCCGATCAACAAGGCCAATATGATGGCATACAACCAATAGATATTGAACTGCGGTCCCTTACGGGGTGAATTACCCGTAGAAGGTCCTTCCGGGGTGCGTTTTTCGTTAGATGAAGACATGTTATTATTCCTGTTCATTGATAGTAGTATAATGCAACCGAAGCCAAATTGTTGCATGCTGTTTTATTAATCAGGCCTCCTCATGCTCCGTGAGGACGGCATCGCTCCACATTTCTTCGAGCCGGTAGAAGCGACGGCTGTCTGGGTGCAGGATGTGAACGACCACATTCACATAATCGATGAGCACCCACTGTAATTGCTGTTGGCCCTCTTGATGAAACGGACGTTCGGCACAAACCTGGTTGACCTTGTCGATGACGTTATCGGTAATGGCCCTGATCTGGGGGGCATTGCCCGCTTCACAAATAATAAAGAAATCGGCGACGGCTTCGTTGATCTTTCGGAGATCGAGCGATACGATCTGTTGTCCTTTTTTCTCCCCGATGGCAGCGATAATGGTCTTGATGATCTTGGAGCTTTTTGTGAGACGCTTTATCGTCTTTTTGCCAGCGGTCGAAGGCTTCTTCTTGCCGCCGGCCAATAATGCCAGTTGTTCCAACTATTCGATTGCTTTAGTTTCGTGTATCCGTTTACACTGTAAAAATAGCGATTAATTGCCACACCCCTCCGTTAACATAGGCGAACCCTTCATCAGTTTTTCGCAGGTAGGAAGCACCAACGACGAGGCCCGCAAGGCCATACAAGAGGGCTTGGCCACGCATGGAATGGCTTTCTTCAGTAGCAACCAGGTGGCAGGAAGGGGGCAACGAGGAAAAAGTTGGTCGTCAACGCCCGGAGCTTCAATGGCGCTATCCATACTGATTCGTCCCGATTTTTTAACTGTTTTACAACAATTTGAGCTTAATAGGGCCCTGGCCTTGGGGGTATGGGATGCCGTTGCGGCCCACACCGGATCATCGAAACTTCGCCTTAAATGGCCCAACGACCTGTACTGGGAAAACAAAAAACTGGGAGGGATGCTGATCGAATCGGTTGTCACCGGTTCGGGACAGTGGCTTTGGGCCATCGCAGGCATCGGACTAAACAGTAACCAACACAGCTTCGACCCCTCCTTACCCAACCCCATTTCACTTTTTCAGATCACAGAAAAAGAGCACGACCCGTATACAGTGGCCCGAAGCCTTTGCCCTTTTTTACAAGCGCGGCTTGAACAACTAAAAGAGCAAAAAACAGGTTTGCTGCAAGAAGCCTATGAGCAGCGACTGTACAAAAAAGGCGAGAGTGCCCGCTTTAGAAGCGGCGACCGAACCTTTAGTGCCATAGTTAAGGGAGTTGCCGGTAATGGCGAACTGTTGCTCGAGGGAGAACCTACCTCGTTCGCGAACGGCGCTATTGAATGGCTATTGCCCGATCAATAAGTGGGATCGAGGATCTCGTTGGCATGCTCGCTGCTGCGGGGTTTGGTAATAACCCTTTCGATGATACCTTTTTCGTTTATGATGAATGTGGTACGCAATACACCCATATATTTTCTACCGTACATCGACTTCTCTGCCCACACCCCGTAAGCCTTTAGGATCTTTTGATCGGTATCGGCCAGTAAGGTAAAAGGCAGTTCATGCTTTTCGCGAAACTTCCGGTGTAGTGCAGCATCATCGGGGCTGACGCCCACCACCACATATCCTTTTTTGATCAAGGCTTTATGATGATCACGAAGGTTGCAAGCCTGCACAGTACAGGTTGAGGTAAGGTCTTTGGGGTAGCAGTACAAGACCAGTTTCTTTCCTTTAAAAGAAGATAGTGTGACTTTGTTGCCGTCCTGATCGATCGCGCTAAAAGAGGGGGCCTTATCGCCCGGCTGTAGAGGAGTCATGATTAAGAGTGATAAAAGGGTGAAAGGATGATCTCGATATTGGTGTAGTTCGAACTATTTTTTCAGCGTTTTCGTTTAGCACTATATCGTTTCTTTTTGACAGGGGGTCGGTAGGGAGCGCGCTTGATATACCAACTACGCGTTGTCTGGTTACCCACCCCATCTTCAACAGTGACAACCAGCTGATGAGTGCCGTAGGGGCAACGTTCATCGAAACGATAGATCCAGCTACGTCCTTTATCGTTGGTAAAACGCAGCCATTGGCCATTTAGTTCAGCACGAAACGAACGGATAATTCCAAAATTATCGGTTGGCGTAAAGACGATCGAACGGCTGGCACTCAGATCGATAGTGTCGCCGCTACCCGGTAACCGAACATCGGGTGCCAGCGTATCGATATAAGCTTGAAAGTATCCAAAGTCGTCAAAGGAAGCCACGATCCACCCCTGCTGATAGAGTGCCGGCTTTGTTTTTTTGACCGACCCCCAACTTCGCTGCATCACTACGTTGGATTGTAGCCGTTCGTCTAAAGGTTGTGCCGCCTTTAATTTTATCTGTACATCGGTATGCAATGGCCAAGTGGCGCTGTTGAAACGATGTCTTCTGGTTATGGCGGGTGGCAATAACGGACCGGCATCTACCTGATAGTCGAAGGGCACGCTGTCATAGACAGCATTGGCAGTAGCCATCAGCTCAACGTCGGCACGTTTAAAAGAGAATGGCTGACCGGGCAGCATGTACGTCAATCGCTGCTCGATCTTGCCTGAAAAGGCCGCAGCAGGCAGGGTGGCGGATGGAACGACTGGCTGTGCTTTGCGCTGTAATTGAAAGCTGATCGGCGTGCGATTACCATAGGTATCCTCGACCCAGATCATCACCTGATGTTGCAAGGTGTCCGTCAAGTTGATCACACCATTGTCCGAAAATTTTTTGTAGATCCCGCTGGCCTCACCGGGTAAAGGAGACAGATGCTGGTAGAGCGTTCCTCCTCGTTGCTTATGAGCGTAATCAATATGGGCATTGATATAACCGGTCTGTTCGTAGTCGATGCTGTCAATGGTGAAACTCGCTATTGGCCTCTCGTCTAGTGAAACAGAAGCCGCATATATACCGTTGGGATTAGAAGAACCGCTGACCTGATCGAATGCTTGTATGGCAAAGCTGAGTTGTTGCCATGGGGTCTTGAGCAGAGGCCCGGTGGCCAATCCATAACCCGTTGCCATTTTTTTTAAGGGGATCACTTGCGGACGCTGGTCGGTCAAACTTCGGGAGCGATCGTATACCACCAGTGATTTGATCACAGGAGGCACACGGTCTGGCAGCGAAAATCCAAATAACAACGGATTAAGGCGTTTGGAAGATTTGGTATCGATGATCTCAAAATGTAAGTGGGGGCCGGCCGATCCGCCAGTATTGCCACTATACGCAATCAGCTGACCCTGACGTACCGGAAATTGATCCGGGCTTAGCCGCAACTCGACTGCCCATGACTCTTGTGCATATTGCTGACTGGTTACATATTGTTCAATGGCTGGCGCAAAATCATTCAAATGGGCATAGAGGGTCGAAAGTCCGTTGGGATGATCGATAACGATAAACCTGCCAAAACTGAGAGGCCTTACCCCTATAAAAGAGATATGACCGGCCGCTGCCGCCCTAACCGGAAGGTTTTCGCGGGCCTCGGTGCGGATATCAAGCCCCATGTGCCAGTGATTGTTACGCAACTCCCCAAAGTTGGCAGTGAGTTCCATTGGAATATACATTGGGTTGATAAAATACCCCTGGGGATAGCGAGGCGACTGGGCCCAGGTCATCCAAAGAAACAATTGGCAAGCGGCCACTAGCAATAATCTGCGCATGCGCAAAAATAGCAGGGTTCGGCAAAGAAAATACTGCAGTCGGTTCAAGAAAAATAACCGCATTCCCTTAGCTTTGCACAATTTGTTTTTTTTTACCGCCCTGCCGCGAAAAAATAAAAGATGCCTAAAGACACCTCCCTTCGTTCGGTACTGATCATAGGATCGGGACCTATTATTATCGGACAAGCCTGCGAGTTTGATTACTCGGGCACCCAAGCTGCCCGTAGCCTGCGCGAAGAGGGCATCAAGGTCATCTTGATCAATAGCAATCCGGCTACCATCATGACCGATCCAATGATGGCCGACAGGGTTTATCTTTTGCCACTTACCGTTGAGAGCATCGAAAAGATCTTGCAAGAAAACCAGATCGATGCGGTGTTACCCACCATGGGCGGCCAAACGGCGCTCAACTTGGCCAAAGAAGCCGAAGAGCTGGGGCTGTGGAAACAATACAACGTGCGATTGATAGGGGTCGATATCAAAGCCATCGACAAGGCCGAGGACCGCGAAAAGTTCCGGCAATGGATGATCGAACTGGGAATAACGGTGGCCACCGCCAAGACCGCCAATTCTTTTTTAGAAGGAAAAGAGTTTGCCCAAGAAATCGGTTTTCCGCTGGTGATAAGACCTTCGTTTACGCTGGGCGGAACCGGGGGTGGCTTCGTGCACGACAAAGATGACCTCGACGAGGCCCTCAACAGAGGACTGCAAGCCTCGCCCATTCACGAAGTGCTGGTAGAAAAAGCGGTATTGGGGTGGAAAGAATTTGAATTGGAGCTGCTGCGCGATGCCGCCAATAACGTCTGTATAATTTGTACGGTAGAGAACTTCGATCCCATGGGTGTACACACCGGCGACTCCATTACAGTTGCGCCGGCCATGACGCTCAGTGATACAGCCATGCAACTCATGCGCAATACCGCAATTCGCATGATGCGTGACCTAGGCAACTTTGCCGGGGGATGTAACGTACAGTTTGCCCTTAACCCAGAGACCGAAGAGATCATCGCCATCGAGATAAATCCCCGTGTAAGTCGCTCCTCGGCCTTGGCCAGCAAAGCCACGGGGTATCCTATTGCCAAGATCGCGGCCAAACTGGCCATCGGTTACAACTTGGACGAATTACAAAATCAGATCACCAAAACCACCTCGGCCTATTTCGAACCTGCCCTCGACTATGTGATCGTCAAGATTCCCCGCTGGAACTTCGACAAGTTTAAAGGGGCCAACGATACATTGGGGTTGCAGATGAAAAGTGTGGGCGAGGTAATGGGTATCGGCCGAAGTTTTACAGAGGCCATTCAAAAAGCCTGTCAGAGCCTGGAGAACAATGCCGTGGGGTTGGGCTACTATGGAAAAAGCCTGATGCGGGCCGAAGAATTGCTCGAATACATCAAGACCCCGAAATGGGATCGCCTGTTCCGCATCAAAGATGCCTTGCAAGCCGGCATTTCGGTAGGCTCGATATCGAAAGCCACCAATGGGATCGATCGATGGTTTTTGTTTGAGATCCAAAAGATCGTGGCCATCGAAAAAGAATTGGAGAATTACAGCGTGGACGATCTGCCAGAAGCCCTACTCGAAAAAGCAAAGTTGCATGGCTTCAGCGATGAGCAGATCGCGCGCATCATTCGCAATGGTAACGAAGATGCCATCTACGAAAGAAGAAAAAAAATCGGACTCACAAGGGTGTATAAGATGGTAGACACTTGTGCGGCCGAGTTCGAGGCCAAGACCCCCTATTTCTACTCGACATTTGAGAGAGGTCACCACAACGAAAGTATCGTTAGCGACAAGAAGAAGATAATCGTACTCGGCTCGGGGCCTAACCGTATTGGACAGGGGATTGAGTTCGATTACTGCTGCGTACATGGACTACTCGCCATCAAAGAGGCCGGCTTCGAATCCATTATGGTCAATTGCAATCCCGAGACGGTCTCTACCGATTTCGACATGGCTGACAAGCTTTATTTCGAGCCCGTGTACTGGGAGCATCTGTGGGAGATCATCGAGCACGAAAAACCAGAGGGCGTAATTGTGCAATTGGGCGGACAAACCGCACTTAAGTTAGCAGAGCGCTTACACAAGAAAGGAATTCGGATCATCGGTACCTCTTTCGATAGTCTAGACATTGCCGAAGACCGTGGACGTTTTAGCGACATGCTCAAAGCCTTGTCTATTCCTTACCCTGAATATGGAACGGCCTGGTCGGTTGACGATGCCGTGGCGGTGGCCAATAAAGTGGGTTACCCAGTTTTGGTAAGACCTTCGTACGTCTTGGGCGGGCAACGCATGCGAATCGTGATCAACGACGAAGAAGTAGAACGCGCCGTGGTAAGCTTGCTCAAGCATATTCCCGGCAATAAGATCCTGATCGATCACTTTCTGGACCGCTGCCAAGAGGCTGAGATCGACGCCATCTTCGACGGTGAGGATTTTCACGTAATGGGCGTAATGGAACATATTGAGCCTGCCGGTATCCATTCAGGAGACAGCAATGCCGTATTGCCTGCCTTCAACTTATCGCCGCTCATTGTTCAAAAGATGGAGGAGTACGCCGAAAAAATTGCCAGGTCGCTGGAGATCCGCGGTCTTATCAATATTCAGTTTGCCATCAAAGACGGAAAGGTCTTTGTTATCGAGGCCAACCCACGTGCATCTCGCACAACGCCCTTTATTGCCAAGGCCTATCAAATTCCTTATCTCAACATTGCTACCAAGGTGATGTTGGGTACGCACAAGCTGCGCGATTTTACCATAAAAAAGAATCTCACCGGGTTTGCCATCAAAGAACCGGTATTCAGCTTCAACAAGTTTCCTGGCGTAAACAAAGAGTTAGGTCCTGAAATGAAATCTACGGGTGAGGCTATTCGCTTTATTGAAAATCTGCGGGATCCCTATTTTCGTCAGCTGTACAAAGACAGAAGCATGTATTTAAGCAAATAAGCCGGTGAATTAGCCCTGGCATTTGGCGTGGACAGCCACTATTTTTTTGTCCATGCATCCCACCTTGCTTTACTACTGGTACCGTACTCCTGTGCTGCGACCAGTACTGGCACTTTCGGCCGGCATCATTACACAATGGTATACGCCCTTCTCTCTCTTTACACTTTATTTAATAGTGGCACTCACCACGGTGTTGTGGCTTGTCATTTTCTTGGCTCCCGATAGATGGCAAAGACTGGCCGGACCCACCTCGCTACTGGCAGGCGGATCTCTATTTTTTTTAGGAGGCGTTTTTCTTTGTATCAGTAACGATATAAGAAATGATCCGAGATGGTTGGGCAACGACACTATAAGCGGCAGTGGTTCCACCTGGGAGTACCTTGTGGTTGAAGAGCCCATACAAAAAAAACGCAGCTATGCGCTTACTGCAATGGTGCTTGCCAGACACTTTCACAACCAGCGCTACCCGCAACATGGAAAATTGCTGGTCTACTTACCCAACGATCAGCAGGCAACTCGGCTACGACCGGGCGATACTATCAAGTCGGACCGCCCTCCTCTGTTAATAGCACCTCCGCAAAATCCGGGAGAGCGCAACTGGCAGCAAGCTCACCTGATGAAAGGAATCACGCATCGTATCTACCTACGGCCTGATGAATACCGGATAATTTCCGGCGACTCCTCTTTTAGCTTTCGCCGAAACCTATGGCTTCTCAAAAAAAAGATACTTGGAATACTGCAGCGATACATCAGCGACCCTGCTGCTGCAGGACTGGCTAAAGCCCTATTGATCGGCTACCGGCAAGACCTTGATCCCGCACTCAGTCGCTCCTACGGTAACACGGGTGTGATTCATATTATTGCTATTTCTGGTATGCATCTCGCATTGATTGGAGGCTTACTGGGTTGGTGCTTGAGACCACTTGAGCGCTGGAGACCGCTTAAGCAGTTGACCCAATTATTGATACTAGGTAGTCTCTGGATTTTTAGTTTGCTGGCTGGGGGTGCGCCCTCTTTACTCAGAGCCACCCTCTTGTTCAGTACAATTGTTATGGGACAGCTCTTGAAACGACAGGGAAACACGTTGAACAACCTGATGGTCTCAGCCTTGCTCTTACTTTGTTATGACCCGTTTTGGCTATGGGACCTTGGCTTTCAACTTTCGTTCGCAGCTGTTGCTGGAATTATACTCACCGGCAGATACCTGTCCAGACAACTTAGCCACGTCCGCTTTTGGTGGCATGCCCCCGGCCAGTTGATCGCTATCAGCATAGCTGCACAATGGCTAACTACCCCTCTCTCCCTTTATCATTTTCATCAGTTTCCAGGCGCATTTTTAATAGGTAATCTGGTCGCCGTTCCGCTCTCCAATATCGTCTTGACTGGTTTGCTACTACTGATGGTCTTTAGCCCTTTTCCGCTACCCGCCACACTGATCGGTAAGGCTGTCGAGTGGTTGATCGGGCTCATGAACCAATACATTAAAGAAGTGGAGCGCATTCCCGGCCTATTACTGACCGATCTGCATTGGAATCTGTCCGAAACGATACTATTATTTATTTTTCTCTTGGCACTTTTACATTGGATCATCAATCAAAGTACTACCGGTCGTATACTCTCTATTAGCGTGGGCCTCTCTTTGATAAGCTGGCAAGCAGGCAGGCTATATCTGCAACGTCAACAGCAACTGATCGTCATCTACCAATTGAACGGAATAACCGCCATCGATTGGATCACAGGAACACACTGCTACAGCCGTATCGACAGCTTGGCTGCGAGCGATCGACAACAACTTCATTATACACTTCGACAGTCCCGACTATCGTACGGTATCCGACAGATCGTACCCCTGCCAACAGGACAACAAGTACGACTGGGCCAAAAAAGAATATGGATGGCCGATAAACAGCGCATACCCCCACGCCCAGACTCTACCCTGATCGATCTGTTAGTAATCAGCCGCCGATCACCCTACGACGGAAAAGACTGGGTTTGCGGACGAAAAATTGGAAAAGCTGTCATCGACGGTTCTACCGGCACACGTACGCGCGAGCAATGGACATTTTTGCTCGATAGCCTGGGCATTGCAGTACACGACACAAAGAGGGCGGGTGCCTTTGTAAGCTCCCTTCGATAAAGTACCTTCGCCTCTTCTTATCAGCCCGCCCTTTAGCAATGAATAAACAAATTCGAACCGCACTCATTTCCGTCTTTTACAAAGACGGACTGGAACCCCTCATCCATCAATTGCATCAATTGGGGGTCACCATCTACTCGACCGGTGGCACACAACAGTTCATCACATCCCTGGGTGTACCTGTAATACCGGTCGAAACCTTGACCGGGTATCCTTCTATTTTAGGAGGAAGGGTGAAGACCTTGCACCCTTCGGTATTTGGTGGCA
>Ga0209990_10002442_pt1 | contig 14552 bp, 12 predicted proteins | sample NOAtaG_6_FD_187304 | JGI IMG/M metagenome (GOLD analysis project Ga0209990, IMG submission 187304) | Freshwater lake microbial communities from Lake Erie, under a cyanobacterial bloom - NOAA_Erie_Diel5S_2200h metaG (SPAdes) (version 2) | ecosystem: Environmental > Aquatic > Freshwater > Lake ...
CCTCTTCACGCCCCGAGCGGCCAGCCGCTTGAGTCCCTCTTCGCTCGGCCAGCCCGCGAGATAGAGGTCACCGGTCGCGAAGATGTTGTTGAACTCGTCGACGAGTTCGGGGTCGTCGACGCGCACAGCGAGGGTGTTGCCGCGCGCGGCCGGAGCGGAGCGTGCGGTCGTCGACAGCGGCATGCCGGTTGGTTCCGTCACGGGGACACGGGCGATCGGCTGCGGCGCTGCCGGCGTCGGGCTGGACGCGGCGGCGGGCGCCTTGCGCGTGGGCGCACAGCCCTGAAGCGCTGGGGAGAGGACCGCGAGCGCCGCCGCGCAAAGTGACGCGGGGCGCATGAAGGGGGCGTTCGGAAGAGAAGCCATGGCGGGTCTATCGGCGGAGGTGGGCCGTGCCGCTCCAACGGCGACGACTGCCGGACAGATGTCCCTCGTTTGGGCTGCCGTCCACAAGCCCATGCCGAGCATGATGTTAGGTTCAACGCACAAAGGTAGTTGTTTTATCGGACACCCTGAGCCGATCCATGTTCTTCATTTCCTTGAGGAATTCACCAGAGCACTTCTTGCCCCTTGCGGAGCCCGCTGTACTTTCGAATTGCTACCGATCCCTCGACTGCGCCATCGGCCAGTTCAGTCGGGAGCCCGATGTCCCTCCCCCAAGCCCCAGAGAGTCCACATGTCTCGCTTCACGCTCGCTGCACTCGCCGCGGCTGCCTTCGTCGGCACCGCGCACGCTGAACTCACCAACACGATCGCCCAGGTCAACGCGACCTCGTCGGAGCTCGATGAAGCGGGCTACGCGCGGGTCGGAACCAGCCCGTTCGTCTCCGGCCCCGCCGGAGAGTGCTTCGTGCTCGGCTGCTACGACCTCGTCGGCGCGGCCGGCGCGCTCCCGAACAAGGGCTACTTCCAGTTCCAGTTCAACAACTATGTCTACAACCCGACCTACTACAGCGGGTTGTTCGCGCTTCTGAACATCGACTTCTCCGGCTCGTCGATCACCCCGCAGAGCTTCGTGAACCAAGTGAACGCGCAGACCGGCACGACCGGCATCACCGCGATGTTCACGAACCAGGCCTCCGACGCGCTGCAGACCTCGTTCTTCAACGAGTGGCTTCCGAACGAGCTCGACGCGGCGATCGTGTTCAAGTGGATGCCGCCGTCGCCGCCGAGCGGCCCGGGCCTCTCGGAGGTCTACACCTTCGCGTGGGACCTCAACGACGCCACCGCCTTCAACGGCCTGTCGCTCAACGGCGTCTACGGCGTTCCGACCCCGGGCGCGTTGGCCCTGCTCGCCGCGGCCGGGCTCGTCGGCCGTCGCCGCCGCTAAGGCCTGCTGGACAAGACTCGACCATCCATCCGCTGCGGCGTCCCTGTGGGCGCCGCAGCGGTCATTTTGTGCGTGCGGCCCAAGCCGCACGCCGTGAACGCAAGTCCAGATCTTCCATGGGCCTACGGATTCGCGCCCTCGCCTGGAGGACATCACGCCCCGCTCGAATTTCGGAATCTGCGCCCGCGAGCGACAGAGCCAGTCCGCGAATTGCGCCTCTGCCTTCGACCGCACCTTTCGCGGTCTTAGAGGTGCCCCGTCTCTGGCACTTCGTTTCCCGACTGGAGTTCTCCGGATGCGCACTGGTTTCATCGCCGCCCTTTCCGTCCTCGTCGCTGCCACGGCGGCCCACGCCGAGCTCACGAACACCATCGCCCAGGTCAACGCGACCGCCTCGGAGCTTGACGAAGCGGGCTACGCGCGGGTCGGAACCAGCCCGTTCATCTCGGGTCCCGCCGGAGAGTGCTTCGTGCTCGGCTGCTACGACCTCGTCGGCGCGGCCGGCGCGCTCCCGACGAAGGGCTACTTCCAGTTCCGCTTCAACAACTATGTCTACAACCCGACCTACTACAGCGGGTTGTTCTCCCTCCTCAACATCGACTTCTCCGGGTCGGCGATCACTCCCCAGAGCTTCATCAACCAGGTGAACGCGCAGACCGGCATCACGGGCATCACCGCGATGACGACCGCGCAGGCCTCGGACGCGCAGAACACCTCGCAGTTCGACGAGTGGCTGCCGGGCGACCTCCAGGCGTCGATCGTCTTCAGGTGGACCCCGCCGACCCCGCCGAGCGGCTTCGGTCTCTCCGAGATCTACACCTTCGCGTGGGACCTCAACGACGCCACCGCCTTCAACGGCCTGACCCTCAACGGCGTCTACGGCGTTCCGACCCCGGGCGCCATGGCCCTGCTCGTGGCCGCCGGACTCGTCGCGCGTCGCCGACGCTGATCGGTCTCGCACATCCAATCGATCGCACGATGCCGTCGGTCCGCCGACGGCATCGTGCATTTGCGCGCACGGGCGGCGACCTTGCCGTACCTTGACGGCCTCCGGTCCCTGGGAGGTCGACCACCTTGAGTGCCGCGCCAACGGAACATCGCCCCGAACCGCGCCCGATCTTCGTGATCGGTTGCGGCGCGATCATGCGCGACGCCCATCTTCCCGCGTATCAGCTCGACGGAGTGCCCGTCAGGGGCTTGGTCGACGCCGATCAAGAGCGCGCGAGAGCGATCGCCCGCACGGTCGAGGGTGCGGTGGCCTACGACTCGGTTGACGCGCTGGTCGCGGCGTGCGAGCGCGCGCAGGGGATCTACGACCTGGCTCTTCCGCCGCACGCCGCGCACGCGGTCCTCGCGAAGCTTCCCGCGGGCTCGACGGCGGTGCTGCAGAAGCCGTTCGGCCGCGACCTTGCGGAAGCGACCGCGCTGCTCGCCACGGTCGAGCGCCGAGGAATCCGAGGCTGCGTGAACCTCCAGCTGCGTCACGCGCCCGTGGTCGCGGCGCTGCGGCGGCTGCTCGCATCGGGCACGCTCGGCGACGCCCTCGACCTCGAACTGCGCGTCGTCTGCCGCATGCCGTGGGAGAACTGGCCATTCCTCGAGGAACTCCCGCGGATGGAGATCCTCATGCACTCGATCCACTATCTCGACCTCTGCCGCGCGCTCTTCGGCGAGCCCGAGCGGGTGTGGTCGGCGGTGTTCGGACATCCCGCGTCGCCGCGCCTCGCCGACGCGCGGTCGACCACGATCCTGTCGTTCGCGGGCGGCCGTCGCGCGGTCGTCACCACCTACCACCACCACGCGGCGCCCGCGCGCCACGAGGCGTCGCACCTGCGCGTCGAATGCACGCACGGCACGGCGGTCGCGCGGCTCGGCGTCAACCTCAACTACCCGCACGGCGAGCCGGATACGCTCGAGTGGTCGGCCGATGGCGGCGCGTGGCAGCAGGTCGCGGTCGAGGGCAACTGGTTTCCGCACGCCTTCCGTGGCCCGATGCGCGACGCGCAGCGCGCGGCTGTGGATCCGGCCTTCGTGCCTTCGACTTCCTTCCGCGACGCGTGGCGCACCATGGCGCTCGTCGAGACCTGCTACCGCTCGGCCGCCCGCGGCGAGATGATGCCCGAGGAGCCCGCACCAGCATGACAGCGACTTCGCCCACCATCACGCGCGCCGAGATCGTCGACCTGCGCTTCCCGACCTCCGAGGAGCACCACGGCTCGGACGCGGTGCATGTCGACCCCGACTATTCGGCGGCGTATGTGATCCTCCACACCGACGGCGCGCACGCGGGCCACGGCCTCACCTTCACGATCGGCCGCGGCAACGAGATCGTGTGCCAGGCGATCGAGTCGCTGTCGACGCTCGTCGTCGGCCGCAGCGTCGCGGAGATCGCGCGCGACCGCCGCGCGTTCTGGCGCACGCTTGCGCAGGATTCCCAGTTCCGCTGGCTTGGCCCCGAGAAGGGCGTGATGGCGCTCGCGCTCGCGGCAATCGTGAACGCGGTGTGGGACCTCGAGGCGCGCCTCGCCGGCAAGCCGCTGTGGCGCCTGCTCGCCGACATGCCCGCCGAGGAGCTCGTCGCGGCAATCGACTTCCACGGGATCCGCGACGCGGTCGACGAGGCTGCGTGCCTCGCGATGGTGCGTGCGAACGACGCCACCCGCGCGGAGCGCATCGCGCGCGTCGAGCGCGAGGGATTCCCCGCGTACACGACGAGCTGCGGCTGGATCGGCTACTCCGACGACACCGTGCGCGCGCGCTGCCGCGAAGCGATCCGCGACGGCTTCACGCACTTCAAGATGAAGATCGGGCAGTCGATCGACGACGATGTGCGTCGCGCGCGCATCATCCGTGAGGAGATCGGGACCGACCGCGTGCTGATGGTCGACGCGAACCAGCGCTTCGATGTGCGGCAGGCGATCGAATGGATCAAGCCGCTCGCGCCGTTCGGCATCTGGTGGTTCGAGGAACCCGTGTCGCCCGACGATGTGCTTGGTCACGCCGAGATCGCGCGCGCGATTGCGCCGATCAAGGTCGCGACCGGCGAACAGTGCCAGAACCGCGTGATGTTCAAGCAGTTCCTTGCGTCGGGCGGCATGCAGATCTGCCAGCTCGATTCGTGCCGCGTCGGCGGCGTGAACGACAACCTCGCGATCATGGCGCTTGCGCGTCGCTTCGGCGTGCCGGTCTGCCCGCACGCGGGCGGCGTCGGGCTCTGCGAGTTCGTCGCGCATCTCATCATGGTCGACTACATCCGCTTCAACCCGACGCAGGACGGGCGCGTGTGCGAGTTCGTCGACCATCTGCACGAGCATTTCGTCGACCCATGCGTGGTGAAGGGCGGGCGCTATCTCGCGCCCACGAAGCCCGGATTCTCAGGTGAAGTCAAGCGCGCCTCGCTCGAGGCGTTCGCATTCCCGCACGGCCCCGAGTGGGTCAGGCGGCAGAAGAAGGGAGTCGCGCGATGAGCGGACGGCTGCAAGGAAAGCGTGCATTCGTGACGGCGGCGGCGGCGGGCATCGGTCGCGCGAGCGCGCTCGCGTTCGCGCGCGAGGGCGCCGAGGTGATCGCGACCGACATCGATGCGGCGGGGCTTGCGTCGCTCGCGAAGGAGAGTCCGTCGATCTCGACGCGCGTCCTCGACGCACGAGATTTCGCGGCGATCCGCGCGGCGGCGGCCGAGGCGGGCGAGATCGACATCCTGCTGAACGCCGCGGGATTCGTGCATCAAGGCACGCTGCTCGACTGCGACGAGAAGGCATGGGACTTCTCGTTCGACCTCAATGTGAAGAGCGTCTACCGCATGCTCCACGCGTTCCTGCCCGGCATGATCGCGCGCAAGCGCGGCAGCGTGATCTCGATCGCAAGCGTCGCGAGTTCGATCCGCGGCGTGCCGAACCGCGCGGCGTACAGCGCGACGAAGGCCGCGCTCATCGGCCTCACCAAGGCCGTCGCCGCCGACACCGTGGCGCACGGCGTGCGCGTCAACGCGATCTGCCCGGGCACCGTCGAGACGCCGAGCCTGCACGACCGCATCAACCAGAACGCGGACCCCGTCGCCGCGCGCGCCGCGTTCATCGCACGCCAGCCGATGGGCCGCCTCGGCACCGCCGACGAGATCGCCGCGCTCGCGGTCTACCTCGCAAGCGACGAGTCGAGCTACACGACGGGTGCGATCCATGTGATCGACGGCGGGTGGACGTGTTAGAGCGGTCGCGGCTGCGGCCGCTCCCTTTCGTGCTCGTCACGCGAGCCGATGTACGCGCAGCGCGTTTGCGCCGAGGATCGCAGCCTGCTCGTCGGGCGTGAGTTCACCAGCCAGCGCGGCGCTTGCCTCGATCCACTGCGATAGCCGCGCGTTCGCGAAGCACACCGGCCAGTTGGAGCCCCACATCATGCGCGTCGGGCCGAAGCAGGCGAGGCACCATTCGAACCACGGGCGCGCTTCAACCGCGGTCACCGCGCACCCGGCGTTCTCGAACATCGCCGACCACTTCACGCTCGTGTTTCCGCACGCCGCAACGCGCGCGACCAAGCGCTGCCACTCCGCGCGCTCTGGCGAGCTCCAGCCCGCGCGCAGCGGCGGATTGCCGAGATGATCGAGCACGAGGGTGGTCTCGCCCGCCTCGCGCGCGCACGACTCGACGAGCGCGAGATCGCTCCAGCGCACGCAGAAATCAAACGACAGTCGCGCCGCGCCGAGCGCGCGAAGGTCCGCGACGAACCGCGCGCCACCGAACGGCACATCGCCGCCGTGCAGCACGCGGCGCGCGCCCGTGACGCCGCGCACCCGCGCGATGGCCGCCAGTTCCTCGGCAAATCCCGCAGCGCCCGGCTCGATGCCCGCGACCGTCGCAAACGCGCGTCCGCTCGCAGCGCCCCACTCTGCGAACAGCTCCGCCTCGCGCGCGCGGTCCCGCGCGGCCATGTCCGCCTCGACGAACACCACTCCCCCGCCGACGCCGCCCTCGGTCGCGTACCGCGAAAGATCGAACCGTCCCGCAAACTGCGGCGCCTGCGCGAACCACGGCGCCGCCAGCGTCGCGGCGTCCCACACATGGAGGTGCGCGTCTGTCCAGCTGCGCGGATCTGTCGCGGTCGCGATTGCCGTCATTCCTGCAGCCTACCCGCTACCCTGCCTGCATGTCCGACTCCGCGAACTGCCTTGCCGTCGACCACTACATCACCCTCGGCCGCTCTGGCCTGCGCGTCTCGCCGCTCTGCCTCGGCGCGATGACCTTCGGCCTCGAATGGGGCATGGGCGCCGATGTCGAGACCTCGAACGCGATTCTGTCGCGCTACCTCGAGCGCGGCGGCAACTTCATCGACTCGGCCAACATGTACACGAAGGGCCACAGCGAGGCGATCCTCGGCGACTACTTCGCGACCGGCCCGGGGCGCGGCAAGCGCGACCGCGTGGTCGTCGCCACGAAGTTCGGCGGCAACATGTGGCAAGGCGATGCGAACGGCGGCGGCTCGTCGCGCAAGTCGATGTTCAACGCGGTCGAGCACTCGCTGCGCCGCATGAAGACGGACTACATCGACCTCCTGTGGTGCCACTTCCAGGATGTGCACACGCCGATCGACGAGACGATGCAGTCGCTCGACATGCTCGTGAAGCAAGGCAAGGTGCGCTACACAGGCTTCAGCGACCACCCCGCGTGGGTGTGCGTCCAGGCGATGTATGAGGCCGTCTTCCGCGGCTGGACGCAGCCGATCGCGATCCAGATCGAGTATTCGCTGCTCCAGCGCACGGTCGAGCACGACCTGATGCCGATGGCGCGCAAGTGCGGCTTCGGCGTCACGCCGTGGAGCCCGCTGCGCGGCGGCGTGCTCTCTGGCAAGTTCACGCGTGCCAATCGGCCGAAGGACGACGGCTCGACGCGCGTGAAGAGCGATTCGAAGTACCTCACCGAGCAGACCTATGTCCTGATCGACGCGCTGCACGAGATCGCCGCCGCGCGCGGCGCGACGCCCGCGCAGGTCGCGCTCCGCTGGGTGATGGACCGCGCCGGCGTCACGAGCACGATCATCGGCGCGCGCACGATGGCGCAGCTCGACGACAACCTCGCGGCGTGCGCCGTGCGGCTTTCCGCCGAAGACACCGCGCGCCTCGACGCGCTCACGACGCCGTCGCCCGTCTTCCCGCACGATTTCCTCAGCACCTTCATCCCGAGCGTCATCCAGAACGGAACGCGCGTGAACGGCCGCGAGACGACCGCGTGGCCCTCCGCCCCGCAGTCGGACGCAGAGCGCTGGTGAACCATGCCTGAAGTGAACTTCGATGGTCTCGTCGGCCCGACGCACAGCTACGCAGGGCTGTCCTATGGCAATGTCGCGAGCACCAAGAACCAAGGCGCCGCAAGCTCGCCGCGCCGCGCGGCGCTGCAGGGACTCGCGAAGATGGAGGCCGTCGCCGCGCTCGGTCTCGTGCAGGGCGTGCTTCCGCCGCACGAGCGGCCGCACATCCCGACGCTCCGCGCGCGCGGCTTCGACGGGAGCGATGCCGAGGTCCTCGCCAAGGTCGCGAAGGAAGACCCGGTGCTTCTCGCCCGCGTCTCGAGCGCGAGCGCCATGTGGACCGCGAACGCCGCGACCGTGATGCCTGCGGCCGACACGCACGACAGGCGCACGCATCTCGTCGTCGCGAACCTACGCGAGATGTTCCACCGCGCGATCGAGCCTCCGGTCACGGAACGCACGCTGCGCGCGATCTTCGCAGACGAATCGCGATTCGCCGTGCACGCGGCACTCGCGTCCGACCCGCGCGAGCGCGCCGACTACGGCGACGAAGGCGCCGCGAACCACACGCGCCTCACGGCGTCGGGCGCGAACGGCGGCGAGACCGCAGGCGTCCACTTCTTCGTCTACGGCACCGCGCCCGACGCCGCGCGCGTGCCCAAGAAGTTCCCCGCGCGCCAGACGCTCGCCGCGAGCGAGCGCGTGGCGCAACTCGGGCTCCTCGACCGCGCGCGCTGCGTGTTCGCCCAGCAGAACGCCGACGCCATCGACGCCGGCGTCTTCCACAACGATGTGATCGCGGTGGGTAACGGCAACATGCTGCTCTGCCACGAGCTTGCGTTCGAGGATCGCTTCGCCACGCTCGCGAGCCTGCGCAATATCGTGGGCGACTCGCTCGTCGTCGCCGAGATCCGTGCCGACGAAGTCTCGCTCGAGGATGCCGTCAAGAGCTACCTCTTCAACAGCCAGCTCCTCACGCTGCCCGACGGCTCGATGGCGCTCGTCGCGCCGTGCGAGTGCGAGGAGAACCCGCGCGTGAAGGCCGCGATCGACCGCGTGATCGCCGACGCCGCAAATCCGCTGAAGCGCGTGATCTACATGGATGTGCGCGAAAGCATGCGCAACGGCGGCGGCCCCGCGTGCCTGCGCCTGCGCGTGCCGATGACCGACGCCGACCTCGGCGCGATGAACCGCGCGGTGCTCGTCGACGCGGCGAAGCTCGCCGAACTCCGCGCGTGGGTCACGAAGCACTACCGCGAATCGCTGCTGCCTTCGGATCTCGCCGACCCCGCGCTCCTGCGTGAATCATGCGACGCACTCGACGAACTCACGAAGATTCTCTCGCTCGGCCCGATCTACGATTTCCAGCACTAGCCACCGCCGCGCACGCCGCGCGACGCGGGAACCCACGGAAACACCATGACTTCGATCCGCCCATCGATTCTCGCCGCCGTCGCCGTCACCACCTTGGCAACGCTCGTCGCGGGGTGCGCATCGACATCTCCCGATCGCGCCTCGCCGGCCACGCAGGACGCGCCAACCGCGCCGCCCACCCCCGCCGAGGCGCGGGCCATCGCCAAGGAAGCCTGGCTGTACGCCTATGCGCCGCTGCAGGGCTACAAGACGATGTACAACCAGACGCAGAACCGCGAATTCCCGGGCTATGTCGGGGGATTCGACAAGTTCCGCCACTATGCGCGGCTCAACACGCCGGCCGACACCGACATCGTCACGCCGAACAACGACACTCCCTACTCGTGGGCTTGGCTCGATCTCCGCGCGGAACCGATCGTCGTATCGCTGCCCGCGGTGCCTGCGCCGCGCTACTTCGTGAACCAGTGGTTCGATCTCCACACCCACAACTTCGCCTACACGGGCGTGCGCGCCACGGGCCGCGGCGCGGGCAACTACCTCTTCGCGGGCCCGCGCTGGAAGGGCGAAGTGCCGAAGGGAATCACGAAGGTCTTCCGCGCCGAGACCGACTTCGTCGGCACGCTCACGCGCACGCAACTCGACGGACCGGCCGACATCGCCGCGATGCAGGCCGTGCAGGCGAAGTACACGCTGACGCCGCTCTCGAAGTTCGCAGGCACGCCGACGCCCGCCCCTGCGCCCGCGATCGCGTGGCCGCGGTGGGACGAAGAGAAGGCGATGGGCATCGGCTCGATCGAGTACCTCAACTTCCTGCTGCAGTTCATGCCGGTCGTGCCGTCGGAACAGGCGATGTTCGCGCGCTTCGCCCAGATCGGGATCGGCGCGGGCAGGCCGTTCGCCCCGTCGAAGCTCGACCCCGCCGTGCGCGCCGCGATCGAGGACGGCATGGCCGAGTCCGCCCGCGAGCTCCAGGCGAAGGCGCTCGCCCAGTCGTCGTCGAAGGGCTTCTTCGGAACCCGCGAGGAACTCGGCTCGGACTACCTCGTCAACCGCTCGATGGGCGCGATGCTCGGGATCTACGGCAACAGCATCGAGGAAGCGGTCTACGCATCGCAGCAGACAGGCCCCGACGGGAAGGTGCTCGACGGATCCAAGCGCTGGGTGCTCCGCTTCGAGCCGGGCGCGCTGCCGCCCTGCAACGAGTTCTGGTCGATCACCATGTACGGGCTGCCCGACCGCTTCCTGATCGAGAATCCGATCAACCGCTATTCGGTCGGCGACCGCACCGAAGGCCTGCGCAAGGGCGCGGACGGCTCGCTCGAGATCTACATCCAGCATGACCGCCCCGAGGGCGCGCGCGCCGCGAACTGGCTGCCCGCGCCGAAGGGCCCGTTCTTCTTCGTCGCGCGCTTCTACGGCCCGAGGCCCGAACTCATCGAAGGCAAGTGGACGCTTCCCGCGCTGCGGCTCGCCGATTGAGCGAAGCCCTCGTGCGCCGCCCTAGCTATGGCACAGCCCACCACCATCATCCTCTTCGACGGCGTCTGCAACCTCTGCAGCGGCGTGGTGCGGTTCGTCATCGCGCGTGATCCGCATGCGCACTTCCGCTTCGCGGCGCTGCAGTCGGATGCTGCGCGACGCGCCTGCGCCGAGGTCGGTGCGACGCCACCCGCGGCGGTCGACCCCGACACGATCATCGTGATCGCCGACGGCCGCGCCCTCGAGCGTTCGGACGCGGCCCTCGCGATCGCGTCGCGGCTCCCTTTTCCGTGGCCGATGTGCGGCGTGTTCCGCATCCTCCCGCGCGGCCTGCGCGACTGGCTCTACCGCGTGGTCGCCAAGAACCGCTACCGCTGGTTCGGGAAGAGCGACACCTGCATGATGCCGACGCCCGAGTTGCGAGCGCGCTTTCTCGAGTGACGGGTCGCGGTCCTCACGGACGATCTTCGAGCGGAAGTATCCACCCACGGGAGACAAACCAGTCGCCGCGGTAGCGGATGAAGAGGGCCATCCCGAGCACGAACTCGTCGGGAGCGTTCGGCGCGTACGCCCATGCTTTGGCTTGGCTCTCGTGCAGAGCCGTGCCCGCGATCGGAAACACCGCGAGCCGCTCAAGCCGCACGTCCACCGTGCCTTCGACGACCGTTTCACCAGTCATCCGACGGTTCCAGGCGCGCTGCCACCCCTCCGAAAGCTCCGCAGGCCCGTCATCGAACTCCAGCCTGCGTTCAAGGCGCGCGTGTGGATCGAGCGCCCAGACGACCACGCCGTCCCAGACGGCCCCCCGCTGCACGGCGCCCGACCATGTCCGGATCGGTCTCCACGCGTCTGGCTGCACCGGAGCGCCCTGCGCGAAAGCCTCGAGCACACCTCGATCGAGCGCGAATGCGACTGCGCGCGGCACATCAAGCCAGCCGAGCAGGAACGCGAGCCCGACGATCGCCGGTGGCGCGAGCCACCGCAGCAGAACCATCGCGCCCGCGGGTGAGCGAAGTGCGGGCAGCACGGTCCGAATGAAGAGGCACGCGATCAGTCGGATGAAAAACAGCTGCCCGAACCCGATGCACACCAAGACCGCAATCAATTCTCGCCCGATTGATACGCCGGGACCAAATCCTGCGTCAAGCAGAAGGATGGCTCCCGTGGCCGCCAGCACGAACATCGGCCACCCGGGCGCCTGCGCGAGCCACCGGCTGAATCGCGTGTAGAGAGGCCCGATGAAGGTCCCCGCGTCGTGTCGATCGAACGCGCGACCACACTCCGGGCAACGCGGCTCGGAGATCCGCTCGAGGTCGAAGTCGCAGTCGATGCAGCGCATCGTCGCGCAGCGTACCACGCGGGTTCCCTGTGCCTTCATCGATTGAACGGCGTCTCGTTCACCCAGTGGAAGCCGCGGTTCATCAGGAGGAAGTCCTTCGCTTCGAGCCGCTCGCACACCGCCTCGATGCGCGCGCCTGCGACTTCGCCCGTGAGGCGCAGCGTCTTCTCGCCATCGCGCGTGAAGGAAAGCGTGCCGACGAGCGGCGCCTTCGAGCGATCGTCGCCGGCGGCGACCGTCCGCTCGCGGAACTCGAGCGTGGCGCCCTTGACCAGCAGGATCCACCGCTTGTTGACGCCCTTCATGTGCGTCACGATCGCCTGCTTCCATTCAGGGCGGTCCTCGAGCGTCAGGTAGCGCCAGCGCGTCGTGTCGGTGACGATCGGCGGCAGCTCGACGCCGTCGCGCCGGAACTCGCGCACTTCCCAGGTTCCGTCGAGTTCACCACGCGGCGCGAGCGCGCCGTAGGTGTATCGCATTTCCGACATCTGCCAGAACATGACGGGCACGGTGAACGCAAGCCACGCGATCTTGATGCCGAACGCCGTGCGCCGCGCGATCTTGTTGGTCCACGGGCCACGAAGATCCGCGCGCGCGACAGGCCGGTTCAGCAGGAACATCCGCACGAGCCGCGGCATGTCGGGCGCCGCGATCACCGTCGCGAGCACGAGCAGGTGGAACGAGTAGATCTTGACCGGCACGTCGTAGAACATGTTCAGGACGAACACATTCGCCATCACCCCCGCGGTCCACAGCGCGCCGACGAGCTGCGTGCGGCGGAAACACAGCAAGAACCCGCCGATCGTCTCCATCCACCCCGCGAACATCGTGTAGGGCTGGCTTGCGCCCATGAAGGTCCACAAGAGCCCCATCGGTGAGGAGTCGCCGTAGTCCTGCAGCAGGCGCTGCATCCCGGGCTCGGGGAACTGAAGGCCGAAGACCTTGTTGATGCCGTAGCCGAACATCGTGCCCGCGAGCACGAAGCGCATCGCGATCCACAGGCCATCCTTCAGCCACGGGTACGACGGTCGTCGCCAGTCGTTCGCGCTCCACACGGCGGCGGCGACAGTCGCGAACACGAGGTGCGACGCGAACTGCACCCAGTTGTAGGTCGTGTCGCCCGAGCCGTTCGGGAACACCGTGATCTCGACGCCGAAGGCCGTCTTCCCGATCCACGCATAGAACGGCTGCACGGCCTCGTCGTGCCATGCCCCGAGCGCGCCGAGGCCCGGCACGAGATGGCAGATCGACGAGAAGAACGCGAAGACGAAGTAGACGGCGAGAAAGCGGAACGCGACGCGCGTGAGCCAGTGCCAGCGAGGTGCGACGAGACCATCCTGCATGCGCGCAAGGTATCGGTGGCCGCGGCGAGCGACAGGCCAGGTTCTGATAACCGCAGGGGCGAACGCGAGAAATCTTGCCAAACTGCTTCTTTGAAAGAATCTAGAATACCGCGGCTGCGAATCACTGCCGTCCGCGCCGTGGGCGCAGACCCGATCACCGCCTGCTCCACCGCCGAACACCATGCTCAACTCGACCAACACCACCGCCTCTCGCCGCATCGCGCGTTGCTCCGTTTCAGCAATGGCCCTCCTCGCCTCCGCCGTCGCGCTCGCCGGACAAGGCGAATTCATCGCGATTCCCGGCCTCGGCCCGGACGCCGCCGTCAATCCGAACGGCTGCTATGTGAACGCCACCAACGGCTACTCCACGATCCGCCTCAGCGCGGACGGGCAGGTCGTGACCACGATCGCCTACGAGCCCGGCTACTCGGCGGGCGGCGTGGATCGTTTTGCGACGCGCTGGACGCAGACCGGCGGCCTTGATCAGATCACCGACTCTCTGTTGTTCACCGCGGGCACCCTCTACGGACCGGTCGGCATCTCCTCCGATGGCAAGACCATCTGGGGTGAAAACTGGCGCTGGACCGCGAAGGGCGGCTACCAGCCGCTGTCGAGCATTCTCCCCGGCGACTTCCATGTCTTCGGCTGCTCGGCCGACGGCAACACCATCACCGGCGTCCGCGGCACCTACGGCATGTCCGAACTCGACTTCTTCCGGTGGACGGTCGGAGACGCTGCGCCTGAGATCCTCCCGCGCAGCGTCGAGAACCCGCAGGGCTACTTCTACTTCAACACGATCAGCGGCGACGGGAGCACCATTGGCGGCCTCGCCGTGGGCCCGGACTACACGAGCTCGGCGGTCGTCGTGAACTCGAAGGGCGTGATCAACCTGACTCCGACGCAGGATCAGTCGAACCTCGTGTGGGACTTCTCGAGCGACGGAAGCGTCGCGGTCGGCCAGGCGTTCATGCCTCCCTTCAGCCTCAGCGCGTTCCGCTGGACCGCCGCGGGCGGCATGGAAGCGGTCGGCCCCGAGTCGTCGGACTGCCGCGCGTGCAACGCGGATGGCACGATCGTGGGCGGCGCCCGCATCACCTTCGGCACCCCGGGCCTGACCGCGTGGATCCGCATCGGCGACGCGCCGTGGGTGGACCTCCAGGACTACCTCATCGCGGAGCAGGGTCTTGGCGCGCAGCTCGCCGGCTGGAAGCTCGAGACGATCCAGGACATCTCCGCCGATGGACGCACGATCGTCGGCAGCGGCTTCAACCCCGAAGGCTGCGAGCAGGGATTCCTCGTCCGCATCGAGCTCCCCGACACGAACGACATCGCAGACATGAACGGCGATGGCTTCGTGAACTCGCAGGACCTCGCCATCCTGCTTTCGGCGTGGGGCAGCTCGTCGATGCCGGCCGACATGAACCGCGACGGCGTCGTCAACTCCGCC
>Ga0209990_10002445_pt1 | contig 14541 bp, 23 predicted proteins | sample NOAtaG_6_FD_187304 | JGI IMG/M metagenome (GOLD analysis project Ga0209990, IMG submission 187304) | Freshwater lake microbial communities from Lake Erie, under a cyanobacterial bloom - NOAA_Erie_Diel5S_2200h metaG (SPAdes) (version 2) | ecosystem: Environmental > Aquatic > Freshwater > Lake ...
CTCCCTTTGCGGCTGGAACACTCGGATTAATGTACTTCTTCCATGTTGCCGCGATTCCCGCCATTTTTGCAGGAGCTGCACTCACAGCAACCAGTATCGGCATTACCTCTAAGGTTTTGGCAGAAATTGGTCAGCTAAAATCCAAGGAAGGACAAATCATCGTTGGTGCAGCCGTCATTGATGACGTACTAGGCATCATTGTTTTAGCGGTGGTAGCGAGTTTGGCGAAAACAGGTGAGGTTGATATTACCAACGTCGCTATTCTGTTAGTCAGTGCGATCGCCTTCTTATTTGGTTCAATATTGTTAGGTGGTTTCTTTAACAAAAGTTTTGTTGCATTAGTCGATAAGCTCCAAACTCGCGGCAATATCGTCATTCCTGCTTTTATCTTTGCCTACATCATGGCTTTTATCGGCAACGCCATCCATTTAGAAGCAATTTTAGGAGCCTTCGCCGCAGGCTTGGTACTTGATGAAACCGATGCTCGCAATGAGTTAGATGAACTGATTAAACCCGTTGCAGATTTACTCGTACCCGTTTTCTTTGTGACTGTAGGGGCAAGAGCCGATCTCAGTGTTCTCAATCCGATGATCCCTGAAAACCGCAGCGGCTTATTAATTGCGGTATTTATGCTCGCAGTTGCGATCATTGGCAAAGTCATCACAGGTTGGGTAGTTTTCGGCATACCCGATATCAATCGCCTAGCGATCGGTGTTGGCATGGTTCCTCGTGGTGAAGTTGGTCTTGTATTTGCAGGGATTGGTACGGCTAGCGGTGCGATCGACAAACCTCTAGAAGTTGCCATTATCATCATGGTAATCATGACCACATTCGTAGCTCCTCCATTTCTGCGCATAGCCTTTGGGAAACCCAAGGAACCTACAGCAAGTGGAGAATTAGCATAAAAAGAAAGGCGGCTCGTTGAGCGGCTTTTATGTCTAGTGAAACCTTTAAGCAGTCACTATTTCAGAAACTACATTTTTATGCAGTGACCGAAATAGTGACCACTTTCAGATAAATAGATGCAAGATTTTGATTATTTATTTCCGCTTCTCTGGTGGAGTTTCCCAATATTCTATAATTGCTTGGATATTGAAAAACAATTTCGCTTTCCTGCCGCCTTTTTTGCGGCGATCTTGATAGTGGACACCGTGCTTAAACTCTTTCAAATATTTGCGTAGAGTGCCGCGACAGACTCCCAGAATTTGAAGCGCTTCACCCATAGGAAAGTATTTCTTTTCCATAGGCTTAGTTAGTGTGACCACTTGCACATCGATCCTCTAGATCGTCGTCATCAACTTCTTTGCGAGTGATGATGGTCAAATATTCGCCAACTCCCTCAATGTCTTGATAAATATCTTTGACTACCTCAAAGAATTCATCATGAATGTCACCATCATTAATTCTTGATGCAGCATCCTCGCACATTTCGTAGGCTGGACAGTCATTGGGATAGTAATAAAAATTACCTCCTTTGGAGCATGGTTCACCATCCACGGGACACAAAGCGCCCCGATGTGGTTTATCGACGGTGATTTTGACTTCACCGCCCATTTCTTCCTCAACTTCTTGCGCTATGTGTCGCCACTTTTTGCCTAGGACTTCCGCAAATTCGTCCTCAGTCATGAGTTCGGGGTTTTGCCAAGCATCTTCGATCACTTTGACAACGGTGGGCATATTTTCGCGGTAGCGATCGCAAAAGCCGTTTACAAATTCTTTGCAAAAAGCTTGGGTTGTTTCGGGCAAATCTAGGTAAATCGATGCAGTTTGGACTATGGCGGCTAGCATGTATCCCCTGTCGGGAGGCATTGAGATAGTCATAGGCGACATTGCCGAAAGTTCTTTAAACTGCTCGTCAAGAATTTCTTCACGGTTCATGCTGATGTATCCTCACTGAGAGTTGGACGAACTACGGATAGGCTAGGGGCGTTAGCAAAGACGGTGTTGCACTGGTTGAGTAGCGCGGTTGCGAGTGAGATTTTCTGGGCTAGGGGTAGACGTTCTAGATAGGCTTCAACCTCTTGAGGTAAGGGGTGAGTTCTGGAAGAGTAGTAACGTCCGATGGGGTGCGAGATGGGTTGTTGTTTCATTTTTTTGCTTTGAAAAAGTCAAAGTAGATAGTTTCGATTGGGTTAGGGTTTTGCATTATTCAGGTTCGTAGATGCGATCTAGCGTGTTGCTCAAAGTTCGGATGGCATAGAGCTTGATAGTGACTGGTTCTTTTGCCATGTCGGCAAATAAAGGATTCTGGCTTAGCCTTTCGGTTTTGTCGGATGGATCGGGTTTGTAGAATGGCTCAAGATTTTGAGCTAGGAAATTGATTAGCTCGGCAACTTGCCACGGGGTGGCATCAGCCAATATCAGATTGCGTTTAGCGTAGTTTTCTCGTGAGAGTGTGTTTGGGTTTGACATTTTATTCAAATAGCGATCGCTGTGGGTTAGTGGCTTTGTGGATATGCAGATCTACAAGTTTTTCGGCAAATCTGCATTGGTCTAAGATGCTGGTATCGCGAGTTTTGAAGTACTGCTTTTGCAGTTCTCGCATTTTGGCGACGGTTTCCAGAAATTGTTCGTTGGTCATGAGAGCGCCATCTCCTGAATGACTGCCAGCGTGGCTCGGCAATCACCGATCGCGGTATGGTCACCTGATGGTAATTTTTGCCACTTGTAATTACCAAAACGGGGATTCCAGTCGCCTACAAATTCGGAATATCGGAGCATCACGCATTCGGCGTAGAAATGGGGATAGCTTATGTCCCAAGCTTTACAGGCATTCTTTAAGACGTTTAGGTCATAGGATGCGTTGTAAATCAATAGCTTCCTGGTCCCGATCGCTTTTAGCAAATCTGTGTAGATACGGGCAAAGCTAGGAGCATCTTTAACAGCCTTGTTGGTAATGCCATGAATGGCGATCGCATCGGCTTCAATCAGGATTGTCGGCTTTACTCTGATGTTGAGCATCAATCTGCCATAGAGATCGGTGATGCCAATCTCTATGGGTTCAGCACCATTCAAGCCAGTAGTTTCAGTGTCCAAAATGCAGTACTCATCGGGGTGATTGAGTACTCTCTGTGACCATTGTTTTGGTGTTTCCATGTTGGTGGTTAGTTAATTGGGTGGTATCAAATCGGATGAAAGGCTAGTCAAGGAATTGGCTATCGGGGAATGCTTTGCCATCGGCGATTAACTGTCGGCAAACGGGTTCAACATCTATGTTGTTTTTGACCATTTCTGAAAGTTCTTCGCGATCGCTTCTAGATAGCCAAATATTCTTTGTGGACTCAAACCCTACATCTGTAAGAACGAATCCTTGTGCCATTGCTTCAGAACGAAAGGCTGCTAGGGCTTGCCTTTGGTCATCATGTAGTTTTTTTAGATCTTTCATAGGGTTACTGGTTAGTTGATTTGGCGGTATCAAATCGCATGAAAATCAGGCTACTTACGGGGTAAGGAGTCTCTAGCTGTGGAACGTGCGAAAATTGATTTACGTTTTTTTATCAAGGACAGCGCTCTAACTTTTAGTTGGGGTGCTGTCTTTGCTTTGTATTCAGAATATACATAGCTGTATATGAATGTGTCAAGTAGTTTTAAAAATTAGTATTGTGTGTATAATCCAAGATGGACAAAGAAGTATCCCCATTAGCCGTGCTTAGAAAAATCAGAGGCAATGTCACTCAAGCTGAGTTAGGTAAAGCTATAGGAGTTAGCGGCAATACTGTCGCAAGATGGGAGAGAGGCGAAGTTCAACCTCGGCTTACCCCTCAACAGGTAGTTAAGCTATGTCATTTTTTAGGAATAAAACTTGATGATAGATTCCCTGAAAGCTTTGCGCCTCAGCTAGTTGAGGACTACAAAGAAGAATAATCAACCCATAGATCACCGACTATTTACAGCTTTTCACCGTGGAACGTGCGAGCCGTAAACCTCACCGATCTAGAGCAATGACTACAGCAGCACATTACCGATTAACGAGTGATGGGTTTTTAAGCATCAACTCGCAGCTTACTAACGCCCAATTGCGGGTGTACATGTATTACAAAACACTCGACCCCTTTGGCGATCGCAAGATTGAAATTCGCACCGAAGCGATCGCAGAAATTTTGGGATTTACCCAGCGAACCGTGCAACTTGCCCTCAACAAGTTGTCCTCGATGGGGATGATTATCTGGGAAAAATCTAAATCATTCGTCACGCGATCTGTAGATCGCCTAGACGAAATGAAGATCGCCAAGACGAAATCAAGATCGTCTAGGCGATCTGTAGATCGCGAACGACAGCTAGAACTCAATCTAGAAGCGGATTCTACAACCTCTCATACTTCTTCATCCTTATTCAAACTTGATCAATTAGATCGAGACGATGAAATTTTGAATAATGAACAAGATGAGGATTTTGGCAGCATCGAGGACAATAACGAAATTTCTGTAGATGAGGCATTGGCAGAAATTAGAAAAGCACTTGAGGATAATCCGCAGGCAATTGAGGATAATCCACACGATGAAGATTTGCTTTTAAGCAACGAAACCGATGAACTGCAAGAGCTTGAAGAAATTCTGGAACCAAAAACAGATTTGCAATTAAGCACTGTTGGCAATACAAACGGGACTGCTGACGGTAAACCTTCCCGCGCTGCCGTCGAGCAATTTGTTCTGAAAACTTTGAGCAAAACCTTCTCCAGTGCGGCGCAACGCGCCGCCTATTTCGCCAAGTTTGACTCTAAGAGTTGGAAGAAATGGGAAACCGATTACAAAGCCTCGCTTATCCCGCAAGCACCGTATAAGCCATATCTTCCAGAAAAAGTTGAAGTTGCTGCACCTGATTCACCAATTGTTAAAGTCGCCTTTGCCCAAATCAAAGCCAAGCTGGGTATCAAGTCATGAAGCAATTAACCATTTTTGACGCGCCTTTACATGAGGGTGTGGTGGATTTGCCTAGAGCAATTCTGGAACCACCTAACCCAAAAATCGAAGAAGCGATCGCAGCTTTGCGAGAGCTTAAATCCATATCCTTGGAACCCGATCAGAAGAGTCAGGCTCATAACGTGGGAATTGTCCAGCAACCTAGGCGCGAATTGGTTGAAGGGTGCATGGTGCGATCGTCAACATCCTTCAAAGACAAAACAGGCAAATTTATCAAGTTTCAAAATTATGCAAGCTGTCGTTTAGCGATGGTCGAGTATGAATTTCGCGGCTGGATCATCCTTTATCCATGCACGGTTTCAACATTGGAGGTAGTCGAGTGAATCAACCAAAATTTGAGATAGGCGATCGCGTTACCTACGAATCGCCAGTTTTGCCATACCAAAAATGTCGCGGTATCGGCAATGTAGTCATGGAAACTGCGGGGCATTACTACATCACTTGGGAAGATCATCCCGAAATGTCATGCCCACATTTGAAAGTAATTCTTTTCGATCCAAGCAACAAGCTTGTCAAAGTTTCTGATTTGCTCGAACCAGAAACACCACAACCCAGTGAAATTGATACTCTTCCAGAAATTACTAAGCCCAAAAAAATCAAAAAGCCAAAGCCTAAGCCATCTCTACCAGAGGGAATCAAGCTGGGTGATCATGTTTGCAATCTTGAAACTGGCAGTATCGGCAAAGTTGTACATCTATGCGATCGCTGCATCAATATCGCCACCGATGGCAGCATCGAAAGTCACAACCTAGAGCTTGGCGCGCCAAGGTTAGAAATTCTACAAAACTCTGACGCTCACTTGACCGTAGGAAATCGCGTCATTTTTGTTGCCAAGGGCTTTGGATTGGAAGGCAAGATCGGCACTATTACTGAAGAGGAATTTGACAAGCGCAAAAAAATCACGCGACAGACGATCGCATGGGATGACGGAACAAGTTCCAAATATCACTACAGGGGTTCTAACACCCTTAGAGAATTTCTAGAACCCAATAAAATTGGTAATCTTCCAGAAACACCAGCTCGTGATCTCCACGGCTATTTTGAACATTATCAACCAGTAGTAAAGGGTGCTAAATCCTACTGGTACAGGCGCTATGTTTATGTAGATATTTCTGGAAAACTCAGACACCATCACGTACCTAACAAATTATGTGAATCCATAGAGGCATTGTGGCGATCGGGTGCAAGTGCCAAAGAAATATGTTTAGCACTTGGTAAACAGTATTCAAGCAAAAACAGCGCTTAGCGCTTGCTTTAACTTGGCAGGATTTTTGCCGATGTATTTTTGCAGCACAGCAAGGGACTTATGACCCGTGATTTGCTGAATGTTATGAATGTCCATGCCAGATTCATAGAGCTTGGTAATGAACGATCGGCGCAAACTATGCCCAGAAATACCGCGATGTTCTAGACCAGTGCGCTCAATCGCTGACCGTAACCACTTATCAGCAGCAGACCATGTGATCGGGCAGCCATCCTTGATACTTGATGGGAATAACCATAGGCGATCGCAATCTTTGGGGCGATATGCCTCAAGCCCATCTGCCAATCTCTGAAAAATAAAAATCTGACGGGTTGATCGAGTGCCGTCAGGCGAAGCTTTGCGAATACTTGCAGGAAAAGTAATTTCTTCAAGTGGATTACCTTGGACATCGTAAACATCGGAAACCTTCAAGCGTGCGATCGCGCCCAATCTTTCCCCAGTGAATCTCGCAATTACAAAAAATAGTTTATGCTCGCGTGACTTTAAATTTCTAAAGATGCGATCGAGTTCAGCATCAGACAAAATTTCCGCTTGACCATTCCGATTATTTTTCCCCAAGACAACCTCTCACTTCTATCTCAAATACTTACATAAGTGAGAAAGTGCTAAAAACACTCACTACTAGTTATACCCGTAAAGCATTATCGTGTCTACCTTAGAGGCATAATTTACAATTCTCACTTCTATGTAGAAGTGAGAATAAGTCCGCGAAATTGCACTTAATTTCTAGTCAAGTTTTAATCCAGAAAAGCAAGCAAATTAATTCTGGAAACTCAAATGACTGCAACCGTTTTCACAGGTACACCAACAATCACTCAGCACTTAGTACCCACAGCATCACTAAACACGCTTGAAAAAATTGGCTTATGGTTCTTGTTGCTATTCCATCGCCTCAACAAAAGCAAGGATCTCTTCTTGATTGACGATGGACAGGTTAAACAGTCATCCTATCAACGTTTTGAAGGTAAAGACGGGACTCTTTATTTAGGATTTACTACTTTTATGCCTGTCCCTGCTGATTATGAAGTGTTGCCTAACAAGCCTTGGACCTACGCGATCGAGCTAAACAATGCTGTCGCTAGCGATAATTACAACTCCTAATGCCAATTCCTAACAAGCCATTTGGTATTCCAAATAGTACCCCCCGATCTTTGGGAGGTAGTCCGCCGTCGTCAGGGAATGCAACACCAAAGGGTGTTTCGCCTATGAGTTCTCCACCTCCATCAACCCCATCAAGCGCGTTAGCTTCTCAAGTTGCGAAGCCAGTCGCCTTTCCACCAGCCCAAAATACGCCGCCCGTAAATCCGCGCCCTGTTACCCCATCAGCTCAAGCACTGCCAAATGTTGGAAATGCAGCCGCGCCATTAGCTAAAGTTGCGAGTGGCTTAGGTTTAGTGTTACAGCTTCTTGCTCTCCCATCTGTAGTAGAAGATGTCAGTAGAGCGGTTGCAGATCTGTCCACACTTCCACTAAGGCTAAAAATTCTCTCAGAGAGAGAGCGCCTTGATAAATTGCTTAAGGAAAGGGAGAAGTTAGCTCAAGCTATTGATTCCGCAAGAGTTGATAGCTTTCCCCCGAAAAATCCCCCACCTTTTACTGGGGGGCAGCAAGTCGGCGTAGGTTACACGCTTGTGGTCAAGCGCACAGGCGGAGGAGGCGATCGATTTATCGCTATGGCTCAACGGGGCGCTCAAGTGGGGGCGGAAACTATTGGAGGAGCGCTCTTTAATGCTACTGGCGGGGGGATACCTGGTCGGATAACTGGCGTGATCGGCGATCAAGTTATCTCTGGCACACGATATATCACCATAGGAGCTGGAACCCCAAACATAGTTTTTGCTCTTCCTGTAAATAGCGGGTTTGTTTTTGGAGGCCAATCTTATCAGCCCTATGATTACTCTTTTGTTGGTGCTTTCCGTCGCGATGGACAGCCAGACACGGGCGGTAACCCACCCTCTTTAATTCCTAGTCAAGCTCCAACTATACCAGCTCCATATCCACCGCCAAGCGAGTGGCTTTATGGTTCCCCGTTGGTCACTGTTGGCGGCAATGCCGCCAAGATGCTCGATGGAATGAAGGCAGTCGCTCCGTCTATGCCAATAATGAAGGGAGATCCAAAATCTTCACCTGATAATTTAGGTTTACCAACTACCACTAATCCTGAAATCGCTAAAAGCCCAAACGGGTTCAATGCGGTTCCATCGTCAGTGCCATCTGCCTCGTCAGCGCCATCTGCCTCGCCGCCGTCGGCGAATTCGGGATTAGTGTCCGTACCAGCAACTCAAACACCAGTAACCGAGCTTTACAACAAAAGAGCTTTGCCAGAATTTAAGCAAGTGGCTCCACCTGCCGCAAATTCTACACCCCAATACAATAAAGGCTCACAGGTAGCACCTACACCACCAGCTAGTAAAGCTCCTGAGCAGTTCACCATTCCCGCTGTAGATCCTAATGCTGCATTGATAATGGGTGCGATCGCTGCTGGAACCGCGACTACAACAAATCTACTTAACCAAATTAATCAACAGACAAAGCCAGAAAATCAGCAAGCGAACGCTAAAGAAGGGGCTTGTCAAGCGATGAATTCTCCTTCATGCCGAAAGGATATGGTCGATGATATCAAGAACCCAATCAATCAGAATATTGATGCAAAAACAGGACTATTGGCTGCTAATCAGTTGGGGCAAGATGTCGCTTTAGGCTCGATTCTTGCAAAGGTTACTAGTGTGTTTGAGCGCCTTGGAAGGTTGTTTGATAATTCGCTTATTGATAAGGCAATGCAGTACATCACTATGATTACTGTTATTCACAATGCAGCAATGTTGAGCCGTGGAATTGCAGAGACTTTAGGGTCTGCATTAGATCAAGGGTTGCAGGTGTTCGGGCTGCAAGCAAAAATGGAGGATAAAGACGGAGCTATCACAGGTGTTAATGCTGTTTTGGGTAAATCTTTTGAGAACTTAATTAAAGGAATTATCGGAGCGGATAACTACACAGCCCTTAATAACACTTGGATACAGGCTAATAGAATCTATCAAGCTGGCATTAATCTAATCTCTAATGTTCAAAGCATTTTAGATAGTACAACCGCCGTCGCCGAGCTCACGAGTAATCGTCTGGGAACTTGGATGAATGCTGCAAGAAGTGCAGGGCTTGTTCGTGAGAATGCCTATGGCGCACAGTCTGAGAACGTTACGAAGTTCAACGCATTCATGAACAAGCTTGAAAACCTAGAACAAGGTGTCAGTAATGTATCTTCAATTACTGGCAATATTCTTAGCGTTCAGCAAACTGTCACTGAAATCAAAACTAATCGCCAAGAATTTGAGAATGCTCTCAAAGACAAGCCACAGGGAACAGGACTGCCAGAGAACGATCCAGCCAAGGCAGCTGCGGCAACAAAGAAAGAGCAAAGCGTTTGGACAATTGCTGATTTCTCCATAGTTAAACCACCTGAGCTACCATGAGCGCACCGCAAGACTTGAGCGAATTTGAGCGCAGACAAAGCACCTTAATGCAGCTGCGCAATCGCAAGATACGACAGGACTATTTTTCTGATGTAATTGACACTACTCCAGACGATTCGCCGCGACGAGTTTTGATGGATGATTTGCTGCTAAAAGATACCGATTGCTTTGCTGATATGTGGCTCAAATCCGAGCTTTTAAAGGAAGTAATAGATGATGATGCACCCGTATTTCTCCCTAATTACGATGATATTCCTGTCACTGTAAAGGATAAACCTCACGTTCATCTATACTTCATTGAGAAAAAAGGTACGGCAATTTTAGCAAGGCGTAAAAGGGCTGAAGCACTTATCAGCTTTAGGCTTGTGGATAAAACTATTAGCACAATTACTCAATCAGATTTGAATGAACTTAAGCGAGAAATTGGGTTAGCTTTTCCTTCGAGTTATCAACTTAAAAAAGGAAGATTTAAATATAGCTACCGAGACAAAGCGAATGGCTATGAGCTTATCCTGACGCTGTTAAACGAAACTGAAGCAAGAGAAGTTATCACAAAGGTATTGTCAATTCGTGACAAAACTCCAGACTTTGAAGAGTTTCTAAAAACTAGTACAAGTGAAAAGAATTTCACCGTTAGAAAAACTGTATCAATTTTGAATCAAATTGAAAAATTACCCCTAGAGCGGCCCATTGCGGATTGCTATTTTCAAAAAGCCATTATTACTTTTGGCAAGCTAAAAAAAGTCACACTACTGCAAAGGGCCGTGTAACCAATCACTGATCCGAAAACCTATAGGTTTCAGACCCATCACTCGACCATTGCTATATCCAGACTATGTGGCTATAAGTAAGTCACTGTAAGTTTTTCAAAATTATATGGCTGGATTAACTCCTATTTATTTCTCTGCTGCATCTGGTGTGTTTGTGTGCATCAACGTAGATGCAACTAAATACGATGGAGAAATTGCTTCTACTGTCGGCGCTTCCACTGCGGAACCACCTGCTAACTCAGTTGTTTTCTTCTTGTCTGAAAAGGCAGCTCGCAGATCGGGCGCTTTGGTTCAGCTCAAATTGGGCGTTCGCAAGGGTACAAAATCTCGTCAAGTCCCTCTTCTTTGCGATAAAGAAAAGGCTGTAACTGCTATCACGACTCTTAAAACTAAGAAGATTAAGATCGGCTTTGGCACTGGTGTTGACTGGGACATCAAAACAGTTCGCGGCGCTTAATTTCTAAGCATTCAACCTTCTCGAAAATTCAAAATATTCAATAACAGGAAAATAATTCAATGACTGCCAAAAGAGAAAAGCGTTATGTTGGCGCTGGTTCTACAACCTACCTAGAATTCAACCTCGATCCCGACATCTACAAAGCCGGCGTTGCAACCGCTTTGGGTGTAAATGCTGCCGCCCCTACTGGGTCTGGTGTTGAGATTGTTCCCTACACTCTCAAGCTTGCAAGGCGCTCCACTTCTGTAGTCATCATTCGCATGAAGATGGAACGCGATGTTGCTGGCGAAACCGAGTCTCGTCGGATTGACTTAGTTTGCGACAAGAACAATGCTGACACGGCTAAGGCGGCTCTAAACAATCTGACGGTTAATATTGGACCTGCAAATTCTGCATGGACTCTAAAGGCTTAGCAAGTTATGGATTTTTCAAATCCTAGCTTGTGGCAATTGGTATATCTGCAAAGTTTCGCTGGTGATTACTTCGGAACTTTGCAGTTACCTATCCCGCCTTTTGAAACCCCTGCTCTGACAGAAAGTGCGATTAGAGTAAAGATTTCCACTGTTCCTGCTAGACCTTCTTGGTCATGGGCTGGCAACATGAGTCAAGTTATTGATGCTGGCAATGTGCAGGGTGTTATTCAAAAATATTCGCTCGATCTTAGCGAGGATCGGGTGCTGATTTTAGAGCCTTTTTCACCTTATATTTTGCGTTTTGGGCTAGCAAAGTGGCTGCCCCAAGCAACTATTTCTATTTTTGGATACACGGGGTAAACCAATGAATATGGATTTGATTACTAGCGCAACTCTTGGTGCGCTTGGCTGGCTTGGTATTTTGGCAAGAAATTACTACACGCAGATGGCTAATCTCCGAATTGAAGAAGCTAAGCAATCGCAAATCAATGAACAACGCCGCATTGAAAAACAAGAGGGGTATTTTGAACGCCTCTTCCAACTTTTTACAATGATGGTTGGTGAAGAAAAGGATGAGAGGTTAGCTTTTCAAAATGAAATGGCTAGAGTGGCAAGTGATTTAGCGAATTACAATCGAGCCATGAGTAACGACATGCGAAGCTTGAGTTTAGGAATTAGCGAATTAGCAAAAAAGCTTGAAGATGCATATGCTACGACTGTTCGGCAATGAAAAAAGCGATCAAAATCGCTGCAACTAGAATATGGACACAATGCAAATTATTATTTCTGAGTTTGCCGACAAGCACCCTGATCAAGGTTATGGGATTTCATTGCTAGTTGTCGCTTCCTTTGTTGGACTTGCAGCAACAATTGTATGGGCTTTATTTAATGACTAAGGCGATCGCTAAATTAGCGATCGCCTTTATTGTTTTGGTATGGAAAATTTAAGAGAGATGCCTTACTTGACCGTGCCTCAGCTTCACGCTGCAATCTATGCTTTGTGTGAGCTTTATTACAAAAATCCAGAGCTCAATTCTTACTGTTTGGAAGTTGCTGAAATTTTGGCTTTTACCGACTCACTGAAAGAATATCTTTGTTATTGCCAAGAGCTTATTGGGCAAAGGAATATGTTAAAAAATCCCCCTAGTTAACCCGCCTATCTCGTTCGATGTCAGCGATCGCCTTTTCGCAAGCCCAGTCAGGCGATTTGTCTGGATTTAATTTTAAGTTTCCTTCGATCAGTCTGCGAGCTACATCATCTTGACCGTTGACCATTCTCGCGAGTTGACGAAATTTAGCTATTGATATATCTCTAATAGACTCGCGCCTTACTCCATGACCTTGATCGTAATTTTTATTTTTGCCTAAATTGTTTGATGCTCTCGACTCTTTAATATGGCGGTCAATAATTTCCTTTTTACGCTTAGCTTCTGACTCATCTTTTGCCCTTGCCTGTCTGCGGAGCTGTTCTTGGGTTAGGCGTTTTGGGTACTTCCGCCTGATGTCCTCAATTGTTGGATATTTGTTTTGAGTCTGCTTGCTTGGGAATCTCCAAAACTTGGCAAGGCGATCTTCCCCTATTTCGCCTAATATCGCGAGAACAACCACTAGCAGCCAGATTGCCAAAAATATTGGGTTGTAAAGCTTAAAAATTAGCCCTATTACTGGCAAGCTAATAGCAATAATAGCCCCTATAGTTTTTTGCTTGGTCATTGCTACCTTCCTCCATTGATTAAAAGTAGTCTGTTGGTAACGATTGGCGGCGTGATGCGGTCTGGCTTTTGCATAATCCGATCAAACGCCTGTTTGTGATGGCGATCGCTTATCCACTTGTGATAAGTCTGCGAATGTACCGCCATGGTGTGACCCATCTGCTCGGCGGCTAGCTCCAGAGGTAATCCAAATTCCATAGACCTAATAGCCCAAGCGTGCCTCAAATCATAGGGCTTGAAAGGGATTTTATACTTCCAGAACTGTTGAGCGCATTGCTCTCCAGTTCTTTTGGTTTTGGGCATTTTTCGATTATTTAAATCGAATAAGTCAACCCATTCTGGGTAGATCGGATAGACGCGGCGATCGCTATTTTTCGATTTACCGCCATGCACTATAAGCACAGGCATGTCGGTAAAGTCTAAAACGGTTAATTCTTGCGGTCTTATGCCATAGGTAGCCAATATCCCAAAGGCTGAAGCCCATACCGTGTCTTTGATTTTAAAATACCAGTCCTGTATCTCTGCATCTGTTGGTATATCCCGTTCTTGGACTGTGCTAGCAGAATAATTGCCCTTGTATGGACTGAGATCGATATGCACGCCCGCAAACTTAAAAAGTGCAGATATCGTAAAGCAATGCCTCCTTCTTTTTCTGGTGTTAGGTGCGATCGAAAAAACTGCGGCGATCGCCTTGTCTACCTCAAAAGAATTTATAGACTTGATTGCATCAGAGTAGTCTCTCTCCCAAGTGGCTAAGCTAATCCCTTGACCTAACTTATGTTGCTTGAATTTCGCAACCCATTCATCAAAGCTCAATTCGTTGCCTTTTTCTGGAATGAGATAGGGTGACCAATCAAATAAATTTTGGTCAAGCTGGGCGCTAATTTTCCTTGCTTCAGATTCTGCAAATGCAATTCCTGATGATGTTGCATTTACCTTTAAAAATATCCTTTGTCTGTGCCAATCTTGTCGCGCCGCCGTTGGTTTGGGCGGGAAAGTGCCTCTAAGCAATAGGCGATCGCCTCTCTGCTCAATCGCGCATCGCGCACGCAGAGATTTAAGCCTAGAGTTAGCCTCAGCTAACGCTTGTGCTAATCTATCCATATATCCCGTTGTAATTAATTTATTTTGGAACCGCCAGTGACATGGCGGTTTTTTGCATTATATAGCAACGTAAGAGATAGATAGGACAATTCAAAACCCAAAAGATGGCAGAGCGAAGCTCTGCCATCTTTTGGGTTTTATGTCCTAAGCAAAGCTTACATTGCTATACCAGTGACCAAATAGGTGACCATTTTTAGGACAAATGGTCACCAATATTTATAAATAGCGACCATTTTTTACTAATTTAAAAACCCGCAATCAGAGCCTTAGAAGCCTTGATTGCGGGTTTTTGAGTTGGTTGAGTCACATGCTAAAAACAAATAAAAAGCCGCTCGTTGAGCCGCCTTTCTTTTTAAAACCTAAGAAGAGAATGGCGACGCTATTCTCTTCTTAGGTTTTAAGAGCAATAAAATTCGCTGGATCTTGGTCGCGGCG
>Ga0209990_10002450_pt1 | contig 14522 bp, 13 predicted proteins | sample NOAtaG_6_FD_187304 | JGI IMG/M metagenome (GOLD analysis project Ga0209990, IMG submission 187304) | Freshwater lake microbial communities from Lake Erie, under a cyanobacterial bloom - NOAA_Erie_Diel5S_2200h metaG (SPAdes) (version 2) | ecosystem: Environmental > Aquatic > Freshwater > Lake ...
TTTCTTCTTTAAGTCAAAATTTATCCCCCAAGCCCTATGAATTCAATGTCAACTTTAAAATCAACGATATGAATCAATTTTTAACCGATCTCAAAATCTTGGTAAAAAGCCATTGGAAGGTGATCGTCCTCATCGTATTAGCATTCTGGCTCGCATCTAGTTATACCGATATTAAAGCCGGTATCATGGACGGGTGGAATGGCAAATGACCATTTATATCATATTTATACCAATTGTACTATTCTATATTATAGAGATAGTACTTTTTCTAGCTTTACTTTCAAATAATATTTTATGAGCAAGTCAATCATTATTCGCCTGATTTTGATTTTATGTCCGTTCGCAGCAATATCACAGGAAACTAAAATTCAATTAACGGAAAATGTTACTGTTGTGTTTCCTGAGAAACCAATCTCTCGTATTATGCAGGATGTAGGCGTGCAACATACCCTCAAATTAGCTGATAGTACAGCCAATTTTTACGCATTGGCAACCAATCTTGAAAAAAGCAGTGGTATGACGGCTGATGTACTAGAAGCTGCTCAACAAGAATCAGCTTTTTGGCAACAACTTGAACAAAGTTTTGTTGCTCAGGTTAGTAGCGACGCCTCAGTCTTATCTTCTGAAGTCAAACAAATTAGTGGGAGGCAAGTGCTGCATCTCATTATAAGTGGAACGAGGAATGGAAAAAAATTAGAAATCACCGTATATATTTTTATTGATGGTGTTCATACAGTTAATATCGTTCATCAGAAACGTTCCGAAGAGGCTTCAGCTGATTTGAAAAATAAGTACTTTGGTTCTCTCACCATTGAAAAATAATATTGACATTATAAAATACTCCCCGCAATGAAAACCCCTTTCAATAAATTTCTGTATATCGGATTTTTGGCACTTGGATTTTATCAGGCCATTTTTCATAAAGATTATTTGCAGGCTGCTGCTTCACTTGGAATTGGGTTGGCATTTGATCCTTTTGACACCGAACAAAAATGGAACGACAGGCCTATTTGGCAGAAAGTAATATTAGTTATTCACCTTGTTTTAGTAGCGGCAATGTTCGGATTTGGAATTGCTTTGAATGATAAATAAAACCTTCAATTTGCTCTCTCCTCACTTTTCTTATAATATAGATAAGTCAGTCGAGAAGATTTCAAGGAACCCCCAAAACTGCGCACCTTTCTGTGCACCCCAAAAAGAAAACCCTTGTAAGTGTTTAATTTACAAGGGTTTATCATTTTTTGAAGTGGTGTGGGGCGGGATCGAACCGCCGACACAAGGATTTTCAGTCCTTTGCTCTACCGACTGAGCTACCGCACCATCCGGGCTCCTTCGCAGGAGCGGATTGCAAATATAGGCTTGAAAATCATACCAAGCAAGCTTAACTCCATTTGCAAAATGCATTGTTGGCCGATCCGTCGGTCTGCTGTTTTATGGTAATCTTGGCGTAAAGCCGCGCCACATCCGCGTCGTTTTAAATACTATTTCGCGATAATTATTTCTTTCATATAAGACACCAATCCGTTTTTTATTGACCAGCACCAGATCACTATAAGCGGTGTAATCCTTTCTGGTGTCACCGGCCCGAAGATCAGGTTGATGGTCGATGAGCAGCCAAGTGGACCAGGTTTTTCCTTCATCCTTACTAATGCGGAGCGTTAAACTATCTCTGTACGTTCGACTAGCCGGATTCGAAAATGCCAGCATGGCCCTTCCGCGGAACCATCCAATATTCAGCAAGCTGCCTTGGCATACCGGGTCAATCAGCTGCTGGTCAAAGTAACTACTATCCCATTGTTGTCCGCTGTTTCTGCTACTAGAGATAATGCGCAAACGTTTATCACCCGCCTGATTTCGGCTGTTCAATAAAAGCCGATCGTCGGATAGTTCGGCGGCGGTCGATTCGTTACTGCCGGGTATAGATACGGATTCACTCAGCCGAAAACTTTTTCCATGATCATCCGAATAAAATCCATGAGCCCTGTAGTCGTTAAAAGCAGGGAGTGGTTCGCCCGCGGAATGATTGGCGGCAATGTAAAGGCGACCGCGGTATGCGCCTTTCTCTAGCTGCAATCCGTGGCCGGGGGTGTTCGCATACGAGCGCCAGTCATCGGGTGCTCCTTGCCGATGCACTTGACCGGTGATATTGACGGGAGCCGACCATGATCGACCCTGGTCAATGGACGTGATGTACCAAACCTGTCGACTGCCTTTTGCTTTGCGAACTTCGTTTTCATGGTTGTTCCCGGTGTTGTAGAACAAAAAGATCCTGCCCTGTGGATAAGCGGGGTCTAAGCGGTCAACGACGGGTGCCGGATTACCGGCTTGCAGCGAATCGGCATCTACGATCACCTCTAGCGAAGACCAGGTGTTTCCATTATCACTGCTGCGTTTCATTACCAGATCGATATTTCCAAAGTCGCCGGCATGGCGAACCCTTCCCTCACCTATGGCGAGCAGATCGCCATTGGGGGCTTTAACAATGGCTGGAATTCGAAAACTGGCGTATCCCTTTTCTCCGGCGGTAAAAACGACTTGTTGAGCCGAAGTCTCTATAATAGATAAAAGCAATAGCGAACTATGGAGCAGAAAACCCACTATGCTCTTTACATGTTGTTGCGGCAACCTCATCCCAATAAATAGTATTATTTTGGTAGTCAGTAAGGTACTTTAAAAATTTGCAAATGAGAAAATCATCTTGTAATCGGGTTGTCGTAATTCTCTTTAGTGCTATTCTTTGCACTACTAGTATAGTATCTGCGCAAACGCAACTCAATGCCATTGAGGCCAAGATCGGTAAGGCTGTCGAGGAACATTGGAAGGCAACGTTAGACTTACTCCAGCAATCGGTCAATATCAATAGTGGAACCTATAATATAAAAGGTGTTCGTGCGGTCGGTGAAATCTACGCTAAAGAGCTGCGGGCCCTTGGCTTTACGGTCGAATGGGTCAGTTTACCTGATTCTATGCAGCGAGCCGGACATCTGGTAGCTTATCGCAAAGGGTCGCAAGGAAAAAAACTTTTTTTGATTGGGCATCTTGATACCGTGTTTGAACCCGATATGCCCCCTAATCCGTTTACTAAACTAAATGATAGTACAGCTACCGGGCAAGGTATCAATGATATGAAAGGAGGAGATGTAATGATCATTGCTGCACTCAAGGCGCTACATCAACATAACTTATTAGACAAGACGACCATTACGGTATATATGACGGGCGATGAGGAGAACGCAGGATACCCGCGCGAAATAGCGCGAGGTGATTTTATTGCTCGTGCTAAGGAACATGATATTGCACTGGCTTTTGAGACAGCATCCGGTATGAACACCATCGCGACAGCTCGCAGAGGAGCCAGCGGATGGCGCTTAGAGGTAGAAGGAAAGCAGGCACACTCCTCGGGAGTCTTTGGAACGGCGGGTTATGGCTCCATTTATGAGGCTGCACGTATTATCAATAGTTTTCGTGAGCGATTGAGCAAAGAACAATACCTGACCTTTAATCCGGGTCTTATTGTGGGTGGATCGGAGGTAAACTATAACGAAGAAGCGCAACAAGGCACAGTGTCGGGTAAGACCAATATCATCTCTCCGCGCACATACGCTAACGGCGACCTTCGTTTTATCAGTGAGCAACAAAAAGAAAATGCTCGTGCCGTAATGCGCGAGATCGTAGCGCAGTCATTGCCTGGTACCAAGGCTTCGATCGGTTTTGTGGATGGTATTCCTTCGATGCCTCCTACTGAGGGCAATACCAAACTTGCAGCTCAGTTAAGCGATGTTAGCATGGCATTGGGATTTGGCAAGGTCAATCCGGGAAATCCCGGTAGTCGCGGTGCCGGTGATATATCTTACGTGGCGCAGTACCTGGATTGTTTGGATGGACTTGGGGCTAGTGGACGCGGAGCACATGCACCCGGCGAAACCATTAACTTGTATGAGTATCCAAAACTTACCCAGCGGGCAGCGGTATTCATTTATCGGTTGACGCGGTGAGAGAAAAATACAAGTAGTCACTCCGTTACTTAACGGCCTTCTTAAGTGAATTTCCCCTTACTTTTGTTCCGCAAATCTCAACCTGATGCGGAAAATTCTTCTGTCCTCCCTGTTTTTTTCTCTTGTAGTATTAGTTTCTTGTAAAAAAGATATTCCGGATAATGATTCGGGCAATCCACCGGTCATTACGTTGGCAGACAACGATCATTTATTACCGGGCAATCCCAGTAACGCCCAAACCAATCCTACTTTTACAACCAACTACCTTAAGGATTATGTTTACTATAAACTAAGTTATAATAGTGCTATGGGTACCCCTAACTGGGTAGCCTGGCATCTACAAAGCGAAGACTTGGGTTCTACCTCTCGTCAAGATGATTTTAGATCAGATAACACATTACCTAGCGCCTGGTATCGGGTCGCCAGTACTAGCTACTCGGGTTCGGGGTTTGACCGCGGCCATAATTGCCCCTCTGCCGACCGAACCAGTTCGGTAGCGGCTAATTCTTCCACTTTTTTTATGACCAATATGATCCCTCAGGCGCCCATGCTCAATCAGGGTCCCTGGTCGGGATTAGAGGATTTTACCCGCTCAACGTTGGTTGGCACGGCTAATGAGGCTTGGGTCTTTATGGGTAATTACGGAAATAGTGGTGGCGTCGGTAGCAACGGTGCTTTCACTTCCATAGATAATGGCAGGGTAAGAGTTCCTGCTAAAGTTTGGAAAGTGATCGTGGTTATTCCTAAAGGCAATGGCGATCTGGCTCGCATGACCAGAAACGCAACAGTGCTCTGCGTGAGTATGCCCAACGATAATCGTCTTTATTCCGCATCCAATAAAAACGCCTGGAGAGATTATTTGATCTCTGTCAGTGCGCTCGAGATCGAGTCTACCGCCAATGGTTCTCCCCTGAATTTATTTTCAAATGTTGCTGAAGCGGAAAAAGCCCTGCTAAAATCGAAGATCTACCAATAAGCAGGTGTATCACTGTCGTTGGAGAATGTTCACTATTCTCGATCAAAGGCCGTACTTGATCAAGAATTTGATACGCATGATCTTAAGCTGTTCCCAAGTAAAGTCAAACTCGGCCAATTCTTCTTGGGCTACTTGTAAAGAAGAAGTTTCGCAGCTTTTAAAATAGTCCATGATCTCTTCTTGTTCCTCGCGATCTATCATTTCGTCGATCGCATAGTCTAGATTTAAGCGGGTACCACTGGCCGCAATGGTCTCGATCTCCTCGAGCATCTCATCCATACGCCATCCTTTGTTCTTGGCGATGGTCTCGAGCGGTACTTTTTTATCGGTGTTTTGTATAATGTAGACCTTATCACCACTTTTATTCACCACGCTCTTCATGACAAAATCGTCGGGGCGTTCGATCTGGTGCTCCTCAACATAGGCAGCGATCAACTCTACAAAGGGTTTTCCGTATTTGATGGCCTTGCCCTTACTGACGCCCTGGCATTTTTCAAGTCCTTCGAGCGAGATCGGATACATGGTGGCCATATCTTGCAACGAGTTCTCTAAAAATATCACGAAGGGAGGTAATCCTTTTTTCTTAGCCTCTTGCGCTCTTAATTCCACAAGCTGTTTTAACAATACTTCGTCCATGGCCACGGTTTCGGTCTCTTCGGCTACTTCCCAATCGTCATCGGCATCGGCTTCTTCGTAGAGTTTATTCAGTACAATAGAGAATGACTTTGGTTTCTTTAAGAAGGAGGCGCCTTTCTTGGTGATCTTTAATACACCATACTCCTCTATATCTTTCGCCAACAATCCTTCGAGGATCAATTGCCGAAGCAGTGATTGCCAAAAGAACGGATCCTTGTCATTTCCACTGGCAAAAGCAGTAAGCCCCTCGTGACGGAACATGGTGATCTGCGGCGTTAACTTGCCACAGATGATATCGACCACATAGTCGGTAGCAAAGCGTTCGTCCAGTTCTTCGATGGCTTTCATGGCCAATACGGCCTCTTCTTTGGCTTCTATCTTTTCTTTAGGATGTTTACAGTTGTCACATGCACCACAGTTCTCTTGATCGTACCATTCACCAAAATAGTTCATCAGTACTTTTCGACGACATACACCGGTCTCGGCAAACGATACGGTCTCGTTGATCAGCTGAGCGCCTACCTCTCGTTCACTGAGCGGTTTATCACGCATCAGGTGTTCGAGTTTCGATACATCTTTGTGCGAGTAGTACAAAATACATTTTCCCTCTAGTCCGTCACGTCCGGCTCGTCCGGTCTCTTGATAATAATTCTCTATACTTTTTGGAATATTGTAGTGTATCACAAACCGTATATCGGGTTTGTCGATTCCCATTCCAAAGGCGATGGTGGCACAAATAACTTGTACGTCCTCACCCAAGAATTGATCTTGTCGTTCTGCGCGCACCTTGGCATCCAGACCGGCATGATAGGCTACGGCCTTGATCCCATTGGCCATCAAAATATCGGCCAGCTCTTCGGTGGTCTTGCGGTTGAGAGTATAGATAATACCGCTTTTCTTTTTCATCCCCTTAATAAAACGAACGATATTCTCTTCGGTCTGGGCTTTTTTGATCTTGGGCAGTACCTCGTAATAAAGGTTATGCCGATTGAAAGACGATAAGTATACGTGGGGATCGCGTAGCTCGAGGTTCTTGACGATATCGCTTTGTACTTTGGGCGTGGCTGTAGCCGTGAGCGCTATCATCGGCACATCCGGATTTATCTGGGTCATCATTTCGCGCAGCCGGCGGTACTCGGGCCTAAAGTCGTGGCCCCACTCAGAGATACAGTGTGCCTCATCTACGGCAAAAAACGAAATGGTCAGATCGGAAAAGATCGAGAGATTCTCTTGCTTGGTGAGTGTTTCGGGGGCTACGTACAGCATCTTGGTCTTTCCACTGGCCAGGTCGTCGTGTACTTCGCGGATCTCTTTTTTACTGAGGGTCGAATTAAGAAAGTGCGCCACATCGTCACTGCTGCTGTAGCCTCTGATGAGGTCGACCTGGTTCTTCATTAGCGCGATCAGGGGCGATACTATGATGGCTACCCCTTCACTTACCAATGCGGGCAGCTGATAGCAAAGACTCTTGCCACCCCCGGTGGGCATGATGACGAACGTGTCACGTCCGGCTAGCAGACTCTCTATGGCTTTTTCTTGGGTCCCCTTAAAGGAAGAAAACCCAAAATAGTGCTGAAGGGCTTCGTGCAGGTCGAACCGTTTTGAAACAGAGCGAGCAGGTACTTTCTTCTTGGCGATGGTTCCCATTAATTCTCTTAAGGTACTCTTTTTAGGTGAGGGTCTGCCCGATTAAAACAACATAATTCCATGCTTGTTTAACTTTTTTATTCAAATCTTATAAAAAAGATGAATTCAGTTGATAACCAATTAGTTAAATATGATTTATATACCGATCTCATCGGCTGGGCCACGATGAGTATAAATGAAGTAAATTTGTTACGTCTTCACATTAAAGCTAACAACTGTTAGCTTTTGAAGCCCCCATTTCATGAATGCATCGGTTAAACAAATTGCCCTTCAGACTATTGATCTTGAGGCACGTTCCATTCAGGCACTTCGTGGTTCCATCAATAACGATTTTGAGAATGCGGTTCGGCTTATGGCAGATTGCAAGGGCCGGGTGGTGGTCAGTGGTATCGGTAAAAGTGCCGTGATTGCTCAAAAGCTGGTGGCTACCTTTAATTCTACGGGTACCCCTTCTTTATTTATGCATGCTGCCGATGCCACGCATGGAGATCTGGGGATGATCAGACCCGAAGATGTCGTGATCATCATTAGTAAGAGCGGAGAGAGTCCCGAGATAAGGGTATTGCTTCCGCTTATTCGCAATTTTGGAAACCCGCTGATCGCGATTGTAGGTAACATAACTTCTTCTCTTGCTCAAGAGGCTACTTGTATACTGAATACGACCGTTGAGGCAGAGGCTTGTCCTAATAATCTGGCTCCTACCAGCAGTACGACCGCGCAGTTGGTGATGGGAGATGCCTTAGCGGTTTGTTTGATGGAATTGAAAGGATTCAATTCCGACGATTTTGCCCGCTATCATCCGGGTGGGGCATTAGGAAAAAAATTATATCTGCGCGTGGGTGATCTTTCGTCGAAGAATGCCATGCCACAGATCGGACCCTCCCACAGCATTCGTGAGGTGATCGTATCGATGACCACCGGTCGCTTAGGCGTTACGGTCGTGACAGACGAAAAGCAAGAAGTGCTGGGCATTGTTACCGATGGGGATCTTCGACGGATGCTCGAGAAAGGAACACCTATCGATTCGCTGACGGCTGCAGATATCATGACGCCCTCTCCTCGCGTCATTCATCCCGAGGAATTAGCGGTAGTGGCCCTCGATGTTCTAACCCGCCATCATATTTCTCAATTAGTGGTGGCCGACCAAAAAAACTACAAGGGCATTTTGCATATTCACGATCTGATGCGCGAAGGCCTTATCTAACCGTACCCTATGAATTCAAATCATTACGTCGCAATTATGGCAGGGGGTATCGGCAGTCGGTTTTGGCCGATGAGCCGCAGTAGCTATCCTAAGCAGTTCTTGGATATTCTTGGACTGGGACGTACACTGATTCAACAAAGCTATGATCGCTATAGCAAGGTGGTTCCTCCCGAAAACGTATTTGTTGTTACTTCTGCCGAGTATGTATCGATCGTAAAAAAACAACTCCCCGATCTTCCGCCCGAAAATATCTTGGCGGAACCCTCCCGAAAGAATACAGCAGCTTGTATTGCTTACATTGCCTTTAAGCTACAAACGATCAATCCCGATGCGGTCATGATCGCTGCACCGGCCGACCATTTGGTTACAGAGACCACTCAATTCGTAACGACGGCACAAACCGCACTCCAGTTCGTGGAGCAAAACAACGCGCTCGTTACCATCGGTATCAAACCTTCTCATCCCAACACGGGGTATGGCTACATACAGCACGAAATGAACACGGTAGCTCCCGAGGTGTTCAAGGTGAAGACCTTTACCGAAAAGCCAAGTGAAGAGATCGCCCGGGCTTTTATTGCCAGCGGCGATTTTTTATGGAACGCAGGCATATTTACCTGGAAGGTCTCGGCCATTCTGGAGGCATTGGAGAAACACTTGCCCGAAGTATTCGAGGTCTTTGCTGCAGAGCGTACACATTTTAATACGGAAGGTGAGCAAAAAGCGATCGAAAAGATCTACCCGCTTTGTACCAATACCTCCATTGATGTGGGTGTTATGGAAAAGGCAAGTAATGTCTACGTCATTCCGGCCGATTTTGGCTGGAGCGACCTGGGTACTTGGAACAGTGCCTGGGACAATATGGAGAAGGATTATTTTGGCAATGCGGTGGTGGGAAAACAAGTAATGGTGGTGGATGCCAATAATTGCATGGTGCACGTTCCTGATAACAAGCTGGTCTTATTACAAGGTCTTCGTGACTACATAATTGTCGATACACCCGATGCGCTCCTGATCTGTAAAAAAGAAAAAGAGCAGCAGATAAAAGAATACGTTGCCGAGGTCAAACGAAATATGGGCGATCAATATCTATGAGAGTAGTATCAAAATTACCGGCGGTCGGTACTTCGATATTTACGACCATGAGTGCGCTGGCCTTAGAGCATAAGGCCATCAATTTGGGTCAGGGCTTTCCGGATTTTCCAATGAGCGCAGAACTGATCGGGCTGGTCACTAAGGCCATGAATGACCACTATAACCAATACGCTCCCATGGCGGGGTGGTTACCGCTACGAGAATCGATCGCCGAAAAGATCTCTTTTCTATATCAAACGACTGTTGATCCCGATACGGATATCACCATTACACCCGGGGGCACCTACGCGTTGTACACGGCCTTTACTACTATTTTACAACCCGGCGATGAGGTGATCGTGTTCGAACCGGCCTATGATAGTTATATTCCCGCCATCGAATTAAATGGAGCCAAAGCGGTTCGGATTTCGCTGGTACACCCGCAGTATACTATAGATTGGCAACAAGTAAAAGACGCTATTAGCCGTAAGACACGGGCTATTTTGATCAACACACCGCATAATCCTACCGGAGCGGTCTGGTCCGAATCGGATATCGCCTCGCTTCGTTCGCTGGTCGAGGGTACTGATATTATCATCATTAGTGATGAGGTCTACGAGCATCTCATCTTTGACGGACGTCAGCACTGCTCCATCCTTCGTTATCCCGATCTGCTCTCGCGAAGTTTTGTCTGTTTTTCGTTTGGGAAAGTGTACAACTGTACGGGCTGGAAATTGGGATATGTCGTGTCTCCTCCTGATCTGATGCGGGAGTTTCGAAAGATCCATCAGTATAATTGCTTTAGTTGTCCTACGCCGGTACAGGTAGCGCTGGCTACTTTTTTACAAGAACGAGAGGCCTATTTGCGGCTGGGGCAAGATATGCAAGCCCGACGCGATGCCTTTATAGCGTTAATGAAAGAGTCTCGGTTCGATCTCTTGCCTAGCTATGGCAGTTACTTTATATTGGCTACTTACGACCGTATTAGTCAAGAGAATGACAGCGATTTTGCCATTCGACTTACGCGCGAGGCTGGGGTTACTCCGATTCCTGTCTCGGCCTTTTATGCCGATGGAAAAGATAACAAGGTATTACGCTTCTGTTTTGCCAAAAAACTAGAGACCCTTGAGCAGGCCGCGAGTCGATTGCGAGCTGTATAATTTTTTTTATTTTTAAGACTATGAATAATGCGATCGACACGAACCGGCTGCGGCAACTTTTTTTAATTGCTTTGATTCTGTTCATCGGTATTGTGTTGTTCTATCAGCTCTATTCTTTTTTTCCGGCCTTACTGGGCGCCCTTACGCTCTACATTTTACTTCGCAAGCAGTATAATTATTTGACCGACAAACGCAAGTGGAAAAGAGGAGCGGCGGCCACTTTATTGATGTTCGTTTCGCTCATCGCTATTCTTTTTCCTGTTTACTTATTGGTGCAAATGCTCTCCGGAAAGATCGCGTACGGGTTGCAACATTCGGGCGAACTGGTAACTTCATTGCAACAGCTGGCTGCCGAGATAGAGCAGCGTTATACCATAACCTTGGTCAGCGATGATAATATAAGTAAGCTCGGCAATTGGCTGGCCGGATTACTTCCTCAACTATTGGGAGCCACCTTTAATACCGTATCTACTACCTTCTTTCTCTATTTTATCCTTTATTTCTTATTTGTAAATGGAGATGCACTAGAGAAAGTGTTGTTGGCGTATAGCCCATTTAAAGATGAGAATACCGGGCTGCTCGAAAAAGAAGTTCATACCATGGTGGTAGCTAATGCGGTCGGCATTCCGGTGGTTGCCCTCACGCAAGGAGTGATAGGATTGATCGGATATTGGATCATTGGGGTTCCGGAGCCCTTCTTTTGGTTCGGGATTACCTGTATCGCGGGCATGCTTCCGGTCATTGGTGCCGCACTCGCGTATATTCCGCTCATCATTATTTTTCTGGCAGACGGTCAATACGGGCAGGGCATAGCCATGGCTGTATTTGGATTTGGCATTATTGGAACGGTCGATAATATCATGCGCTTTACATTGCTAAGAAGAATCGGTGATGTTCATCCCCTTACTACAGTATTTGGTGTAATTGCCGGTCTCAGCCTCTTTGGATTTATCGGACTGATCTTTGGTCCCTTGCTTATATCGCTTTTGCTATTGCTGATCCGTATCTATATAAGTGAGTTCGTAAAAAAACAGCCCCGGCACTCATGAGCCGCCTTTCTGTACAAGACGGCCTCAATCTGCTTTCTAAGCTCACGCTTCGCCGTGCGTGGAATGCACTCAAGGTACTGACCAGTTATTATATAAGCAGGTATACCGGAAAGGCCGTTCAATGGGGGTTGCCTATATCTATCTCTATAGAGCCTACGACTTCTTGTAACCTGCGCTGTCCGGAGTGTCCCAGCGGGTTACGCTCCTTTACGCGCGCCACCGGCATGCTACAATCCGATTTTTTCAGACAGACGATCGATCAGCTTCATCGCGATCTTTTTTATCTGGTATTTTATTTTCAGGGGGAACCCTATTTAAATCCTGCTTTTTTGGATATGGTCCGTTATGCCTCGCAAAAAAAGATCTATACCGCCACCTCTACCAATGCACATTATTTGACAGAAGAGAATGCCCGACGAACTATCGAGAGCGGACTCGATCGGCTGATCATTTCCATAGACGGAACTACACAAGAAGTATATGAACAGTACCGGGTGGGTGGTCAGTTGCAGAAGGTGCTCGAGGGGGCGGCCCGCGTAGTTAAATGGAAAAAAGAGCTTCGAAGCAAAACTCCCTATATCGTTTTTCAATTTTTAGTAGTGCGCCCCAACGAACACCAGATCGAAGAAGCGCGTCAGTTGGCTCGCCGTATTGGGGTGGACGATATTTGGTTCAAGACGGCACAGATCTATGATTACGAGAACGATCCTCATCAATTGATCCCTACTCGACAGGAATATAGTCGTTACCGACCAACCCCTGCGGGCAATCAGTTCAAAGGTCAGTTGGCCAATCATTGTTGGCGTCTGTGGCACGATCCTGTCATTACCTGGAACGGACTGGTGGCGCCCTGTTGTTTCGATAAGGATGCGCAGTATAAAATGGGCGATCTGCAGCAGCAGTCTTTTGTCGAGGTCTGGCGTAGTGAACCCTATCGCCAGTTTAGGGCCAAGATCTTACAGGGACGCAAGCAGATCGACATCTGTTCCAATTGTTCCGAGGGTACACGCGTATGGGGTAGTTGAGCTTCAAATTGCTCTTGAATCATGTAATTTTGCCACATGAAATTATCGTTGATCAACCTGTCGTTGTTTCTATTTTTGCCCCTTGTTTCCTTAGCGCAACCCAAGCATGAGTTCAGAGGTGTGTGGATCGCTACGGTAGCCAATATCGATTGGCCCAAAGGCGGTGTCACCGATCCCGTGCAACAGCGTGCTGATTTTATCAATATTTTAGACCAGCACCAACGAAATGGCATGAATGCCATGATCGTTCAGGTTCGCCCGGCGGCAGACGCTTTTTATCCCTCTTCTTACGAACCCTGGAGTGAGTTTCTCACCGGTCAGCAGGGAAAGGCTCCGGTTCCCTATTGGGATCCGCTTTCTTTTATGATCGAGGAGACCCATAAGCGTGGAATGGAATTTCATGCATGGCTAAATCCATATCGTGCGGTACAAACCATTGGGAAGTCCTCGATTGCCCCTGCTCATATTACCAAAATTCACCCCGAATGGTTTTTGACCTATGGCGATAAGAAGTATTTTGATCCCGGAAACAAAGAGGCACAGCGATTTGTGGTGCAGGTGGTACGCGATATCGTAGAGCGCTACCCGGTGGATGCCATTCATATGGATGACTATTTTTATCCTTATCGCATAGCGGGCAAGGAGTTCCCTGATGCCGCTTCGTATGCTCTTTCAAGATCATCGCTGAATAAAGAGGACTGGAGAAGGAGCAATGTAGATTCGATCATTGTTGCTATTAGCAAGGCTATCAAAGCCGTCAATAAAGAAGTTCGATTTGGTATTTCTCCTTTTAGCGTATGGCGTAACAAGGATAAGGACCAGCGCGGCAGTGATAGTCGTGCCGGACAAACTAATTACGACGACCTGTATGCCGATATCTTACTTTGGTTAGAGAAAGGATGGATCGATTATGTTACGCCTCAGCTATATCTCGAGATCGGACACGATAAGATCGCCTACGAAAAACTGTTAGACTGGTGGAGTCGTAATGCTTACGGAAAACATATTTACATCGGGCATGGTATTTACCGCGCCTTAGACAAAACCCAATCCGGTTGGAAAAACCCTCGTGAGTTACCGGCACAGATTCAGTTATTGCGTGCCAACCCACAAGTGCAAGGCAGCGTTTATTTTAGTAGCAAGTCTTTCGCCACTAATCCCAATGGATGGAACGACAGTTTACGTACTAATTACTATCGCTATCCTGCTTTATTGCCTCCCATGCCTTGGATCTCCGATCGTGCTCCTTTGGCGCCCCAGGTCGCTATTACTTCTCGTAAGGCAGAGACGATCCGTTTTACCGTAAAACCCGCCAAAGAAAATCGTACGGCCATCAAGTATTTTGTGCTGTATCGTTTTCCGGCCGGTCGCTCATTGGCGTCGCTGGTCAACAGCGGGGAGTATATTCATTCCATCTTAGTAAAGCCACAGGGCTTCGAACAAGAACTAAGCCTGGTTGAAGGAAACGTCCGCTATCAATATTATGTAAGTGCGGTAGCCAAAAGCAATACCGAAAGCGAGTTGGTCCCTGTAACGGCACTGGTTAAGGATTAGTAATAGATTCGTATGGCATTTCAACAACGATTACAACAGAAACTGCAGCAGCGCTTGTCGCCCCAGCAAATTCAGTTGATGAAATTGTTGCAAGTGCCCACGGCCAATCTCGAGACGCGAATTAAGGAGGAGCTCGAAGAAAATCCTGCACTTGAACTTGAACCGGAGCGTTTCGACGAACAAGCCGGCACCACCGAGGAGACCG
>Ga0209990_10002453_pt1 | contig 14518 bp, 10 predicted proteins | sample NOAtaG_6_FD_187304 | JGI IMG/M metagenome (GOLD analysis project Ga0209990, IMG submission 187304) | Freshwater lake microbial communities from Lake Erie, under a cyanobacterial bloom - NOAA_Erie_Diel5S_2200h metaG (SPAdes) (version 2) | ecosystem: Environmental > Aquatic > Freshwater > Lake ...
CGAGACATATTTTTTTCCAATTGCTTCCTGGATTGCCTTGATGCCTTCGCGCGAAAGTTGTTCCTTGCGCTGATAAGGGATCTTGCTCAGGATGATATTGGAAGAAGTTTCCTCGGTTTCCCTGCGCAGCCACATGATTTCCTCATCGCTGAGCGCTTGTACATACCCTTTGGGGATGCGTATATCTACGCCTATTTTATTGCGGACGTTTTGCTCTATTTTTTCGCTTCGGCCTTCAAAAAATACGGTAGCATCCATTTGCCTGTAGTCATTTTCCCGTACTTTTTTGAGAATAGCGGGGAAGTTGTCTTTTAAATTTTCAACTAATTCCTGTCGGTTCCGGGCAAACTGGAAGATCAGCATCTGGCCTTTGGCCCATTTATCTTTGCCAACTACGATATTATTCTTGGGGTTGAGCTTGATTTGGGTCATATTTTGTTCCCCGGCGAGGAATTTCATCATTTTTGCTGCCTGGGAATTATTATCGCTGAGGTCACAGGCAAAAAGATAGGTGCGCATTTGCTTTCTGAGCTGATCTTCTTCAAGGTCTTCAGGACTGAAATATTTGATTTCGAGGATGGGTTCAGGTTGGGGAAGGATGGGAAACGGCCCGGAGTAATAATAAAGAATGGAATCCCCGATTGGACTTTCCCAAATTTCTTTATCGGTGACGACTACCAGGTCATTAACTTTTCCAAAGGCGTTCGGTGTAGAACGCAGCCCTCCCGGCGCATCGCCAGTACAATTTGTAAGGATTAACGGCAGCAGAAAAGAGATACAGGTGGAGAAATACCTGTAGAAAGCATCAGAAACGGACATTGCTTTTGTTTTTATTACTGGAATGTACTAAGGTGCTGTTGTGCCAGGGTTTTTTCCTGCACAGTTGCAATAGGAAGATGCAGGATTCTTGAGATTTGGCGTGAATGAGCCATCCGAAACATACTTTTGTTACGATCGGACCACTGCAGGATGGAAACAACCTCTTTCGCCTGTGCTATACCTTTTTCATGAGCGTAGCGGGGCGATGATCTTTTGAAAAGCCTTCGTAAGGAAAAAAACAGCCCATTTTCTACTATGCAGACCCGTGGCAGCGAGAGCCAGTGTTTGATTGGCAGAACTGGCTTAGTGCGACAGGCGGGCTGCAGTATATTTTCATCACCGGTTACCACGGGTACTTTACGCCCGGGGTGCAGGAAATTAAAGCAGGCCTTCGATGATATTTTCTTCAGAAATACCTTCCGCTTCCGCTTTATAATTACGGACGATCCGGTGCCGGAGGACGTACTTGGCGATGGCCTGAACATCTTCGACATCAGGGGAGTATTTTCCCTTAATAGCGGCATGGCATTTTGCACCTAGCACGAGGAACTGGGATGCCCGGGGTCCTGCCCCCCAGGAGAGGTAGTTGTTGACATTTGCAGGTGCCATCGGCGTATTGGGCCGGGTTTTTGTCACCAGGCTGACGGCATAGCTCAGGACATTATCAGAAACAGGTATTTTTCGGATTAATTGCTGGAAAAACAAAATCTGGTCACCAGTTACGACGTGCTGTAATTCAATGGACTGAATCGCAGTGGTACTTTTTACGATTTCGAGTTCTTCCTCATAAGAGGGGTATCCTAATGGGATATTGAACATAAAGCGGTCGAGCTGTGCTTCGGGCAGGGGATAGGTACCTTCTTGTTCGATTGGGTTTTGGGTAGCCAATACGAAGAAGGGCTTGGGCAGAAGGTGGCGAATACCGCTTACGGTGACAGATTTTTCCTGCATAGCTTCCAGCAAAGCTGCCTGGGTTTTGGGAGGGGTCCGGTTGATTTCATCAGCGAGGACGATATTGGCGAACAACGGCCCTTTATTGAAACGGAAGTGCCGATCTTCATCCAGGATTTCCGATCCGGTAATATCTGATGGCATCAGGTCGGGCGTGAACTGGATGCGTTTGAAGTCGAGGTCGAGTACATCGGCGATGGTACTGACCAGGAGGGTTTTGGCAAGGCCGGGTACACCCACCAACAAGCTATGTCCATTGCTGAATAATGCGATGATCACGCCTTTTACGACTTCGTCCTGTCCTACGATAACTTTGCCGATTTCTTTTTTCAGCTCGAGGTAGGCGTTGGCTAGTGCATCAACTGCCTCTACGTCGGATTTAAATTGCATAATTTGGATCTGTTGTGTGTCCTATAACTCGAAGGACTACAAAATTACGAAAATACAATGTGGAAACGAACGAATGCTTTTCTTTGTTTTCGATGAGCGATAAAAATGGCTAAGGGCATGGCCACCGCATGTCGCTAATTGGATATGCAGCTTTGGTAAAAGAAAAATGCCACCACTCCGTTCTTGTTGTACGGAATCCCTTTGCGATCATTGCCTGCTGTAGGGTTTTTCTGTTTTCGAGTACTTTTTCCGGTAAATTGGTATAATCAATATATGCTTCCTGTCCAAAAAAGTCATAGGGGGTGCCCATATCGAGTTCCCGGCCGTTTAGGTCCACGAGGGTCAGGTCAATAGCGGAGCCCCGGTTGTGCATTGAGCCTTTTCTGGGGTCGGCCACATATTGCGGGTTAGGGACTTTTTTCCAGAGCGCCCATTGCACAGACTGGGGGCGATAGCAATCGTAGAGTTTCAGGCCCAGACCTTTTTTGCGCAATTCCCTGTGAACTTCGGCGAGTGCTCTTGCTACGGCGGGTCTTAGGAAGCAGCGTGGGCAGTCGTACATTTGTGCCCCTACAAAGTTGTTTTTAGTAGCATAACGGAGGTCCAGCAGGATATTGGCTTCTATACGGGTAATTTCGAGCCATTGGGAAGTATCGGTATGCAGTTGTGCGACAGGCTTTGGCTGGTAAGGAGTTGTCGCTTGAAGATTAGCGGCGAGGAATAAAGTATAAGTACTTGCTAAAATGGAAAAAATCAACATGGCGGCTTTAGATTTTTGTATTTGCGTTTGATTTTTAAAATCTGTTTGTAATTCTGCCCATTCCTTTGATTCGTGTAATACCTTTGTGTATTTAGTGATCTATATCAAGATTTTGACGATTCTACCAGTGCATCAACGATTTTTTTCGAATACTTTATGGGTCATATTGGCTTGTCTGCTGCTCCTGCCTGCACTCCTGATCAATTTAGGGCTCATGACATTTATTGACGACGAAGCAATACGTGCTTTAGTCGCTTTAGAGATGAAATGGTCAGGAAATTTTATTACCCCGACGTTGCATGGGGAGTATTACTACAACAAACCACCGCTCTTTAACTGGATTTTGTTGGTTTTTTTTGAATTATCCGGAAGAGTTGATGAATTCACGGCGAGAATACCTACCGTGCTGGCTTTACTTGGATATGCGGCTTCGGTATTTTTTGTTTTTCGCCGGCATTATGGGTCTGGACAAGCCGTGCTAGCTGCTTTTATGCTGATTACTTGTGGGCGGGTGCTTTTCTGGGATGCGATGCTTGCGTTGATTGATTGTACGTTTAGTTGGGTCATTTTTGGTATGTTTATGACGGTTTACCATTTTTTTGAAAAAGGGAAATGGACGGTTTTGTTTTTGGGTGCATATCTGCTGGGGGCGATCGGTTTTTTATTGAAAGGGCTTCCTGCGGTAGTTTTTCTCGGTTTGACGCTTTCCGGATACTTTCTTTTCCGAGGGGCTTTGAGCAGACTATTGAGTTGGCAGCATATATTGGGAATTTTGGTTTTTACAGGGGTTGTTGGTACCTATTATAGCTTTTACCTGCAATTTAATGCACTTGATACAGTATTTCAAACGCTGTTTTCTGAATCTTCCAAGCGGACTGTGGTAAATTATGGTTTGGGCAGGACGGTCATGCACGTATTCACTTTTCCTTTTGAGATGGTCTATCATTTTTTTCCATGGTCGTTGATGGCAATTTTCGTCCTTGACCGGGAGGTTTGGAGCAGGATTCGCAGGCATCCTTTTACCGCGTGTTTAGCGGTTATTTTTTTAAGCAATATTTGGGTGTACTGGATTTCTCCTGAAGTTTATCCCCGTTATCTGTTGATGTTTGTACCATTGGTTTTTGGTATTTTTCTCGACCTGCGTACCTGGCATTCGGAACGGGGAACGATACATACCCGGATTTTTCTGGGGATATTGGTTGCGATGGCTGCGAGTTTTTTTATAGCTGCTTTTTTGCCTTTCTTTTTAGGCAGGCTGCAAATCGTTCCGAATTGGCCGTTGAAGAGTATTTTTCTTGGTATTGCGTCGGGTTTGGCTTTTTGGAAGATGACAAGGAACGTTTCGGTTTGGGGTGTGCCAATGGCAATTATTGTACTGCTATTGTTTCGGATCGGTTTCAACTGGTTTGTACTACCTGATCGGAATGCACATGACTTTGGTAAACTTTGCCGGGAAACTTCCCTTTTAGCAGGGAAGGCATATCGGGACGAGCGTATGCTGGTATATAAAAAAACGGATATGCAGCCTACCAATTCTTTTTATCTTACCATTGCAAGGGGTTCGGTTATCCCAAGGGATTTAGTGGGAAGCGATACTTCTGCATTGTATATTATTGATCCAAATGACTATCCTGACATTGGAGTGCGGAAGGTCTCGGAGATTAAGGTAAGGCATGGGGCATTGACTTACGATATCGGTCCTTTATCTGAGTAATCTGCTCTAAGTAGGTGGTGTAGTGAAAGGAGTTTTGAAGAAGAATTAAAAAGGAGGTGTATGCTACACAAATTGTCTGTAGTGGTTACGGTGTTTAATGAGGAGGAGAATGTACGCCCATTGGTCGGGCAGATAACATCTGCGCTTAAAGATCTGGATTACGAAATGATTTTTGTGGATGATGGTTCTACCGATGGCACCGTGCGGGTATTAAAGGCGGTTGCGCACCCGCGCCTAAAGATTATTGAGTTCAAAAGGAACTATGGTCAGAGTCTGGCATTGATGGCAGGTATTGACCATGCGATGGGTAGTTACATCGTAACGATGGACGGTGATTTGCAAAACGATCCTTCGGATATTCCTATGATGCTTAGCGTGTGTGAGAAAGGAGAATGGGATATGGTAGCCGGAAACAGGGCGGATCGTCAGGATGGTTTTTTTCTGCGCAAGGTACCAAGCCGGGTTGCGAATTATATTATCCGAAATGCGTCCGGTGTTAATCTTAAGGATTATGGGTGTGCCCTCAAAGTAATCCGGGCTGATTTGGCCAAAGATCTTGGTATTTATGGTGAGCTGCACCGTTTCATCCCTGTTTTGGCATCCCTGGAAGGCGGAAAAATTACTCAGGTTGATGTAAAGCATCATGCGCGTCAATTTGGCCAGTCAAAATATGGCCTTGGTCGAACCTTAAAAGTTGTGAGTGATTTGCTGTTGATGCTTTTCTTCAAAAAGTACCTTAAGCGTCCTATGCATTTGTTTGGCAATACTGGACTTTTGCTGTTTTTCAGCGGCTTGATGATTAATGTCTATTTACTTTGCCTGAAATTATTGGGTAATGATATCTGGGGTAGGCCTTTACTCATTCTGGGGCTGCTGCTGTTGTTAAGTGGTATTCAGTTTATCACAATTGGTATTACCGTGGAGATACAGGTCCGTACGTATTTCGAGTCCCAACACAAGAAGCCATATAAAGTAAAGCGGGTAATGACTTTTCCCGATCCGGAATAGATTGTGTCGGATTACTGTGAGGAGCGTTTTGTATCAGTTTTTTTTCGCGATAAAGTTATCTTATGGCCCGATATGTAAACTTTCAGAAAGGGTTATCGAGTGTATTTTTCTGGTCTATTATTTCGGCCGCATTTATCGGGCCGGGCACGGTAACGACAACTTCCAGAGCGGGTGCTTTATTTGAAGGAGATCTACTTTGGGCATTGACTTTTTCAACGCTGGCCACGATAATATTACAGGAAACTTCTGCACGTCTGAGTATTGCTTCAGGGAGGAACCTTGGGGCGATTATTGCATTGCAGATGCAGGATAAGCGCGGTGCTGCCAGGCTGCTCTACTTTATATTCGGGGCATTGGTTTTTGGATGTGCCGCATACGAAGCGGGGAATCTGTTGGGCGCAGTTGCAGGCCTTGCGTTGTTTCTACCTATTCCCGGGCCATTGCTTACACTTATTTTAGGCGTTTTGTGTGCAATATTGTTGTGGATTGGCAGCCTTCGGCAAATCGCGCGTTTTATGGGGGCATTGGTGGCTGCGATGGGTATTGCGTTTGCTTTTTCGGCAGTTTATACACCGATTGGAGGGAGTGAGATACTCTTACATACATTTTTGCCATCTATCCCGTCAGGTTCGGAATTACTGATTATCGGGCTGGTCGGTACGACGATCGTCCCGTACAATTTATTTTTGGGGTCTGGCATTGGATATGGGCAGAAGATATGGGAGATGCGGTGGGGGATCGCCATAGCGGTGACAATTGGAGGGTTGATTTCCGGGGCTATTCTGTTGGTCGGTACCCAGATTTCCGGGGATTATTCTTATGAAAGTGTAGCTAATGCCCTTGAGCTGCACTTTGGTTTTTTTGGAAAATGGTTGTTTGGCCTTGGTCTTTTTGCTGCTGGTTTTAGCTCGGCAATAACTGCACCACTGGCTGCTGCTATTGCGGGCCAGAGCCTGTTTGGCCATGGGCCGGGTCGGGAAAGTGGGAGTGGTTGGGAGGTTTCTTCAAAAAAATTCCGAATGGTATGGGGTGGGGTACTTGCGGTCGGCATGGTTTTTGGCGTGCTGGATTTCAAACCAATTCCTGTAATCATTATGGCGCAGGCCTTAAATGGATTGTTGTTGCCTATGATGGCCACGTTCCTGCTTTTGGCAGCAAATGACCGGGCGTTACTTGGGGATTATGCAAATGGCACTTACGCCAATTTGCTTACCATCATCATTGTCGGGATTGCAGTTTTCCTCGGATTGCACAACATCCTGCTGGCGATTGATAAAGTATTGGGAATATTTGGGCAGAATCCCCAATGGCCTTTGGTTATCAATACATTGATAACGGGAGCGGTTGTCTTTATTCTGGCTTTGCGCATATTTCGGCCTGGCAGGGCTGATTAGACTTTTGGGGCGATGTTATGTTATGATGCCCCACCATAAATTGATTTAATTGACGCTGTCCGGTAAGTCATTTTCAAACATCCCGACCAGCAGAATATGCTGCTGCTAAAGGGAGGGGGATAGACTTATGAGCAGGCTTTTTTAAACTATTCGGTAGCGCAAGCGACCAGAGAACAGTTTAAAAAAGCCTGCTATATTACAGTTAATCAAGCGATTACCTCCATCGCTTTTTTATAAGCACCGGATTCCAGCTTACCTTTAATCGCCTTGAATGCCTCGATGGTGAGGCGGATATCTTCTTCGTTGTGTTCTGCTGTAGGGATGAGGCGAAGCAGCATCATTCCTTTAGGGATGACGGGATAAACGACAATTGAGCAGAAGATATTATAAACTTCGCGGAGGTCATATACGAGGTTGGTGGATTCTTCCAGTGAACAGTGCATATAAACGGGGGTTACACAACTATTGGTGCTACCCAGGTTGAAGCCAGCCTCCCGGAGGCCACCCTGCAAAAGATCTACGTTGTGCCATAGTTTTTGGCGGAGTTCCGGTTTGGAGCGCAGAAGTTCGAGGCGTTTCAGGTTGCCGATCACCAGGGGCATCGGGAGGGATTTTGCAAAAATTTGTGAGCGGGTATTATAGCGGAGGAAATCAATGATTTCTTTTTCTCCGGCGATGAAAGCGCCGATACTTGCCATTGATTTTGCGAAAGTGCTGAAATAGAGGTCAATTTGTTCCTGGCACCCTTGCTCTTCACCTGCCCCTGCACCGGTATTACCGAGCATACCGAATCCATGGGCATCGTCCACCAGGAGCCTGAAGTCAAATTCTGCCTTCAATGCGGCAATCTCTTTGAGGATACCTTGTTCTCCCCGCATACCAAATACCCCTTCGGTAATCACGAGTACCCCGCCACCGCTTTCCTGTGCGGCCCTAGTCGCTTTTTCCAACTGTTTCCTGACGCTTTCGATATCGTTATGTTCAAAAGGGAAACGTTTGCCGAGGTGCATACGGATACCATCATAGATACAGGCGTGATTGTCTTTATCATAGACTACGACATCATGGCGGTCGAGCAGCGCATCAATAACCGACATGATCCCTTGGTACCCATAGTTGAGCAACATACCTGCTTCCTTTTGTACGAATTCTGCAAGTTCGTTTTCGAGTTGTTCGTGGAAATTGGATTCCCCGGACATCATTCGGGCTCCCATAGGGTAGGCCAGGCCCCACTTTGCTGCTGCATCTGCATCCACTTTGCGTACTTCGGGGTGGTTTGCTAAGCCCAGATAGTTATTGATGCTCCAGATGATTCTTTCTTTTCCTTGAAACATCATACGGTTTCCCAGTTCGCCTTCGAGTTTGGGGAAGGCGAAATAGCCGTGGGCATATTTTTGGTACTGGCCGAGCGGGCCCCGGTTATTGATCCTTTTTTCAAAAATGTCCATATCGCACTAATTTTCTTTTAATAAAGGTGACATACATGTTCTTTTTCCAAAAGCACTACAAAATTACCAGATTTTGTGAATTTCTTTCCCCTTTATCCATTTTCCCCATTCCCGGTTATAGGTATGCAACTTGTTGGTTGCTTGGCTGTTGGAATCTTCTAATGGAAGCCCTTGTTCTGCCCATTCGAAGATGCTCCCATACAGGTTAAGTACGTGGGTATAGCCTTTGGCGATCAGGCGCTCGCCAATTTTTTCGCTTCGGTATCCAACTGAGCAATAAACGACGACTGTAGCATCTTTAGGTACATCTTTGACCCGGGTCAAGTTAAAATCGGAATAGCCCAGGTGGCGTGCATTGGGGATATGGCTGATTTGAAATTCCTTATATTCTCTGGTATCGAAGATGTAAATTTTTTCTTTTTCGATTTTTATATGAAGTGCTTCTACGCTGATAAGCGGTACGCTGAATTTCAACATACCTGCGAGTTTTTGGTCGAGCGAGCTATTGGTAATTGTGGGGCGTTCAATTTGACCAGTGGCGGGGGTGCAGGAAAAAATAAGGGTTGAAGCGATTGTCCCACAGAAAAGTGAAAGCCAGTTTTTCATGATTATTTTGCCAGGTAGTGGAGGATATTTACAGATTATTCCCGGATTAACATAGGGCCTGGGCCAGCCTGATCTTCTATACGTGCTCCGTCTTCACAGAGCGGTAATAATTCGGATCGGGTAAATGTAATTACGTCTTCATGGATTTCATCCGGATACAGGAGGTGTACATTGGGGCCGGCATCAAGGGTAAAATATACTTGTTTTCCTGTATCTGTGCGATATTGCTGAATAGTGGTGATTATTTCGATGGTTTTTGGATTCAGGAGGATAAACGGGGGGGTTGATGCCATCATGAGGGCATGTAGGGTGAGGGCTTCGCTTTCGGCAATTTGCCCGAAGGTTTCCAGGTCTCCTTGTTGAAGTGCGCGGCTAAGTATAACAATATTGGAGCCAGCCTGTCGGTATCGGCTATCGGCATAGGGGTTTCCCTCCATAAGCTGATGGCCTGCCCTACTTGAGACACTTTTTTCTTTTTTGCTTACGATTAGTATATCATCGTGCATTGTCTGAAAGACGGGATGGAGGTGGTGGCCGATGGGTTGCGCATAGAGGTCGGATGCAAAAGGGAAGGATGGGCTTGCGCCCCAAATAGCTGCCAGGGGGAATACAGACCGGCAGGCGCTTCCCGATCCGAGCCGGGCCACGAAGGATGCTTTTTGCAGGAAAGCGTCTTCGCCAGTCAGGGTGCCAAACAGGGTTTGTTCCAGGGAACACAGGCATAGGGCGAGTGCGCTCATGCTGGATGCAGAGGAAGCAATTCCGGCGGAGTGGGGAAAGGAATTTGTACTGTGGATATGAAGTTCCAGTTGTTGGAGAAAAGGAAAGACAGGAAGGAGTGATTCCAGGAAATCCTTAATTTTTTTTTCGAAAGCAGGTTTTGGGGCGCCTTCAAAGTTGAATTTTAGGGTGATACCCTTGGATGTGCTGGCTTTAGGGAAATACTGAAGGACAGTATCTGTAAAGGCATTCTGAAGGGTAAAGCTGATAGAGGGATTTCTGGGAAGCTGCTGTCCGAATTTCCCCCAATACTTTACGATGGCAATATTTGAAGGGCTTTTCCACCGGATAAGTCCTTCCACCGCTCTACCTTCTTCTAATCTCAGGTACGGGTTGGTGTATTCCTGCATTTTAGCTTGGTATTTGGCTTATGTGGTATGAAGTTGAATATACCTGGTTTTTACCTTTAATAATGAGCTGTCGTTTACTATTATTAATCTGTGGTTGGCAGCAATCTATTTTTTTTCCAGGGCACTTGCCCTTTTTGCCCGTTGCATAGGGTTTTCAGGGGGTTGGGGCATTGTTTTTTCGCGGAATAGCTCGAAGCGGTTCATTTGAGGAACCGGGGGGAAGCTGTTATTGGACATATCGGTGTCTGCGGTTTCCAGATATGGGTCCAGGGTAATACGGGCAAGTGCTCTATCAGTCATAAACACTTTTGAAACGGCTTCGTTGTCCAGCAGCCAAATTTCTGCTGGAATGCGATGTTCTTCGGTGCTACCGTCTGTGTATTCAAACTTCAGGATGAGGGGCATAACGAGCCCTCCTTTATTTTTGAAGGTAATTTCGTAAAAAAACTTAGGTGTTTCGAGGAAAACGGCCTCTTCTGCTGATAGGGTATTTAAGTATTTTTTGTAATCCTCCACATCTAAGTTGTTAATATTCAAAGGATTAAATGAAGAGTAAAAATCTTTTAGCGAGGGGTCTATTTCATCTTGGGTATTTTTGATCGCTTTTTCATTTCTTATTGTACCGATAGTTTTGGGGGCATCATTTTTTGTAGTTTGGGCGACGGCATTTTCCACTTCTGGATTTTTGGTGTCGAGCCGGAAAGCTATAACCTGTTCAATGGCAATATCTACATGGTCGGTAGTGTAGAACCAGCCATTCCAGAACCAATCGAGGTCAACACCGGAGGCATCTTCCATCGTCCGGAAAAAATCAGCGGGTGCGGGGTGTTTAAACTTCCACCGGTTTGCATAGGTTTTGAAAGCGTAGTCAAATAGTTCTCTGCCCAAAACGGTTTCTCTGAGGATATTGAGGGCTGCGGTTGGTTTGCTGTAGGCGTTAGCGCCGAGGTTAGATACGGATTCGGAATTTGACATAATTGGCTCGAGGAGTTTTTTATCGAGCTTCATATAATCTGTAATTAAGTTGGAGGGCCCTCTACGATGGGGATAATTTCTTTCCCACTGTTGTTCGGTGAGGTATTGGACAAAGCTGTTGAGTCCTTCGTCCATCCAGGACCACTGGCGTTCATCGGAGTTGACGATCATGGGAAAGTAGTTGTGACCAACTTCGTGTATAATAACTCCAATCATTCCGTATTTAACGCGTTGGGTGTATGTACCATCTTTTTCTGGTCGTCCGCCATTGAAAGAGACCATCGGGTATTCCATTCCGATATTATTTGTATGTACCGACCAAGCCACGGGATAAGGATAATCAAATGTGTAATGGGAGTACCATTTAAGGGTATGTGCAACTACTTTTGTAGAATATTGCTCCCAGAGTGGGTTGCCTTCTTTGGGATAAGCGGACATTGCCAGTACGACCTGGCCATTGGACATTGGGACGCCAAGGGCATCCCAGATGAATTTTCTGGAAGTAGCGAAGGCAAAATCCCTGACATTTTGTGCTTTGAATTTCCAGGTTTTGTCACTTGCAGCTTTTTTCTTTTCGGCGTTGCGGGCTTCTTCCGGGGTTACGATGAAAACGGGGGTGGTGCGTTCTTTCTGGGCCTGATCGAGCCTTGATAGTTGATCGCGCGATAGGACTTCTTTGGGGTTTTGGAGTAGCCCTGTTGCTGCAACGACATGGTCGGCAGGTACGGTAATGCTAACGTCATAGTCGCCAAAAGGTAGAGTAAACTCACCCTTTCCCAGGAACTGTTTATTTTGCCATCCTTCGATATCGTCATACACACACATTCTGGGGAAGAACTGGGCAATTGCGTATAGGTAATTGCCATCTTCAGGAAAATATTCATAGCCTGATCTTCCTCCAAGTTTAATGCGATCATTGATATTATACCACCACTTTATTTTGAAGGAAAAGGTATCTCCGGGTTTTAATGGGTAAGGCGGGTCAACACGCATCATAGTTTTTACAACGGCGTAGGGCAGGGGGTTCCCTTCCATACCTTTGACAAATTCGAGTTTAAAGCCGCCATCAAAGCTTGGTTGCAGGGACTGTAATTCGCGAAGCGACATTTGACCATTCATTGTACCCGTAGAAATCTTGTAGGAATCGGAGTCTTTGGCCTTTTGGTTTTGGTCGAGTTGTAGCCACAAATATTCCAGTACATCTGGTGAGTTGTTGGTATAGTGGATGGTTTCCTCGCCATAAATCCTTTGGGTATTATCATCAAGGCGAAGGCTGATTGAATAATCTGCTTTTTGTTGCCAGTATCCGCTGCCTGGAGCGCCTGCACCTGTTCGGATTTGGTTGGGTGTCGGCAGCACTTCATAAAGCTGCTTAAATTTATCTGTTTTTTGTGCGTTGACGGGACCATCTATTCCCAGACAGATGGTTAGTATCAATAGACATAGCAGGTGCTTTGTAAAATTGTTCATAAATCCGATTTTATTAAATTTTTATAAACGATAATACTTAACCGGGGTAGTGCGCAGTGCAGCCATGCGATTATTGGACATTTTATCTGCCAAATTACGCATATTCATTCCTTCCTAATAATTTTCGGATAAATTGATGATTCGGTGCTGTAAGTTATAAATTTAGGAGGCATATCGAAAATGTTCCACGTGGAACATTTGGCTTGCTTTTTTCAGTGCCATAGTCCTGTTTATTCATTGGGTACAGCCCCCCTCTGTTTAGAACGCGGTCTGCGACAATTTGTCCGGTCAATGTATCCAATGATAAGGTGGCAGCAGGTGGCCGGATAGAGCCAATGGATCCCCACATTATGATATTTCTACTGGAGGTTTAGCATATAGTCTTTCAACAGTAAGTAATCTGCGGGTAATCTAGTGCTGGATTTTGGTAGTCCAGCCAATCCAGCTAGCCGTTCCGGGATAGGTATCTTAAGTTCAAGTATCCGCTGTACATCGGGAAGAAACTTGGCAGGGTGTGCAGTTTCTAGTACAATTCCACGTGTGCGGATATTTTGACTTTTATTGTATTGTTCCAGTGCATGAATACCGACCGCCCCATGTGGGTCAATGATATAATGATATTGCTGAAAAACGCGGTACAGGCTTCTTTCGGTTTCCATATCGGAAGCACTTACGCCCCAAATATCTTTTTGCATATTGTTCCACGTGGAACATTGGCTGGTGCCCATGGTGGTAGAGTAAAGGTCGCTCATGCGGGCGAAGTTAGAGGGATTTCCCACATCCATGGCGTTGGACAAGGTGGGTACTGAAGGCAGGGGGGTGAAATGGCCCGTTTGCAGATACTTTGGGATAACATCATTTGCGTTTGTTGCAGCGATAAATTGATGAACAGGCAAGCCCATTTTTTTGGCCATCAACCCCGCCGTGAGGTTTCCAAAGTTGCCGCTGGGCACACAAAAAACAACAGGAGGCCCATCAGGTGTGAGTTGCTTGAAGGCTTCAAAATAATAAAAGGATTGCGGCACTAGTCGGGCGATATTGATAGAATTTGCAGCACTTAATCGCAAGCGTGTGTTGAGTTCGGGGTCGAGGAAAGCCTGCTTGACCATCGCCTGACAGTCATCAAAATTGCCTTCAACCTCTATGGCATGAATATTATGGCCAAGGGTAGTTAACTGCTGCTCTTGTAAAAAACTGACTTTTCCAGATGGATAGAGGATGATGACGCGTATTCCTGGGGTACGAAAAAAGCCCGACGCAACCGCTCCGCCGGTATCTCCGGAAGTGGCAACAAGTATAGTGAGCTCCGTATCTTCTCCGCGATTGAAGTAGCCCATGAGTTGGGCCATAAACCTGGCGCCAAAATCTTTGAATGCCAGAGAAGGACCATGAAAAAGCTCGAGAATGTACGTATCCTCATCCAGGCGAATCAGCGGTGCCGGAAAGTTCAAGGCATTCAGGATAATATCTTCCAGTGCTTTTTCCGGAACAGCACCTTGAAATAAGGTCTGTGTAACCGTGAGCGCGATTTCCTGAAAAGAGCGATACTGCAGATTTTTGAAAAAATTATCCGATAATGCCGGGATTTGAGCAGGCATATAAAGGCCATTATCCTCCGGTAAGCCTTTCATCACGGCTTCTTTTAAAGTCGCCGTGATATGATGATTCTTTGTGCTGTAAAGTTGCATGTGGCGTAAATTAATGCGGCAGATGATGATCCATCCTCGTAGCGCCTTCAAGGTTTATACCAGAAATAAATAAATGATGGCGGATTTGGTTTACTTCAAAAATTTCACCCATTGCCGCTCCAGCCTTTTTCGCAGTACCGGGATCGTCGCATAATGCAAAAATGG
>Ga0209990_10002458_pt1 | contig 14499 bp, 19 predicted proteins | sample NOAtaG_6_FD_187304 | JGI IMG/M metagenome (GOLD analysis project Ga0209990, IMG submission 187304) | Freshwater lake microbial communities from Lake Erie, under a cyanobacterial bloom - NOAA_Erie_Diel5S_2200h metaG (SPAdes) (version 2) | ecosystem: Environmental > Aquatic > Freshwater > Lake ...
TAATTCAATATAAATCGCAAGGAAATAATTCTAAAAAGTTATTGCGTTCTTTGCAAGTAAGAGCTCCAATTAGAATATTGATGCGAGAATTTACATACGAGCTATCAGGTGGATTTATTAAACTATTAATAACATTATCTTTGTTTTTTTCTAATTTATTTTTAATAGATAGAATCCTTTCTAATTTTTGAATATTTTTATCTGTTATAGAATCATTTGTCGCAATATCATCATTGAAGAACCTTAGTAAATCATTTTCAATTTGATAATATATATAGAACATCCCGGCAATATCATAATCATACCCTTTTTTAACATATTTATCAACAAGATTATCTTTAAACGTTTTATAATTAACTATATCAGTTTCTAAATCTTTTCCAATAGGATATCTTATCTTAGATAAGATTAGATTTTGTAAATCCTCAGGCAATCTATGATAATATTTAAAATGGTCCGCAATATTCATGACTACAAATATTATGTAAAGTTCTGTATCAATTTTTATATTTGGTAATAATAAAAAATTGACTTCAATTAATACTATACATATAATTATAAATACTATGGATATGCTAAATACACTTGATACACGAGGAGAACGTGGTACACTTGAGACACTTGAAACAATAGAGACACTCGCTATTAAAATTACAGATGATATTAAATTATATATAGGAGATTCTATAGATATGCCAATAAATATGAAATTTAAAATGATTTATTTTGACCCACCATTTAATTCAGATAGAGAATATAAATTAAATAGTGATAGCGATGTGGGATTCTCTGATAAATGGAGTGATGCAGGATATGAAGAATTTATTCACAAACATATTGATGTATTATACAACATGATTGATAACGATGGAACATTATTCTTTCACATTTCATCTTCATGTATGTATATTCCCGAAAAAATATTGAGAAATAAATTTAAATTGGTAGAACCCATATTCTGGAAAAAATGCCGTTCTAAAAATAACGTAAAAACAAAACTCGGGTCAGTCATCGATATAATTTGGAAATGTAATAAGAATAGTAATTACAAATTTAATCTAGTTACGCAAGAAAAGGACGCGACTTACTTAAAAAACTCTTTTAAAAATAAAGATAGTCGCGGTAATTACTCATTGGGACATCTTGTAACTGAGAATACAAAGAAGGGATACATCTATGAGATAAGAATAGGAGAGTATGTTTTTAATCCAAAAGCTGGATGGAGAATTAAAGAAGAAGAATTGAAAAAACTAATAGCTGACGACCGCATTCATCTTCCTACAAAAAAAGGGGCTAAATTGTATAAGAAAATTTACTTGCATGAACATCCAGGAAAGCCTTGTACAGATTTATGGGACGATATTCATTCTATCTCTCAGGGCAGCGAAGAAAGAAGATATCCTACGGCAAAACCAATAAAATTACTTGAAAGGCTAATAGAAATAGCAACAGATGAAGGAGATTATGTATATGATCCTATGTGCGGTTCAGGTACTACAGCAAGTGCATCTCATAATTTAAATAGAAAATGTATTATCAACGATATTAACTCCGATGTTATAGATATTGTTAAATCGCGATTTGCCATCAATTAGTATCGCGAGTACTAACATGCATAATTAACAATGACCCTATCGTAGCAGTTAGCTATGAATTCTTCTACATTATCTTGTTGTATTTTCAAGCAGGGCACCGACGATTTATTTTTTTCACTTTTACCAAGCAATGCCGCAATACCATTATTCAAATGCAATCTGATGCGCAGATTTGTATTAATCTCTGGGCCATTATCCTTCTTTATAAATATCTGACGGCTCGTTTTAGCACTTTTGCATTTTAGAATAAAATTATGACCATGGCGCGGATTACAGTATGTATCAAGATTAAATTCATCTATCATAATTAACTCTTTTTTCTTCTTATCATTTACAATAATATATTTAGTATTATCAGCATCCTTTCTAATTATAGCCAGTAATTCCGCAATATCATTCGAAGATAGATTATCGAGATATGAAGAGAATATATCATCAACTTCTTCGCGGATCCCTCCTTTTGCGGGAATCTCATTTCCCATATTTTTATTTTTAAAGTCTTTAATATTTTGCTTTAAATCTTCAGGAACTCCTTTTGTCGTGTTAACCCAATCAAATGTCCCGATTTCGTGGTTTTTAATGGATACTCCTATAATATTTCCAGATTCAAGCTGAAATGATGCATCCATTTTTTGTTTTGTTCCTCCTTCATGTTTCCAAGATTTAACACAAGAGCCATTATCATTAGCCAATTTGTGATTAATAGGATTATCGGGATATTGATTCATATAATTAACAATATTTTTCTCATTATTAATCCCGATTGCATGGCATTGCCCATCATTAAGAAAAGGCATTTAATATTAGTATAATTCATTTACATATGATGTATATCATTTTTTAATTCTAAATTAACATTATAAGAGTTGATTTCTTTATAATTTATAAAGAATTAATGCTATCACTCTCTCTATATCAAAGGTTCTTGACCAAGTAGATTAGTAGCTGGAATAATTAACCTTTTCAAATTATTACAAAACTTCGTGTGTTTTTTATAGATATTAACCTTTATATCCATAACAACCTCAGCAAATACAGCTTGGTGAGCTATACTATCTAACAATAGAACCCTTAATTGATTCATATTAAAATCCTCAATTTTTTTTCAGTCATATTACGACAATAAGGGCATTTTGTCTTATATACGACAGAGTTATTTTTGTGTTCGTAATGTTGAATTGATATTTTATCATAGCATACCGAACATAGTTTAGTTATGCAAGTATCGCAATTAAAAATTACAGCTTTTTTTTCATCATTATCAAACGATGCTAAGCATACAGAACATTCATTAAGAGTATCACTGTTTGTTACAGCCATATAATAGGTATATATAATAATACAATCTTATATATTGTACTAATCATTTTTTATTTTAGAATATTCCAATAGATATATCAACATATACCCTCTCAATTATATATTTGTGGTTTGTATTTTTACATTTATTAGAGAAAATAAGAAGAGGAATTGGGAACGATTTAAGAAACCATATTATTTTAGAAATTCTAAAAATATTTTAAAATTTTAGAAATAAAACGGTTTCTTAAATCGTTCCCAAAAAATATATAATTTTAACATATAAAGTTTTTTAGAATAGCTACTAATTCATGATTATTTTTCATTTTATAATATTGAATTTTGTGTTGTTTAGCCAGCTCAAAGAGTTCAGTTCTTTTATAATACCTCCCATTTATTGCTTGAGCCATTCTGTTACAACGAGAGTCACTCGCAAGATGTCTGCAAGTATTATCTTCACTTGCATAGTAAATAATGCCACATTCACATTTTGTATTCTTCTCTTATCTGCATTTTTTAGCTGATTTGTATATGATACTAACACATAACTTACAATTCTCGATATCAGCCTTCTTACAAGTATCTGAGATATAGTCATAGGGTAATATTTTATATAAATTACAAGTCTTGCATTCTATCGGAACTATCTTGGAGAAATGTTTCTTTAACCTTGGTTCAGTAATACCATTAGGATATTCTATTTTAATTCTCTGCTCTACCTCTTTATACTCGGCTTCTTTTTTGAGACTGTCTAAGTCTATTTTCATTCTTGCGGATATTCGCATCTTTTACAATATTTTCCTCTTTATTAGATATTTTTTCTGTAAATAATCCCATACTTTTTATTTATAGTATAAATTTGCAAATAAGTCTTATATATATCTTTTACACCCTTGAAGATTTAAAATTAGAATATTCTGGAGCTTCGATAACTGCTAAGATAATATCCTTATTATTTATAATAATTATAGAGAATAGCCAAGAGACGCTCTATATAGAAATAGTAGTGTAAGGGGGCTATTATTTATTACTAGGTAATAAAAAATGATTAGCCTACAAGTTCATGTTTAATACACAACATACTGAGATAGATTATGGAAGAAGATAAATTATTTTACTATAGTAAATCCGCAAATAAACAAGTGGGGAAAGGAGTAAATGAATTTGTATCTAATTATAATGACTATAATGAATTGAATAAAATTAAAGATTGGAGAAAAATGCTCAGTAATTTTTATGTAGCAGAATTTACTTATAATGGTAAAACCTATTATACAGCAGAACATGCTTTTCAAGCAAAAAAAATAGAATTAGTAGATGCTTCTAAAGCAAACTTATTTTGTATAGAATCAGGAAATATTATTGGGACTACAAAAGATGGTAATATTGCTCGAAAAAATAGAAAATTAGTAATTCTTGATGATGAAAACATAAAAATATGGAATGGAATTAAGCATAATATAATGAAGGAAATATTGTTATGTAAATTTACTCAAAATATTGAACTTGGTAATGTATTATTGTTAACAAAACATGCAATATTGTTGCATGGAGCAAAAGGAATACCTATTTCAAGACAATACGATTTAGAAGAAGTTAGAAATTATTTACAATTATAAGGGAGTAATTAAAAGATTGATATATTTTATATTCTTAAATTAATATAGAAAATGGCTAATAAAAATAAGAGATGTATAGGAGAAAGTATATGTTTTAACTCTGATATATTTATTCAAGCAATAAGATATATTATAATATTCATACCGTTAATAATTGGTATGTCTATCGGAGCCATATATGGCCGAAAATGGGACGAAGACAAATATAAAAATTTACAAAAACCTGCATTTAATCCTCCGAATTATGTCTTCGGAATTGTATGGCCTATATTATATTTACTTATAGGAGGAATTTACAGTTATGCCCTATATGATTCTAAATGCATTCCCGATAGTATGTCCGCGTGCTCTAAAACGGTCTATTTTAAGGATTTGAAGTACTGGATAATACCTATAATAGCCCTGATATTCAATTTCCTATATATTCCCGTATTTTTCGCAGAAAATGGGCTATTTAATGGGTTTATAATAATTGTATTTAGTTTATTATTCGCGGTACTGACTCTAATACAATTTGTAATGCAAAATAGTTATTATAAAACAACATTTATATTTGCTATATTAGCATTAGTGCCTTATATAATATGGTTATCATTTGCCACATATCTATCATATAATATTTACATATTGAATAAATGATATAAAAATTGATATTTGTATACTAAATAGATATTGATACACATACCATGGAATTGTCTGATATTGATATGAACGATTATAACCAAAATATTGTTGAAAATGTATGCAGAACAGCCTTTATAGCCTTCTTGATACTATTTACACAACATATTTGAGTTACAGTTTAACATGTAAACTAAACCACAATCTATAAAGTCTTTTATTATAGCGATAAAGGCCTAATTTATTATTTACAATGTTTAATTTATTATCAATAAGTAAAATATCTTTTTCATATAAATCGGCGACCTTATTGAAGATAATAGAAATTACATCGTCGCTCAATAATTTCAAATAGTTATTATTCGTGCAAATCATAATACTATTATTACTTATTTTTATATTATATATAAATAATACTTTAGATGTAAAATATAATGGCAAATTATATAATTAAAATAGAATGTACAAATAAAGAGAAGTTAGCGCTAAATGATAAAAAGATTACAAGGGATGGCGTGGATACTCAGAATCCTACTGACTTAGCATTAGGATATTTGGTATCTATATTTCCATATATTGAAAGTGTTGAAATAGTTCACATTAAGATTGCTGGATTTACAAAAAGATTCTTATATTTTTTCTGTTACAATGAGAATGAACTAAGTGATGCTGAATTTAGTAATTTTATAGGAGTACTAAAAAATATAGGATTCATCGCGCAATTCAAATATGCAATAATTTCCTATGCGCAGATAAGTAACATAGGCGAAAATCATAGGCATTCCGAGATTCTAAAATATTATTATAATTCAGAAGAAAAATTAGAAGTAGACAGTAGACCAAAAAATCCCTATCATTATAAATACGGTAACTATACATATACGTTAAAAATATGTAAGAATCTTAGTGTATAATAAGATGGGGTATTAGATGATTTCTGTAATATAAATGGGTGCTTAAATCAGTTTCCGGATGATATACATTATTCTTATTAACATCCTTTCTGATATAGTTAGGGGTGACGTTAACGGTAGATAATTCAGTGGGCGTAACATATTTTAGGCTATTCTTTACAGCTATAGTGGGAAACAATGCTTCGAAATAGAATATCTGTTTGTTTTTTACAGCATAATCATTTATGCAATTTACCATTTTTTTGGATACTCTTACCGAATTCATAGAACCGCTGTAATGAGGCTCGTTGTAAGCTATAGTTACGGCATCCCAACTCCACAAATTCACTCGTTTAGCATCCGTTTTAGCATAGTATAAGTTAGATAGTAGGTCTTCGGTTTTATATTTGGCATCAATTTGCAGAAGAGTATCTTCGTTATGGAAAAATACATCATCTTCTATAAGCCATATATATTCGTAATTAGTATTTTCAACAGCAAAGTAATAGAGAGCTTTATCCCATCCATTAGTTAACTTCTCGTTGGAAAATTCGCCCTTAACATAACCAGTTGTTTTGCATTTAGCATCATCTATTTTCACAAATACTATATTTTTATATTTAGTAGTATATTCGGTTAAATCATAATCGTTATTATCTATCACGACGTACACTTTATAATTTTTAAACTTGTTTAAGAATTCGCACCATCTTTTTTCAGGATTCTTAGATATAATACATAGAATATTCATAATTTTATCTAATATATACATATAAATTAAAATGAGTACATAATTTATTTTTCTCCCAACTTTTATAAACTTTTTGAAAATCTTAAAATTTTTTCAATTATACGCTCAGCTACTCGTTTTATTATTTACCTTTAGACAACTCCTTTTTCAACTTTTCTACTCTCAACTGTCTTTTTTCAGCCTCTGTAATAAACTTCGCAATTTTATTGTATTCATATAAGGCTACACAAGTCATACCTCCGCCAGTAATAGCAAACAAACAAATGCTTGCAATTATGGGCTCCATAACCATATGTAGTTACGTAGTTATACGTAGTTATACGTAGTTATACGTAGATAGAATACATAAGAAACTTGATATATCATTTTTTAATTTTATACAAGATATGTTACACAAAAATACTAATAATATAAAAAATGATTTAGTAGGCAATATATATTAATTGCCTACCAATTAAATTGATAGAGCCACGCGAAAAGCCTTAATAAGTCTTCAAGAGGTTCCAGAGGTTCCAAAGGTTCCAAAGGTTCCAAAGGTTCTTTCGGTCACCCCACAACAACTGCGATCTCAAGAGAGTTAGACATATGTCTGAAATTTCTCTTATCGATATTATTGCCGTCGAATATTCTCTTGGTGATAAGATTTTATGCGATAGTAAAATATACACAACAACGGGTATTAAGCATATTAATAATACCTGTAGGATTTTTAATAAAATTACAAATAATGAGATTAAGAAATGCGAAGAAGAATATTATATTACATATATTCCGGAAAAAATCGAAGAGACTATTGAAAAAAAGACGTTTTCTATTTTAAAGATGTTAAATAATCTTCCATCCGTATGTGCCTATAAAACTCCAGAAGAGTATGATGTTGTATTGGAGAACTTAGTTTCTCTGATAAATAATCGTAGTTATGATAATATTCTCGCAAGGATGATAGAGCAATTTAAAGATTATGTTAGAGAGTATTATCTGTATGATAATAATCGCGGAGGTAGATATTATATGTTTGGTACACTGATGAACGAATACTATAAATTCATAAGATATCACATGAAACACGAATTTAAAACAGAAGATTTTAAAGAAGATGATTACGATATCACAGAACTAATTATGAGTTATGATTATGATAACGAAGAAGAATAATTATAGCATTCGCGATCATCGTTATATTGTTATATTGTTATATTGTTATATCGTTATTATATGTACATATGTATATATGTATATTTTTTATTTTGTAGGAAAATAATCAAGAATATAAAAATTGATAATTGAGTTAAACGCACTTATCTATAATATTGCAAAGATAATCAAAGTACTACCTTAGTACTTTAACATACACACAATGCCTGTGATTACCCTTATGGATATTATAAACATAGAATCTTCTATTGGTTAAAAGATATTTAGCTGCTATAACAAAGCATGTGTTATTGCGCGTATAAGTGTAATACTTGCAGAGTATTTAACAAAATTATAAGGGAAGAGATGACGAAGCGTCGGGATGAATATTTTATAGTAGACCTTCCTAAAATAATCGAAAAATCTGTGAAAAAGTTTACTTATATCAATCTCGGATTTAAGAGTAAAAATAATATATCAAAAGTCGAAAAAGAATATGTCGGATATTATATCAATAGCTCTAATATGGATAAAGATACGTTTGAATCTTAGTATGAAGCAGAAATAAATACATTCGATAAGAAAATAAATAATAGCAATTATTATGATAATATTCTTCAACAAATGATAAAACAATTCAAACATTACGTCGTTCTTAGCAATAATTATATGTGGCAAGGATTCTTCGGAGATTTTTATAGAACAATTATGATATATTACTATGTATTTATACAATGCGTATTAAAATATAAATAAATTAGTAAAAAAAAGATTTTGAAGGAGAAGAGCATCATATAACCATGCTAAACCGCATATTCACAATAGAACTCATAGAATAAATAATCTACTAATTTTTTAATAATATATAAAAATTGATTATTGAGATAAACTTGCTTATCTATCATATTGTATACTCAGTTGTATCGTAAAGTCAAAACACAGTACATAGCGGCATAGCGCATATTTTACATCTTTGCTCAAATGTCCTCGATTAGCTTTATAGATATTATCACTACAGAATCTTCTCTTGGCGAAAAGATATTATGTGATAACAAGGCGTATACTATAGTGTGCATCAGCAACACTTGCACCGCATTTAATAAAATTACAAGGGAGGGAATTGCAAAGCGCCGCGAGGAATATTATTGCGAGCATATTCCTAAAAAAATTGAAGAAGCTATGAAAATGTTTACTTATTCGGATCTCGGGATTACAACTAAAAAATATAAGAGACTTATTCCCTGTAAATATCAAAACAATTATATGAACTTTTCTAATATGAATAGAGATCATTATCTATCTATATACGAATCAACAATGGATGCTCTTGTAGAGAAAATAAATAATAGCATTTATTACGAGAATATTCTTCGACAAATGATAAAACAATTCAAATATTATATTATACTTAGTAATGATAATAATTATATATGGCACGGATTATATGGTAATCTTTATAAAAGAATGATGATAGAGCACTATGTATTTATAATATCTATAATGAATTATGTATTGACTAAAAAAGATTTTGAAGGAGAAGAACATCTTATTGCAATGTTGCAACATCTATTTACAAAAGAACTCATAGAGTAGACAATCTATATCTATAATTCCAAGTATTTATTTAGATATTTTTCTAATTTTTTATTTAATTTATTATTGAATCCATCGAAACTATGGATATACTCATAATCTTCATTGTCTTCTATTTTCATAGATATATCCTCGAAGAAGCTTCTTATATAGTTAGGGTAAGTTTGTTCTTTTTCCTCTATTTTTTCTATTATAAAATCTAATATTTTGCACGGATTCTCATTCCATAGCTCTTCTTTTTTTCTAATTATTAAAGTAAAGTAATTATAAATATCAATATGAGTATCGCTAAAATGCGAGAACAGTCCGCTGAATATTATCTTCTTCAATTCGTTAAATAATATCTTATCCCATTTCCATTTTATTTTTAGGTAACTATTATCATCTAACAGAAAGCAATATGTAATAATTTCTTTATCTTCATATCTCCCCTTATCTTTTTCATATTGAGGATTATATATTAGAAATCTTTCGAACAATATTTCAATCATAATATCCCAGAAATTTAATTGAGATATGTTGGATTTTAGTATAATATGAATTACCTTATCCTTATTATTTCCTATGATAGGATAATTGGTCTTGAATATCCTAAAGTAATCATTGATACTTTTTAGTTCAATATATTTGAAGATATTCCAATTTATATTTTCGAACTTTTTAATACTACATTTATTTACAATATTGCGAATATTTAGGATACTATTAAATAATTCTTGCTCTTTATTTTCATTTTCATTATCATTATTAAAGAAATCTGTAATATTATAAAGATCCATCGGAGTTATATTAGAATATCTTTTGCACATAAATAATTCTATTAAATATGCTAAGATTATCGATTCATATACAGATAAATCATTTAACATATTAAATTTTATCTTCTTTTGTACCTTGGCAATAGCGTGATATATTATATCATGGTATTTGATATAATGAGCTTTATCAGAAATTTTACACAATGGTATATGCCCGATTTCTCCTTGTTTATATGTTTTACGATTGTAATTATCTAAATATTCCCAAAAATCATTTACAGAATATGATACTATTTTTTTATTAGCGATTAAATTTAATACTACAAATAATTGCGATTTGTTTGCGTTAGCTGCAGCAGCTTGATCTTTTGTACTGATAATATTTATAATAATGTTATAATAGTAAGTTAAATATTTGATACAGTGATATCCCCAATCTATACATTCGGTCTTTTTCTGTTTCTTTAGACATACCTTATTACCATCTATAATATTACTATAAGATATAGCGTTATCTTCTAATAATTTTATTAGCCTATTCTTATCTATAATATCTTGAATTTTATTCAATTTAATATTTTTTGTTATTAAAGGAAAGCATTCGTCGTATCCACAATTCATAAACATCTTATGGACATCATCATTGTTTTTGTTTAAATCGAAGTATATTTGCCTCTTTGCTCTTGTTAAAGCGACATGTATATATGAATAATATACCAAATCTTTTACTTTGTTACTAAGTAGTTTTAGGGAACTGTCTGTTAATGATAAAATGAATACCACATTTCTCCCATCGCCTTTAGAAGACCGTATAGACATGATACGAGTAGCATTAACAGAGTCTGAAGTATTTATAACAGACCCCTCGGTATGTTTGTGTAAATATACATATCTCGTATATTTGTTATTATATTTCTTAACCCAATAATTCTGTATTTTAGTTTCTAATTCGGGCGCTATAGAATTTGATTTCATTATCGGAAATATAATAAGGAAATCGTTGGGCAAATATCCATTAGTTTCTACTTCGTAATTATAGCATTCCATGATTTTATTACAGTAAACTGTAATCCTCTCTTCCCTTTTATTATCGTCATATATCTTCGGCAAACCATGTATAATTTTTATAGGTTCAGTATTAAGACATTTGTCGATATCTTTATCACACATAATAGGAGGCAAATTATATTTTTCAAAAGCACACAATTTATTTATTTCATCGCCCATATTAGTAACCTTTATACGCCTATTGATATTAACAGGTTTGCAAATATCAATTGTAATATTTGGAAGCCCTTCTTTAACAATACTTGTTAAAAAATTATTATGATATTCGAGAGATTGCAATTTGTCACCGACTACATTTACATAACACCCAGTATCGTAAATTATTTTAGATATCGCATATAAATAATTGATAGGGAGGTCCTGAACCTCATCTATCCATATCTCAGTCTCTTTGCTTAATTGTATATATTGACCAGCGTATTTCATATATCCGTCGGCAATTTTTGTAGCACCGTTCTCAGCTATATTATCAACTATTCCTGAAAAATAATTCGCACCACCTTCTTTAGAATTTGCAAGATTAAAGCAAAACGAATCGATTGTTCCGATTATAACAATACATTCTCTATTAGATTTTTTATTTACATATTTTATTACATAATGTTTATCAGTATTCTCCTCTGTATCATTTAGAATATTTTCTATATGAAACATACTTTCTCCATTCAGATATCTATTCTTCTGATCTTGTAATTCCTCGTAAATTACTGTTTTTGCCGAATGCTGCTTAGTTATAATAAAGTATGTTTTCTTATCAACATTTTCACATATTGATTTCCAAATTCCAAAAGTTTTACCATTACCTGCTCCTTGTTGGTGAACGCTTAATACCGATTTAATAGTATTATCGTCTTCCCAGAAATCCCATATATTATTTGCATTCAATTGTAAAAACCTATTAGTTTCTTCTAATGTTTTATATTCCCACATTTCTATCATTCCGCTCTTAATTTTATTAAGTTCTATTTTGAATATCATATCGCCTATGTCTATAAGAATATATTTATAGGTTTTTTGAAATGATTTATATTTCCATTCATCAGAGAATATTATTAAATAGTTATTCGTTGATAATTTATTTAATATAATTCCAGAATTACCATCAATTAACCATACAATCTCTTTAGATATTTTTTTAAATTTATTAAATGTATTGATAATATCTTCTTCTGATATATATGATTTTTGAATCATTAACATTTGGCTATTATGTAATAAAATATTGTATCCTTTACATCTATTACTGTTAAGGAGTGATTCCATTATTATTATAAATAACATGATTTGATAATCATTTTTTCTTAATATACAAATGTTCTTATAATTTCAAAAATAGTAAAATACCGATTATTTTTGCGTTAAAAATAAAATAATATATATATATATATATGAATAATATATATGATTTCATCTTATAGACTGGGCGATTTAGTTTTACTAGATAATTTAACTCATTTTGAAGAAAATCAAATACTAACAGAACATCCAGATTCAATTGGTAGTAAATATATTTTACAAAAAAAATATGATAATCGTATCAATAATATTGATTTAATTACCAAAATTGTAATGGAAAATATAGAACAAAGCTTGGATTTATTGCCTAAAAATATTACAGAAAGCACAGTAATACATTTAAGATTAGGAGATGTGATTGCTGGGAATGAGTTGCATGAAAAATTAAAAAGACCTTTAGAAGTAAATCATATTAAATCATTAGTTGCTGATGATAACAACCCAAAATATGTAATTGGGAAATGTTTTTTTGCCAAGACAAGTTCGAAAAATTATGAAGAATGTATTACTTTATCAAATGAATATTTACAGAATGTAATTAACGAATTAGATGCCAAATATTTTAACTCTGGAATTGCTGATATAGATTTATATTGTGCTATAAAATCAAAAATATTTATACAAGGGAGAGGATATTTTAGCAAGTTAATTGTTGAAATAAGAAAAAAATTAAACTTAAAAAGTATTGAAACTACAACTCATGATTAAATGACCATTTATCTAATAAAATATTGTATCCCTTTCTTAATTTACAAAATGTTCTTATAATTTCAAAAATGATAAAAATTTGATATTAAGAGTTAATGATAAAAATTTGATATTAAAAGTTAAAAAGAGTATTATTACCGAAAGCTATCGTTATTACCGTGTTACCTACTCATCGCTCATATCAACTCTGAGACAACTCTTCAAGTCAACTCAACACCAATCTTTGAGACAAGTAATAGGAATGCCTATGTACGAAGATAGCGTGATGTTGAACAAGTATTCTATGAGGATTCATGTAGAAAATCCTCATATTACTCGTGCAGATTGCATGAAAATCGCACTTAAAAAACTTAGAAATGATAAAAAAATGAGGAAATTTATTCACAATAAATCGACAAGTATCAAGAAAAACAACCCCGAGTTATCTCATAAACAGTCTATTATGACTGCTGTAAAAGAATGGAAGAAAAGTAATTAAAAATGACTTCGTAACTTCGTAACTTCGTAACTTCGTATATATATTTTTATTTTTTTGTATATATATAAGATATATGCTAATAATATATATAATTATAAATAATGTATCAAACTACCATAAGAAATAAGAAGAAAAGTACAAATATTGTTAAGAGCTATTTAATAGACGAAGAGCATGAAGAATATGCGCTGTCTAAAAAACTATTAGGGAATTGTCGTGTATCTCTGTTAACAAATGGCGGTGAAGAAGTAATAGGTATAATCAGAGGCAATATGCGTAAATTTAATAAGCGTGTTCTTATAGAAGTCGGAGATATAGTAGCAGTATCTAAAAGAGACTTCCAAACTAATAAAGTAGATATAGTCCATAAGTATAATTTGGAGCAGACGCAATCATTGATTAATAATAAGCGGCTATCCGACGTTTTAATTAATCAGTATTATAAAAATTCTCATAAAACAGATAAGTCAGATGATACACATATTATTTTTGATGATAAAGAAGAAAATGGCGATGATAATAATACTGATATAGAAAATAGTAAGGTATCAAGTGATACTGATGATACAGACGATATAGATGATATTTAATCAGTAGAGTGTGCATATAAAGATTTATTATATATGAATAAATATAATGAAGCACTATTGGGTTAATATAGACGAATGTGTTGATAGAAAAATACA